>Ga0070666_10001632_pt1 | contig 13650 bp, 11 predicted proteins | sample KBSS23metaG_FD_64677 | JGI IMG/M metagenome (GOLD analysis project Ga0070666, IMG submission 64677) | Switchgrass rhizosphere microbial communities from Kellogg Biological Station, Michigan, USA - KBS S2-3 metaG | ecosystem: Host-associated > Plants > Roots > Rhizosphere > Soil ... | reverse complement strand
TCGAAAGGCAAGTGCGGCTCCAGCCGATCGACCACGAGCCCGGCGCCGCCATTGCCGGCGTTGACGACGACCTTATAGCGTTGGAGCTTGCGCCCGCGGATGTAACTCAGCAGGTGTTCCACGTACTTGCCGCTGGTGTCCCGCGGCTGCACGCCGCCCGGGCGCGGGGCGCGCGACGGCAGTTTGGCGCCTTCAATCAGCGCGCGCATTTGCTGCAGGCCGGTGTCGGCGCTGATCGGCCGGCTCCCCTCGCGCACAAATTTCATGCCGTTGTAATCGGGGGGATTATGGCTGGCCGTGACCATGATCCCGCCATCCAGCTGTTCGGCAAAAGTGGCGAAATACACGCCCTCGGTACCGCACAGGCCGATATCGATCACGTTGACGCCTGAATCGTTCAGCCCCCGGATCAGAGCGGCCGAGAGGGTCGCGCTGCTGGCACGGATGTCACGACCGACGGCGACCTGTTTGGGCTGCACGAAACCTGCATAGGACTGGCCGATCTGATACGTCAGCTCCTCATTGAGCTCGGTCGGAATGCGTCCTCGTACGTCATAGGCCTTAAAGCAGGTCAGCGTCGCCATCGTTCAGTTTTTCCTTTAGTCCAAATGTCCTGTGCGCAGCGGGCCGATCCGGCCGGCTGAGGCTGCGCAGCCAACACGGGGCACTCGATAGCCCGCGGCTCGCGCGCTACTTGCTCGTCCCTTTGCGCCCGTACTGGTCTTCAAAGCGCACGATATCATCCTCCCCAAGGTACCCGCCGGACTGCACCTCGATGATGTGCAGCGGAACCTTGCCGGGGTTCTCGATGCGGTGGACCACGCCAACCGCGATATACGTGGATTGATTTTCCTCGAGCAGAAAGACCTCATCGCCCCGGGTGATGCGCGCCGTGCCCGAAACCACGACCCAGTGCTCGGCGCGGTGGTGATGCATCTGCAGTGAGAGCACCCCACCGGGCCGGATCGTCAGACGCTTGACCTGGAAGCGCTCGCCATTATCAAGGCTGTCGTAGCTGCCCCAAGGGCGGAACACTTCGCGGTGCAGCGCATGCTCGCTGCGTCCCAGCGCCTTGATGCGCGATACCAGCGCCTTCACTTCCTGCACGCGATCGCGCGGAGCCACCAGCACCGCATCCTTGGTCTCGATCACCACGTGGTTGTTCAGTCCGACCACCGCCACCAGCCGGCTCTCCGCGTACAGATAGCTGTTGCGCGTCTGCTCGGCGAGCACGTCACCGCGAATCACATTACCGTCGGCATCCTGCTCGCAGGCCTCATGGAGCGCCGACCAGGAGCCCACGTCGCTCCACTTGGCATCCAGCGGCACCACCACGGCATCGGCAGTTTTCTCCATGACCGCGTAGTCGATGGATTCGGCCCGGCAGGCGGTAAAGCGCGCCGCGTCCACGCGCGTGAAATCAAGATCCTTCTGGGCCGCGGCATAGGCTTGCTCGCAGGCCTCGGCGATGTCTGGGGCGTGCACGCGCAGCTCGTCCAGGTAACGGCGCGCGCCGAACAGGAACATGCCGCTGTTCCAGTAGTAGTCACCGCTGGCGAGGAACTGCTCGGCCACTTCCTGCGCGGGCTTCTCGACAAAGCGCGCGATCCGCCAGCTGCCGCCGGGCAACTCTGCGCCTCGGCGTATGTAGCCGTAGCCGGTTTCCGGCGCGTGCGGCACGACTCCGAAGGTAGCCAGGTGCCCGGCCCGGGCTGCGGCCTCGGCCGCGCGCACGGCGCTCTGGAACGCAGGCACATCGCGGATCACGTGATCGGCCGGGAGCACCAGCAACAAGGCCTTCTCTTCCCCCCCTGCCAGCGCCGCGTGCGCCGCCAGCGCGATGGCCGGGGCCGTATTGCGGCCCACGGGTTCCAGCACGATGGCCTGCGCTCGGCATTCGATGGCGCGCAGCTGTTCGGCCACCAGGAAGCGATGCGCTTCGTTGCACACCACCACCGGTGGGGCTACCTGCAAGCCGTGCAACCGTCGCACCGTGTCCTGCAGCATGGTGTGCGAACCGGTCAGGGGCAGAAGTTGCTTGGGGTATAGCTCGCGCGACAGTGGCCAGAGTCGCGTTCCCGCGCCTCCTGACAGCACCACCGGAATCAGGGCGTTTTCATCAGCGCTCATAGTGTCAATCCGCGGGCGCGGGCAGACCCCGCCCCGTTGCGTAGTACTCAAAGCCCAGCCGGCTGAGGAGCGAGGGCTCGTAGAGATTACGGCCATCGAAAATGCGCGGCGCGGCCAGCAGTTGCTGCAAACGTTCGAAATCGGGGCTGCGGAACTCACGCCACTCAGTGGCAATCAGCAGCGCATCAGCCCGCTCACAGGCTTCGTAGGCATCGCGCGTCAGAGTCAGTCGCGATTCTCCGGCATAGATTTGCGCGGCCGCTGTCATCGCCACCGGATCGTAAGCGCGCACGCTGGCCCCGCCCGCCAGCAACTCGTCAATGATCACGCGGCTCGGGGCCTCGCGCAGATCATCGGTGTTGGGCTTGAAGGCCAGGCCCCAGAGTGCAAAACGCCGGCCCTGGAGCTGCCCGCCCAGCACCCTGCGGAGCTTGCGCACCAGCAGGGATTTCTGGCGCTCATTGACCGCCTCTACCGCGCGCAGGATATCCGCGCTGTAGCCGACCTCGCGGGCCGAGCGGATCAGCGCTTTGACGTCCTTGGGAAAGCAGGAGCCGCCATACCCGGTGCCAGGGTAGATGAAGTTGTAGCCGATGCGGGGATCCGAGCCGATGCCGACGCGCACCTTCTCGATGTCCGCGCCCACGCGTTCGGCCACGTTGGCCAATTCATTCATGAAGCTGATCTTGGTAGCCAGCATGGCATTGGCCGCGTACTTGGTCAGTTCCGCCGAACGGATGTCCATGACGATCAGCCGGTCGTGATTGCGCGTGAACGGATCGTACAGAGCGCGCAGCAGCTCCGTGGTGCGCGGGTTGTCGGTGCCCACGACCACGCGATCCGGCTTCATGAAATCCTGAACCGCGGCGCCCTCCTTCAGGAATTCGGGGTTTGCGACCACGTCGAATTCTACGTTGGTGCCTCGCCTGGAGAGTGCCGCCGACACTTCGGTGTGCACCTTATCGGCGGTGCCGACCGGAACGGTGGATTTGGTGACGATGATCGCATAGCGCGAAAGCTTGTCCCCGATGACGCGGGCCACATCCAGCACGTGGCTTAAGTCGGCCGAGCCGTCCTCACCGGGCGGCGTGCCCACCGCGATCAACTGGAACAGTCCGTGCTCCACGGCGCGCGCCGCATCGGTGGTGAACTCCAGTCGCCCGCCCTCGCGGTTGCGCCGGATCAGCGCATCCAGGCCGGGCTCATGGATCGGCACTTCGCCCCGATTCAGCCGCGCGACCTTCTGCTCGTCGACATCCACGCACACGACCTGATTGCCCGCCTCCGCGAGGCAAGCCCCACTGACCAAGCCGACGTAGCCCGATCCGAAAATGGTGACCTTCATGAACCTTTAAACTTCTTGGTCAACTAGCAAGGCGCGCCAGCCTAACGGATGGTCCCTATGAAGACAAAGGCATGATGGTGACCTTAAGCCGGCGATTGAGATCGCGGCCCTCCGGCGTGTTCGGGGCCTCCAGCGGCGCCGACTCACCGGCCCCTTTGGCCGTGAGGCGGCGGGCGTCGACCCCTTTCTTTTCCAGATAGTCCACCACCGCCGCGGCGCGCGCCTGCGATTGCTGCACGTTGTAATCGGCCCCGCCGAGCGCGTCGGTGTACACGGCCACCACGACGCCGGTGTAGTCGTACTGCTTGAGCGAATGAGCCAGCAGATCCAGCATGGCCATTCCGGCGGGAAGCAGATCCAGTTCGTCGGGCGCGAAGGCCAGGCGCACGGGGTACGAGAGCTCCAGGGCCGGGCCGGAGCGCGATATAACTGCCGCCGTCGGCGCCAGCGTGGTGCGCAGCGTTGCTTCCTGCGCCGCGAGCGGAGTTATGCTCACCTCGGTGACTGGCTCAGCGGGCGGGCCCTGGCGGGGGTCAGCGGCCGCGGCCGACGTGCCGGCAACGAGCAGCATCCAGGCCGCTAAGTGGCCACCAGTCAAGTACTTCCTGTGCTCCAACCGGGGTCACCTTCAAGTGCCGCCCATGGGGCTTTCATTGTGCAACGATTTCAATCCGCTGGGTTAAATGTCGACGTAAACTTCGCACTGACAGCGGGGTAGACGAGGACAGGCTCTTGAGCAAGACGGCATTGATCACCGGGATTACCGGGCAGGACGGCGCCTACCTGGCGGAATTCCTGCTGGAGAAGGGCTATCAGGTCCATGGCATAAAGCGCCGGGCGTCGAGCTTCAACACCGACCGCATCGACCACCTCTATCAGGACCCGCACGAGCGCGACGTGCACATGCTGCTGCACTACGGCGATCTGACCGATGCGACCAACCTGATCCGCATCGTGCAGCAGGTGCAGCCCGATGAGATCTACAACCTTGCGGCCCAGAGCCACGTGGCCGTGTCCTTCGAGACTCCCGAGTACACCGCCAACGCCGACGCGCTGGGCTCGCTGCGGCTGCTCGAGGCGATCCGAATCCTAGGGCTCGAGAAGAAGACGCGCTTCTATCAGGCCTCGACCTCGGAGATGTACGGCAAGGTACTGGAGATCCCGCAGCGCGAGACCACGCCCTTCTATCCGCGCTCACCCTACGGCGCGGCCAAGGTCTATGCCTACTGGATCACGGTGAACTATCGCGAGGCCTACGGCCTGTATGCCTGCAATGGGATCTTGTTCAACCACGAGTCGCCGGTGCGCGGCGAGACCTTCGTCACGCGCAAGATCACGCGCGCCCTGACGCGCATTTCACTCGGGCTCCAGGAGTGCCTGTATCTGGGCAACATCGACTCGCTCCGCGACTGGGGGCATGCGAAGGACTTCGTGGTGGCCCAGTGGCTGATGCTGCAGCAGCCGCAGGCCGAAGACTTCGTGATCGCCACTGGCGAGCAGCATTCCGTGCGCGAATTCGTGACCCGCGCCGGAGCACTCCTGGGGATGCGCCTTGAATGGCGCGGCAAGGGCGTGCAGGAACAAGGCGTCGATGCGGTCACCGGCAAGACCATCGTCAAGGTCGATCCGCGCTATTTCAGGCCCACCGAAGTCGACACACTGCTAGGGGATCCGAGCAAGGCCAAGACCAAGCTCGGCTGGAGCGCCAAGGTCGGCTTTGATGAACTGGTGGCCGACATGGTGCAAGGGGATCTGGAACACGCGCGGCGCGATGCCCTCATCGCGCGCGAGGGATTTAAGACCTACCGGCGCCATGAATAAGGGCTCGCGCGTGTTTGTGGCCGGCCATCGTGGACTGGTCGGCTCGGCCATCGTGCGCCGGCTGCGCGCACTGGGCTTCGAGCAGGTGCTGTGCGTCGAGCGATCTGAGCTGGATCTGACGCGCCAGAGCGCGGTGGACGCCTGGTTTACGAGCCACCGGCCCGAGATCGTCATCATGGCGGCGGCCAAGGTCGGCGGCATCCACGCCAACAACACCTACGCCGCCGATTTCATCCGCGACAACTTGGCGGTGCAGACCAATGTCATCGATGCGGCCTACCGCAACGGCGCGCGTAAGCTCACCTTCCTCGGATCAAGCTGCATCTACCCGAAGTTCGCGCCACAGCCGATGAACGAGGACTGCCTGCTCACCGGTCCGTTGGAGCCCACCAACGAGTGGTACGCGATCGCCAAGATCGCGGGCATCAAGATGTGCCAGGCGTATTTGCGCCAGTACGGGTTCGATGCCATCTCGCTGATGCCGACCAATCTGTACGGGCCGGGCGATAATTTCGACCTGCAGAACTCGCACGTGTTGCCGGCGCTGATGCGCAAGATCCACGAGGCCAAGCAGGCCAGGAGCGATTCGGTCGTGGTCTGGGGCACGGGTACGCCCCGCCGTGAATTTCTGTACGTCGATGATCTGGCCGACGCGGTGGTGTATCTGACCGGGCGCTACTCGGGCGCAGGCCCCGTCAACGTCGGCGTCGGCAGTGACATCACCATCCGGGAACTCGCCGAGCTCATGAGCCGCATTATCGGCTTTGAGGGCCGGCTGCAGTTTGACACCAGCAAGCCGGACGGCACGCCGCAAAAACTCCTGGACGTGACCCGGCTCCGCAACCTCGGCTGGCAGGCGAGCACCACGCTCGAGGCAGGACTCAGGGCCACCTACCAATGGTTCTGCGCCAACGAGTCTCAGCTCCGCCGCTAGCTTGTGAGCGCGCGGCCTCTTCCCCTCTAGCTCAATAGCACCGTCGAGCCGAAGGTCTGGCGCGCCTCGAGCGCCTCATGCGCGCGGGCGGCATCTTTCAAGGCGAAGCGCTGTCCGATCAGTACCCGGATCTTGCGGCTTTTGACCATCGCAAACAGCTCACGCGCCGCTTGCCGGCGAGCGCCGGGAGTGGACAGGTAATCGCCCGAGGTCGGGCGGGTGAGAAACAGCGAGCCGCGCCTCATGAGCTCGAGGGGCGCCACTGGTGGCACCGCGCCCGAGGCATTGCCGAAGGTCACCATCAGTCCGCGCGGCTTGAGGCAATCGAGTCCCGGCAGGAACGTGTCCTTGCCGACCCCGTCGTACACCACATCGACGCCCTTGCCTTTGGTGAGCTCCTTGACGCGACTGGCAAGATTCTCGTAGCCCACCAGCACCTGCCTGCAGCCGTGCCGCCTCACGATTGCGGCCTTCTCGGCACTGCTCACCACGCCAATCACCTGCGCGCCCAAGGCGCGGATCCACTGAATCAGTATCAAACCCACACCGCCTCCCGCCGCCGTTACCAGAACGGTGTGGCCGCGCCGGACTTTGAAGGTCTGGCGCACCAGGAACCAGGCGGTCAGCCCCTTGAGCAGGATGGCCGCCGCCTGCTCCTCGGAGATGCCCCGCGGCAATTTGATCAGCTCATCGGCCTTGAGCACGCGCTCCTCGGCATAGGCACCGGGCGTATTCAGGCTGTAGCCGACCCGCTCGCCGACCTTGAATCCGCGCACCTTGGGCCCAAGCGCGCTGACGATTCCCGCGGCCTCAAACCCTAGGCCGGTCGGGAGCGAGCGCGGGTAGAGCCCGGTGCGCACGTACACATCGATGTAATCGACGCCGATCGCCGTCTGCCGCACCAGGATTTCGCCACGTCCCGGAGGATTTACCGGGCCCTCTTCCCATTTGAGCCGATCACTGCCGCCGTGCTCATACAGCCTGATTGCCTTGGGCATCGTGTGTGTCCTTTATGCTGAAATCTTCGCCGCCTGGCACGGGCCAGGGCGCGGTGTTCGTCCCGGATCCAAAAAGCTTAGCGTTAGCTTAAACCCAGCGCCTAGCCCGGTCCTTCAGGGGCACCAGAATACCCTCACCGGCACCTGCTGCTGTCGCAGGATGGCACGCACCGGCATCTCCCCGATCGCACCTGCCCGGGATGCCTTCTCGTAGGCCTGCCACTTCGATTCGCCTGCGATCTGGATGAGAATCTGGCGCGACTGCAGCAAGGCGGAGAGGTTGAGAGTCAAGCGCGCATGCGCTGGCGCACCGGCAATGGCCGCAACGCACCTTGGGCGAGCCTCAGGGTCGAGCGCTCCCGAGGCCTCAGCACTTCCCGGAAACAGCGAGGCCGTGTGTCCGTCATCGCCCATGCCCAGCAGCACGGCATCGAACGGCCGCGGCATGGCGCTTAAGGCTGCCCAGGCGCTGGCGGCGCCTGCAGCCGGGTCGGGAGCATCGTTCTTGAGGCCGATGAAGTGAGCCTTTGCACCGTGAGTGCGCAGCAACGCGGCGCGCACGTGCCCCTCGTTGCTGTCCGGATCGTCAATGGCAACCCAGCGCTCATCGGCCAGGGTGACATCCACGCGCGCCCAATCCAGTGCGTGCTGCGCCAGCACCGCGTACATCGCCAACGGCGTGCTGCCACCTGAGAGCACCAGGCTTGCCCGCGCTCTCTCATTCAGCGCCCGCTCCAGGATATGGGCAATCGCCGCGGCCACATGCCGGGCCTGAGCGGCGTCATCCGCATCCCGCAGCAGCGGCGGATTAGGACTCATCGCGCCAGGCATGCCCATCGCGCCCGATGAGCGCGGTGGCCGCCGCCGGCCCCCAGCTGCCGGCCGCGTAGCTCTTGGGCTGGTCCCCGCTGTTGGCCCAGCCGCTGCGGATCGGATCGATCCAGCTCCAGGCCGCGTCGAGCTCATCGCGCCTCATGAACAGCGTGAGATTGCCCTTGACGATGTCCATCAGCAAGCGCTCGTAGGCGGACATCGGCCGCTCCCGGAAGCTCTCGGTCAGATCGAGCGCCAGGTTGACCGGCCGCAGGCGCATCGCATCGCCCGGCGCCTTGGCCAGCACGTTCAGTGTCACGCTCTCATCGGGCTGCAGGCGGATGATCAGCTGGTTGGGCGCATCGCGCGGCCGGTCGGCAAAGATCGACAGCGGCACGTCATCAAAGGTGATGGCGATCTCGGCCAACTGCTGCGGCAAGCGCTTGCCGGTGCGCAAATAGAAGGGCACGCCGGCCCAGCGCCAGTTGTCGATCTCGGCCTTGAGGGCCACGAAGGTTTCGGTGGTGCTGTGGGCGGCGACCTCCGGCTCCTCGAGGTAGCCAGGCACGGCCGTGCCAGCGACCGTGCCGGCCCGATATTGCCCGCGCACCGTCTTAACCTCGACGCAGCCGGCATCGATCGGGCGCAGCGCGTGCAGCACCTTGAGCTTCTCATCGCGCACCGCGTCGGCCGCCGAGCTGGCCGGAGGTTCCATGGCCAGAATGCACAGGAGCTGCAGCATGTGGTTCTGCACCATGTCGCGCAGCGCGCCGGTCTCATCATAAAACCGGCCGCGGCCGCCGACGCCCAGCTGTTCGGCCACCGTGATCTGCACGTGGCGGATGCGCGCTCGCCGCCACATCGGTTCGAACAGCGAATTGCCAAAGCGCAGCGCCAGCAGGTTTTGCACCGGCTCCTTGCCCAGGTAGTGATCGATCCGGTAGATCTGCGGCTCGCTGAAGCTCAAGCCGACCTGCTCGTTGATGCGGGCCGCCGAGGCCCGATCGGTGCCGAGCGGCTTTTCCAGGACCACGCGGGAATTGGGTGTGACCACCTGCGCCGCGGCCATGTTGCTGGCGGTCGCGACATACAGGCTCGGCGATGTCGACAGGAACCAGACGCGCAGCTGCGCGTCGCGATCGGTCAGGTAGCGCTTGAGCTGCCGGAAGTCCTCGACGCGCGTGGCGTCCAGTTTCTGATAGTCGAGGCAGGCGGCAAATTCCTGCCAGCGCCGCTCGTCGAACCGATTTTCCGCCAGGTGTTCGCGTCCATAGGCGAGCGCGCGCTGCAGGTACTCCTCGCGGCTCATGGCGCTGCTGGCGGCCGCGACGATACGAGAGCGCGCGTCAAACTGCCCGGCGGCGAAGCGCTGGTAGAGCGCCGGAATAAGCTTGCGCAGGGCCAGATCGCCGGTGCCGCCCAGCAGGACGATTTCAAACGGATCGAGTGGCGGCAAACTTCACCTTGGCGTGCGCTACAGGCTTTGGAAAATCTTGAGCCGCAAAATTACCATACGCCCGGAACACCTAGGGCCAAAGCGGATCCGTTGACAAGGCCTGAGCTCGCGTGCTTGCGCATCGTTGATCCTGAAGTTCAGCTCATCCTTTCCTTAGGCATCGAAGCAACCCGCGAGCGAACATCGGCTGCACGCCGCGCTTAAGTTTTGTTAGGCTGCGCACATGGGGGTCAGATCGCGAAAATCGATCGAGACGCTGCGCCTTGAGGCGCACGGCGGGGACTGCCCGCCACTGCAGCGCTCGCTCGGAGTCCTGAACCTCACGGCCTTTGGTGTCGGCAATACGGTCGGTGCCGGCATTTTCGTGCTAACCGGCACGGTCGCCGCCCTGAACGCCGGTCCAGCCGTGACCCTCTGCTACATCATGGCCAGCGTGGCCTGTTTTTTTGCGGGCCTGTGCTACGCCGAATATGCCTCCATGGTGCCGGTCGCAGGCAGCGCCTACTCCTATGCCTATGCGACTTTCGGGGAGCTCATCGCCTGGATCATCGGCTGGTGCATCATGTTCGAGTACCTGTTCTCGGCCTCGCTGGTCGCGATCAGCTGGTCGGGCTACGTCACCTCGGCCTTGGGCGATTTGGGATTGCACATACCCGCCGTGCTGGCCAACGCACCGCTCCGCGCCGATGCCAACAACCACATCGTCACGACCGGTGCGCTGATCAACCTGCCGGCGGTGCTGGTGACCCTGGCGTGCACGGCGCTGCTGATCATTGGCACCCGTAAGTCCGCGATGGTCAATTCGGTCATCGTGATCGCCAAGGTCCTGGCCATCCTGGTTCTGGTGGTGGCTTGCATGCCGCACATTGACACCCAGCTCTGGCACCCGTTTGTGCCGCCCAACACCGGCAAGACCGGCGATTTTGGCTGGTCGGGCGTACTGCGCGGAGCCGGCATCGTGTTTTTCGCCTACATAGGCTTCGATGGCGTCTCCACACTCGCCGAGGAAGCGAAGAACCCCCAACGCACGATGCCATTGAGTCTCGGACTCTCGCTGGCCATCTGCACGGCGCTCTACGTGGCGGTGAGCCTCGCGGTCACCGGCATTGCTGATTACCACCTGCTCAATGTCCCCGATCCTCTCTACCAGGCACTGAGCATGGCGCACGCCAACCTCGACTGGCTGAAGGTGCTGGTCGCTGTCGTGGCCGGCCTGGGATTGATCCCCGTAATACTTTTGAGCCTTCTGGGTCAGGTGCGGATCTTCTTTGCGATGGGACGCGATGGCCTGCTGCCGCCCTCGCTCTCGCGCTGCAGCCAGCGGTTTCGCACCCCGCACATCGGCACGCTGGTCACGGGCGTGGCCTCTGCGCTGGTGGCGGGGTTCTTCCCGCTCGACCTGCTGGGCCAGCTGATCTCCATCGGCACGCTGATGGCCTTTGCCATCGTCTGCGCCGGAATCATCATCCTGAGGAAGCGCATGCCCGACTTGCATCGCCCCTTCCGCGCGCCGTGGGTGCCGGTGATTCCGATTTTGGGCGTGGCAAGCTGCGTGGTGTTGATGCTGTTCCTGCCAATCGACACCTGGGTGCGACTGGCCATCTGGCTGGCCATCGGATTCCTGATCTACTTTGGCTACGGCCGCCGGCACTCGAAACTGAGCGCCGAGCCCTAGGCCGCTTGACCCACCGTGCGGCGGCGAACTTTCCTGAGCCTGGCCGCAGCCACCACGGCGGGCCAGGCCCTGCCCTCGTGGGCGCGTGGACGTCCGCTCCGGGTGGGGGTCGTGGGCGCAGGCATCGTGGGCGCCTCCATCGCGTACCACCTGGCCGAGGCCGGGGCGCAGGTTGCGATCTTCGAGAAGACCGGCGCGGCGGCCGGCGCCACACGCAACTCCTTCGCCTGGATCAATGCCTTCGTGGCCGATGCACACTATCGCGACGTGCGCCTGCAGAGCCTGCTGGCGTACCACGAACTGGACCGCAGGCTCGGGCTTAACATCGTCTGGGGCGGCTACCTGAACTGGGCGGCCGATGCCTCACAGGCCCAGCTCGTGCATGACAACGCGGCGCAGCTGGCCGGGAGCGCCTATCCGGTGATTCCTGTGACGAGCGCCGAGGTCGCGGCCCTGAGTCCGCATCTTGCCGCGGGACCGATCAGCGCGGCGCTCTACTCTGCCATCGATGGGCATCTGGACCCGGTGTTTGTGACCGAGCGCTTTCTGGCCGGCGCCAAAGCCTACGGAGCGAAGCTGCACTGCCCCTGCGAACTTGAGGCGCTGCATTTCGAGCGCGGCCGGCTCAAGAGCGCCAAGACCAGCCAGGGCGCCTTCGCGCTGGATCGCCTCATCGTGGCCGCAGGCGTCGACACGCCGCGGGTGCTCTCCCTGTGCGGTTTCCAGCTCAAGCTCCGCCATGCCCCCGGAATCCTTGCCCACAGCGTGCCGACGACCGAACTCACGCGCATCATTCATGACGCTCCGGAGGGCCTGAGCTTCAAGCAAATGGCGAGCGGCCGCATCGTAGGGACCGACGCGCCCGAGCCCCCGGACCTGCCCGTGCACGCCGGCATCCGCGCCGGTCCCATGGACTTCCCGGACGAGGCGCTGCGCTCGATGCACGGGGAGCGGATCCTGGGCAAGATCGCCCGCTACCTGCCCGAGGCCCGCGGCGCCAAACTGGAATGGCTGTCGTTGGGATTTAGGCCGATGCCGATCGATGAATATCCGGTGGTGGGCGCGCTCCCGGCTACACCCGACGTGCACGTTACCGTCACGCACAGCGGCGTCACGCTGGCCCCAGTCCTAGGGCGCTGGGTAAGCGCGGAAACCTTGGATGGGACCCGGATCGCGGCGCTCTCGCCGTACCGGCCGGAGCGCTTTAGCGCGGGCGCGTGACGCCTACGGCCCCCTAAGGCGGGAAGTTCGATCCCTTAGGTCATCAGCAGCCGCACGCCGACCACCATCAGCAGCACGGCAATCGCAGTGCGCAGCACGCTCTCACGCGTGCGCCCCGCCAGCAGTGAGCCAATGACAATGCCGGGGATCGAACCGATCAAGAGGTTCCCAAGCAGCGCGAAATTGACGTTGCCCATCAGCATGTGGCCGAGGCCAGCGACGATGGTCAACGGGATAGCGTGCACGATGTCGGTCCCGACAAGCCGGGCCGCCTTCATGCGCAATGGATAGATGGACAGCAGCATGACCGTGCCCAAGGCCCCGGCGCTCACCGAGGTCAGCGTGACCAGGAACCCCAAGATCGCACCGGCCAGCACTGTAAGGCTCGGCTGCAGAAACAAGAATCGCTCGGGCGAGGATTTGCGCAGCGTCGCGCCTATGCTGTGCGCGCGGGCCATGAAGATCATGGCCACCGCGGTCAGCAGCAGCACGCCGCCTAAGGCCACCAGGAGCACGCGCGGCTTACTTTGCGCAATGCCGGTGTGATACATCCAAAACAGGGTCGCAACGGCCGCCGGCATGCTGCCCAGCCACATCCGGCGCAGCACCTGCCAGTCCACGCTCCCCTTGTGCTGGTGTATCGAGCCGCCAACCGATTTGGTGATGGCGGCAAACCACAGGTCGGTGCCCACCGCTGAAGCCGGGGCGATGCCGAACAGCAGCACGAGGATAGGCGTCATCAGCGAGCCGCCGCCGACGCCGGTGAGCCCGACCATCATGCCGACGCACAGTCCCGCAAATGTATTCATCCAATTCATTCAGCGATCCTTAAACATGAAAACCAGTGCGGAACCTGGGACCGCCCGCCTACCGCACCGCCCTCAGCGAAAGCCCAAAGTGGGCGCCGCCGGCTCGATGCGTCGGTACGCGAGACTGACCCTCTGACAGCCCAAATCCGTTCGGTTATGCGGTTCGTTGCGTCCTACCTTAGCACCTAAAAAACGAGTTGCAGCAGGCCAGGCCGGGTTTCTGGCAATACTGCGAGGCTGTAGGAATTATGTCAGTCGAGTTACTGACCGCGGCGTGAAGCCGAACACGTGCGAGGCAGATGCGGGTGGTTATTGACAGCGCGGATGTGACGCAGGTCCGCTAATTGGAAGGCAGCATCCCGCCGGCACGCGAGGTTGTAGGACGCAATTGCCCAGGCTTGAGCACCCCATCGAATGATGGAGTGCTCAAGCCGTGGCGTGCTTATGG
>Ga0070666_10001629_pt1 | contig 13659 bp, 7 predicted proteins | sample KBSS23metaG_FD_64677 | JGI IMG/M metagenome (GOLD analysis project Ga0070666, IMG submission 64677) | Switchgrass rhizosphere microbial communities from Kellogg Biological Station, Michigan, USA - KBS S2-3 metaG | ecosystem: Host-associated > Plants > Roots > Rhizosphere > Soil ... | reverse complement strand
GGTCAACGTCGAGTATCGGCTCGCCAACGTATCGCTGGCGCCGGCAGCGATCGAAGACTGCCGCTGTGCGCTGCGCTGGGTGGTCGCGCACGCGAAGGACTACAACCTCGACGCCACCCGCATCGTCGTCGCCGGCGAGTCGGCCGGCGGCCATCTCGCGCTGACGACGGGGATGATCCCGGCGAGCGCCGGCTTCGATCGCACCTGCCTGACGCCGACCGAGCCTCGCGTCGCCGCGATCGTCGACTTCTTCGGCATCACCGACATCGCCGATCTGCTCGACGGACCGAACAAGAAGCCGTTCCCCGAGACGTGGCCGTACACCGTGCAGTGGCTCGGCAATCAGCCGAATCGCGCCGACATCGCGAAGGCGTCGTCACCGCTCACCTACATCCGCGCCGGCGTGCCGCCGACGATCTCGATCCACGGCGATGCCGATCCGCTGGTGCCGTATGCGCATTCGACGCGGCTGCAGGAAGGCCTGCAGAAAGCCGGCATCGCCCACGAGCTCGTCACGATCCCCGGCGGCGGGCACGGCAACTTCTCGACCGCGGAATGGGAACGCGCGTTCGCGGCGGTCGAGAAGTTCCTGTCGGCGCACGTCGGCACCGCGAAGCCGCCATCGACGGCGCCGCAGCCCCAGTAGCGCTGTTTGCACACGACGTCGTCGGGCCCCATTGTCTTCTACTTGAGACGATGGGATCGTCGTCGTGATGAAGCGAAAAGGAGTCGCGATGGGACCCGCACCGCCGCTGATGACGGCACATGAGTATTTCAGAACGCCGGAAAAGGTGACGCCGATGGAGCTGGCGTTCGGCGCGCTGCGCGTCGCCGATTCGCCGTCGGCCTACCATCAGTCGATCGTGATCGAGCTGTTCCGTGCGCTCGACCGCCACGTGCGCGATCGGCAGCTCGGACGGATGTGGATCGCGCCGCTCGACGTCGTCTTGAGCGAGTCGCGCGCGCTGATCGTGCAGCCCGACCTGTTCTTCGTGGCCCACGATCAGGACGGCATCGTCAAGGAGCGCGTCTACGGCGCACCCGAACTGGTGATCGAGGTCCTGTCGCCGAACCCTCGCGTCGGCAGCATCGACGAGCGCATCGGCTGGTTCGCGCGGTTTGGCGTGCGCGAGTGCTGGCTCGTGCATGCGGAGGAAATCGAGCTGTCCGTCCTGCGGTTCGGCAACCAGTGCGTTGCCGAACGCATCCGCCTGCGGCGCGACGAGCCCATACGATCGGCGGTGCTGCCGGAGTTCACGGCCACGCTCGAGGAGATCGTACTGAACGAGGGACAACCGTTTCCGTTTCGCCGCGTGTGACGGGTCCGGCTGAAGCCGTCTCCTACGGGAGCGTGCGCGACGGGAGCGTGCGCTCGGCGTGCAGCGCGGCGACTGCGGCGACGAGACCGTCCGGATCGATCGGCTTCGCGAGGTGCATCTGGAAGCCGCTGGCGATGGTCAGGATCCGATCGTCCGACCGCGCGTAGGCCGTCACCGCCGCGGCCGGCGTGCTTCGCGCCGACACCGGCAGCTGGCGGACGCGGCGGATCAATTCCAACCCGTCGACCTGCGGCATGCCGACGTCGGCGATCAGGACGTCGACGCCGCCGCGGCCGAGTTGATCGAGCGCCGCGTTTGCCGAGTTGACCGCGGTGACGCGCGCGCCAGCCGCTTCGAGCACCGTTCGCACCAGGTCGAGCGCCTCCGGCTCGTCGTCGACGGCCAGCACGTGGATGCCGTCGAGCCGCGCGCGCGGCGTCGATCGGTCGACGGCGGCATCGGCGGCCGCGAGGTCCGGGTATGGCGGCGGCGGTGCCGGCGCGCTCTGACCGGCACGCATCGGCATCGACACGGTGAAGGTCGCGCCGCGGCCGACGCCGGCGCTCTCGGCGCGGATCGTTCCACCATGCAGTTCCGCAATGTGCCTGGCGATCGCCAGGCCGAGCCCCAGGCCACCGTGCTCGCGTGCGAAGCTCGCGTCGCCCTGGCGGAACCGGTCGAACACGTAGGGCAGGAACTCCGGCGAAATCCCGATGCCGGTGTCGCTCACGGCGAGCTCGATCTGTCCGCCGGCCGAAGCGACGTGGACGCGCACCCGCCCTCCTGAGGGGGTGAACTTGATGGCGTTGGCGAGCAGGTTCCAGATCAATTGCTGCAGCCGGCCCTGATCGGCGGGGAGCGGCGGCGTCGCCGCGTCGACTGCGGTTTCGACGGCGACGCCTTTTGCGTCGGCCGCCGGCTGCACCGTCGCGATCGCCGCGCGCACCACCGCCGGCAGGTCGACCGGCTCAATCGCCAGTCGGATCCGGCCCGAGATGATCCGCGAGACGTCGAGCACGTCCTCGATCAGTCGATTGAGCGACGCGGCATTGCGCTCGACGATGTCGAGCGCCGCCGGCGTTTTCTCGGCCGCGACGATCCCCGATCGCAGCATTCGTGCGTAGCCGAGGATGGCATTCAGCGGCGTGCGCAGCTCGTGCGACAGCGTCGCGAGAAATTCGTCCTTCAACCGGTTGGCGTCGGCCGCCTCGGCATACGTGCGCGCGTTTTCGATCGCCAGCGAGGCGCGGGCGGCGAGCTCTCGCGCGAAACGCAGGTCGTCGTCGGAATACTCGCGGCCGGACTCGGCGCTGACGAAGGTGATCGCGCCGGCGGGGCGGCCGCGGTCGAACAGCGGCACGCACATGTAGGAGGTGATCGCCAGCCTGCGGATGATGCGCAGGTGCTCGTCGTCTCTCGCCGCGCCTTCGAGCGCGGCCTGCGGAATGCGCGCCACCCGCGCCGGCTTGCCGGTCCTGATCACGTCGTGTACGCCGCCCGGCGCATTCGGATCGGCCGGGTAGCGTTTCTGCAGCTCGATCGCCGATGCGACCTTGTCCGGATCGACGTGCGCGACCGCGAGCCGCTCGACGCCGCCGCTGCCGACCATGTCGACGGCGCACCAGTCGGCGATCGTCGGCACGGCGAGGCGCGCCACCGATCGCAGCGTCGACTGGTAGTCGAGCGACGAGCTCAGCACGGCGCCGGCTTCGGCGAGGAAGGCGGCCTGCCGCTGCGCGTAGGTGGCGGCCTGCCGCGCCGCTTCCTGCTCGGCGTAGAGTTCCGCCGTGGCCAGCGCCGCCGCGGCAATGTTGGCGAGCGCACGCCCCGCCTCGATGTCCGCGTCGGTGAACCGGCGTGGCTGGCGGAAGTAGAAGACGATCGTCCCGGTTCGGTGCCCGCGGATGCCGAGCGGGAACACCACCATCGACACGATCCCTTCTGCCGCGTACGCGTCGCGCAGATCTTTCAGCAGCGGCGCCGCCGCGACGTCGTCGATGATCAGCGGCTCGGAGAACTCGAGCTCGCCGCGCACGCGGCGTCCGACGTTCAAGGCGATGAACCGCGACGTGAACGTCTCGGAAATCCCGTGCGACTCGACGACGCGCCAGCCGCTCGATTCGTCGAATCGCCAGACCGCGTAGCCGTCGGCCGAGAAGACGTCGCGGGCGACCGCGATCGTCGCGGTGGTCACCGCACCCGGCTCGGGGCACGCGAGGATCGACGACGTCGCCGAAGCGACGGCGGACAGCCGCTGCTGGAGCAGGCGCAGCTCGCTCTCGGACTGCTTCGCGGCGGTGATGTCCTGGATCAGCGTCAGCGCGCACGGCTCGCCGGCGATGTCGAGCCGCTCCGCCGACAGCAGCCCGATGATCAGGCGTCCGTCGCGGGCGCGAAAGCGGTACTCGAGGTTGCGAAGCCTGCCGCTCGACGCGACCATCGCGAGCTCCGCTTCGCGGTCTGCGGTGTCGGCCCACAGCCCGAGCTCGACAGTGGTGCGGCCAACCGCTTCTTCGCGCGAGTAGCCGGTGATCGTGACGAAGGTGTCGTTGACCTGAAGAAGACGCCCGCTCACCAGCGACGTGATGGTGAGCGACACCGGAGCGGCGGCGAAGGCTTTCGCGAACAGCGACTGAGCGTCGGCCGGCTCGGACACGCGGCTCGATTGTATTACGCGGCCGCACATCGATTCGTCGGTTCCGCTCAGCTAGTCCTGGCGCAAGGCGACCGTCGGATCGACGCGCAGCGCCCGCGCGATCGGCACAACGTGGGCGGCGAGCGCGACGGCGAACAGCGTTGCCGCGACGATCGTGAACGTCGCCGGATCGGTGGCGCTGACGTTGTACAGCGATCCGTGGAGGAGCCGCGTCGTCGCGAGCGCGACGGCAACGCCGGCGACGAGACCGAGCGATACCGTCGCCAAACCTCGCCCGACGATCAGCCGGACGATGTCGCGCGGCGCGGCGCCGAGCGCCGAGCGAATGCCGATCTCCCGGGTCCGCTCGGCGACCGAATACGAGATGACGCCGTAGACGCCGACAGCGGTCATCAGCAGCGCAATCGCGCTGAACGCCTCGAGGAGGATCGCGACGAACCGGCGCGGTCCGACCGACCGGGCGACGAGCGCGGCCATTGGAGCGACGTCGTATACCGGCACATCCGGCGCCACCGAGCGGATCGTCCGACGGGCCTCGCGCGCGAGCGCGCCGAGATCGCCGCCCGCGCGCAGCACGAGGGTCAAGAACGAATCGGCCGCCTGTGCCTGCGGCATGTACATCTGCATCGTCGGCGGTGACGCGACCTCGCGATGGCGCACGTCGCCGGCGATCCCGACAACCGTGCGCCACGGTCCGTCGAGGCCGCCGATGCGAACGTGCTGGCCGATCGGGTCGGCGTCCGGCCACACGACGCGCGCCGTTTCGGCGCCGACGATCAGGACGTTCTCGCTGCCGGCGCGGTCGGCGTCGGTGAAGAGGCGTCCGCGGCGCAGTGGAATCCGCATCGCCGCGAAATACGCCGGGGTGACCGCATAACGCTCGACCTCGGGATCCTGCGGGCCAGGTGCGCGACCCTGGACGTGAAATCCCCACCCGTCGTCGTTGCCGCCGAGCGGGATCTGTCCGGCGGCCGCGGCCGCCTCGACGCCGGGAAGCGCGCGAAGGCGGGCGACGATCTCGTCGGTCCGGGCGGCGACGGCGTCGTTGCTCGCGTAGGCGCTGCCGACCATGGAGATCTGCAGCGTCAGGACGTGTCGCGGATCGAATCCGGGATCGACGCTGACCAGCCGGGCGACGCTCTTGACCATCAGGCCGGCGGCGATGAGCAGGACGACCGACAGCGCGACGTCGGCGGCGATGAGCACGCGGCGGGCGAGCGATGCCGGCGCCCGCCGCGTCTTGCGGTTGTCGCCGTGCAGCGATCCGACGTCGACGCGCGAGGCGCGAAGCGCCGGCCACAGCCCGAACACGATCGACGTCGCCAGCGACAGCCCGCACGAAAAGGCGAGCACGGCGCCGTCGACGTGTGCCTCGCCCAGCCGCGCCGTCGTTGCCGGCGCCAGACCGACGAGGATGGGGACCAGGACCGCACTGAGGGCGACGCCAGCCGCCCCCCCGGCAAACGCCAGCAGCGCGCTTTCGGCCAGCATCTGACCGACGAGGTGCCGGCGTCGAGCGCCGAGCGCCGCCCGCAGTGCGAGATCGCGGGCGCGGCCGGCCACCCGCGCGAGCAGGAGGTTGGCGACGTTCGCACAGGCGATCAGCAGCACGAAACCGACAGCGCCCATCAGCACGAGCAGCACCGGCCGCAGCCGGCCGGTGAGCTCGTCGGCGAGCGGCACGACCGCCATCGTTCCCGGCGGGTATTCGGCCGCGAACTCCGCGCGCAGTCGTGCCTGCGCGCTCTCCAGATCGGCGCGTGCGGCGTCGGTCGATACGCCGCGGTGCAAACGCGCGAACGCCTTCAGATGCTGGCAGGTTCGGCAGGCGAAGGGCTGCGAGCGCTCGTAGCCGATCGGCGCCCATAGTTCGGCGCGGCGGAAGTACCGCTCCGAGATCAAGGCTTCGTAGGACGCGGGCAGCACGCCGACGATCGTGTACGGCTGATCGTTCATCGTCACCGCGCGTCCGACGATCGACGGATCGGCGTTGAAGCGGCGCCGCCACAGTCCATCGCTGAGCAGGAGCACGTGCCACCCGGATGGCGTGTCGTCGCCGGCGGTGAAGTCGCGGCCGAGCGCCGGCGTTACACCGAGCATCTGGAAGAAATTCGCCGACACGCGGACCGCGTTGACGCGCTCGGGTTCGCCGTCGGCGACCAGCGTCGGCGACCACGAGCGCATCAGCGCGATGGCGGCGAAGCTGTGCGTGCGTGCGCGCCAGTCAACGGCGGTGAGATAGCCGACGTTGCCCGGTGAGCCGTCACGTGTCGAGCTGCCGATGGTGACGAGGCGGCCGGCGTCGGCATAGGGCGGCGGCCGCAGCAGCACGGTGCGCACGACGCTGAAGATTGCGGTGTTGGCGCCGATGCCGAGCGCCAGCGTCAGGATCGCGACCGACGCAAAGGCGGGCGTCCGCATCAGGAGCCGGGCCGCATAGCGAAGATCGCGGATCGCGTCGGCGGCGGGCGATCCCGCCGGCGCCGGCGGCGTCGGCGCGCTGATGCGCACGCGATCGGCGCGCGCGAGATCGCGCGCGATGGTGCCGTGCGCGTCGAGCGGGGCGAGCGCGGCGGCGAGCGCCTCGCGCTCGCTCATCCCGGCGGCGATCCGCTCCGTGTACTCGTCGGCGGTGTGCTGCGCCAGCTCGTCGACGATGTCGGCGGCGCGCGCCGGGTCGACCGCCAGCGGGCCGATCCGGGCCCGGACCAGCGCATGGAAATCAGGCATGACGGAACTTCGCCACGCGGTTGAGCGCGGTGAAGAACGCGTTCCAGCTGCGGCGCTGCGCCTGCAGCGTCCGCCGGCCATCAGGAGTAAGGCGATAGAAACGGCGGCGGCGGATACCCGGCTGCTCGACCCAACGGCCCTGGATCAGGCCGCGGCGCTCGAGGCGGTAGAGGGTCGGATAGAGCGATGCCACGTGCAGCTTCAGCGCCCCGTCGGATCGCCGGTCGATCAGCTTTGCCAGTTCGTAGCCGTGGCGGTCGCGTTCGTCGAGCAGCGCGAGAATGATCGTTTCGGCGCTGCCCTTGCGCAGCTCTCTGTCGGCTGACATGTGGCGGCAGCATATGTGTGGTTGCCACATATGTCAACGCGCAAGGCGGTTCGACGACGAGCAGTCGACAGGACGCGAAGTCCAGCCGAACTCAGACGCTCAGCTGTCGCTGCTCCAGGTAGCCGTGCAGCGCCACCGCGACGTTGTGACGAGTGTCGCGCGCGCCGAAGAGCAGCGTCACCTTGCCGCGGCGGACCGCGCCGGCGAGCGCCTTGACCGACGGCGACCGTTCGGCGAGCGCGTCGAGTTCAGCGGCATAGCGCGCCTTGAACTCCGCCCAGCGCGACGGGTCGCGGTTGAACCACTGCCGCAGCGCGCGGCTCGGTCCGATATCTTTGAGCCAGAGGTCGACAGCCGCCGCCGTCTTCGACAGGCCGCGCGGCCACAGCCCGTCGACGAGCACGCGCACGCCGTCCTTGTCGGACGCCGGCTCGTAGACGCGCTTCACTTGAATCGACGAAGTCGTCATTGCGGTACCGAAGATAACCCGGTCAAACATTTCAAGAAAGCTGATCTGTTAAGGCTGTGAGGGCGCTGCACGCATGAACTGGCGCTCGAAGAATTCGCCGGTCGCGGTGGTCACGGCCTTCCAGCTGCGGAACAAAAGGAAGTCGTGAATGTCATCGGGCACGACCAGTTCCTCGACGCGGACGCCGCGGTCGAGCAGCCGCCGTTTCAGATCGACCGTCTGGTGGAACTGCACGTTGCGATCGTCGTCGCCATGGATCAGGAGCACCGGCGATCGCCAGGTCGGCACCGCGGCGATCGGCGACGACTCGTAGGCGACCTTCAACCCCTCGCGATATTCGGCTTCGCTGATGCCGTCGCCGGCGATGGCGCGGGCGAGCGCCTCGGTGTTCACCGCCGGAATGCGATCGTGGACGCCGTGGATGTCGACGCCGGCCGAGAAGATATCGGAGTTGCGTCCGAGCGCCAGCGCCGTCAGATATCCGCCGTACGAGCCGCCCCAGATCCCGATGCGTGCCGGATCGACGTCCGGCCGCGACTGCAGATAGCGGCCGCCGGCGGCGACGTCGAGATACTCCGAGGCGCCCCGCTGACCCGCGTGCTCGGCGTTGTGAAAGGCGAACCCGTAGCCGATGCCGAGCCGGTAGTTCACCGACAGCACGAGGAAGCCGCGGCTGGCGAGGTACTGATTCGCGGCGTAATCGTTGGCGTAGTAGTCCATGTAGTGGAAGCCGAGCAGCATCTGCCGCGGCGGCCCGCCGTGAACGTAGACCAGCGCCGGCCGCCGCGCCGCGCCGGCCGCTGCCTTGAACAACTGTCCGTGAATCGCGAGGCCGTCGCTCGAGGTGAACGTCACCGCTTCAGGCGTGACCAGCTGCGCTTGCGGAAACGCCGCGGGAATGCGGTTCGCGGCGATCGGCCGCGGCTCGCCGCCGTCGATCGCCATCACCGTCGGCAAGGACGGCCGCTGCGCCGTCGATCCGAGAAACGCGACGGTCCGCCCGTCGCCGGTGATCGCAGGGCTCCACTCGATTCCGACGCCGCGCGTCAGCGGCGCGGGCGGCGCCGATCCATCGACCGGGACCTTGAAGATGTGGCGGCGATCGATGTCGTGCGCATCGGCGCCGGTATTGGCGCTGTAGACGACAAACCTGCCGTCGCGCGTGAGCGACACGTGTTCGACCATGAACGCGCCGGGCGTGAGCAGCGTCGGCGTGCCGCCCTCGCCGGGATGGTGAATCGAATAGAGGTGCGGCCAGCCGTCCTGGTACGACAGGAAGACGAGGTGATCGTCGGCGGCCCAGTGCAGGTTGGCCTCGCCCTGGGTCCGCGGCAGCGAGTCGACCAGCGCGCGGCCGCTCGTCCACGATTCGAAGCCGGCTCGAGGCTTTTGGCTTGAGGCTTCCGTCTTCGCGTCGGCGACGACGATCGACCACGGCTGCGGCTGCTGGACGAGCGGCGATCGCGGCGCGCCGCCGCGTCCCGGCTGACGCACGAACGCAATCTCGCGTCCGTCCGGCGACCACATCGGCGCCGAATCACGCGACGTCGAGGGCGCCAGGTAGCGAATGGGCGTCACCGCATCGGTGAAGATGCCGATGAAAGAGTGATCGTCGCGATCGGACACGAACGCCAGCGCCCGTCCGTCGGGTGACCAGACCGGCGACTCGCTCGTGCCTCTCGCGAAGAAGGCCGGCTCGGCCGCCTTCGAACCGTCGAGTGGCGCGATCCAGATGCGCCGCTCGCGGACGAACGCGACGCGATCGCCGCCGGGCGCGATCGCCGGCTCGTCGCCCTCGCCGAGCAGCCGCGGCGCTCCGTCGCCGCTCGCCGCGATCGCGAACACCTGCATGCGCGCGGCAACCGGCACGCTCGTCGGATTCGGCTGCAGGTTGCCTTCAGCCGTCCAGTTGGCGCCGTGGTCGCCGCCGCGCACGTAGACGATGGTGCGGCCGTCGGAGGAGAACGACAGGCCGGTCAACTCCTGGCCATCGTCAACGGTGTACGGCGTGAGCCGGCGCGGTTGAAATGCCGCGCCGTCGGCGACGTAGACGTTGCGCGCGCCGCGCTCGTTGAACGTCCACGCGATCCGCGCGCCTGCCGGCGCAGCGACGAGATTGTCGGCGAACGGGAAGCTGAGCACCTGCTCGAGCGTGAACGACGCCGTCGGCGGCTGAGCACGCGCGCCGACGTGCACCAGCGTGCACGCGGCGAGAACAGTGAGAAAGCGCGTCGTCATCGGCGGATTATAATCGTGACTCCTTGCTCTCCTCGCTGCTCGCCGACATCCGTTTCGCGCTGCGTTGGCTCGGCAAGAGCCCGGCGTTTGCGCTGGTCGCGATCGCGTCGCTCGCCATCGGCATCGGCTTCAACACGGCGCTGTTCACCATCGTGGACGCCCTGCTGTTCAAGCCGCTGCCGGTTGCCGCCGTCGACCGGCTCGTCGACGTGTTCACGAGTGATTCGAGCGGCAGCGTCGAGTACAGCACCTCGTCCTACCTCGACTACCGCGATCTGCAGGCGCGCAACGACGTGTTCGACGGCGTCGTCGGCTACAGCCCGATGATGGCGGCGGTGAACCTCGACAACCGGTCGCGCCTGGCGATGGGCGAGATCGTCACCGGCAACTACTTCGCGATGTTCGGCCTTCCGGCCGCGATCGGGCGGACGCTTGTGCCGGCCGACGACGCGCCGGGCGCGCCGCGGGTCGTGATGGTGTCGCACCGCTACTGGACCCGCGAGCTCGGCTCGACGCCCGATGTGATTGGCCGGTTCGTCCACATTCGCGGCGCCGCCTACACGATCGTCGGCGTCACACCGCGCTGGTTCAACGGCATGGTGCCGGTGCTCGCGCCGGAGCTCTTCGTGCCGGTCGCGGCGTCGCTGGACGTCGAGCCGGTGGGAATGCACGACACGATTCCGTCGCCGACCGGCACCACGCGCCTCGATCGCCGCGCCGATCGCTGGCTGTTCATCCGCGGCCGGCTCAAACCGGGCGCGACCATCGAGCAGGCGCGCGCCAATCTTGGCGTCGTGATGGCGGCGATCAGCGCCGACAACCCGGCCACGAACCGCGGCCGGCGGGTGTCGCTCAGGCGGACGCGCGACGTCCACTTCCACCCCGCCTACGATCCGATCGTCGTGCCGATCGCGGCCGGTCTGATGGGCGTCGTCGGGCTGGTGCTGCTGATCGCCTGCGCGAACGTCGCCAGCATGCTGCTGGCGCGCGCCTCGAGTCGGCAGAAGGAAATCGGAATCAGGCTGGCGCTCGGCGCAAGCCGCGGCCGGCTCGTCCGCCAGCTGGTCACCGAGGCGGTGGTGCTGTCGCTGATTGGCGCTGTCGCCGGGACCGTGCTCGCCTGGTGGCTGACGTCGGCGATCGCGGCGATCACGATTCCGCTGCCGATCCCGCTCTCGTTCGACGTCCACGTCGACTCGCGAGTACTCGGGTTCACGCTGGCGGCGACGGCGATCGCCAGCCTGCTGGCCGGGCTCGCGCCGGCGCTGCAGGCGTTGAAGCCCGACGTGACCGACGACCTGCGCGGCGATGCGCCGCTGTCGCGCGCGACCGGCCGCCGGTGGTCGATCCGCGACGCGCTCGTCGCCGGTCAGATGGCGATCACCGCGCTGCTGCTGATCGTCGCCGCACTGCTCACGCGCAGCCTCGTCGCCGCCGAGCGCACCGATCCGGGCTTCGCGGCCACGCGGCTCGCGACCGTGTCCACCGACACGGCGACGCTCCGCTACGACGACACCCGCAGCCGGCAGTTCTTCGATCAGGCAGTGGCGAAGGTGGCGGAGATTCCCGGCGTCGAATCGGTCGCGCTCGCCTCACGCGTGCCGCTGCAGGTCAACGCCAACCGCTGGGAAATCTGGATTCCCGGACGCGATCGCCCCGGCGATCACGGCGACACCGTCGAGGTGACCACCGTATCGCCGTCGTTCTTCAAGACCCTCGGCGTCGCGATCGTCGAAGGCCGCGGGTTCACCGACGACGATCGTCCCGAGACGCCGCGGGTCGCGGTCGTCAACGAGACCCTGGCGCGCCGCTTCTGGCCTGGCGAAAGCCCGATCGGCAAGATCTTCCACACCCGCGGCGGCGAAGGTCCGGCTTTTCGCATCGTCGGCGTCTCGGCCGACCACAAAGTGCTGACGCTCAGCGAACGACCGACCCCGTTTCTCCATGTCGCCCGATCGCAGCGTCCGTCCTCGTACTCGGCCGTCGTCGCGCGCACACGCGGCGACGCCGCCGCGCTGCTGCGCGACATGCGGCGCGCGCTGGTCGGCCTCGATCCGAACGTCGTCTTCATCGAGAACCAGACGATGGAGGCGGAGGTCGACGCGACACTGCTGCCGATGCGGGCCAGCGCCTGGCTGGTGACCGGAGTGGGTCTGGTCGCGATGCTGCTGGCCGCGATCGGTCTCTACGGCGTCATCGCGTATTCGGTCGCGCGCCGCACCCGCGAGATCGGGATTCGCATCGCGCTCGGCGCCCACCGCGCGACGGTGGTGCGGATGGTGATGCGGCAGGGGCTCGCGGTTGCGCTGGCCGGCCTGATCGTCGGTTGCCTCCTCGCCGTCGCCACCGCGCGGGCGATCGCCGGCGTCCTCTACGGGATCACGCCGGCCGATCCGGTGTCGTGGCTGGTCGCCGCCGCGACGCTGATGGCGGTCGCCGCGATCGCCAACGTGATTCCCGCCGCGCGAGCGGCGCGCGTCCAGCCGACCCAGGCGCTCCGCACCGAATAGAGGAAAACCGCGTTGCATCACGCGGCTCGTTCGTAGCGCAGCCCTTCAGGGCTGCCCCGCCGCCGTTGAGCAGGCCTCGAGGCCTGCGCTACGGCAGGCGAACCTGGACCAGCGCCTCTTCGTCTCAGTCATCGTTCGTTGGTGGGAGGCGATGTGTCGACAATAGCCAAGGACGTCCAGGTCGCGTTGCGGCTCCTGTGGAAAGACAAAGCATTCACGCTGACCGCCGGCGTCACGCTCGCGTTGTGCATCGGCGCGAACACGGCGCTCTTCTCCGTGGTCTACACGGTCCTGCTGCGGCCGCTGCCGTTTCCGCACGCCGACCGTATCGTGTTGATGGGCAACGCCTATCCGGGGGCCGGCGTCGACATCGGCGAGAACTCGGGCGCGCCCGACTATTACGACCGCCTCCGCGAGACTACGGTCTACGACGAGCAGGCGATGTACAACTCGAGCGACGTCAGCGTCGATCAGAACGGCGCGCCGACCCGGGTCCGGATCATGAACGTCACGCCGTCGTTCTTCCGGGTCATCGAGGCGTCGCCGGCAGTGGGGCGGACGTTCACCGACGCGGAAGGCGAAATCGGCGAGGAAAAGAAGGTCGTTCTCAGTTACGCGCTGTGGCAGACGCAGTTTGGCGGCGATCGCGGCGCGATCGGGCGCGACCTGCGCATCGACGGCCAGGCCTACACGATCGTCGGCGTCATGCCGCGAACATTCCGCTTCATCACCAACGACATCATGCTGTGGCGCGCGCTCGCCTTTACGCCCGCGCGCAAGCAGCAGCGGCACAGCAACAACTATCGTAATATCGCGCGGCTGAAACCGGGCGCGACGATCGCGCAGGCGCAGGCCCAGGTCGACGCGCTGAACAAGGCCAACCTCGATCGCTTCCCGCAATACAAGCAGCTGTTGATCAACGCGCGGTTCCACACCATCGTCGTCGGTCTCCAGGCCAATCTCGTCAGCGACATCAGGACGACGCTCTACCTGATGTGGGGTGGTGCGTTGTTCGTGCTGCTGATCGGCTGCGTGAACGTCGCCAATCTCGTGCTGGTGCGGTCGCGGTCGCGGCTGAAGGAGCTGGCGACGCGGCTGGCGCTCGGCGCCGGCCGCGCCCGTCTGTCCGCGCAGCTGATCACGGAAAGCGTTCTGCTGACGCTGGCTTCGGCCGCGGCCGGTCTCGCAGTCGGCTATGCGGCGCTGCGGCTGCTCGGCACGTTGAGCATCCAGGACCTGCCGCGCGGCGGCGAGATCGCGATCGGCGGGGTCGTCATCGGCTTCACGCTGGCGATTGCCGCGGCGATCGGTTTGCTGCTCGGCCTGATTCCGGTTGCCGCCGTGATGCCGGCCAACATCACCGCGGTGCTGCGCGAGGAGGGGCGCTCGGGGACGAGCGGCCGCGGCGC
>Ga0070666_10001628_pt1 | contig 13665 bp, 10 predicted proteins | sample KBSS23metaG_FD_64677 | JGI IMG/M metagenome (GOLD analysis project Ga0070666, IMG submission 64677) | Switchgrass rhizosphere microbial communities from Kellogg Biological Station, Michigan, USA - KBS S2-3 metaG | ecosystem: Host-associated > Plants > Roots > Rhizosphere > Soil ... | reverse complement strand
CACAGCGACGTCTATTTTGAAAAGTTTCGAGTCTTGGAGCGGCCAGATGTATTGAGCGCACTCTGCGGAGAGATTGCGAGGCAAGTGGCTGGTGGTTCGAAATTCGACTTAGTAGCAGGGCCAACGACGGGCGGGATCATCATCGCTTTCGAAGTGGCACGGCAATTGGGCTTGCCCGCCCTCTATGTTGAATCGGAGAACGGGGAGAAAAAGTTACGGCGTGGGGCACAGATTCGGCCGGGGGCTCGTGTCTTGGTGGTGGACGATGTCCTCACGACGGGTAAGTCCGTATTCGAAGTGATCGATGTTGTTCGTGCAGCGGGCGGAGAGCCGGCGGGGGTTGGTGTGTTGATCGATCGGGCCGAGACGCCGCCCTCTTTTGGTGTTCCCTACTTTGCGGCCTATAAGGTTGAGGCGCAGTCGTATGCAGCCGACGCAGTGCCTGAGTGGCTTGAGAAGGTGCCGATTACTAAGCCGGGGACACGCTAACTCGGAACTCGGAACTGGGACCTCGGAATCTGGATCGCGGATCGCGGAACTCGGATCTCGGATCTCGGATCGCGTACTGATTCCTTTTCAGAGATATTAGTTGGGAAGGTCACCGCCTGCTAAGTATCTGGGGTGATTGCCGGGGTCCTTCGTTCGCCAATTCTCACCCTGCGATATTCCGGCGCAGGCGAACTCAGGATGACACCAAGTGTATGGGGTGAGGCTCCCCATTCTCCGTTCGCAAAAAGTGCCGGAGGCCAAGCGGCCGTCTAGGTTAAACTTCTAGCCGTGAGGAGGTATGCGGGGGAGGAGTTACCGGCCGGGTGCCGAATCGCCATCGTGGCCAATGACGCCATTGGAAACTATGTCGTTTCAACGCCGCTCCTCCAGATGCTCCGCGCGAAGTGGAAGCCGTCCGCTATCCATTACTACTCGGGATCGAGGACGCAAGAGCTTTGGATGGCCGATCCCAATATCGATTGGGGTTTTCCTCTTCACGGGAGTGAACCGAATTTTTCGGTTCTGAATGCCTTCGCGGAAATTGGCGAAGAGCGCTACGATCTTGTGGTTAATTTGGAGTGGACGGCGTGGGCTAAGTGCTTTACCGCCGTCATCGCTTCCCTGAACACTTACGTTTGCGGGCCATGTCTAGGATCAGATTCGCGTAGCGATCTCGCGTTCGAAGAGGACGCTCAAGGGCGGTTGTGGCGAGACCAGGAATGGATTTCCGCAAACCTTCCCCTACGGTATCCATTTCTGCAAAGCGGCTTCATCGGGGAGATCTTTTGTCGGTTGGCGTATTTAGATGGCCCGGTTCCGACCTACGAAATTCCGCGTGAAAATGCTTCTAAAGACATTCCCGATCTGATCATCTCCTGCGCGGCGAGTTTGCCTGAAAAGTTATGGCCCGCAGAAAAGTGGATCGAGTTGGTCCAGCGCTGCAAGAAAGAAGGTCTTTCAGTTGGCCTTGTCGGTGCCAAGCCGACAGCGCAATCACTGTTTTGGAAGGGAGCGCTCGAAGAAGAGCAGTTGGTTGAGAAGCGCCTCGTGAGGGATTTACGTGGAGTGTTCCAACTCCCGGAAGTGGTCGGCGCACTCGCCAAGGCAAGAGCGATCGTGACGATCGATAATGGAATTTTGCACTTGGCCGTCGCGGGTGGCGCACCCACGATAGGATTGTATCGATACGGGATTCACCGTTTGTGGGCACCGCCGCACGAGAACTTGACCGTCTTGACGCCAGCGGAAAATGCCGAAGTCGCGAGTATAGAAATCGACGCCGTTTGGGAGGCGTTGCAGCGTGCCCTCTAAGAAGGTCGTCGTCCTGATGAAGGCGTATCTGGGTGACGCGGTGATGGCGACTCCGTTGCTGCAAGAACTGGTGGACGCGGGTCTGGATGTTCACGCACTTACGGATCAACCCGTAGTCGACCTGTTGAAGGATACGTTTCCAAAGGTTCGATTCTTTGTGACACGGGCGATTCAGCGCCCTTCGCAATTGTTGGCTCAGGCGAGCGAGTTACGTGCCCGTCATTACGACCTTGCGTTGGTGGTGAACAGAAGTTTTCGAGCCGCGCTCGTGGTGAAGATGGCGAAGACGCCAGTGCGCGTGGGCCACAACACGGATCATCGTGGAATGTTGTTGACCAAGTCCGAGCCTTACAGTGCGTTTCGATTCGAAGCGGATTGTTATCTTGATTTGGCGAGGTTGGCGGGAATTAAAGTTGGGGAGAGACGACCGTTCTTGGCGGCCTCGGACGACTCGCTTAAATGCGCGGCTCAGAAGTTGAACGGTACAACCATTGGCATCCAACCGGGTGCGAGGCATCCGGAGAAGGAGATTCCCTTTCCAGCCTTGGTGGAAGTTGTGGAAGCTCTGCAGCAGGATCGAGACGTAGTGCTGCTAGGCGGACCAGAAGAGAAACCGGCGGGGGCACGATTGGCGGAAGCATTGAAGAAGAAGCCTTTGGATCTCATAGGAGAACTTTCTCTGAGAGAAAGTGTTGCCGGGACCTCTCAGCTCAAATTGATGATTGGAGGCGACACGGGGTTGATGCACATTGCGGCAGCAGCAGATTGCCCAACAGTGACGTTGTTTGGCCCGACAGGGGCGACGAAGTGGGGACATCATTACGAGCCGCATCAGGTGTTGGCGGCGGAGAGCAAATCGATGGATGAATTTACGGCAGACGATATTTTGTCGGCGGCACGACGGGCGTTGAGCACGTGAGGCAATAGGCTATTGAGAATTTTTAAAGGCAACCACCCATTCGGCTCGGGGACTCGCTCAGGGCAGGCTACGACACGGAGCATTCCACAGAGCCACAGAGGAATAGCGTGGAGGTCTCCGGAGTTTCAGGCAGAGGCGCAAAGTACCGCCGAGGCGCAGAGGGTGAGAGTCGGATGAGTATCTATCGCACAATATTGACTCTTGCGTTCGCTATCTTGGCGTGCGCTTTGGCAAACGCTCAGAAGACGAACGCAATCATCTTGATTCCACCGAATGCCGTGGGGCGAGTCATTGCGCCAGAGAATTACGATCACGGACTATGGATTCGGTGGCCTGTAGCGACGGGAGATTACGGCATAAATCAACTATTGTCGCCTTTGACGGGATTTGACTGGTACTTGGATCGTGCGCAAGGTATTCACGAGGCTCAAACTATTTTAGGGTTGGTAGACGCGCGGCGTGCGTTCATTGGGAGCACACCGACGGTTGTGCTCATTCATCCTGACGGGAGTCTCGGCAACTATAACCCTGCCACGATCCTCGATATTAGCGAGGATGTTGACGAGGAGATTCGCAGTCAAACAGAACCTATTCCGCCGGGCACCCTCATTCTCTATAGCGCAGTGAATTGGGACGACGCGGCAAGGGTCGCGAAGTTGGCGACGGGCAAGTCGATCATCGTCGAGTATCCACCCGGGAAAGGAGAAACCCTGTCGGCGGCATGGTACGGAGACGACAGCACGGTGCCGGTGCCGCAGTCGACTCACGTCGCGGGAATGCTTCCGGCAACGGAAATCTTGCATCTGCTGAATCAGCCCGACGCTTACAAGTGGGAGCCGAAGGCAGATACATCTAGCCAGCAATGGATGGCGAAGATCGTTGAGACGCGGCCGTTCCAGCTTATTTCTCTCTTTGCGTTTGTGTTGATTGCGGCGGGGTTAGCACTGTGGTGTCTATCGAACGAGGCGATCGGAAAGTTGGCACGAATGGCGATTTGCATGTCGCTTTGTGCGTTCACGGCCCTACTACTCGCAGGCAATATGGCGAAATTGAGCGGCTTGATGCCATGGAACGTCTTGCCTGTATTCGCTTACTTCGGATTGATCCTCGGGTTGGCGCCTGTCTATTTGGCGATGCGCGCTCTGTGGCCGACGGTGCACCCCATCTATCCCATCGCGATCATGAGCGCGGTGCTGATTTTGTGGACTGATCCTGTGTTCACCGCGTTCAGCAATCAATTCACGTTGCATCCAACCCCGGTGAGTGCACTCGCGGCTGGAGGATTGGTCGCTGCCTTGACGGCAACTGTTGCCTACGCTTTGAACGGAGGGACATGGCCGAGAATCCTCGCAGCTCTAACCGTATGCAGCGCGATGTTGTTAGGAGTGTTCGGTCATGCGTGGTGGGCAGAGGATCCAACACTCCTTGCGATTCCGATTTTGGCGGTGATCGCTGGAGCGGGGCTGATGCGTATCTATTTGTTGCCCGTGTTCGCGGCTTGGCCATTTCTTTACCATTCCTGGAACGGACATCTTTCGTGGGAAGCGAACGGATTGATCACTCGTTACTCGGACGTGAACGCGATCAACACGGCAGGGCAAGCGCAGTTTCTACTATCTCCGATGTTCCTCATTTTTCTGGGAGCACTCGTCGGAGTGATTGGATTTGGCGGCAAGTTCTTGAAACATGAACTGCGACGTGCATTTGTGAATAGCTCGGCTGCACGCGCATTGCTATGGTGCGCGCTTGCGATGGCTTGCTTTGGGCTGAGGGAGCCTTACTTACTTCCCTCAGCCCTGGTGGTGGGTATGACCGGTTGCCTGTGCTTGTTATTTGATGCCGCTGGGGCGCTTTAGCCATTCGAGCAATCGCTGACCTTGCTCGACGGTAGCGAACGGATCAGGTCGGGCATCGAACCGATCTGCTTTCACGATGATCGGCTTGAGCTCGACGGTCTCTGGATCTCCGCCGCGCCGGACGTTCACGGAGTATCCAGTAGTTTTGAGACCAGCCATAAACGTGGTGTAAGGCTTTCCGTCGATCGTGATGATCTTGTCGCCTACTTGAAGACCTTGCTGTTCGACAGCAGCTTCGAGATCTTGGACGACTCCGTGATCATCCGTGGTAAAGCCGAGGGATGGAAAATCCTGATCAGCCGGCGTGACGCGGATGCCAATCTTCTCTAACTCGCCGTAAGGCAGGTCGTCGGTTGAATAGATCAGCTTGTTGTATAGGGCGCTGAAGTCTTTGCCGCTGACTTGGTTGATGGCGAGGAGGATTCCGTTCTCCGGATAGCCGGGCTTGTCGGGCAAGTGGTACATGTCGTACATGAAACGCATCACATCGTCGAGGCTCTTGGTGCCCTTTGTGGCGTCCCGAATATTTGCGTCAAGAATCCAACCGGCAAGCTGGCCCTTGTTGTAGTAACTGAGGTCGCCCGTGCCTTCGCTGAAACCTTCCCACGCTCCCTGAGATGCGTCGGCGAGAGTTTTGGTGAGTCGCGTTTGCCCGCGTTGATATGTGCGGATTTCTGAGGTTAAAGATGGGAATAGATATTCGTCTGCGCCATCCAGTCCACTTCGATATGCATTGACCTTCGCATAGTAGTCGGTCACACCCTCGGCAAACCAGAGGTTGTCGGTGCGGTCTTCCTTTGTGTAGTCGAAGGGTCCGAGGACGAAGGGGCGGATGTTCTTGACGTTCCAGGCATGGAAGAACTCGTGGGTGAAAAGGTCGTCGACCGCGGCTGGGCCAGTGCGCGGCGGAATGGCAATGGTAACGCTGGCTTGGTGCTCAAGGCCGCCCGAGAAGTCTCCTACCGCGAAGTGCAGGTGGAAGACGTATCGTTTGAACGGATACTTCCCGAACATCTCCATGGCAGGGACGACGAGTTTCTGAATTCGCGCGGTCATCGCATCGGCGGCGGCTGAGTTGTAGGTTCCGTCGCTGATCACGTTTCCGTTTTGATCTTTGGTCGGCGTCATGGTAGTGACGAAGTCGACTTCGAACGGAGTGTTGAGGGCGACGAACGTGCGCTTCACGAAGTGACCAAGGTCGATGGGGTGATCGATGAACTCATCGTAGTCGCGGGCGTGATAGATTCCCTTTGGATCGACATTCATCGAGGTGCCGATTTGCCAACCTTGCGGGTTCGTGATTTTGAGAGTCGTTGACTCTTCTTTCCGGCCGTCAATGTACATGAACGCGGCGCCGCCGAGGACGAAGGCGGTTTTCTCGCGGACGTTTACACCGAAGAATCCGAGGCCGGGATCACTTCCCTTCACGTGGTAGCTGAAAATGATGCGGCTGTGTTTGGGATTGACGACGGTCCAAGATCGAGGATCGGTTTGGGTTTCGACCTTTAAGGGCGCGCCGTTCGAATCGGTTGCCTTGACGTTGCTGACGGTTTTCTCGTGGTGGAGGATCACGTAGAAGCCGGGGACCCAAGCGGGCATGGTGAACGTCGATTTGTCTGCGGTGTTGTCCGTGGTGATGGTGACTGCAACATCCTGAGCAGAGGGATTTGGGGCGAGGGTGTATTGGATATCCGCCCTGGCAAACACCGGAGCGAGGAGGGAAAGAAGGAGAATTCTTTTCATATGATGTAAGTGACCGTTTTACTACACGGGCGAGGGCCCGCTGCCGGTTCCTCGATTGTTACGGGTAAAAGACGGGTACTTCATGACCTTCTCTGCCCTTCCGCTCTTGGTGGCCGCTCTTTTTCAGACGTCCGACGGGTTCTCAATGCCCGTTCCGTGGGCTGATCCGGGCTATGCGAAGCTGATTTGGGTGCAGTCGCCGAACTTTGGGCGGCGGCCGGAAGGGGCATCTCAGGTCATCGATACGATCGTGCTGCATTCGACGGTGATTCCGACGCTGGAGGCGACGACCAGGGCGTTTTATGACACGAAGTCGCAAGTGTCTTCCCACTTCACGATCGGGAAGGATGGGTCTATCGTGCAGAACGTTTCGACCTTTGCGCGGGCTTGGCACGCGGGGGTTTCGAAGGATTCTTTGGGGCGGGAGAACTTGAACAACTTCTCGATTGGGATCGAGTTGGTGAATTTGAACGATGGGAAAGATCCGTATCCTGCGGCGCAAGTTACGGTGTTGCGGTACTTGATCTTGGAGATGAAGCGGCGGTTTCCGACGCTGCGGTTTATCGTGAGTCACGAGTACATCGCGCAGCCACATGGTCGGAAGAGCGATCCGTTAGGGTTTCCGTGGTCGGAGCTGGATGGGTTGGGTTTGGAGCTTGTTCATTAGTTCTCGTGAATGGAGAAGTGCGAATCGTGAATTGACGGATGCAGCAATCTGATGGGTCCAATCTAAAACTCGCTAACACAGAGGCACGGAGTACACACGGAGGCACGGAGTTCTGACGATTCAGGGTTCACCATTCACAACTTACGTAAAATGAATCCGAATGCGAATTCTAGTGATCGGTTCGGGTGGGCGGGAGCATGCGCTGTGCTGGAAGTTGGCGCAAGAGGCGGAAGTGCATTGCGCGCCAGGGAATCCGGGGATCGCACTCGATTGCGCGATTCACGATGTTGCGGTTTCTGATCACGCCGGATTGGTCGCATTGGCAAAGACGCTGGCGATCGATCTGGTGGTCGTCGGACCGGAGAACCCGCTCATCGATGGGCTTGCGGATGTTTTACGAGCTGCGGGCTTCCCCACTTTCGGTCCCGGCGCTGAAGGTGCCCAACTCGAAGGGTCGAAGGCGTTTTCCAAAGCGTTGATGCGCGAGGCCGGAGTGCCCACGGCATCCTTTGAATCGTTTACGGAATCGGCTCCGGGACAGGAATATGCGCGGTCGATGTTCGCTCAAGGGCGGAGGGTGGTGGTTAAGGCGAGTGGGGCAGCATTAGGAAAAGGCGTAATCGTTTGCGATTCGGTCGACGAGGCGGAGCGGGCCATTTCGCAGATGATCGATGAGAACGAATTCGGTGCTGCAGGCTCGACGGTTGTGGTCGAGGAGCGATTGTCCGGTCCTGAGTTCAGCTTGTTGACGCTGTGCAGCGACGATCAATATTGGAGTCTCCCGGTGGCGCAAGATCACAAGCGCGCGGGGGATGGCGACACGGGATTGAACACGGGCGGAATGGGGACGTATTCGCCGGTGCCTTGGATTTCTGAAGCCTTGGTGCGACAGACCGAGGAAGAATGTGTGCGACCGATCTTACGGGCATTGAAGGGGTATCGCGGTGTTTTGTTTTCCGGGTTGATGGTTTCAGGTGGTCGCGCCTATTGTTTGGAATATAACGTTCGGTTCGGCGATCCGGAGACGCAGTCGGTGATGATGCGGGTTGGGCGAGGGTTTGCGGATGCGTTAATGGCGTGTGCGCGTGGGGAATCGATTCGTCCGGTTGAGGTGTTGGATCGCGCTGCGGTTTGCGTGGTCGTTGCAAGCGCGAACTATCCGGGGTCAGTGCAGAAGGGTGTGCCGATTACCCTGCCTCGTTCGATGGATTCTTCAGCGAAGCTATTTCATGCGGGGACGGCGATGAAGGATCAGCAGTTGGTGACCAATGGTGGTCGAGTGTTTGGGGCGACAGCGTTTGGTGACGACGTTGCGGAGGCGCGGGCTCGTGCGTACGAGTTGGCGCGCGGGGTGCAGTTTGAGGGTCGGTGGTTTAGGAACGATATCGCTGATCTCAGTAGATAGTAAATGGTCGACGATTCGCACTGTTCCACGCTATGGTGACCGCTAAAGCGGTTTAGAACAAAGCGGCGCTAAAGCACCGCAGTCCATATTCATGTTCAATATTTGCGGACTAGCCAAGAAACCAATCGACTAATTTTCCAAACATGATGCGGAAGCCATCGGCAGGTGGGTCATTGGGTTTGGCGTAATCGTGGCCGCCGCCTTGAACAATCTCGTAGTGAGCATCCCGATTCGTGGCGGTAAGCCCGGCGCGGAGGACTTCGAAGCTTTGATAAGGGACGGCTTTGTCTTCAGTGCCATGAGCGACTAAGATGTGGGCTTTTGATTTTTCTAGCTCTTCGAGGGTAGAGGTCGAGCAGAAAGACGACCAGCGACGGTAAGGGTGGCCCCATGCGAACTTCGTGGTGCTGTCCGGATCTTTCTGGATCTCGGCCCAAGTTTTGTAGGTTTCGTCCTCACCCATCGACAGGGCCATGTCGAAGAGTTGGTTGGCCCCCGAACCGGAGAGGATGGCGACGTGGGTGACGTCCGGCATGTCGGCGGCGATCTTTGCGGCGGTGATCGCGCCTTCGGAGTGACCGGCGACGAGGATTTTTCCGGGCGCGGTGCCGGGGAGAGTTAGCGCGGCGCGGATGGCGGCTTCGTTTGCTTCCGCCCATCGCGGGAGGGTTTGCTCTTCTAGGAATGCTTGAGGGGCGCCTTCGGCTGTGCCGGGTTGCCCTGGTTGATAGAAGCAATCGATGCCGGGCTTTTCTACAGCCAGGACTCGTGCCTTCCCTTTCGCGGCGGCGGCCGTGAGGTTTTGCAGACCGCCGGAAATCTTGTCGCCGCGCTTGACCCAAATGGATTGTGCGCCGGAGCCCTGGATGAGAACGATGAGAGGCAGCTTCTTGTCGCTGACCCTTGTGAGATAAAAGGTGATGGTGCGACCGAGATTGTCTTTTGTGGTGTACCGGTCGAACGCTGTGCCGACGAAGTCGGGATCAAGGGTAGGTTGTTGAGCTTGGGCGAAGCTGGCGGCTCCTAAGATTGCGCCGCAAGCAACCAGTCTTGACAATCTTGAAAGTGTTTCTTTACCACCAGGGACACCAAGAGCACAAAGGAGCACAAAGGGATATTTCATTTCAACCACAACGTCACAACGAACACAGCGATCCACAACGAATCTTAAGTTAGGCTACGGTCTTTTTTGCTTTTCGCTTTGACTTTTTCTTAACTGCCGCTGTTGGTGCCGACGTGGCTTGAGCTTTCCGATAGGCGTCGATTTCGGCCTTGGCGGTTTTGCTTTCTGCTTTCAGTTTTGCCATCCAATCCTTTTTGTATGGACGCAGGGCTTCGATGACCGCTTCGGTCACGGCGAGGTTTCTGTACCACTTGTGGTCTGCGGGGACGATGTGCCACGGCGCGTTTTTGGTGCTCGTCTTATTAAGAGCGTCCTCGTATGCTTCGATGTAATCGTTCCAGAGGCTGCGTTCTTTCCAGTCTCCGAGATTGAGTTTCCACGCTTTGGTCGGATCTTGTTCGCGGGCGAGAAGTCGCTGCTCTTGTTCGTCCTTCGAGATGTGGAGGAAGAACTTTAGAATAATCGTTTTGTTGTCGGTTAGCAGTTCCTCGAAATTATTGATGTCGTCGTATCGTTTCTTCCAAACGGGTTTCGGGACGATGTTGTGCACGCGGACGACGAGCACGTCTTCATAGTGAGAGCGATTGAAAATGCCAATGATTCCTTTGCCCGGCGTTTGGGCGTGGATGCGCCAAAGGAAGTCGTGCGCGAGTTCTTCCGGGGTTGGCTGCTTGAATGGAGCAACCTTCACGCCGTGGACGTTCACCGCTTTTGAAATGCATCCGATCGCGCCTTCCTTGCCGCTCGTGTCCATGCCCTGGAGGACGATGAGGAGCGAATGGGTGCCCGCTGCAAACATCAACTCCTGCAAGTCATAGAGTTCCTTACCGAGTTTAAGAACGCGGGTATCGGCATCTTCCTTGGTCAGGTTGTCGGTTGCGTTTGTCTTGACCTTGGAAAGTTTGAGGTCAGAGCCTTTGACGATTTGTGTTCGTGCCACGTTTGATTGTGGCCGGTTTCGGGATTGTAAATCGTAAATGGTAAATGGTAAATGGCCGGATTCGAAGTCAATCAACCGCCACCACTAACGGCCGAGATGCCTAGTAGATCCGGTCGCTAGAAGGTACGATTTAGGTTCCCAATGATCGATCGATACACCACCCCCGCCATGAAAGCCATCTGGTCTCGCGAGGCCAAATACGAACGATGGAAGGATGTGGAAATCGCGATTTGCGATGCGCATGCGGAGGATGGGGCCATTCCCGCTGATGCGCTGGCGACGATTAAGTCAAAGGCGGCATTTACCCTCGAGCGATGCGATGCGATCGAGTTGGAAACGCGGCACGATCTGATGGCGTTCGTGCGCTGTCTTTCCGAGAACATCGGACCGGAAGGGCGATACGTCCATATGGGGGTCACGAGCTACGACGTCATCGATACGGCGCTTGGGATGATGCTTCGCGATTCGTGTGACGTGTTGATTACTTCTGCTCAGGGATTGCGAGCCGAGGTTGCGAAGAAGGCTCGTGAGCATGCGAAGACGCCTATGATCGGTCGAACGCACGGAATTCACGCTGAGCCGATCACATTTGGATTTAAGCTTTCGAACTGGGTCGCGGAGTTGGATCGAAATATCGAGCGACTGCGATCTTCCCGGGAAGACGTGGCTTACGGAAAGATCAGCGGTGCGGTGGGCGTACACGCGATCACATCTCCCGATTTAGAATCTCGAGTTTGTAAGAAGTTGGGTCTGAAACCCGATCCTGCGACGACGCAGATCATCACACGCGATCGACACGGAAACTTCTTGAACGTGGTCGCGTTGATGGGCGCGTGTTTGGAAAGGATCGCGACCGAGTTGCGTAATTTGCAACGCACGGAGATTTTGGAAGTGCAGGAGGCGTTTGCTTCTGGACAGACGGGATCGAGCGCGATGCCACATAAGCGCAATCCTTGGAACAGCGAGACTGTTGCGGGCCTGTCGCGAATCCTTCGTGGGAACGCGCACGCGATGTTGGAGAGCGTTGCGACTTGGCACGAGCGTGATCTGACGAACTCTTCGGTTGAGCGCATTGTTTTTCCGGATTCTTGTTATCTCGCCGACTTCATGATCAATAAGCTCACGACCATCGTTCGTGGTCTGCAGGTGTTCCCTGAGACGATGATGGCGAACCTGCGCAAGATGGGCGATCTCGTTTTCTCCGAGCACGTGATGATCGCTTTGATCCATGCGGGGATGTCACGTGAGGACGCGTATAAGGTTGCGCAGCGGAACGCGGCGAAGGCTTGGGAAGGTTCTGACTTCAAGACATCGGTCGAGAACGATCCCGATGTGCAGCGGTTGTTGAAGCCTGCGGAAGTCGAGGAGCTGTTCTCACTGGAGCATCATTTGCGGAACGCCGAGCATACGTTGACGTCGGTTGGGATTTGATTCCTTCGTAAATCGTAAATAGACCCAGTCCTAGAGTCAGATTTGTGGACAGTCCAGGGCTGCTTACCCACAGAGGCACCGAGACACAGAGTTGCACAGAGCTATCGGAATCATTTGCAACGCTTGCTTGTCATTGATATTTGATGTTGCTCGCTGTAGCTGTCCTTTCCCTGTCGATAAACAGATATCGAGTAGAGATGATCCAACCCCCAGAGGGCTACACCTTCAACGGATCAATTGCGATGAACAACTCGGGCGATTTGCTTGCCGGGTGCAACAAGGAAAGCGGTGCGTCGGTATTCCTGCGTCACAACGGATCGTGGCAGATATATCCTGAGATAGTCGACGACTACCCAGATCAGTTTCCTATCGCGCTCAGCGACAACGGGACGGCCATCTTGCTGAGGCAAGGTTATCCCGAATATGATGCGCGTGCTCTCGCCTTCCATCTCTTTAGCGTCGATGGTGAGAACGTTTTTCCTATTCCGACAAAAGGCGTCGATGCAAACGACTCCGCCTGTGATATAGGGCCAACGGGAGACATTGTATGGTCCGATTCACAAGGTTCGAAGGATGTCCGTGTGAAGTTACGAGACGCAAAGGGCGATCACGTCATTGGAGTTGGATTCGATCCGCACATTAATCGACGAGGTGACATCTGTTTCAATACTGGCGTGCGAGTGAAAACGCCGAAGGACCGTCACGGGGCATCCTATCTCAAATGGGAATATCACGCGAAATTGTGGCGAGATGGCAAAGTGACTGACATCGGTACGGGCTTGGCCCTCGATATCGCGGATGATGGAACTGTCATTGGGATCTCATACCCTGACACGCACGATAGGCGAACATGTTGGTTAGTCAAGAATGGCAGGAGAAGAGAAATGGGCACGTTGGGATTCTCATATGCTCAGCCCATTCAGATCAATTCGAAGGGTGAGATCATAGGATATGCGAAGGTGGTATCGAAAACAGATCCAAGAAAGACTTATGTATTCGGGTTCTTCTATTCCCGCGGCAAGGCGTACGACCTAAACAAGCTTGTGACACTTCCCGCTGGGGATAGTATTGCATCGGCCGAGGCGATCAATGATTCTGGTCGCATACTGTGTGTGATCTCCCCGCCACGAAAGCAAATTCAGCGCTATGCCATCTTAGAGCCGATAAGCTGAGGAGCAGATCGAGGTTGATCGAAGTGCAGGCTGGGAGGATTCGGCTTACCTTGCTTCAGGGCCAGACGTGGACGTCTGGCCAACGGTGCGGACCAGGAGGTCCGCGCTCCTGTGGCTCCAGTGGTTTATTGTCTGAACAACGCCTTTCGAAACGAAATAGCGGCACAAGCGTTTGAACAAGTAACAGCAAGAAAATGGAACGCGCGACACCATCGCCCCTTTCGAACGCCCTCTTCCGGGCGAAGGTTTTGGCGTTGCAGGGGCAGCGATTGGGCGAGGACTTCATCGCCAAGCCGCGTAAGTTCTCCAAGTCAGACGCCACCGACGGCAAGGTTCTCATCGAGGTCCGATCCAAGCTGTGGCGCGAGGATGATCCTCGAGAATGGGCGAATGAACAGGGCAAGGTCCAGAACCTGCGGGTTGCGGCCCGCGTTCTCAACGGGTTGAAGATTCCGGCGGGAGAGACGTTCAGCTTCTGGAAGCAGATCGGGCGCACCACGGCGGCGAAGGGCTACGTTCGGGGACGGCAAATACAAGAGGGGTGCTTGATTCCCGCTCGTGGAGGCGGAATTTGCCAACTGACCAACATGCTTTACGAGGCGGCTTTGG
>Ga0070666_10001623_pt1 | contig 13676 bp, 5 predicted proteins | sample KBSS23metaG_FD_64677 | JGI IMG/M metagenome (GOLD analysis project Ga0070666, IMG submission 64677) | Switchgrass rhizosphere microbial communities from Kellogg Biological Station, Michigan, USA - KBS S2-3 metaG | ecosystem: Host-associated > Plants > Roots > Rhizosphere > Soil ... | reverse complement strand
CGCGGTACGCCGACGGCGCAGCGGACACCGAGACCTACGAGGCCGCAGGGTCCACTCCAGGCAAGGTCCTCGGCACCGTCGGATACATGTCGCCCGAGCAGGCCGCCGGGCGATCCCTGGACTTTCGCTCCGACCAGTTCTCTCTCGGCACCATCCTCTACGAGATGGTCACCGGCCGGCGCGCATGGAAGAGGAATTCCGCCGCCGAGACGCTGACGGCAATCATCCGAGAGGACCCTCAGCCGCCGCTGGACGCCGCGGCTCCCTCCACGCCCACGGCGCTCCGATGGCTGATCTCGCGATGCCTCTCCAAGGAGCCCGAGGAGCGCTACGCCTCGACACGGGACCTCGCTCGCGATCTCTCGACCCTCCGCGACCATTTGAGCGAGATCAGCGGCATCGAGCTCGCCGCCGGATCCGCGAAGACCGGGACCCGAAGCCGGGCGAGACGCTTCATCGTCGCCGGCGCGCTCGCGGCGGCGGCTCTCTCGGCAGGACTGTGGCTGCGCCCCCATCTGCAACGCAACGAGAGGGTCGCGCTGCCGAGCTGGATCCAGGTCGGATTTCGCCGTGGCATCGTCTCGAGCGCGCGCTTCGCCCCGGACGGACAGACCATCGCCTACAGCGCGGCCTTCGACGGCGACCCATCCCGCATCTATTCGACGCGGCCGTCGTTCACGGAGACGCGGACTCTGGACCTGCCGCCCGCGAAGCTGCTGGCGATCTCGTCCAACAGCGAGCTCGCGTTTCTGCGCGACCCCATCTTCGCGACGATGCTCAGCCAGAGCGGCACCCTCGCGAGGGCGGGCCTCGAGGCCGGCGCCGGGCGGGATCTCCTCGAGAACGTGCTCGCGGCGGACTGGTCGCCCGACGGCTCCCAGCTCGCCGTCGCCCGGAGCGTCGACGGGAAGACGAGGCTCGAGTACCCGATCGGCAGGAGGCTTTACGACTCCGATCATGCGATCGGCGACGTGCGCGTCTCGCGCGACGGTGCCTGGATCGCCTTCTTCGAGCGGGATGGCTCCGGAGTGTCCCTGGCGGCGGTCCGCGTCTCCGACGGCTCCCACCGGGTCCTCTCGCAGGGGTGGTTCACCGCGCAGGGTCTCGCGTGGACGCCGGACGGCCGCGAGATCTGGTTCACCCCGCAGAGGCAGGTTCGCGACAACAGCCCGCCCGTGCTCGCGGTGACCCTGGCCGGCGCGCAGAGAGAGATCGTTCGAGGCCCGGGCCAGCTGCGCCTGCACGACATGGCTCGCGACGGCCGCGTGCTCGTCGCACGGTGGGACGTCCAGATCGGGCTCAGAAGCGTCTCACCCTCAGAGAACCGCGAGCGCGAGCTGTCGGCGACCGACGACAGCATTCTTTCGGACCTGTCGAGCGACGGCGGCACGATCCTCGTCTACGACCGCAAGTCGCTGTACCTGAAGAAAACGGACGGCTCTCCTCCCCTGAGAATCGGCGAGGACACTCGAGGCGCCCGCCTCTCGCCCGACGGGAAGTGGGTCCTGGCGCTTCCCGCGAAGCCGCCGCAGTACCCGCTGCTCGTGCCCGTCGGAGCCGGAGACGTGCGCCCGGTCGAGAGCGACACCGAGTGCGAGTACGTGGAGTGGTTCCCCGACGGGAAGCGATTCCTCTGCGAGGCTCCAAACCCGCACGGTCCGTTTCACATGTCCGTGATCGAGACGGACTCCGGGAAGAAGACCCAGGTCGCGATCGCGGCCGACGCCGCGGCGGACTTCGACGAGGCGGGCCCGGTCTCGCCCGACGGAACGCTCGTCGCCGGCATCGGTCGGACTGGCGACGCGTGGGTCCTGCCGCTGGCGGGCGGAGCGCCTCGCCGCTTCCCGTCCGGTCCCGGCGTGGCCCGGATGCCCGTGGGCTGGACCGCCGACGGCCGGCAGATCTTCGTCCATCTCCGCGGCACCGTGCCGGGAAGGACGCAGAAGATCGATCTCGCCAGCGGTCGCGCGGAACCCTGGAAGGACCTCGCCCCGGAGGACCCGGCCGGACTCACACGGATCGGACCGGTGCGGGTCGCCACCGACGGGCGGTCCTGGGCGTACACCCACATCCGCGTGCTCTCCAATCTGTACGTCGTCGACGGGCTGCGTTGACGCGAGAGCGCTCCGGCGCCGTCATGGCGATCCGAGGCCCACTCGGAACGGAGCGATCGGACTGAGCCAGGCGTCGCCGGACGCGTTGTCGACGGACGCGCCCCAGGCCGTCCAGGACACGCCGGCGGACTCCGATTCGATCTCGACGGCGATCGGACCCGGCGTGACGGCGTCGAGCCCGACGATCGTGCTCGAAGCGGCGGGGACGGTGATCGACAGATCGGAGGGCGAGCCGCCGTCCAGCGTCCCGTATCGGATGCGCCATGTGCGCGGCACGGCGCCGGCGTTGACGATCCCGACGTTGGAGCGGTACCCGTCCGCCAGCGTCAGGCCCGCCAGCGAGCCGGCGTCCACGCCCACCGCGCGGCCCGCGTGGTACGCAAACGACGCCTCGCCGGAGCACCTCGACTGGCTCCAGACGCGGATCTCTCCCTCGATCTCGCCGAGCGGGACGAGCGCGCCGTTCGCGTCGACCACGGCGGCGACGAGGGCGCCGAAGCCCGGACTGCCGAGACCGTCGCGGTAGAGCGTGAAGCTCGCGTCGAACTCCGAAGGAATCGTGAGGTATCGAACCGGGTCCTCCGAGGCGTCGCGGCCCACCGGCAGCCACGCGACGGCGACCCTCGCGTCGTCGTAGAAGTCGGGGCTGGCGGCGATGGCGAGCTCGGTGTGGAAGACCGTCCCGTCGCGTCCGACCGTGCTTCCGGCGATCGGAATCAGCAGCCAGTTCGCCGCATCCGACGGCTGGGCGGCGACGGCCGCGAGAAGCTCCCGAACGGTCGCGTCCGCCGCGCGGACGATGCCGGCGGCCAGCCACAGGGTCGCGCAGATCGTGAAGAGTCGTTTCATGAGAGGCCTCCTTCGTTCGAGAGTCATTCCGACAGGCTGACCAGCCACCCGTCTCCCGAGATCTGATCGATCGAAACCGCGTAACCCGCGAAGTAGGCGCCTCCCGTCGCGGACAGAAAGCTCACGACGATGGATCCGTCGGCCGAAGGGTCCGCGGGCGCCGGGATGGGAACCTGCCGCATCGAGTACGGCGGCATCGCGACCGCGAACTGCGCGGACGACACGTAGCCCTGCACGACGATCGTCACGGGATTCGGGTTGACGATCCCGAGGTTGGCGCGATGGCCCTCATCGAGCCGCATCCCATAGGCGGAGAACCCATAGCTCGAGCCGGCGTTTCCGAATCGCCCGGGCCGAACCGCGAGCGACGAAGTGCCCGAGCATCCCGCGGCCTCGGTCCAGATGCGCGCGAAGCCGGAGATGCGCGCCGAGCCGTCGACAGTGCCGTCGGGAGCGATCGAAGCGACGACGAGGGCGCCGATGCCCGTCTCGTGGAGCGAGCTCTCGACCATGTCCTGGAAGAGCGCCCCGCGCGGGCCGACGTCGAAGAAGGAAAGCGGCCGGGAGGAGTTGTCGACGTCCCGCGCGATCCATGCGACCGCGACGCGTGTGGGCGCGGCGGACGAGATCGTGACGTCGGTCCGGAACTCGTTGCCGTTGACTCCCACGACGTGCCCGGCCACGGGAATCACGAAGTAGCTCTCCCCCGCCCGCCGGTGGACGACGCTCGACAGAAGGTCGCGGACGGTGGCCGGCGCCTGCGCCGACAGCACCGAGCCCGACGCGAGCGCCGTCAGCCCGAACACTCCGATCCGAATCGCGCCAAACGTTCGCCCGCGTGAATTCACGGGTTTCTCCTTTCGCTTACCGGTCTCTGAGATCCACACGACGCGATCCTCGGCCAACCGCCCCTTCCCTGTCCTTGTAGAATCCTCACGACTTCCTCAAATGCGCCTCGACCTTGGGCCCGTCACGCTCGATACCGACCGCCACCAGGTCCTGCGGGGCGCCGAGCCCGCGCATCTGTCGAAGAAGGCGTATCAACTTCTCGATCTGCTCGTGGAAAACCGTCCGCGGGCGCTCTCGAAGGACGAGATCCAGCGCGCGCTCTGGCCCGATACGTTCGTCTCCGACACGAGCCTGACCACGCTCGTCAACGAGATCCGAACCGTGCTCGGAGAGACCGCGCGAGAGCCGCGGTTCATCCGCACCGTGCACGGGTTCGGCTACGCGTTCGAAAGCCCCGCCCCGGCCGCGCCTTCGGGCTGCCGCCTGCTCTGGGGCGAGCACGAGGTGGCGCTCGACGAAGGCGAGAACGTCCTCGGCCGCGACCCCGGAACCCGCGGGTCGATCCCGGACGCGTCTATCTCGCGTCGGCATGCGCGCATCACCGTCAGAGGCGAGGCGGCGACGATCGAGGACCTCGACAGCAAGAACGGGACGTGGCTCGGGGAGATGCGGGTCACGGAGCCGACGGCGCTCTCGGACGGCGACGCGCTCCGGCTCGGCCTCGTCCACCTCGTCTTCCGGGCTCCCTCCGGAAGCCTTTCCAGCACGAAGACCGTCCGATAGACGGTAGACGCTAGAGGGTAGCCGGCAGCCGGTAGCCGGCCCCCTCGGGGCCCTGAACGTATTAGCCGCGGCTAATGCGTCGCACCGGCTCCGATCGTCATCACGTTTCCCGCCGAGTACGCGTTGAACTCGGGCGCATACATCGACTGCACGGTCGCCGGGCCGACGCGGAAGGTCCCCGCCATGTTCGCGCGGACCCGGTACTTGAACGTGTACTCCCCCGCGGGAAGCTGCTCGAAGAAGAAGTTCGCGCCCGAGTCGCGGGTCTCCTCGTACCAGGCGATGCCGAGGTCCCACTTCCAGCGCGACAGCACGCTCTCGGGCTCCGCGCCCGCCGGCCTGGGGTCTCGCAGGTGGACGTACTCCGCGGCGTGCTTCGTCCGCAGCGAGACCTGCACCTCGATCTCGTCACCGACCGCCACGGCGACGCCGTCGGCGAGCGGCACGAGCTTCCAGCCGAAGGAGTCCGGCAGGCGCTGGAAGTAGCGCCGAGACACCGAGAAGAAGTCGCCGCGGTCCTCCTCCGGTGGCTTCTCCGTCGAGAAGTGCCACGTCGCCGACGCGAACGCGAGGCCGTTGCCGGTCTTCGCGACGTCGACGCGCGAGTCGCGCCGCGGGTCGAGCTTCTCGCCCGGGACCACGACCTGGTTGCCCTTGCCCGTGTACCGGTCCGGCTCGAAGACGAACGCCGTGCGCCGCCCGCCGGCGTCCACGCTCACCTCCTCGCGCACCGAGAGCGCGTTCTCCTTCTTCAGATACCAGACGACCGCGTAGATCGCCTCCGCGGTCGCGCGCGTCGATTTCCAGTGGTTCAGCTTCTTGTTCAGGAACAGCCACTGGACGAGGCCGTGGCGGCGCGCGTCGGCCGGCTCGAGCTCGGCGAGCACGCGGAGGGCGAACGCCTGCGTCTCGACCGTGTCGTTGTACCAGAGCCAGGAGCGGTCCTCGGGCGCGAAGTAGGTGCCGAGGTCCGGATCGTTCTTCGCCGAGTCCATGACGGAGTCCCAAACGAGCTTCGCGTCCTGCGGCCGGCCCATCCTCTTCAGCGTGAGCGCGAGCTGGCCCTTCAGGAGCGGCGGGTGGGCCTTCCAGAGCGAGAACGAGTACGCGAGCAGCATCTTCCGATACTCCTCGTCGAACGCGCCCGCATACCAGCTCTCGTCAGGATAGGACGACAGCACGTAGTTGACGTGCGTCGCCATCTCGCACAGGAGGGGGCCGTGCATGCAATCCGCGAGCTCGCGCTTGATCTCGTCGCCCGCGTAGCGGAATCCGGCCTGCGCCATGTCCTTCGGGACGTCGACGCCGAACTCGAGCGCGCGCGCGAAGCCGCCGAGGATGTACAGCGTCATGTACTCCGACGGAGGCCCGCCCGCCCACCACGGGAAGCCACCCGACTCCGTCTGCGCCTGCCGCAGCTTCGCGAGGGAGGTCTCGCGGTCGGCCTTCGCGATCCGCGGATCGAGGATGCGGACGAGGTCTCCTCCCGCCTTGCCGCCGCGCGCCTCCTCGAGCCAGGGCGTCTCCTCGAGCGCCATGCGGCGGTTCGGGTCGTCGCCCGACCAGGGCTCCAGCCGCGTGTCGCGCTTCGAGAGCTCCTGAGCCATCGCGGCCACGGACGGGTGGTCGCGGAAGACGGAGGACACGACGCCGGTGGACACGAAGCGGTTGAGCGTCTGCTCCGTGCACTCGTACGGATAGTTCACCAGGTATGGCAGCGCGGAGAGCAGCGAGTAGAAGAGCTGCCCGTCCACCGTGACGACGAGCTGCTCGTCGACGCGCGACGGGTCGTCGGTCTTCGCCATGTCCTCGAACGACATCGTCCGGCTCTGACCGCCGCGCAACGCGACGAAGCGGGACTGCGCGAGCTGCATGCGCCCGGGCAGGACGGGGACCGGTCGGAGCTCGCCGTCCGAGAGGTCGCCGGCGGTCGCGACCGCCTGGATCGCGTAGGAGCCAACGCGCCGCGGGGCCGACAGCCGGAAGGTGACGTTCGCGCCGGCCATCGCGGCCGCGGAGAACGGGAGCGTCGCGCTCTCCGGCGTCAGCCCGAAGTCCGCGAGCGCGCTCGCGCTCGTCGCCGCGTCGCGGATCTCGAGCGCCACCCGTCCCGACAGGCCGCGGTCGGTCGCGTTGTTCACGACGACCTTCAGCTCGGCGGCGTCTCCCTCGCGCAGGAACCGCGGCACGTACGGCCGGACCATCAGGTCCTTGACGCTCTTCGCCTCCTTCTGGACCGAGCCGCCCTTCAGGTCGCGCGTCACCGCCGTCACCCACACGTTCCAGGAGGTGACGGAGTCGGGCACCGTGAACTCGATCGACGCCGTGCCGTCGGGCCCGGTGAGGAGGTGCGGCTGCCAGAACGCGGTCTCGGCGAAGTTGCTTCGCAGGACGGGCGGACCGGCGGCGGGCGCCGACGCGGGAAGCGCCGCCTCGCGCCGCGCCGTCTTCGCTGCGGGGGCAGCGGCGGCGTCGACGAGCGGCGACTCACCGGTAACGCTCATCTGAGCGGCCATCGAGACGTTTTCGCTGACCCGACCCGCGCCCCGCACTCCCGGACCGCCGACGCCGTACCCGTTCTCTCCCTTCAACCAGTCGCCATGAAGGGCGGGCCAGGTCGGCGGCTCCGGGACCCTCCCGCGCAGGAGCGCGAAATACGCGAGGCCGAGCGTCGCGCGAGACCAATCGACGCTGGCGCGGTTCGGATAGAGGTCGACCGCGCGTGGCACGGAGTGGCCGATGAACGCGTCGAGGCTGCGGTCGTACATGAACGCGAGCAGCTCGGCGGCCGCGGGCGCGGTCCGCTCCCCCGGTCCTTCGACCTTCACGGTCCACGTCTCGCGCTGTCCCGGGCGCAGCCGGTCGCGGAAGGTCGCGAACGAGACCTTCAGCTCCTTGTCGTCCCACGGCACGAACACGCTCTGCGTCAGCGCGACGAACTGGTGATCGGTCACGGCGGTCAGCTTCACGCCGAACCCGCCGCGGTCCTTTTCGCGGATGGGGATCTCGATCAGCGACGGCGACTCGCCGGCCGTCAGGTCGCGGCGGTCGAAGGTTTTCCCGTCGCGCTGGAGCTCCAGCGTCATCCGCTGTCCGGGGATCCCGGACGCCGCGAGGACGCGCGCGGTCTGCCCGACGCGCACCGACGGCGACTCGACGAGCAGGAGGGCGGCGAGCGCGAGCGGCGTGCGGTCTCCGGCGACGACCAGATCGCGCGGCGCCTCGAACTCGGCGCCGAACTCGTCGGTCGTCGAGTATCGGATCCGGTACGCGCCCGGCGGCAGTGCCCCCACGGGGATCCAGGCCTCGCCCTTCGCGTCGTGCGTCACCTCGCCTCGCGCGACTTCGACAGCGTCGGGCCATTCCGGCAGGATCCGCTCGGGCGCGTAGTCCGTCGTCCACCGCGGACGGAGGCGGTCGCCCGGCGTCTCGTAGCCGCCCGGCCGGGGCAGGGGCATGACGAAGCCGAAACGCTGGCGAGGATCGGGCGGGAGATCCGCCGGCCGCACGGCCGCGGACGGTTGCTCGACGCGTATGAGGCGCCAGCGCCCCGTCCCCGCGCGCGGCACGCCGTCCAGGCTCGTTCGGACGACCTTCACGCGCTCCCTCTCGTTCGCGCGGAGGAATCCCCGCTCGACCTCGAAGCGCGCCTCGACGGACGTGAAGCCGAGCCGGAACGCGCGCGACGCGGATCGCGTCTCCCCGCCCTCGTCGGATGCGTCGGCCTCGACGGTATACGAGTACGTGACGCCCTTGCGGTCGGCGGCGGCTCGCTCGTCGGCGGCGGGCGTGAACGCGAGCGTGAACGCGCCGTCCGCCTGGAGCTCGGACGACCCCGACGCGATCGTCTCCGGCTCCGTCGGGTAGGACGCGTACATCCACCAGCCCCACCACCAGGGATAGACGGGCGTCCGCGTGACGTGCCAGCGGACCTCTCCCCTCGCGACAGGCAGCCCGAAGTAGTAGCGCGCCGTCCCCCGTAACCGCGCGGGACGGTTGAGCCGGAGCGGCTCCTTCGGGTCGTCCAGCGTCACCTCGAACGTCGGACGCTTGTACTCCTCGACGCGGATGCCCGCGGAGCCGTTCAGCGAGGTCTCGACGCGCCAGTTGCCGAGCGCGCGTCCCGCCGGGATCGGAAACTCGCCGGACGCGGATCCGAAGTCGTTCGTCGTGACCATGCGGCTTGCCACCGACTGGTTGTTCTGATCGACGAGGCTGACCGTGACCTGCGTCCGTGGAGACACCTCCAGCCGGCCGGCCGAGGCGTCGCCGCGATACGCGAGGACCTTCCAGAGAACGCTCTGCTGGGGCCGGTAGATGGCGCGGTCGGTGAACACGAGGGACGCGGTCGTGCGCGGCTCCGGCTCCTGGCTCGGCCAGGGAACGTTGGTGTCGTAGGCGAGGTCCGCGCCCCGACGGACGAAGAGGAAGCGCGGCGCGTACTGGCGGTCATCCGGGAAGGGCAGCGAAACGAAGCCCCGCTCGTCGGTCCGGCCCTGTCCGAGACGCTCCACGCGAACAGGATTCCAGTAACCCTTCAGGAGCGACACGTCGGCGCCGGCGGCGGGCCGCCCGTCTCCTCCCTCGACCGCGCGAACTTCGAGCTCGGATGCGACGCCGGATCGAACGCCGTTCTGCGGGACGACCATGACGAGATCGCTGACGAGCACCGTCGCGGCGACGAGCGGGTACGAGCCCTCCGGCTGGCGATCGCCGCCGACCGCCATCACGACGTAGAGGCCCTTCGCCGTCATCGGCGGCGTGACGAACGTCTGATGGTCGCGGTAGTCGGGCGTGGCCGGCAGCTCCACGGTCCAGCGGGCCGCCGGCTCGCGGTCGACCAGATCCTCGAGCTCCCGGTGCGTGGGGAGGACCTCGCTCAGGTTCTTCGCGGCGGCCACGCGCGCGACCAGGTTGACGGGGTACGCGCGGAACCAGAGATGCGAGATGTTCCTGTGCGTGACGAGAATGGAGCGCCGGCTCGCCGCATCCGACTGCATCGCGCCGAGCTGATAAGAGGGCAGCTCGATCTGGACGACGATCGAGCGGCAGTGCTGGCCCCCGACGGAATTCGGGTACGCGCTCGCGCCCTCGAGGGCAATGCGCCGCGCGCGGACCAGGTCTCCCTCGCGGCGCGGATCGCGGACGAATTCCGCGAGATCCGCCTTCCCCACGGAGAACCACGGCAGGCCGGACATCGCGGGAAGACGCGCCTCGAGGTCCGCGATCACCTTCGCGTCGTCCTCCGGCCGCGAGAACGCCGCGTGCAGGCGCCGGAGCCGCTCGAGCCGTGCCTCGAACGCGCCCTCGCGCTCGCCGCGCGACGCGTGCCACTCCTCGAGGTCGGCCGTCACGGCGACGAGCCGGTCGAGAGGATGGACCTTCGGATCGTCGAGCGGGACCGACGCCGTCGACCGTTCATCGGCGCGGAGCAGACCCGCAAGGTCCAGCGCCCAGACCGCGTTCGACTGCGCCGGGCTCCAGCCGGAGGTGTCGGCGAGCAGGGAAACGAAGAAGTACGACAGCTCGTCGCGCAGCGTGCCCCGGACGTCCCGGGGGTAGTTGTTGGGCTCGACGAAGTCCGAGAGGGCGTCGACGCTCTCGCGGCCGAGGGCGGCGCGCTCCTTCCATAGCCGGAGGTACGCTCGAACCGCCTCGTCGTAGATCTGCTCGCGCGTCCAAGCCTTGAGGTCCACTTTTCCGGAAGACTCGACGCGCTCGCGCTGGTTCACCTCCCACGAGTACGTCTGCGCGTAGGTGACGAGCGACCGCGCGTAAAAGAGCTCGAGCGCGGCGCGCGAGAGGAGGTCCGGCGGCCATTGCTCGTCCTTCAGGAACCGGACGGCGGTCTCGTAGCCGTGCAGCCCGGTTCGCAGCTGGACGGAGCGGATGAGCGCGCGGGTCCACTCCTTCGAGTCCCGGCGCTGCCGCGCCCCCGCGAGGATCGCTCCGACGCGGTCGAGCGCCGCGGAGAGCTTCTGCTCCTTCACGAGGCGCTCCACGTCCGACCATGCGCCCGGGCCCGAGACGGGCGCCGGCGTCGGCTTCGCGGCTTGCGCGGGGGTCGGCGCACTGCGGGGAGTCGGAGCCGGCCGCACGGCGACGGCGTTTTTCTGCGGCAAGCGGACGGAGGAAGCGGTCACGCCGGCGACGGAGCCCGCGACGCCCAGGCACACGGCGATCCTCAGGGCGGCGAGGCGAGAGCGCATGGCGGTCATTCTGCCTGTATGGGAAACCGCGAGAAGCCTTTTAGTTCCGGCGATCGCCGGTCAGAGCCGCGACGAAGGTCCTCGGCAGTCAACGTGCAAGGACGACCCTGGACGGCCGGCAGATGGCGTGGCTCGCCCCATCGAAGCCGAGGAGACCTGGAATCGTCGGCGATCACCGCTGAAACGCGTAGCTCACCTTCAGGAAGAACTGCCGGTCCGACGGCTTCAGCACGAAGTCCGACAGTCCCGGCACGCCCTCGTCGACCAGCGCGCGGTTGTCGCCGTAGCCGAGGAACAGCACCGTCTGCCAGTTCAGCTTGTACGAGAAGAGCGCCGACCCGGAGAACTGCCCTTCCTTCGCGACGACCGGCGTCGTCCACAGCGCCGGGTCGCGCGTCGTCTGGACGTACTGCCCGATCACCCGGAACAGCATGCGCGAGTTGAAGACGTAGATCGCCTTCGCGCGCGCGATCGACGCCGTGAAGAGCCGCCCCGTCGTGCTGCCCACGGTCTCGTCGATCCACTGCTGCTCGCCGATGAGATCGAGCGCGAGGTGGTCCGTCGGGCGGATGACGGCGTTCGCGTTGACGAAGCCTCCCGTGCCGACCCTCACGTTCGTCACGTCCGGCTGCTGGCCGTAGTTGCCCGAGATCGAGACGCGAGGGACGAGCCTCGACGGCGACGCGGAGAGCGTCCAGACGAAGCGGTTGTACTCGAGGTCCTGGCCGTCGATGCGCACGGCCTCGAAGTTGTAGTCGAGCTCGCCGCGCATCCCCCACTGCGCCTGGAACGACACGCCGGGGAAGGCGCGCCGGGAGATCAGGTTCCCTTCGCGGTCGTTGACGTAGTTGCCGCCGACGAGGGGATGGAGCCGCGAGAAGAAGCCGGTTGGATAGAACCGATAGCCGCCGTTGCCGCCGAACTCGCGGTAGCCGACCTGCGGCACGAATCCGTCGTCGGCCTGGAAACCGTCGGCGTAGTTGTCCAGACCCACGGTCCAGTCCCAGTGGGTCGTCGTGTGCACCCACTGGGACGTCATCGCGAAGCCGGTGCTCCTCTGCCCGGTCCAACCGGGATAGAGGTCGGGGCGGTCGGGGTTGCGCGAGACGCTGTAGAGGTACTGACCGTTGACGACGTCCGCGTCGTTCGGCCGCCACTGGAAGTCGGCGCCGCCGACGTAGTTGTAGCCTCCGCCGTCCTTCGCGGCGATCGATCGCGCGGTACCGATGAGCCCCGCGAAAGAGCCGCCCAGGTCCTGGCGCACGCGGGCGATCGCCACGACGGACTCGAAATCCTGCGGCGCGGTGTCCGAGAAGACGGGTCCCGGGATGATGACCGTGCCTCCTCCTCGGTCGTTCGCGACGAGCGCCGTGTAGTTCGTGCCGCCCGCCTTCCCGGTCAGGCGCGCGCCCCAGAACGGCGAGGTGATCGTGCGCGTGTACACGGCCGGGATCGGCGTCTGCAGAAGGTCCACGTGCTCGAGGAAGAACGGGCGCTTCTCCGGGTAGAACAGGGCGAAGCGCTCGTTGACCGTGATCTGCGCCGTGTCGGACTCGATCTGCGAGAAGTCCGGGTTGAGCGTCGCATCCACGATGGTGTCCGCGTCGGGCAGCCACTTCGCGTCGACGCCCGCCTTTCCCTTCGTGACCTGGCCGTCGCCCGAGTAGCCGTCGAAGCCGGGGTACGTCTTCGTGCTGGTGGCGGCGCCGTACGGAGCGACCACGTAGTGCATCCCCTTGGGCAGGCCGGTGATCCCCTCGACGGTCGCCGACTGGCACAGGAAGCAGCTCACGCCGTGGGGAACCCTCACGCTGTAGAGCTGGTAGTTGCGGTCGCGCGGGTAGATCCGATAGAGCGCCAGCGCCCAGTCCTGCGGATCCTTCTCGGGATAGCGCAGGGACGAGAGCGGAATCGCGACCTCCGCGACCCACGAGTCGGCGGAGATCCGGCCCGCGGATTGCCAGAAGTAGTCCGGCCCGAAGTCCTCGTTGAACGTCCCCTCGTTGAAGACGGAGTCGGCCTGGATGCCCTGCGGCCCGATCCAGAAGTCGATCGCGGCGTGGTTCGTGTTCTCGACGTCGAGGAGGATGCCGACGTAATCCTGGTCGTCGTTGATGCCGTCGCGATCCACGAACGGGGCGCGCAGCTTGGAAATGTCGGGGTCCTGGCACCAGAACGAGACGTAGAAGAAGCGGTCGTCGTAGCCGATCCGGGCGACGGTCTTCACCGGCGGCGGGATGTTGTCGCCGGGGTTGATCTCGTAGAAGGTCTCGACGACCGTCGCTTCCTTCCAGCCGGGGTCGGAGAGGTCCCCGTCGACCTTGATCGGAGAGGTGATCCGCGAAAGCTTGAGGGTCGCCTTGGGAGGTTCTTCGGCGGCCATGGCGCCCGCCGCGCACAGCACGGCCAGGGCGGCGAGCGCGCGGAGACGCATTGGAGAAAGAGTACGGGAAGGGCCGGCGGAGGGTTGCAGTCTTTGCCTGTCATCCCGAGGAGCGCAGCGACGAGGGACCCCTTTGACGCCGCAGCGTGACTCTGAAAGGGGTCCCTCGCTGCGCTCGGGATGACAAGGAGACTCGAACGCCCCCTACCGGAAATCGTGGCTCGGCAGCCGCTCGTAATCCGGGATCGTCCAGAACCGTTCCGCGCGGACCGACAGCGTGCCGTCCTGCTTCTGGAGCGTGCCGCGCACGACCAGCGCTCCGGAGCCGACCACGACCGCGCGCTGCTCCCGGAAGAGGTCCGGCCGCACGATCGCCTGGAGCATCCCCGTCTCGTCCTCGAGCGTCAGGAACACGAACCCCTTCGCCGTGCCGGGGCGCTGGCGGACGATGACGGCTCCCGCCGCCGTGACCCGCTCGCCGTCCGGCCGCTTCGCGAGGTCGGCCGCGGCGAGCACCCTCTTCCGTCGCAGCCCCTCGCGCAGGTGCGC
>Ga0070666_10001614_pt1 | contig 13713 bp, 13 predicted proteins | sample KBSS23metaG_FD_64677 | JGI IMG/M metagenome (GOLD analysis project Ga0070666, IMG submission 64677) | Switchgrass rhizosphere microbial communities from Kellogg Biological Station, Michigan, USA - KBS S2-3 metaG | ecosystem: Host-associated > Plants > Roots > Rhizosphere > Soil ... | reverse complement strand
GCTGGCATTCCAGCCAAAGATCGTATATCCCTATCACTACAGGGGACAGGATACACAGCAGTTCAGGAAGCTGGTGATTGCGGGTAATAAAGGGATCGATGTACGGCTGAGGGAATGGTATCCGGCAAATTTGTAAGGGGATGCCACGTTTCTGGTCTTCCGCTTGTCAGAATAGGGTCAATTATTTGTTAGCCCGTCTAATCCACCAACCATGAAGCTTTCAAAATCACTGCTCAGCGCTGTTATGATCGGCATCGCCGTACATGGCGCAACGTCCTGCAAGAAGGAAAAAACCGATCCGGACAAGGCCAAACAGGAGGCTGAAAAGAAAAGTAAGGAAAAGACCTCCACACCTTATCCCTGCCCCGCCTGTGGAATGGGTTAAAACGGGCATACTGTCTTCCGTTGCCTGCAACCTGGATGTAGACATGCTAACTGCCTGTTTACCATTGTTGGAGGAATCGAAGATCGATGCTTTGGAATGGTCTTTTGATGCATTGTACCGGGAAAAGGAGATACCTGATTGGTTCAGGGACCTGCTGACGGCATTTGGAAATGAACACAGATTGATCGGTCACGGCATCTTCTTTTCCCTGTTTTCGGGCAGGTGGCTGGCAGGTCAGGAAGAATGGCTGCAACAGCTGCGACAAATGTGCAGGGATTTTCGCTTCGACCATATTACGGAGCATTTTGGATTTATGACGGGAAAGGACTTTCATCATGGCGCCCCTCTTGGAATACCCTATACTTCTACTACTCTACGTATCGGAAGGGACAGGCTAAAAAGGATCTATGACGCATGTGCATGTCCGGTGGGTCTTGAGAACCTGGCCTTTTCCACTTCTGTGGAGGAGGTAAAAAAACATGGCGTGTTCCTGGATCAGTTGCTGGAGCCTGTAAATGGCTTTATCATCCTGGACCTCCACAATCTCTATTGTCAGCTGCATAATTTTGGGATCGCATTTGAGGATCTCATCGACCTATACCCCCTTCACCGTGTCAGGGAAATTCATATTTCGGGAGGAAGCTGGGATGAATCACAGGCAGACCCCGGCCGGACCGTGAGACGAGATACACATGATAATTCCGTACCGCAAGAAGTTTTCCGTTTGCTGGAAAATGCCATTGGGCGTTGTCCACACCTTCGATATGTTGTGTTGGAACAGCTGGGCGTTGGTTTGCAGACAGCAGCCGCCAGGAAAACTTTTTACAACGATTTCCTTACCATGCAGAGCATCGTCCGTGAAAAGGGTGAAATGCTCGTTCCCGGGCCTGCCAATACCTTTCTTTCGGGACCGGTACAGCTCTCCGGAGAAAAGGCGGAAGATGAGACATTATACCGGCAACAGCTGGAACTCTCCGGTATTTTGGAGACCGCAGCATCCTATGAAGAGGCTATCCACAGATTGCACAATAGCTCCCTGGCTCGCTCTGACTGGAAGGTGGAGACCTGGGAACCTTATATGGTCGAGGTGGCTATGAAGATAGCGCAGAAATGGAAGGTCAATTCAGTAAATTCCTGATAGATTCATGCAGCTGCTGCTTCGTAAAGGGTTTGGCCAGGAAATGGTCAGCGCCTGTTTCCAGTGCGGCATCCTCTGCTTCGGGATCCACTCCGGAGATCATGATGATCTTTACATCCGGCAGGCTTTCCCTGATGTAGTTGATAAAGTCGATCCCCAGGCCATCGGGCAGACGATTGTCCAGTAAGATCACGGCAGGTACCTCTTTTTCCAGGAATTCCCTTGCTGCCGACAGCGTTTTGACATGATCGACCTCCATACCCTGATCATCCAGTATCAGGCTTAATAACAGGCACATTTCTCCTTCGTCCTCGATGACCAGGATCTTGTTCGGGTTTTGATTGGAATTGGTAGCCATTTTTATCGTTTGAAAAGTGTAATGGTCAGGGCTACAATTACTGTGCTGAAATCCCTCCCCGCTGGATATCCCATAGATAAAGGAGAGCTGGGGAAAAAAGTAAGCAGATGTTGGGGACGAAAATCCATAACTTCACCGCATGACAGGTATTCTTGCCCAACTGGTATCTCTTACCTCTTATGGCAATGCATTTCTACAGGCCGGTGAAAGCATCGATGATTTTTACCCTGGAAATTCCACTTTCCAGTTTTGCAACAAGGTGGATTTTAAAAATTTCAGGAAACGTATTTTGTCCTCTGCGCCCCGGGAGGTGACAGTGGCCGGCGACCCCAATGAATGGTTACGTTTCCTGAAAAAGGATGGTTGTAAAAAGATCAGGTTGTACTATCAGCCGGCTGGGGGCAAGGAACAGGCGCCTGATCATAAACTGGCCGGTCTTGTCGGTGGCGGCGGTACCTGGATGATCGAGACCATTTACGGCAAGTATGCACATTACTGGTTCAATAAGTGGGAGGTAACAAAGAAGGATGACCCCGACAGAAAGATATGGTCAGTATCCTATGGGATGATAGATAAGGACCAGCCGGTCACTGACAAGCAGACGGATATCCGGGAAACCTGCTCCCTGCTGGACCAAAGCCTGGCGGCCATCACGGAGTTTGCCGCTACACAGCAACTTTCCGACTGGGCCGGTGTATTTAAAAAAGCAAGGACGATCCTGGACAGTACCCATCCGGGTGAGGACTATTATCACCAGGACCTGCTGGTGGAGAAGCACTATCCCCTTATTGCCAGACAGCTGCTGTCCGCGGCCGGCGCTGCCTGGGTGTTCGGTGGTATGGGGTCCTGGAACGACCAGGGTTTTAATACAGCGGAGGATAATCAGATGTATGACGAAGTTTCGGCCCGCCTGTATGCTGCCATCAACCAGTCCATCCTGGCAGTGGTCAATTCTTTTTAGGTTCCGAATGATTTTTCCGTTTTTGTAGCGGAAACCGTTGCAACAGGCGTCTGGAATGGCTGAAATCCTGTACCTTAAAGGTACAATGAAACCTGAGATCCATACAAAACGTGTATACGATGAGCCATCGGTAAAGGATGGCGTCAGGGTATTGGTGGACCGCCTTTGGCCACGTGGCATGAAAAAAGAGGAAGTAGGGGCGGAATGGGCAAAGGACCTGGCGCCTTCTACAGAGCTGAGACAATGGTTCAATCATGCTGAACCGCTGTGGCCGGATTTTGAAAAGCGGTATAAGGCGGAGCTCCGGAAGAATGATGCGGTGAATGGTTTTTTAGAGGAACACCGGCATGATAAACTGATCACATTGCTGTATGGCGCAAAGGATACGGAGCATAACCATGCCCTGGTGTTAAAGGATTTCCTGGAAGAACGCCTTAAAAAGGGTTGATCTGTTTACAAAATTATCCATACGGCCCTTGGTGTATCCTTTGAATATCCAGCCATTCGCGGTCTGCGGGGCTAACTGAGTACATTTTGCGCTCTGGCCATAAGAGGATGCCAGGCATGAGCATTTCTTAGCTTTGTAATTCGCTGACAGCCTTTTGTATATTCCTGTTCCTTGTCTCTTCTGTCTTTGCGGCGGCAATAGGCGTGACCAGCCGGCGCTGGTTGCTGTAGGACAAGGCTTCGAACTTCTTCTTTGCTTTTAGGTCTTTTGCCAGTGCTTTTTTAAGTGCTGCGGGGATATCTACTTCACGGGGCTGCTCATCCAGCTCGAGGGAAACAGCTATTTTATCACCTCCTTTGACGTGTGCGACTTCTCTCACTTCCGCGCTGACGCCGATCATGAACTTACCGCCCATTACGGCTATAGTACTCCGGTAGCAGTTTTGCCTGCAGTAAGGAGCGTGGTGTTGAATTTCAACGGTGATGACTTTGTTGACATGATATTTGATTTAAAAGTGTGGATGTTTATTGGAATGCAACGTTTGCAGGTATGCCTGATACCAGGGCCTGTTTGCCGGTGAGTCTCTTATGATAATAAACGTAAGAAAGAGCAGCCGTTGCGATGGGGATAGCCATGAAATACAGGTTGCCTCCTCTTACGCCGGATGAATAGATACACCAGGTTGCGCCCAGGAGATCGAAGATCAGACCGGCGTATGCCCATTCCTTGATCCTGGGGAAACCGGGGATCAATATGGCAATAGCACCCAGGATCTTTGCAGCGCCGAGAAATGGGGTAAGGTAAGGCGGCATGGACATGCTCTTAAAACCGTTGACGGCAATTTCATTTGAGAGGAGATCGGGTATCGCACCGCCTGCCATAAAGAATACAAATAAGGAAGTAAAGGTCCAGTAGAGAATGTTTGTCTTTTTCATTTTGATAATTTTTTGTTGTTATGAAATGTTTGTTTTGACAATACAAATCTATTCAGGTCTTTTTACTTTCCTGCTGGGGTGTTGTGACAATAAAGAGGGGCGATTGCGACAAGCCTATTTGGCTACCTCGATCTTCACTTTTTTATTCTTCAGCTTTTCATTTTTTATCAGGTGCAGCGTATGAGCTGCTTTTGACTTTCGGATGGCCACAAAGGAAATAAAGTCCTTTACTTCAATGAGTCCGATGTCTTCTTTTTTAAGTTGCCCTTTATGGGAAAAAAAGCCTACGATATCCACTTTGTTGACCTTGTCCTTTTTGCCGGCGTAGATCAACAGCGTTGCCCATTTTGGTTTGTCGGGTGGTGTGAGTGTATCTGGAAGTTCGATGGGATCAGCTGTTTCCTGTATATATTCCGGCAAGGTTTCGTCGGGGCCTATTATGAGAATGGCTGTGCCGCTGGCGTCCATACGGGCTGTCCGGCCATTGCGGTGGATATAAACTTCCCCGGTGGAGGGCAGATGGTAATGGATGATATAGCGGATATTCGGTACGTCCAGCCCCCTGGCGGCAAGATCGGTGGTGACCAGTACAAGAGAAGTGCCGTTCCTGAATTTAGCGAGGGCGCTGTCGCGTTCAGGTTGTTCCAGCGCGCCGTGGTAGAATACGTTGACGATGCCTTTGTCTTTTAACAGTGCGCTCGTGCGTTCGACAGACTCACGGTGATTACAGAATATGACGGCGCTCCGGTCGCCGATGCGGCAGATAAGCCGGAACAGGGTCTCTATTTTATCTTTATCTGGGCTATGCACCAGCTGGACAGAAAGACGTTCTGCCGGAGCCCCGGTCAGGAAGTCCAGTGTCCGGGCATCTCTTAACCCTACAAAGGCAGGGATCTCAGGCGCTGCAGTAGCCGAAGTAAGGATACGTTTCCTTAAAGAGGGGAGAGCGTCAATGATAAATGACATTTCTTCGTGGAAGCCCAGTTCCAGGGATTTATCAAACTCGTCCAGCACCAGGGTCCGTATATTGCCGGTGTGTATATTATTTCTGCGGATATGGTCGGCCAGCCGTCCCGGCGTCCCGATGATCAGGGCCGGGGCTTCGATGAGGTTGTTCTCTTCCGTCTCTCTCAAATGTCCTCCATAGCAGCAGGTGACCTTAAGCCCTGTGCCCATGGTCTTAAACACCTGTTCTATCTGTATGGCCAGCTCCCGGGAAGGGGCGATGACCAGGGCCTGCGTACCGGCAGTTTTTTCATCCATTAAAGAAAGAATGGGTAAGAGAAAGCCAAGCGTCTTTCCGGAGCCCGTATCGGACAGCAGGATAAGGTCCTGGTCCTCCTGGGTGGCTTGCAGTGAAGCGATCTGCAGCGGATTTAATTCATCGATCCTGAGATTCAAAAGGATCTTTTTTACAGTGCCGGGATTTATTGACATCCGGCAAAAGTACGCCGGTTCGGCGACATACAAGGCGACGGCCGAAAAGACTTATGGTTTGTCATGTGCAAGCGCATCTTCGATCCGCAGACTTTCTTTGTGGATCGCGTTCAGCATTTCAGTGACAAATTCTTCCGACAATCCTTCTTTTTTACCTGCTTCGATCCCTTTTTCAAGGACCTTTTGAAAGCGGGCGGCCTGTAAGGGAGGAATGTGATGCTGGGCTTTGTAAATGCCTATTTCCCTGACGACCCGCTCCCGGGCGCCCAGGACCTCGAAAAGCTTTTTATCGAGGGAGTCGATGTCCTTCCGTTTGCTTTCCAACACGGGATCGGTGGCATTTGCGGTAGTGCTTTGTCCAAGCGCTTTGTTCACAATGGTCATCGGAACGATACAGGCAATGAGAATGATGAGTTTTTTTTTCATAGTTCTCAAATGCCTACCATAATGATGCCATTTTATTTGAGAAAATCTTCGACTATTCCTGCTGTTATCGAAGGCCAGTTACCGGGATTATCGTACATGACCTCTCCCAGGCACTGGCCATGGCCACCGGGCAGGATCACCACTTTCCCTTTTGGCAGCAGCCGGCTCATGGCTACGGCATGCTCGGGTTGTGTAACGTCTTCATTCCCTATAAGGATGAGGGTAGAGGCCTGGATCGACCGGATATCCTCATCCGCCCAGTCCTTGAAATGAAGCATCCGCTGACAATCCCTGTTGAACATGGCCAGGAGCCCTGTCTGGCTGTTATTGATGGCCAGGTAAGCTTTTTTCAGCGGGGCGGGCATGTTGTCCAGTGTAGCGCGGGGCATGTTCTCCCACAACCAGGGATAAGCTCCATCCTTCCTGTAAAATGAGGAGATGATGATCAGTTTGTCCACGATATCCGGATGGCTGATGCCGATCTGCATAGCGGTTTGACCGCCGTTGCTAAATCCCATAATGTCGGCTTTGGGAACGTTGAGATATTTTAGCAGCGCCGCCACGTCATGGGCGTCCTGTTCAAAGGTTTCAGGGGTATCCCGGTCGGCGGTGTGACCGTGCGCCTGCAGCTCCATGGCTATCAGTTTATGGTGTTTTGCAAGATAAGGGATGATGCGGCCGAAAGTGGTGCCGATGGTAGACCCTCCGCCGTGGATCAGGACCAGCGGCTGCCCGCTGCCATAGATCTCATAATAGAGTTTTAACCCGTTGACGGGAGCGTAGCCGGATTGCGCCGGTTTAAGCGTTTCAGCAGAAGCGTTGGACATCGGTTGGTTTTGTGCGTTGGAGAATATGGTTGTCGTACAGGCTGCCGTTAAAAGTAAAGCTGTAATATACTTGAAAGGTGTCATTTTTACGATGTTTGTATTGCAAACTTAGGATGTCAAAGCAAGGAGAAAAAGGGGAGCATGCGACTTTAAAAGGGGCGGATGCGACATGTTGTGAAGTGAAAACATTTTTCTATATTTGGGACTTACTACGATTGCATGAAGGCTCTCCGGAATATGACCTCCATTGTAGAACTACCTGACGAACTGCATCTGCTTGATCAAATTGCACAAGGGGACGAGCCTGCTTTCAGAAAGGTCTTCGAAGCCTACAGAAAACCCTTGTATGCATATATCATTTATCTTATTAAGAGCGAGGTACTGGCCGATGAGATCATCCAGGATGTTTTCCTGCGTGTCTGGCTGAACAGGTCGATGCTGCCCGGAGTCAGGAGTTTCAGGGCCTGGCTTTTTACCATCGCAAAGAACAGGATCATCGATGTCATCAAGCTCCGGGCAAAAGAAGCCTTGCTCATCGAGACCACACCTGACCAGGTATTTAACTGCGAGGCTGAAGACAGGATAAGGGAAAAAGAATTTGCGTCGTTGCTGCACGAGGCCATCAGCCAGCTGTCTCCCAAACAGCAACTGATCTATGAGCTTAGCCGTGAAAAGGGGCTAAAACTCAATGAAATAGCCGTTAAGCTAAATCTTTCGTCCAATACGGTGAAAAGCCATCTTATGCGTGCCCTGCGGACTATCAGAAAATATGTTCAACCCCACCTGCATACGATCCTGGCTTTCCTGCTGGTCAACAATTTTTTTTAAAAAAACACGGCTCCGGCCTCACACTCGCTCTCCTTTTTGACGTCCTCTGATTGTAAAGGGAGCTTTTTCCCGGGAACTAAACATTTATCGATGCAGCCCAAACGACTAGAATACCTGTTCAAAGGGTATTTATCCGGTACGCTAACGCCTTCGGAGATCAAGGAATGGCAAAGCTTTGCTCAAGATGACAGGAACAGGGCGGCGCTGAGGAAGCTCATCGATGAGGTGGTGGTTACGGATGTTCCCGCCAGGGAGCAATCACCCGAAAAGGCTGCAAGTATCTTCAGCGCCATTGTAGCGCATCAGGAAACGCCGGTGTCTTCGCCGGTCAGACGGATAAATATTTTGAAAAAACTGGCTGTGGCTGCATCCATCATCCTGGTAGCGGGCCTGCTGGTCTTTCAGCTTTCCAGGCGTAACGGAGGGACAGCGGTTGCCATCGAGCATAGAGATACAAGTTCCATGATGCAATCGGTAGCAGAAAAGCGCAGGTATATCGTTCTGGCCGACGGCAGCCGGGTGATCCTGAACCAACGATCCACGCTCAACCATCCGGCCTCTTTTACGGGAGGCACCCGGGAGGTCTATCTGACGGGGGAAGGATACTTCGACATCAATCATGACGACCATAAACCTTTTATCGTTCATACCGGCAAGCTTACCATCACAGTGCTGGGAACTGCCTTTAATATAAAGGCCTACGAGAACCAGCCGCATATTACTGTCACTGTTACACAGGGTAAGGTAAAGGTGGAGAACGATCGTCATTCCATCGGCATCATAACCCCTAACCAGCAAATTACCGTGGATGCCGGTTCAGGAGAGGTAAAGCAGGCGACGGTGGACGCGGAGGCGGTAACTCAATGGCAGCGCAAGGAGCTGATATTCGACGACATGCCGTTGGACGAGGTGGCTGTGGCGCTGAAGATGAGATACAATGTCACTGTGGATTTCGATGACCCGGCGCTAAAGAAAAGCCGGATCACTGCATCATTCGTCAACAACGAATCGCTGGATCATGTGCTGGAAGTTATCACAAAAGTCAACAAGATCAGGTACAGTATATTGGAAGGCCATGTGCTGATCAGTGGAAGCAACCAAAACTAATCAACAAAAACAAAACCATATGTCATATAATCATTCGCCCTGACGTCAAATGAAAAAACCGTTTTGGAGTGGCTTCCAAAACGGTGGAACCTTCTAACTATGAATTAGAAGGCGATTTTAAACAATCCTTCAATTATTTAAAACGATCGAATTTATGAAATTTTCTGCATTTACTGCAGGGAAAGGCCGGTTTTTGTTCCTGCCGGCCGTCAACCAACTGCTAGTTAGGCACAAATCAAAATTGGGCTGCCTTATGAGATTGAGCTTGTTTTCCATGCTGCTGCTGATAGGTACCATGAATATGCTATTTGCCCGGGACGCCCGGGGCCAGGATATAAACCGGATCAAGCTGCAGCTTGAGGTCAGGAATGAATCGCTGATCAAGGCTTTGAAGAAGATACAAAAGCAAACCCCTTTTACCTTTGCTTATAATAAAAAAGACCTGGCTGAGATCTCCATCACGGAGCTGCCGGCGGGGTTAAGGACGGTGAAGGAAACACTTGACCTGCTCTTCCTGCATACGAGGCTGCAGTATGAACAGGTGGGTGGTAATATCGTCATTACGGAAGGCCTTGTTATGCGCGAGGCGCCACCGGTGGGCGTCAATACCGGAATAGAGGAGGAGCGGAAACAGGATATCACTATCATGGGCACAGTAAAGGACAGCAAGGGGCAACCGGTCGCGGGAGCTTCGGTGATGGTGCATAATACAAAGAACGGCACGCTCACCAATGCGGAAGGAAAGTTCACCCTGACAGTGAATACTGAAAGGGTGATACTGGATTTTTCCTATATCGGGTTTGAGACCCAGAGCAGGGAGGTCGCCGCAGGAACGGGACAACTGGATATTGTGCTGAAAGAATCGCAGACGGGTCTCAACGAAGTGGTGGTCGTCGGATATGGCACCCAGCGGAGAGGCGATATTACCGCAGCGGTGGCCAGCGTCAAGGCAAAGGATTTTGTGCAGGGGCCTGCCAGCGATGCAGCATCCCTTATACGGGGTAAGGTGCCGGGACTTAGCGTTGTTATGCCGGATGCCAACCCTACCAGCGTGTCACAGATCAACCTGAGAGGTATCACAACCCTTACGGCAAATACGAATCCCCTGATCATCATCGATGGCGTGCCGGGGTCGTTGATCAACATTGCACCGGAAGACATCGAGTCCATCGACGTGTTGAAAGATGGATCGGCCGCCGCCATATATGGCACGAGGGGTACGAATGGCGTGATCCTCATCACTACGAAGAAGGCCGGCGCTGAAACGGCGCCGACAGTGGATATCAATACTTACTTTACCATTCAAAAAATAACGAAGCGGCTGAACTTTATGAATGCCGCCCAGTACAGGCAGCTCGTGGCGCAAAATAAACCCGGCGCTACTGACTACGGCGGCAATACCAACTGGCTCGACGAAATAACCCAGACGCCCCTCTCCAAGGTGTACAATATCAGCCTGAAGGGAGGCAGCCGCAACACCAATTACATCGCCAACCTGAGCTACAGGGACCTGGAAGGTATCCTGAAGAAGTCCAACAATATAGTGCTGTTCCCCCGCCTGGAGGTGAACCACAGCATGCTGAACGGGAAGATCAGGTTCAATGCAAATATCAACGGTTATCAGCAGAAGTACTATGCTGGTACGGATGGCGGCTCTTACAACCCGCTGGTATACCGGAACGCTTTGTCCTACAATCCTACGGATCATGTGCGGGACAGTGCGGGTAACTGGACGGAGCGTATTGAAAAGACGGAATACAAGAACCCCGTCTCCCTGCTGGAAGAGACAGTCGGGTTGAATGAGAACACGGATTTCAGGACCTCCGGCACCATTACTATCCAGCCTGTCCGTGAAGTGACATTGACGCTGCTGGGTTCGCGTGATCTGTTCAACAGCACAAGAGGATATTATGAGACGAAGAAGAACTATTCCACTGTTTATGGCGGAAAGAACGGTTATGCGTCAAGAGGCACGACCCGGACGGTGGAAGACCTGCTGGAGGCAACGGCCCAGTACAGCAAGGTTTTTGGGGATCACCGTGTGACAGCTCTTGCAGGCTATACATGGAGGGCGGACAATTACCAGAACTACTATATGCAGAACTGGGATTTCCCCACCGATGCCTTTACCTACAATAATATCGGCGCGGGTCAGGCATTGGCCAGGGGCCAGGCTGTCGAGTATTCGCAGCAGACGTCCAATAAGCTGATCGGTTATTTCGGACGGGTGAACTACAGTTTCCGGAACAAGTATATGCTGATGGCCAGCATCCGGAGAGAAGGTTCCTCCAAGTTCGGGGCGGATCATAAATGGGGAAATTTCCCGGCAGTCTCGGTAGGGTGGAATTTACGGCAGGAGGACTTCATGGAGGGTTTGCAGCCTCTGAGCACATTAAAGCTGCGTGCGGGATTTGGTATCACGGGGACAGAGCCACGCGATCCTTATATGTCCCTGGACAGGCTGAACTTCGACAACTATGGGCTTATCAACGGCGTCTGGATGCCTGTGATCACTCCTTCTTCGAACCCCAATCCGGACCTGCGCTGGGAGAAGAAGCGGGAAACGAATATCGGGCTGGACTTTGGATTTTTAAGGGACAGGATCTGGGGTACTATCGATGTATACAAGCGAACAACGAAAGACCTGCTCTGGGATTATACTGTTCCCACGCCGCCTTATCTGTACAATACCATCACAGCCAATGCCGCATCGATGGAGAACAAGGGCATCGAGATTCAGGTGAATGCCATTCCTTTCTCAAGTAAGTCATTCCAGTGGACCACTACGGTGAATTTCTCAGCGAACAGCAATAAGATGCTGACCCTTTCCAACGATAAATTCCAGCTGGCCAGCGGATATTTCGATGCGGGATATACGGGAGAGCCGATACAGCAGCCAACCCACCGGGTGCAGGTGGGCCAACCCATCGGCAATTTCTTTGGTTTCAGGAGCGTCGATATAGATGACAATGGGCACTGGATCATCATGGGCAAGGATGGTAAGCCGAAGCCCATCGCCCAGCAAACGGCGGATGACAAGCAGATACTGGGTAATGGACTTCCCCGCCGATATCTAAGCTGGAACAATACCCTGAGCTATAAGAGCTTCGACCTGAATATCACTATGCGGGGCGCCTTCGGTTTCCAGATCCTGAATACGGCGAGGATGTTCTATGAGGTGCCCGTCATGCTGACAAGGGGCAACCTGCTGGCGACGGCTTACGATAAGGTATATGGGAAAAGACCGCTGGCGGATGACCAGGAGCTGCAATTTGTCAGCTATTACATCGAAAAGGGGAATTACTGGAAGATCGACAATGTGACGCTGGGTTATAACATGGACATGGGCAATTTTGCAAAATATGTCAAACGGATCAGGGTCTATCTGTCCGCCAGCAACCTTAAGGCCTTCACAGGATATAAAGGTATCGATCCGGAAGTGACCATATCCGGTCTTGCGCCTGGATTTGACGATAAGAACCGGTATCCTTCCGCCGTGAGCTATACACTGGGTGCATTCGTGACATTTTAAACCATCAAACGGACAATCAAGATGAAAGCAAAAATTTGTAACTATATTTCCGCTGTTCTGATCCTTTCGTCGGGTCTCCTGGCATGTAATAAGGACCTCAATGAAACACTGTACTCCGATGTGTCGGCGGGATCGTATAAGTACACCGATGCTTATGCGGCCACAGGAGCGGTGTATGTCAATTTGCGTAACCTCACAAGTCATACCAATTATCTTATGATGCAGGAGACCAGCAGCGACGAGCTGGTGCAGCCGGCCAATGCATCGGGCTGGGACGACGGCGGTATTTACAAACAGATCCATCTCCATACCTGGACCTCCCTGACCCCTCAGGTCAGTAATCTATGGAATACCCTATATGGCGGCGTGCTCAATGCCAACAGGGTGATCAGTCAGCTGCGGGATGGCAAGATACCATTGCCTCCGGGCATCACCCAGGCTTCACTGACAGGGGAGATGCGGGCTGCGCGGGCTTTTTATTACTGGCTGATCTGTGATAATTATGGCGATGTGCCGCTGGATACTTCGCAATCTACAGAGATGCTGCCGGCAACGCCGCGCAAGGATATTTACAATTTCATCGTGAAAGAGATCACGGAAGTGCTGCCTGACCTGAGCGGGAACAATGACCAGTTGATGTACGGCCGGTTCAACAAATGGGCTGCGAAGGCGCTGCTGGCGAATGTTTATCTGAACGCCGGTATCTATTCCGGTGAAACGAAATGGGCCGAGTGTCTGGCACAATGCAACGACATCATATCTTCAGGAAAATATTCGCCGGAAGCCGATTTCAGGGATATTTTCAAGACGAATAACCAGGGCTCTGTCGAGACGATTTTTGCCATTCCTTTTGATGAGAACAAGGGCGGAGGGAATTTTATAGAGATGTATTCATGGCATGCTGCGTTGAAAGCAAAGGTCAACATGCTGGTGACTCCCTGGGGGGCCGGGTCAGCCATGGCCGTGTCGCAGCATATCGATACCTACGACCCTGATGATGAAAGACTGAAGGACAACTGGCTGATGGGACCGCAGTATGCCATAGATGGCGTGACCCCTCTGCTGGGGTCCTATGACCAGGCAGGCAAGCCCCTGGCGTTCACCAGGAATCTCCCCAATGGCCTGTATACGGGCGAGGCGGAAGGCTTTCGCATGAATAAGTTCGAGGTAAAGGTGGGTGCGCAGGTCGATCTGAGCAATGATTTTCCTATTTTCCGTTATGGAGAGGTGTTGCTGATGAAGGCGGAGTGTCTTTTACGTACGGGCGATGCGGATCAGGCCGCACAGATCGTCACGCAGCTGAGGGCGCGTTATTTCAGGCAGACCCCGGC
>Ga0070666_10001613_pt1 | contig 13722 bp, 7 predicted proteins | sample KBSS23metaG_FD_64677 | JGI IMG/M metagenome (GOLD analysis project Ga0070666, IMG submission 64677) | Switchgrass rhizosphere microbial communities from Kellogg Biological Station, Michigan, USA - KBS S2-3 metaG | ecosystem: Host-associated > Plants > Roots > Rhizosphere > Soil ... | reverse complement strand
TCCATCGAGAACCGGATGCCGAGGTAGGTCGAGCCCCAAAGGACGTACACCGCGGCGAAGGCGGCGACGAGCTGGCCCCGGGACGCGCGGACGCGCAACGTGCCGCTCCGTGACACCGACGTGTCAGACACGGACGGTCTCCGTTTCGGGGAGATCGGTCGCCGGCGTCTCGATCGGAAGTGCGGACGACTCCTTGACGGTGTCGAGGACGATCGTCGTGCGGGTCGAGGTGATGCCCGGAATCGCGCCCAGCCGGTCGCGGAGCAGCCGGCCCAGCGTCTCGGTGTCGGCGGCGCGGACCTTCGCGAGGAAGCAATCCTCGCCGGCGACCTGATGGACCTCGAGCACCTCGGGGATGGCGGCGACGGCCGCGGCGGCATCCGAGGCTCCGGGCTTCTCGTCCGCTCGCACGAACACGAACGCGAGCAGGGGCAGTCCGACGGCCTTCGGATTGAGGCGGGCGGCGTAGCCCTCGAGGACCCCGCGCTCCTCGAGCTTGCGGATCCGCTCGAAGACGGCGGAGGGCGCGAGCCCGACCTGTCGGGCGATCTCGGCGTTGGACGTCCGGGCGTTCGACTGGAGGATTGACACGATCATGGCATCCGTACCGTCGATCATTCGTGAATATTACGAATTGCCAGACGATCCGACAAGGACCACTCCGCCGGTCCACTTACATTCGAGGCAACTATATGTGGGAGGAATATAGTCGGCCCATGAGACAGCGCCTTCGGGTTTCCCGGCTGTTCCTGGTCCTCGCGGCCTTCCCGCTCGCCGGCGCGGCCCGGGCGGCCGAGTGGCCGGCATCCTCCCCCGCCGACGCGGGCCTCTCCGCGGAGCGCCTGGCGGCGCTCGAGAAGTCCATCCAGGCCGGCGACTTCAAGAGCATCACCAGCGTCGTCGTCGCGCGGCGAGGGCGGCTCGCGTGGGAGAGGTACTTCCAGGGCGCGGACGCCGCGACGCTCCACAACACGCGTTCCGCCACGAAGACCGTGACCGGAATGCTGGTCGGCATCGCGATCGAGCGCGGGATCCTGAAGAACGCCCAGGTCCCCGTGCTGCCCTACTTTCGCGACCGCGAGCCCCTCGCGACCCCCGACCCCCGGAAGGAAAAGATCACCGTCGAGGACTTCCTGACGATGAGCTCGCTCCTCGAGTGCGACGACCAGAACGACTACTCGCGCGGTCACGAGGAGCGGATGTACCTCGTCGAAGACTGGGTCAAGTTCACGCTCGACCTGCCGATCAAGGGATTTCCGGCCTGGGCCTCGAAGCCCGCGGACTCCCCGTACGGGCGCAGCTTCAGCTACTGCACGGCCGGCGTCGTGACTCTCGGCTCATTGCTCGAGCGCGCGGCGAGGCGGCCCGTTCCCGACTTCGCGCGCGAGACGCTCTTCGCGCCGCTGGGCATCGAGAAGACGGGCTGGCAGACGACGCCGCTCGGGACCGCGATGACGGGAGGAGGCCTCGGGCTCGCGACGCGAGACCTCGCGACGCTCGGCCAGCTCTACCTCGACGGAGGAGCCGCCGGCGGGAGGCAGATCGTGCCGAAGGCGTGGGTCGAGGAGTCCGTGCGCCCGCACGCGCGCGTCGACGAGACGACGGAGTACGGATACCTCTGGTGGCTGCGGACCTTCGAGGTCGACGGCCGCCGGCACGAGGCGTTTCTCATGCAGGGCTCGGGCGGCAACAAGGTCGCGGTCTTCCCGAAGCTCGGCATGGTCGTGGTCGTCACGACGACGAACTACCGGGAGCGCAACGCGCACCAGCTCGCCGACAAGGTCCTGACGGGTGTGCTCGAGGCGGTGACGAACTGAACGAGGCCGCGGGCCGAACGCTCGAACACATTAGCCAACGCTAATACGTTCGCGCTTGCGTCTTGCGCCCTCAGACCGCGAAGTACCTCGCCTGCGGATGGTGCAGGACCAGCGCCGACACCGACGCCTCGGGATCCATCATGAAGCCCTCCGTCAGCTCGACGCCGATCTTGTTGCCGTCGAGGAGATGGAAGAGCGTCGCCTGGTCGGCGAGCTCCGGGCACGCGGGATAGCCGAAGCTGTACCGCTTGCCGTGGTAGCGGCCCTGGAAGCGGTCGACCATCGTCGTCTCGGGCGGATCGGGGAAGCCCCACTGCTCGCGCAGCTTCCGGTGCAGCCACTCCGCCGCGGCCTCCGCCGTCTCGACGGCGAGCGCCTGGAGCGCGTGGCAGAGGAGGTACTCGCCCGCGTTCTTCAGCTCCTCCGCGCGCGCGCGCACGCCCTCGCCGGCGGTCGTGATGAAAAAGGCGACGGAGTCGCGAGGTGAAGCCAGGCCCGGCTCCTTCGGGTGGACGAAGTCGGCGAGCGAGAGCCGCTCGCCCGCCACCTGGCGCGGGAACCGGAAGCACGCCTGACCCCCTCCCGGCACCTCCACGTGCAAGGTATTCCCCTCCGAGGACGCCGGGAAGTAGCGGTACATCGCGCGCGCGGAGATCCAGCCCTGCGACTGGACCTTCTCGATGACGCGCTCGAGCTCGGCGAGCTTCGGGTCGTTCGCCTCCTTGAGCTTGCGGTAGCTGCCGCGCAGCCCGAGGTGCTTCGCGTAGAGCATGTGCGGGTTCAGGTACGGCCAGACCTCGGCGAGGTCGAGCTTTCCGAGCACGTGCTCGGCGGCGTCGGGCAGGCCGACCGGCGGGACGACCTCGACGAGCTCGCTGCGAACGGCCGGCGCGGAGAGCGGGATCTCCTCGGCGGCTGCCGCCGCGGCCGCCGTCGCCGTGCGCCGCTTGTCGGCCTCGGCGGCGATCTCCGCGCGCGCCGGCTCGCCGGAAAGGACGCGGTCGGCGAGCGCGAGGCCGCGCATCGCGTCCTCCGCGTAGGCGACGAGGCCCGAGTACGCCGGCGAGATCCGGTGGTCGGTGAACTTCTGCGACAGCGCCGCGCCGCCGACGAGCATCGGAGTGGCGACGCCCGCCTTCGTCAGGTCCTGCGCCGTCGTGACCATCTGCTGCGCGCTCTTGACGAGCAGGCCCGAGAGCCCGATCAGGTCGGGATGGTGCTGCGAGTGCGCTTCGATGAGCTTCTCGGGCGGCACCTTGATGCCGAGGTTCACGACGTCGTAGCCGTTGTTCGACAGGATGATCTCGACGAGGTTCTTGCCGATGTCGTGGACGTCGCCCTTGACGGTCGCGAGCATGACCTTGCCCTTGCGCGAGCCGGTCTTCTTCTCCATGAACTTCTCGAGGTGCGAAACCGCGGCCTTCATCGCCTCGGCGGACTGGAGCACCTCGGCGACGATCAGCTCGTTCGCGTTGAAGAGGCGGCCGACCTCGCGCATTCCGTCCATCAGCGGCCCGTTGATGATGTCGAGCGGCTCCATCCCTCCGGTGCGGACCGCCTCGAGGTCGTCGACGAGCCCCTCGCGTGAACCCTCGAGGATGTAGCCGGGGAGACGCTCGAGCGGCGTCCCCGGGCGCACCTTCGGCTGCTTCGGCTGTGCGCCCTTCGCCTTGAAGTGCCCGGCGAACGCCGCGACCGGATCGTCGCCGCGGTTCCAGATCAGGTCCTCGGAGAGGCGCTTCTCCTCGTCGGGGATCGACGGGTAGCGCATGATCTTCTCGGTGTTCACGATCGCGAGGTCGAGCCCGGCGCGCGTCGCGTGGTACAGGAAGACGGAGTTGAGGACCTCGCGCCCGGACTCGGGCAGGCCGAAGGAGACGTTCGAGATGCCGAGGATCGTCTTCGACTCCGGGAAGGCCGCCTTGATCAGGCGGATCCCCTCGATCGTCTCGACCGCGCTGCCCACGTACTTCGCGTCGCCGGTGCCGCACGGGAAGACGAGCGGGTCGAAGAGGATGTCCTCGGGCGGGAACTCGTACTTCTCCGTCAGGAGCGTGTAGCTCCGCCGGGCGACCTCGAGCTTGCGGTCCCGCGTCACGGCCATGCCGTGCTCCGGGTCCTCGTCGATCGTGCCGACGACCAGCGCGGCGCCGTAGCGCTGCGCGAGCGGCACGACGGTCTGGAACCGGTGTTCGCCGTCCTCGAGGTTGATGGAGTTCAGGATCGCCTTGCCCTGGCTCCACTTGAGCCCGAGCTCGAGGACGTTCGCGTCCGTGGAGTCCAGCATGAGCGGGACCTTGACCATCCGGATGATCCGCTCGAGGAAGCGCGTCGAGTCGTCGGACTCGTCGCGGTCCGGATCCTGGAGGCAGACGTCGAGGATCTGCGCGCCCGTCTTGACCTGCGCGCGCCCGACCTCCGCCGCCGCGTCGAAGTCGCCGGATGCGATCAGCCGCTTGAACTTGCGGCTCCCGAGCACGTTCGTCCGCTCGCCGACGAGGACCGGCCGGTTGTCGACGTCGACCTCGAGGACCTCGATCCCGGAGACCAGCGTCTTGTTGTGGATGGCCGGGCGCCGCGCCCGCCTCCCCGCCGCGGCCTCGGCGAGCAGCCGGATGTGCGCGGGCGTCGTGCCGCAGCAGCCGCCCACGATGTTGACCCAGCCCTCGTCCATGAACCGCGCCATCGACGCGGCGAGCTTCTCCGGCGTCTCGGAGTAGCCGCCGTCGGAGTCGGGCAGGCCGGCATTCGGATAGCACGACACCCGCGTGCGCGCGAGCGCCGAGAGGCTCCGCAGGTGGTCCGTCATGAACTCCGGCCCGGTCGCGCAGTTCAGGCCGACGGAGAGCAGCGGCGCGTGCATCACGGACGCGTAGAGCGCCTCGACGCCCTGCCCGGCGAGCATGGTGCCCATCGGCTCGATCGTGACGGAGACCATCACCGGCACGCGCCAGCCGGTCTCGGCGAACGCCTGTTCGACGCCGATCAGCCCGGCCTTGAGGTTTCGCGTGTCCTGCGTCGTCTCGAGCAGGAGAACGTCCGATCCGCCGGCCAGGAGGCCGAGGGCCTGCACGCGGTAGTGGCCGATCAGCTCGTCGAAGGTCACGCCTCCGGTCACGGTCATCGCCTTGGTCGTCGGCCCCATCGAGCCCGCGACGAAGCGCGGGCGGTCCGAGGTCGACGCCGCGGCGGCGGCCTCCCGCGCGAGCTCGGCGGCGCGGCGGTTGATCTCGAGCGCCTTCTCGGACAGGCCGTACTCGGCGAGCACGAGAGGGGTACCGCCGAAGGTGTCCGTCTCGACCATGTCGGCCCCGGCGGCGAGGTACTCGGAGTGCATCTTCCGGATCACGTCCGGGCGCGTCAGGACGAGGTTCTCGTTGCAGCCCTCGAGGTCCGGCCCGCCGAAGTCCTCCGCGGTGAGGTCCTGCCCCTGGAGCCACGTGCCGGTCGCGCCGTCGAGGACGAGGACACGCTCCGCGAGGACCTCCTGGAGGGCCTCGGCGCGTTCGTTCTGGGAAGGGCCGTCGGGTCTGCGCGACATGAACCGGCAATTATGCACGGGTCGGGCCGTTGGATTCGGCGCGAGAGCCGATCTGCTGCCCTCCGGGAGAGGGAGCCCCGGCGACTTCCCCTCTCATTTCCACGGTCCGCGCAGCGGGCCGCTGGATGTGGCCGTCCGAGTTTAGACTCGCGCTCGCTTGAGCGCCGAGACCTCTCCCGTCATCGTCGTCATCGGCGGCGGCTTCTCCGGGGCCGCCGTCGCGGCGCAGCTGCTTCGGCGCGGGCGGCCGGTCCACGTCGTCCTGGTCAACCGCTTCGGCCCGATCGGGCGCGGGGTCGCGTACCGGACGCGGATCGAGGCGCACGTCCTGAACGTGCCCGCCGCCGGGATGAGCGCGCTCGCCGACGAGCCGGACCACTTCGTGCGCTGGGCGTCGGCGCGCGACGGCGCCATCGGGCCCGCGACGTTCGTGTCGAGACGGATCTACGGCGAGTACCTCGAGGCGCTTCTGCGGGAATCCGAGTCCGCCGGCGCCGCCCGGGGCGCGCGGCTGGAGCGCGTCGTCGGAGAGGTCCGCGACCTGGAGCCGCGGGCCGGGGCGACGGGCGCGACCGTCCTGTTCGCGGACGGCTCCCGGCGCGAGGCGGACCGCGTGGTGCTCGCGCTGGGCAACTACTCGCCGAACGATCCGCCCGCGGAAGGCGCGGAGTTCTACGCGACGGAGCGCTACGTGCGGGACCCGTGGATTCGCGGCGCGCTCGACGTCATCCGCGAGGGCGAGGCCGTTCTCCTCCTCGGCACCGGTCTGACGATGATGGACATCGCGCTCGACCTCGCGTCGCGGGGGACCGCGCTTCCGATCCGCGCCGTCTCGCGCCACGGGCTGCTGCCGCACGGACACGCGCCGGCCGCCGCGTCTCCCCCCGTCCCGCCCCCCGGCGAGCTGTCCCTGCGCGGGTGGACGCGGTGGGTCCGTCGCCGTGCGCTCGAGACGGGCGACTGGCGCGCGGTCGTCGGCGCGTTGCGGGAGTCGACTCCGTCGATCTGGCAGGGCCTCTCGGAGGAGGACCGCTCACGGTTCCTGCGCCACCTGCGGCCGTGGTGGGACGTCCACCGCCACCGGGCCGCGCCCGCGACGCGGGCAGCGATCGCCGCCATGGTCGACCACGGCGAGCTGCAGGTCCGAGCGGCGCGCGTCGTGCGCTACGAGATGGAGAACGGCGGCGTGCGCGTGCACGTCCGTCCCCGCGGCGCCGAGAAGACGGAGACGATCTTCGTCGAGCGCGTCGTCAACTGCACGGGACCGTCGAGCGACGTCCGCCGCATCCGCGACCCGCTGCTCGACGCACTGCTCGCCCGCGGGCTCGTGGCGCCGGACCCGAACCGCCTCGGCGTCGAGGTGTCGGCGGAATGCGCCCTGCTCGACGCCGAGGGCTCGCCCTCCGAGACGATCTTCCTCGTCGGCCCGTTGCTCAAGGCGCGTTTCTGGGAGGCGACCGCGGTTCCGGAGCTGCGGCGACACGCCCGGGGCGTCGCGGAGAGGCTCCTGCCCTAGTCCGCCGCCGCGCAACGGTTTACTCAGGCGCGGCCGGGCGATGAGGAGTCGGGGTCCGTGGCGGCTCGGGCCTCTCACCGGGCGCCCGTGTACGTGTCGGCGTGGGCGTCGGCGGGGGCGGTCCGCGGAACGTCATCGGGAGGACCAGGCCGCGCCGGTCCTCCGCCGGCAGCGGCCCCTCGAGACTGAGGGTGATTCCACCGGCTCGCCGGTACGAGTAGAAGCGGCCGGGACAGACCGACGATTCGAGATCGGGAAGCCGGGCCGGCCACTCGCCCTCCCGCGAAGCCGCCTTCTCGGCGCGGGCCTGCAGCACGAGCGCCGTGAGCTCGGAATCAAGCATGAGCCGCTGCGCCCGCGGAATCATGTCGACGATCGAATCCCAGGCGACCGAAGCGATCGTCTCGTCCGACGCGTCCTCCGCGCTCGCCGCGACCTGGAACGAGCGTGTCATGGTTTCCCTCGTCCACTCGCAGGCGCTCTTCTCGGCGAGGCCGTCGGCGAACCGGCGGTAGATCCGGGTGATCGTCTCGACCGTCTGGGCTCGCTCCGGGTCCGCCGCGACCGGCCACGGGTCGTTCTGGAAGGCCGCGAGAAACGCGGCATAAAAGGGCTGCTGCCGGAGCCTCTGCTCCCAGCCGAAGGCGGGAGCGTCCACCTTCCGCAGCAGGCCCACGACGAGGCGGACCTGGGTGAGCGCGATCAGCTGGGAGATGAGATAGGGCTGGTCGCCCAGGCTCGCGGCGAGCCGCCACATCCCGTCGATCGTCACGAGCGCCGAGTCGTTGTCTCCCGCGCGCACCTGCAGGAGCGCGCGCGCCGCGAGAACGCGCTGCAGCCGGGAGAGACCCAGCAGGTTGGGCAGGGGCGACTCGCTCCGGAGCGCCACGTCGAGCTCCCAGTCGATGGGCCGCGTCCCGGAGGCGACGGCCGCGATCGCGTCGAGCGTCGCCGCGTTCTCGTCGAAGAAGCGCAGCACGGGCTCCTCGGGCGGGCCGATCCGGGCCGACGGCTCCGCGAGCTCCTTCTCCGCCCAGTGCCCCGCCGCCGAGATCGTCGGCTGCATGCGCTTCGCCAGCTCCGCGTCCGGGCGCTCCCGCCCGTCGTCCGGCCGAAGGTGCACGACCTTTTCCCCGTCGTCGGGATCGGCGACCGCGCGGCCCTCGGGCGCCGTCTCGATCCCGAGGCGCGCCGCCAGGGACTCGATCTCGAGGGCGGCCGCGGACGAGGTCTTCTTGGGGTACGCGGCCTCGTAGGCCTTCCACGTGGCCGCGACCGGCGGCGGCGTCCAGTCCCCGCCGAAAGCCGCGGTCGCCGCCAGCGAGATGGAAAGGAGCGCCGCGAGAACGCGCCGCCTCATGCAGTCAGTGTACGCCGTGCCTCACGGGCGAAGCTCCGGCTCGTTGCGGCCGCACGCGCGCGCGGCGAGGGCCAGGTCGCGGCGCGAGTCGTCGTCCGTGCACAGCCACAGCCAGTCGAAGTTGTGCGTGCGCCGCTCGCGGAAGAGCGAGAGCGCCTCGTCGAGGCGAGCCGGCGCGTCTTCCGAGCCCTCGAGCCGGGCGAGCCCGGCGAGCGCCTGCACGAGCAGGTGCCCCTCCCCGAGACCGTGTGGACGCCCCCGGAGGTGCGCGGCCGCCTGCTGGAACGCCGCGCGCGCCGCGACGGCGTCGTTTCGCCCGAGCGAGACGCGGCCGAGCGTGCAGAGCGCGACGCCGCGGAACGAGTCGCGGTACATGAAGTCGGAGCGCTCGAGCGCGTCGAGCGCCTCGAGGCAGCGCGACCGCGCGCCGTCGAGGTCGCCCTCGCGCCGGAGGAACTCGCCCAGGTAGCCCGCGACTCCGGCCGTCGGATGCCGGCCCTTGAGCCGCTCGACCGAGAGCGCCTGCTCGAGGCACCACCTCGCCTCCACGGCTTTCCCGGTCTCGAGCTGCGCCCAGCCCAGGCCGAGCCAGCTCCAGCCGTGCTGCTCGTCGGCGGCGAGCGCGGCCTGGAAGAGCGGGATCGACTCCTCCCAGCGCCTCGCCGTGGAGAGGGCGCATGCGAAAAAGTACGAGCCGAAGGGATCCGACGGCGAAAGTTCGGCGGCCAGGCGCGCGTGCTCGACCGCCTCGTCGCCCCTTCCCTGACGCCAGAGCGCGTAGGCGAGCCAGATCCGCGGTCCGCCGGCCGCGGGGTCCTCGCGGATCGCCCTCTCGGCGTAACCGCGCGCCAGCGCCAGCTCCTTCGGGTCGGTCGTGAACGTGTAGCGCATCGCGTGGACCGCCGCCAGGTCGCCGAGCGCCGGCGCATGGTGCGGATCGGCGCTCAGCGCGTCCTCGTAGAGACGGCGGGCCTGGTCGAGCCCGCCCTTCTCGAGGCGGAAGAAGAAGCGGCGGCCGCGAGCGTGCGCCTCGTAGGCCTCGAGCTTCTTCGGCGGCGCCGGCCGGGGTGCGGCTCCCGCCCGCGTCCCTCGCAGCCGCTCCGCGACCGACTGCGAGAGCCGGTCCTGGATCGCGAAGATCTCGTCGAGGCGCCCGTCGAGCTTCTCGGTCGCGACGACGGAACGGGTCGAGACCTCGGTCAGCCGCGACGTCACGCGGAGTCCGTCGCCCGCGCGCTGGTACGCCCCGGCGAGCACCCATCGGCAGACGAGCGCGTGGCCGAGCTCGACCGGCTCGGCCGCGCCGCCTTCGGCCCCGAGCGACGCGCGCGCCTTCACCACCGTGTCTCGGGGAACGACGGTGAGACCCTCGATCGCCGCGAGATCGGCGCCGACGCTCTCCGCGATGCCGCTGCCGATCCAGGCGTCCTCGGCGTTCGAGCTGAGGTTCTGGAAGTCGAGGACGGCGACCGAGTCCGGGAGCGAGGCGACGTACTCGCCCGACGCGGCCGAGCGCAGGTCGGCGAGGAACGCCGAGGCCGACGCGTACCGCGCCTCGCGGTCGCGCGCGAGCGCCCGGCGGAGCACGGCTTCGATGTCGGCGGTGATCGCCTCGCGGTCGAACGGCGGCCCTTCCGGCGACAGGATCGCGGCGACGCGCTCTCCGGGCGTCCGGCCGGGGAAGGCGGCCCGGCCGGACAGCGCCTCGTAGAGCGTCGCGGCCAGCGAGAACACGTCCGACCTCTCGTCGAGGGGCTGCGCCTTGAGCTGCTCGGGCGACATGTAGCCGAGCGTTCCGAGGACCGAGCCTTCCTCGGTGAGCGCGGCCGCCGTCGCATCCTCGCTCGCGGAGTCTTCGTCGGAGCGCGGCGCGTCGAGAAGCCGCGCGATGCCGAAGTCGAGCAGCTTCGCACCTCCGTCGTCCGACACCATCACGTTCTCCGGCTTGATGTCGCGGTGCAGCACGCCGGCTGCGTGGGCGTGGGTGAGCCCCTCGAGAAGTGCGTCGGAGAGTGCCAGCGCCTCCGACGACTCGAGGCGTCCGTGAACCAGCCGCGAGCGAAGCGTCTCGCCAGGCACGAACTCCATCGCCAGGAACGCAACGCCGTCCGCTTCGCCGGCCTCGTAGAAGGTGGCGATCGCCGGATGCTGCACGCGCGCGCACGCCTCGGCCTCCCGCCGGAACCGCTCGAGCGCGGCCGGGCCCACGGGACCGGAGACCAGCTTCAGCGCGACGGGCCTGCCGAGGGCGAGGTCGCGTGCCAGGAAGACTTCGCCCATGCCTCCCGCGCCGAGCGACCGCTCGATCGCGTAGTGGGAAACGATCCGCTCCGCCACGCTGTCTTCCTGTCTTCCTGTCTTGCCTGTCGCGAATCTAACTCTCCGCGGGAGCCGCCACAACGCGCACCGGCCGCGCGCGACGATAGAATCGCTCCACTCTGCGATGCCCCTGAGTGCCGGAACGCGCCTCGGCTCCTACGAGATCGTCGCGCCCATCGGCGCGGGCGGGATGGGGGAGGTCTACCGCGCCCGGGATTCCCGGCTGTCCCGCGAGGTGGCCATCAAGGTGCTCCCGTCGGACGTCGCCTCCGACCCGGACCGCCGCCTGCGCTTCGAGCAGGAGGCGCGCTCCGCCTCGGCCTTGAACCACCCCAACATCCTCACGATCTACGACGTCGGCACCGTCGACGGCACCGTCTTCATCGCCATGGAGCTGGTCGAGGGAAAGACGGTGCGCGAGCTGCTCGCGTCCGCCGAGCCTCTGCCGATGCGGCGAATGCTCGACGTCGCCACCCAGACGGCAGAAGGGCTGGCCAAGGCGCACTCGGCCGGCATCGTCCACCGCGACCTCAAGCCCGAGAACCTGATGGTCTCGAAGGACGGGTTCGTCAAGATCCTCGACTTCGGGCTCGCCAAGCTGATCGAGCCGGTGTCCCTGGATCAGTCGGCGCTCCCCACCGCGGTCGCCGCGCCGACGACGCCCGGCACGGTGATGGGCACGGCCGGATACATGTCCCCCGAGCAGGCCTCCGGCCAGAGCGTGGACTACCGCTCGGACCAGTTCACTCTCGGCGCGATCCTCTACGAGATGGCCACGGGCAAGCGGGCGTTCGCGCGAAAGACCGGCGCGGAGACGCTGGTGGCGATCATCCGCGAGGAGCCCGAGCCCCTCTCACAGCTCGCGCCGAAGTCGCCGGCGCCCGTGCGCTGGATCGTCGAGCGGCTGCTCTCGAAGGAACCCGACGAACGCTACGCGTCGACGCGGGACCTCGCGCGCGATCTCAAGTCGGTCCGCGACCACCTGTCCGAGACCTCGACCTCCGCTTCCGGAGCGCTCGAGGCCGCCGAGCGCACACGAGCCCGGCGGCGGGGCTGGCTCCTGCCCGCCGCGCTCGCGTTTCTCCTGGGCGCCATTCTCGTCGGCGTCGCGGCGAAGAAACTCGACGTGTTTCAGCCGGCGCCGGTGCAGTTCCAGAGGATCACGTTCCGGCGCGGCGCCGTCGGGTCCGCCCGATTCGCCCAGGACGGAAAGACCGTGGTCTACGGAGCGTCGTGGGACGGGGCGCCCATGGAGATCTACACGACGAACCCGGAGAGTCCCGAGTCGAAATCTCTCGGGCTGCCGCAGTCCAACCTTCTCGCCGTCTCGAAGGCGGGAGAGCTCGCGATCTCGCTCGGGTGGCACCTCCAGGTCGGCTGGGAGAGCACGGGAACGCTCGCCCGCGTGCCCCTCGCGGGCGGCGCGCCGCGCGAGATCCTGGAGGGCGTCCAGGACGCCGACTGGGCGCCGGATGGCAAGGACCTCGCCGTCATCTACCAGAAGGGGCCTCGCGCGGCGCTCGAATATCCCGTCGGAAAGCTGATGGCCGAGAGCTCCGGCTGGTTGAGCAACGTTCGGGTCTCACCGGACGGCAAGACGATCGCGATGTTCGATCACGCGGAGCGAGGCGAGAACGCCGGCCATCTCGTCTTCATCGACGTCGCGACGAAGAAGCGGACCGAGGGGCCGTTCGTCGGAGGAACCGCCCGGCTCGTCTGGAGTCCCGCCGGAGAGGTTTTCATCGCGGGTGGCCCGGCGACCACCCTGGCCGTCACGAAGAGCGGGAAGTCGCGCCGCCTCCCGGGGCTCGGCGTGTACTTCGTTCCGGAGGACTCCGCGCCCGACGGTACCCTGCTCGCCCGCCGCTTCAACTGGAGGCGGGAGATGGTCGGCCTCGCGCCGGGCGAGGACCGCGAGCGAAACCTGACGTGGCTCGACTGGTCGTTCCCCGACAACACGTCCGCCGATGGGAAGACGGTTCTCTTCGACGAGCAGGATCGGCCCCGCCCCGAGTACCTCTGCTACATCCGGAAGACGGACGGTTCGCCCGCGGTCCTCCTCGGGAAGGCCAAGGGGCTCGACCTGTCGGGCGACGGCCGGTGGGCGCTGACGACGAACGCCACCGCGGACCAGCTCACGTTGGTCCCGACGGGAGCGGGTGCCGCGAGACCGCTTCCGAAGGCGAACCTCGTCTACCAGTGGGGGCAGTTCCATCCCGACGGGAAGCGGATCTTCCTCTGGGCGAACGAGCCCGGGCGTCCGTCCCGAATCTACTCCCAGGGCCTCGACGATCCGCATCCGAAGCCCGTCACGCCGGAGGGCTTCGGCCTGTCGTTCGGCGGCGGGAAGGCCATCAGCCCGGACGGCGCGACGATCCTGCTCCGGGGAGGCGACGGACGCGTGTACCTCTGCCCCGTCGACGGCAGCGCGCCCCCGAAGGTGCTGCCGGGCGCACAACCCGAGGAGGTCGCCTGGGGCTGGACGGCGGACGGCCGCGCGGTCTACGTGGGGCGGGTCTCGATGCCGGCACGCATCGAGATCTGCGACGCGGCCACCGGTGAGCGACGCCTCTGGAAGGAGATCGTGCCGCCGGACCCGGCCGGCGTCTTCACGATCGGACCGATCTACATCGCGCCGGACGGCAAGTCGTACGTCTACTCGTACCGCCGTCAGCTCGACGACCTGTTCCTCGTGACGGGGGTCAAGTAAGGGAACCAACACCGACGCGGCGCAGAAGAGGCAGAAGAGCTCGTCGACGCTTCCTGGCTCGTGCTCGGTTCAGCGAGCTCCCGGCTCCTCGACGGCCGCCGGTGAGCCGGGCGCGGCGCGATCGACCAGGCTCGCCACGGCCGCGACCAGATCGGCGGGCTCGACCGGTTTGGACAGGTGACGTTGATATCCGGCCGCGAGCGCCAGGGATCGGTCCTCGGCCTTCGCATATGCCGTCAGCGCCAGCGCCGGGAGGCGCGCGGCGCCGCGCCGCGCATCGATCGCGCGGACGCTCCGAATGAGGGCGTAGCCGTCCACGTCGGGCATTCCGATGTCGCTCACGAGCGCATCGAATCTCCTCTCCTCGATGTGCCGTATCGCGTCGGCGGCGGACCCGGCCGTGAGCACCTCGGCGCCGCTCCGAGAAAGCACGGCCCGCAGCATGTCCAGGGTGTCGCG
>Ga0070666_10001612_pt1 | contig 13726 bp, 12 predicted proteins | sample KBSS23metaG_FD_64677 | JGI IMG/M metagenome (GOLD analysis project Ga0070666, IMG submission 64677) | Switchgrass rhizosphere microbial communities from Kellogg Biological Station, Michigan, USA - KBS S2-3 metaG | ecosystem: Host-associated > Plants > Roots > Rhizosphere > Soil ... | reverse complement strand
ACTCCTGCTGCACTTGCGACCGAGCTTTTCGATGTCCTTCAGGAAGGAAAAGAGCGTCGTGACCAAATGGCTGCGTTCGATGAAATCGACGACCTCACCGGCCCCTCCGATGCGATCACTCGCACCGCGCACCTAGCGCTCGACCTCATCCGCCGCCCACCGGAGGCGATCATCCGAATCGGAAAAGAGCAGATCAAAATCCGCCCTGTGTAAGAAGTCTCCGTGCGTGCTATCAGATCCGAGATCCGAGATCCGACATCCGAGATCCGAGATCCGAACTACTTCTCATTCCCCCACAACAGACCGCCGCCTTTGGTCTTCCGCCACTCATCGCGCCATCGATGAATCTCTTGCACTCTCGTCTCTGGTCGCGGCAATCGATCTGCCGCAGGGGGCAAGGCAGGCAAAGGCCGAGAAGGCAGTGTCTGATACCAATACGCCACACTCGCAATCTCCAAACACAATGAGTTCGCGTGGCCATGCTCGATCGACGCCCGCAACGACTTCTTGAATCGAATGGGATCTTCCAAATGGAATCGATAGCAATGCGTTCGTCCGATCCACCCAAATCGAGGCGAATTGTTTAGAACACCCGGCGCGCGTGCGGTCCCGAAATACGGATGTTGATAATTCTCATCGGGACACCAGGACATGTTGAAATAATCTTCCGTGCCCGTTCCATGGGCTGATCCCGGCCACCCTTCGCCGTCGACCAAGAACATATCATCGCCCTCGCCGTACCAAATCGGACCGGGATTCCCGATATACATGTTCACGCCGACAAAGTGTCCGGTGCCTTTGCATTCGCACCACACATAGTTATTCGCATCGCTTGGATTCTTCGCATACGGCGCGAGCAACTCCCACTCCGCTTCGACGTCGTTGTCGGGATACGATTCCGGTGTCGTCAACTCCTGCCGATAAGACGCGTGAAATCGCGCTTGGTCCGCTGGCATCGACTCATGCTCTTCGTAGTCGACATAGTAGTAAAACGAAGTCACATCTTCGGCGCCCTGGTTTTCAACTTCGATTCGCGCCCCATTTCCATAAGGCATCGGGAAATAACAAACAAGCGCATTCCCATCTTTTGGCGCTGCGGCCAACGGTAGCGAGATGAAGTTGTATTTCATTCCCCACCCCTGACCAAAGAAGTCACCGATCGGCGACTCCACACTCGGATGCTCTTGACCATCCCAGAACATCCGCAAAACGAGATTCCGCCGGATCATCTGGTCAGAACACGCGATCGTGATCCAAATGTGCTTTACAATCCCCGCGCCCTTCATCTCCGCGAGCGCAACTTTCGCTCCAGCGGGCACAGAGATGAAGTCTGCATTACCGCCTGAGCGGTCGTAACTTGAAATGCGCTTGGATCGCGCGTCGACGAGGCTAGCAAGAGCGGAAAGAGGACCGCGAGACATGGCTGAAGTATGTAAGAACGACCGCGTATTTCGCGCGAAATGGAACTCTAGCGAACCTTCTGCAGCAATGCTCGGGTCTGCAGGCGGAACGGCTCCGACTGCTCGAACCAGTCCACCAGTTTGAAGCCCATCCGTCCCCAATGCTTCTCGATGAAAGCCTTGGGCGCAAGCGCGTCCCCGTAGACGTCGCCACCCACACCAGCTCCTCCAACCGCATCATCGAACACGATCTCGCCCGCATCGTATCGTCGGAAGCAATCTACATCATCCACAAAGGCTTTGGCCAAAGCTTCATGCCAAGGATTCTTTGGCGGTCGTGTTCCCTCGCGAAAATCTTTGCAGAAAGAAATGAAGTCTCTTGGCTGAACCGTTACGCATGCATATCCACCCGGTCGCAAAATTCTTCCGAGTTCTGACGCCCATAGGAGATGGGGTGCTTCATTCAAATGTGTGAAGACCGAATACGCGTAGACAATATCCACAAACCCGGAACGCAATGCGCATGGTGGATACGCCGTTGTCTTACTAAACCACGCGTTCGGGATCGTCTTCTGGCAAATTCGTAGAGCTTCTGGATGTTGATCGCACCCAAACAATTCCGCCTCTGCTAACTCAGGACGTGAGCGCAGAAGGCGAAGCATTCGTCCCCACCCGCAACCAAAGTCGACGATTCGTTTTCCCCTGAAATCGATCTTTCCTGAATGCTCTTCGATTCTGTCGAACATGTGATTCAGAAACATCGCCGCTTCGTTGTAAGAAGTCTGAAAACTACCACCCGTAAACATTTGCTGAAACGCATGCGGCGGGTTATGGAAATCGAGCAGCTCGTTTTCCTCGAGAACCGGCTTTTCGGAAAGTGCCTTGATGTCGGCCTCGGTCAGCAATGCCATGGGACAAATTTACTCCAATGTTCGGCGGCCCTTGAAATCACGCTCAAACCTGCCTAAGGAAGCTTCTGAAGCAAGACCCTTGCCTGAGCGTGGATATTTGACGGTGGCTCGAAAAAGTCGACCAACCGAAATCCTAAGCGCGTCCAATGCTTTTCGAAAAACGCCTTGGGGACAATGGCGTCGCCATAGACATCGTTAGTCAAACCTGCGCCACCCGTCGAGTAATCGAACACAAGCTCGCCAGCGTCATATCGCTTCAGACAATCTGCTTCATCCAAGAACGCCCCCGAAAGAAGTTTGTGCCAATTGTTCTGCATCGACTTTGATCCGTCCCGATACTCGCGGCACAGCGAGATGAATGCGCGCCTCTGTACAGTCACACATGTGTATCCCCCCGGTTTCAAAATCCGATGGATCTCTTGCGCCCATGCCAAATGCGGTGGCGCGTTCAAGTGTGAAAACACCGAATACGCATAAACCAAATCGATGAACCCAGACCTCAAGTCGCATGGAGGAAACGACGAGGTTTGACTGAAGCAAACTCGTGGAACTGTCTTTTCGCACAGACGCAAAGCCCCCGCGTGTTGCTCGCAACCATAGAGAAATGTTTCGTCCAGTTCTCGCCTGGTCCGCAGCAAGCGAAGCATGCGCCCCCACCCCGACCCAAAGTCCACTATGCGCTTGCCTTTAAAGTTGTAGGGACCAGAATCCGCCTCGATCTTCTCGAAGACGTGATTGAGGAAGCGCAACGCTTCCAAGTAAGCGGTTTCAAAGCTGACGCCCGTAAACCCCTCTTGGAAAATCTGGGACGGGTTGTAGAAGTCGAACGAATCGGTCTCGTTAATGACGGGCTTCGTCGCGAGAGACTTCACGTCCTCTTCGGTCAGCAGTGGCATCCGCCCAATTTACTCAAGTGCCGAACCCCCGCCGCCCAATGTCGGCACAAACCCCATAATGTAGACAAATATATACTATAATAGAATGATGAACGGTTCGACTCAGCTTCAGTTGTTCGCGCCTACGATCGAGGCACCCCCTCCAAAGATCGGACCGGCCGCCGTTGTTGGCCGGCCCAATTCAAAGGTTCTTCAGCCGGGACGTGGAATGATCGCCGCGTTCGACTACACGTTGAACCCGTACATCGGTTGCTCATTCGGATGCTCCTATTGCTTTGCCGCAAGCTTTGTCGCCGATGAAGAGAAGAAGGCAGCTTGGGGCCAATGGGTAGAGGTGAAACAAAACGCCCTCCACGAACTGGCGCACGTCGATCTCAAGGGAAAGACCATCTTCATGAGCTCGTCCACGGATCCTTATCAGCCGCTGGAATTGCAAACGGGTTTAACGCGAAGCATCGTTGAATTCTTAACCGCGCCGTTCCGCCAGCCAAGACTCACCGTACAAACGCGCAGCCCCATCGTCGCACGCGACATCGATCTGCTCAAGCGATTCAAAAAGGTGCGGATCAACATGAGCATCACGACCGACTCCGAAGAAACACGAAAGTTGTATGAGCCGAAGTGCGCAAGCATCGATCGTCGTTTCGAAGCATTAGAAGAAGCTGTGCGAAGCGGACTTCCTGTCGCCGTTTGCGTTTCTCCCCTCTTGCCGATTGAAAATCCAAAAGCGTTCGCAAGAAGAATCATTGACTTGAAACCGATCGCCGTCCCCATTGGTCGTTTCCATATTTCTGATCGACCGTTTTCGTCTACCACTCGCACCGAAGCGCTACAAATCTCTCACGACATCGGATGGAATGTGAACGAACAGGAACGCACTCGTGACGAGTTGCGCCGCTGGCTCAGATCCTATGGATATGAGGGCAACGGCTGGGGGCCATATTGACTTACGCGACTCTGGACGTTGCATGCTGAATGGCGAATATCCATTCAGTAACTAGAATCCAGAATCGCGAAGCTCAGGCAATCTTCGTCGGCAAGATCCGAATCCGCCGATTCGGCTCCTCTCCAACGCTTTCGCTCGCCAATCGCCGAGCTTCGGCAATCTGGTGCTGCAACTTTCGAACCGGTGCCGACTGTGGGGTCAATTCCATTGCCTTGCCCGTCTGCAAAACCGAGTCGATAGCCCGCTGCGCTTCTTCCAACGCGGCTGAATCGCTCACGACCGCTTGGCCGTTCCGTGACTGCCGCACAATCTGCTCGAGCGCTTCCGCAATCTGAGAGAAGGTGTTCGACTTCACGACAACCGTGTTAACGGGCTTACCTGTCAAGTCGCGTAGCTTCCGTGGTCGGCTCTGATAGGTAGACCGAATTGCCATGATCGCATCAGCTTGATTGACATCGTTCGTCACATACGCGGGCGCTCTCTTCTCGCGAATCGCTCGTTCCAATCGAGTCCGCGCGATGCCGTACGGGAAGATCCGAATCAACGATCCATTCGGGCCGCTCGAACCGTTCGTCTGAGCCGAAGTGTCCTGTCCGCCCGCTACCACCGCAAAGCTCGGATCGTCGTCCCGCCGCAAACGCTGCTCACGAGGATCGCGCCGCTGTTGACGCGCCTCAGTCGTCCGTGCCAATGCAGGAAATCGCTGATTGAATCCTGGCTCTTCGATGTCTGCTGTCTGTTCTTTCTGAACGACTTCCACCGAACCCGCGCCAGTGCGAACACGAATTTCCGGACGAGGCGGAACGCCGCGCAACACCATGTCAACCGTCTTCATCACATTGTGATGAACGGCTAATCGATCGTAATCCAAAAGCTCGATGACAACATCGAAAGTCGGGGGCGCTTTTCGTTCCAACACCGTCTTCTGCGTTCCGCGTCGTTGCGCTTCCGCGTCAGACAACGTGACCGCCTGAATGCCACCGATCAAATCCGCCAACGTCGGATTGAGCATCAAGTTTTCTAATGTCTGCCCGTGTGCGGTTCCGACCAACTGCACGCCACGCTCCGCGATTGTGCGCGCCGCTTGCGCTTCCGCTTCAGTTCCGATCTCGTCGATCACGATGACCTCGGGCATGTGGTTCTCCACCGCCTCAATCATCACCGCATGCTGTTCTGCCGCCGTGCGCACCTGCATTCGCCGCGCAGATCCAATTCCTGGATGAGGCACGTCGCCATCGCCACCAATCTCGTTAGAGGTATCGACAATCACGACGCGTTTATTCACTTCATCTGCGAGGACGCGAGCGACTTCACGCAACTTCGTCGTCTTTCCGACGCCAGGCTTTCCAAGCAACAGAATCGACTGTCCTGATCGAACGATGTCATCGATGATGTCGATCGTTCCTTCCAGCGCGCGACCCACGCGACAAGTCAATCCGATGATCTTGCCCACGCGATTGCGGATCGCAGAGATGCGGTGAAGGGTTCTTTCAATTCCTGCGCGGTTATCTGAGCCAAAAACCCCGATGCATTTTTCGACGTAGGCGAGGTCGTGTTCAGACACGACAACGTCTGCCCAACGCTCTACGCGATCGCGGTAGCGGGCTTCTGCGGGTCGGCCGTAATCGAGAACGACCTCGACTAAAGAGTCTAGGTCTTCAGCGCGCTCGAGGCGCTCTCTCACAACAGCCGGAAGAACTTCTAAGAACTGTGTAAGTCCGTCGGTGTGAAGCGACATGTAATTTTATAAAAAGCAAGGGCGGCCCTTTTGAACCGCCCGCTTATTATTCTAACGCTGTGCCCATTCCGTTTGCTTCGGACCTGGGCCTTGTTTTTGCAAGATCCGCAAGCTTATTGGCCCGCTAGAGGCTTCGGAAGCTCCTGGAGAACGATGCTCTTGACGACCGTCTTGCCGTGAGACCAGAGCGTTACCTTGATCGTCTCGCCCGGCTTCTTCAGGATCGTTGCCTTGTTCAAATCAAGGTTGGAATCGATCCTCTGACCGTCGATCGCCTCGATCACGTCGTACTTGTCAATGCCCGCCTGAGCTGCTCCGCCCGTCGCGTCGATCACGACCACGCCATGGTTAGGAAGGTCGGAAACGTGAATGTACTCGCCAAGCTGAGTGCGCATTTGGTCGCTTGCCAAAATGCCGTCCCATCGTGGGTTGTACGTGATGCCCAAGCCCGCGTACTTGACATAACCGAACTTGATGATGTCGCTTACAACCGACTTAACTCGATCGACCGGTATCGCAAAGCCGATGCCGATGCTTTGGCCCGTGCCACTCTCGATTGCAGCGTTGATGCCGATCAACCGGCCCTGAGAATCACAAAGCGCTCCACCCGAGTTGCCCGGGTTGATTGAAGCATCCGTCTGGATTGCCCCCACCATGCCGCGCTCGCCTATCGGTAGGTCGCGTCCAAGCGAGCTGATGACGCCCACCGTCACTGTATCGCCCAAATTGAGCGGGTTACCTACCGCCATCACCCACTGGCCAACTGCGAGATCACTGTTCGATCCCGTCTCGATTGGCTGGAGGTCCTTCGCCGGAACTTGAATGACCGCGAGATCCGCGCGCGAATCGGTCCCCAGCACCTTCGCGTCGTAAGACTTATTGTCGTTTGTGCGGACGACCACACGCTTCGCACCTGCGACCACGTGGTTGTTCGTCACAATCAAACCAGAATCAGAAATGACAACACCCGAACCGGTGCCCGTCTTCTGAATGCCCATCGAATCGCCCATCATGTCGGGCACATCGGAATACTGGTCGACGCTCACCACCGATCCGCTCACCCGCTTGGCCGCGGCGCTAAAGTCGAAGGGCGCTGCTGCCACTCCGGGCGAATAGGAAACCGGGAAAAGCCGCGAGGTATCCGGCGTTGAGGAAGAAACGGCGGGCGACTTGCCGCCGCGAACAAGAAGGTGGTCAGCCTCGAGAGCGCCAAACACTCCGACGAAGCTGGCGAACACGACCGCGATAACTGTTTTTCTCATAGCAATCCTTTTAAGTTGGAGTTTCTAAGGGATATAGCAGTTCCTACGCCCCTCCGAGTTCCCAGGTCCCAATTTCGAACTCATCAGGCAGCGGTTGATGCCAAGAAACCCACAGGCTCAGACGACGCTTTAGGTCAGAAGTTGAATTCGGGCCGACTCGGAACTGGACCGGGACTATCTTGATCCGAAGCGTCTCCGCTTTCGCGCGATACTCCCGCAAATCGCCAGGCCACCAAGCGCGATCGGCATCACTGGAGGATGAGACACCGCTTCCTTTTCCGCAAGCCGAGACTTCAACTCATCCAAAGAGGGCAAAGAACCTTCCCACGTGTACGGCACCTGTTTGTCTAGATCCTTGCCCAGCCGCATGTCGATCACCTCATCTCCAGATTTGAAAATGTCTGCAACGGTACGAGGGGCTTCATCGTTGGTATCGGTCAACCAATATTCATCCGTGCGCCTCGGCTTTGATGTCGCCCGATCGAAATACGTGATCTTGATGTTCGTCGGGATCCCGTGCTCATCGTATGCCCCAACCGCATAGTGAGTCAACGCGCATCCGGTTGGATCCTTGGGAAAAAGCATATCGATCGATTCGATCCGATCATCCTTTGAATACATCGTCTTCATCAGCAACGAGAAATCCGAATTGATCGCAACTTCGCTCGTCTTGAAGTGCGAGGACCCAGCGACGCCGCTTCCAACCATTTTCGTAGGTTCGGCGCGTCTCCATAGGAGCAACTTGTCAGGAGCGGTAGATAGGAAGGTCGACCTTCCGGAATAGATCGAACCAGCCGAGTTGGATCCCATCGGTTCATAGGTGTTCACCCCGTCGTAAAGCTGAACCAACTGACCCGGACTCTCTGGGTTGGAAAGGTTCGGCACTGGCATGCTGACATAGGACATGTCTCCATAAGAAGAGATCGTCGTCGTCCCCTCAGTGACTAATCCGGCCGCTTCTTGCTCGCAAACCTTCTCAATCCCCGCGCGGTTCCTTTCGATCACCTCGGCGCTCTGACCGGTCCTGCGAAGCATGTCAAGTCGCTCCTCGACCTTGGCTTTGATGTCCGCCCCAGACTCCGGCATCAGGGTGATTTGCGTCTTGTAGATGTAGTCGGCATTCGCTAAGCAGCTCATGCCAATCAAGCCGACGAGAACAAAGGCTGACTTCGTGTTCTTCATGGTGAGGGCTCTCTTACGTTACTCTACAGCAACAACTGAACTTTAGTAGATCGTGCCCTGTTAAAAATATTTGCTATCGGATTAGCAGACATTAGTCTATATTTATGAAGAAATAGAGCCTACAATGAGGGTGATGAGCTCGAGTAAAGCAGTCCATGACGCCAAGCCCCCTACAACCGGGTTGCCCGGCTTAACTTTTTATGGGTGCCTCATCTCTAATTTGTTGCTCGTTCGACCCAGATCAGGTTCAAAACGGCTCTTATGTATCCCTCTCACACTAAATTCCATCGCGACAAGCTTCGAGGCCCCGTCTGCTCAAACAAACAGAAGGTCAGTCGGTACACTTCCCCTGTGAGCCAACCTCGCCAGACCTTGGTCGGCATGACTCGCGAGGAGATTCAGCAGGCTCTCGGAGAGCGCTCCGGCGCGAAGATGCGCGCCACTCAAATCGCCCAAGCGATTTATGGGCGCGCCGTTTCCTCATTCGAAGAAATCCGCAACATCCCTAAGGACCTTCGCGAGGACCTCCAAAACGAGTTTCTAATCAACCCCCTTCAGGTCGCCTCGCACCGAAAATCGTCCGATGGAGTCGAGAAGCTCCTCGTCCACAGCGGCGACAACCAAGTCTTTGAATGCGTTCTGCTCCCGTATGAAGATCGCGTCTCCTGTTGCATCTCGAGCCAAGTCGGCTGTCCCATGGGTTGCAAGTTCTGCGCGACCGGGCTCGGCGGATTCGACCGCAATTTGACAGCAGGAGAGATCGTCGGCCAATATCTGCTCCTTCAGGGACTCAGCGAAAGACGAATCAGCCATGTCGTGTTCATGGGTATGGGGGAGCCGCTTCTCAACCTCCCCAACGTCCTCAAATCACTCGAGATTCTGCACAACGAAATCGGCTTGAGCAATCGCCACCTCACCGTCTCGACCGTCGGCATCGTCCCGCAAATCAGAGAGTTGGCGAAAGAAAAACTTCCGATCCACCTCGCTCTCAGTCTTCACTCCCCTATCGACGAAATCCGCGATCGACTCATGCCCGTCAATCAAAAGTGGCCCGTAAAAGATGTCATCGGCGCGATGAAAGCGTATCAGCGCGCGACGGGAAGAAAGATCACCATCGAGTATCTGCTCATTAGAGAAATAACCGATACACCAGAACAAGCGGCAGAACTCGCGAAACTCATTAAGGGAACACCCAGTGTCGTCAATCTCATTCCATTTAATTGGGTCGATACCGAACAAGGATTCGCGCGACCAGGAAGAGAAAGAGTGCGAGCATTCCGAAGAGAATTAGAATCACGCGGTGTTAATGTGACGGAGCGCGCGGAACGTGGCCACGACATCGCAGCTGCATGCGGCCAGTTGGCCGGCGAGCACGCGGGCAAATTCGCCAGGAGGGCAGCATCATCCGAATTGCCGGTGCTCTCATCCTAAGCGTGACCCTCGCCGCTTCCCTCGGTTGCTCTGGAAACTCTAAACCGAAAAGCAAATCGAAGGACGCGACTTCATCCACGAAGAAGGATGAAGAAGATCAAACCCAAGTCATTAATTCACAAGGCGGCACTGCCTACGGTTGGACTCAAGATGAACCAAAAAAGCACTCCTGGTCCGTGACCTGGGAGACCGTTCAGTTCACCTTCAAACCGGGCGGGGAAACGATCTCCGATATGAAGGGCACCCACGGCTCATTCTTCCAAGACGGCGTCGAGGCAAGCCGATTCCAATCCGCCGCCGCCCACGCTAACCAGAAGAAAGGCGACATCGATGTCGACAAAAACGTGGTCGTCATTTCCCTAACCCAAAAGGTCACCCTTCGATGCGACCACATCCATTACGCGTCTAAAGATACGCCGCCTCTCGTAAAAGCCACCGGCAATGTCGAGGTTGACGGCCCATGGGGAGCGGTCACGGGATTGAAGGAAGTGTGGGCAACTCCCGATCTGAAAACCTTTGGCACACCCGACCTATTTCCGAGCAAATGAAAAAGTTAATCCTGCTTTCGATGATGAGTCTCGGTGCAATCGCGCTTGCCCAACAACTTTTCACTTATCGCGATAAGAGCGGCGCGATGAGCGTCCGCGCAAAAAGCGGTCTCGTGGAGCAAACATCTGCGAATCAAGTGCACATGGTCTTAAAGGGTTCGCCGGTTGTCATCAAGTCATTGAACGACGGCCTCACCATTCAAGCCCCCTCCGTGGTGTGCGATGCGAACACCAAAACTAAAACAAAGATCGGCAAAGCGGTTGCAACAGGCGGGGTGCACGCAATCAAGAGCGGCGCCGGAGGCAACACCGATATCACCGCTTCTACTGGCACTTACACTTCAACTGGACAATCTTCAAAACTAACGCTAACCGGCTCGACGAAGATCGTAAGTCGCTCGTCCACCGGCACGACCACCGTAACAGGTGGCGGCGGTGTCGCGAACCTCGATCCAAGCGCGAAGGGATCCGGCAATGGCCTCCGCACCGCAACGTTGACTGGTCCCGTCCGCATTGAAGCCGTGCAGCAAAACACAAACGGTGGAACGATTACTGCGACCGGCTCGAAACTGACGATCGACAATCCCGCCCATACCGTCACATTGTCGGGCGGCGTCAACGTAACCGGGAACGGACAGAGCACGCTAGGCGAGTTGCGAGGCGCAGACCGCGTCGTTCTCGTCTTGAACAGTCAGGGGCAAATCGCCTCGGTGAGAGTCAGCCAGGGAGGAGCAAATTGAAATCCACACGATTGCCGCGCTGCCTGACCCTGAAGGGGTGGAAGAAGATCGCCGCAATTCCAACTGCGGCACTGGCAACCCTGGCCTTTGCCCAAATCGTCGTCAATTATCACGATCAAGACTTCACTCTCAGCGGATTCAAATCCTTTGACGCAACCTTGGAAAATGGTGGAGTTGCATTCAAGGGAGCAGGAGCACCCGTCCGGATTGAAATGAAATCGAGCGGAACGGTAGTCGTGGGAACGAATGCGGACGGCACTACCCAAAAAGATGGCTCCGGAAACTACTTTCTGAAAGAAGCAACCATCAGCGGCAATGCGTCCTTATCGGTCGACTCGCAACTCGCCTACGAATACGCATCACAAAGACGCGACTCCACCCAAAAGCCGGACGGCATTTCCAAGACGCAGGTGCAAAGTGAGCTGTTCAAATACACGGGGACATCATCGGACGGACGGATGGAATTCCCCGGCGCAGTAACGATCGACTCCCAAAGCAACGGAGTCGCCACCAATAAAGACAATACGAAGACCGACTACGCGCGAGTCCTCCACCTTACAGGTGCCTCCGGCTTTGTGACCCTGTTGGTCAATGCGGCACCGGGTGCCTCACCCCTCAAAACCGGAGAACTTTCAGGTCCGGTCACCTACTCTGGAAAGAGCGACGCTACTCCTGCGGGAGGCGTCCTGCAATCGACAACGTTTGATGGCAAAGCCGATCATTTGAAGTTCGATTTCACGAGGGAGCCGCGAACGATCACGATGAACGGAAACGTAACCCTAACGAGCAAGGGACCTGCCGCATCAGGCGACATCTCTGCCGATAACGTAATCGTCACCGTAGATGAAAACCTTAAGCCCATTAAGATTGACATTGCTGGATCGCCCGCGAAAACAACGATGCACCAGGAGCCGCCTAAGTGAAGATCACCGGTGAAGGGCTGGTCAAGGCGTATAAGGGCCGGCAAGTCGTGCAAGGCGTTTCCTTCGATGTCTCGCAGGGAGAGATCGTCGGACTTCTAGGACCGAACGGCGCGGGCAAAACCACCACTTTCTATATGACCACCGGTTTGGTCAAACCAAACGCTGGCAAAGTCATGCTCGATAACACCGAGATCACGAACTGGCCTATGTATAAGCGCGCGCGCGCAGGAATCGGTTACTTGCCTCAAGAGGCAAGTGTCTTCCGAAAGCTCACCGTCAAAGACAATTTGCGCTTGGTGCTCGAGCTTCGAGGTCTATCGAAGAGCGAAATCGAATCCAAGATCGACGTTCTTCTCACCGAACTCCACATCCAGAAAATCAAAAACAGCACCGGCAACGTGCTCTCCGGTGGTGAGCGCCGCCGCGTGGAAATTGCCCGTGCCCTTGCGAGCGATCCAAAATTCATTCTCCTGGACGAGCCCTTCACGGGCATCGACCCCGTGACCATCGAAGAGCTGCAGCTCATCATCAAAGCGCTGAAGCAGCGCGGAATCGGAATCCTCATCACCGATCACAACGTCTCCGCAACTCTGAGGATCACAGACCGAAATTACATCCTCATCGACGGCCACATCATTGCTTCCGGATCTGGCGAACAAATCGCAGGCAACGATCTTGTCCGAAAGCATTACCTCGGCCAGCAATTTGGCAGTGATCCTTTTGAAGTCCGACAGGTCGAAGCAGTAGTCGAGAAAAAGGAAAACGAAGATCACGAAGGTGAAGGCACATCTTGAGAAGATCCGAGATCCGAGATCCAAGATCCGAGATAATCGCAAATAACGAAGCGAGGCGCGTTGTATGAAGCGCCTTGACGCCGTTGTCTATCGCGAAATCATTGGCCCATGGTGCTTTGGTGTCGGAATGTTCTCCGTCATCGTCTTCGCCGGCAACTTCCTCTTCCAGTTCTCAAACTATCTGGTGCAAGGCGCCCCCATCGGAATGATCGTGGAACTGACATTGCTCATTCTCCCGGGCGTGATCATCAAGACCTTTCCGATGTCGATCCTGCTCGCCGCGCTGCTGTCCTTTGGCCGATTAAGTTCGGACAGCGAGATCATCGCCATGCGCGCGGCAGGTGTTTCCGTGCTTCGAATGATGCGGCCCGTCACCTACTTCTCGGCCGCCGTCGCGATTATCTCGTTCGCTCTAAATGAGATCATTGTCCCACCCGCAACTCTCAAGGGTCTCGCGATTCAAGACAAGATCGTCACTCAGATCCACGCCAACGGCGATCAACCGCTCGCCTTTGTCATGAAAGATAAGGGACGAGTCACCGCGCTGATCTCCGCTCTCGACTTCAATCTTTCGAGCCGAACCCTCCAGGGCGTCACCATCACCTCCTACGGGAAAGATGAGAAACCGACCTTCGTTCTGCTCGCCCCCGTATTCCAGAACACTGACGGACAAAACTGGCGCATCATCGGCGGCAGCCACATCACTGCGGTCGACGGGTCATACAGCGCTGAGCTAACCGGCGACACCTGGCCCCAAGAAGTAGCCAGACTCCAAGCCACTCCCCAGGACCTACTTCGCCAAAACCTCAAGAACCTCGACGGATTCAGCGCCAAGGAAATGCTGAAGCAGATTCACGAGGCTAAGGCAAATGGGGACACGATGAGGAAGCAGATCGCCAACCTGGAATTTGGCTTCTGGAATAAGTTCGCCCTCCCCCTTGCCGCCCTGGTTTAC
>Ga0070666_10001611_pt1 | contig 13729 bp, 15 predicted proteins | sample KBSS23metaG_FD_64677 | JGI IMG/M metagenome (GOLD analysis project Ga0070666, IMG submission 64677) | Switchgrass rhizosphere microbial communities from Kellogg Biological Station, Michigan, USA - KBS S2-3 metaG | ecosystem: Host-associated > Plants > Roots > Rhizosphere > Soil ... | reverse complement strand
TTTGGCCGTCATTCAGTATAGTCTACTGTTTGCCCAGGTGGACGCTGTCTTTTTCGTTCTGATTGCAGAAGCTTTCGAAGATGTCGGCGTCGGCCAGCAGATCGTGCGGGATTTTGAGCGTGAAGGGTTTGCTGTACATCTGAGGATCGTCGAAAGTCATTTCGACGTCCAGGTGCCCGAAGTCGCGGCGGTGGAAACGTTCGGTGATACGCAGGGCTTCGCTGTGGGGGTGGCCCATCAGATCCAATGCGGTTTTGTCGTTGAAGCCGGCGGTCTCGACGACAAAGACGTCGCGCTCCCAATGGCCGACCGAGTAGCCCAGGTAGGCCGGGAAGTCGAATTCCTTGGGCAAAGTGCGGCCGTCGGTGTAGACCTGGCGATGCAGGTTGTCGACTTCGTACAGGATCATGGTCAGGCGCGGCGCTTGCACGATCTTGATGGGTTCGGAAAGTAGACCAGCGAGCGGGATGCCGGCGATATCGGCGCAAACCGCCGCCGGGTTATCAGCAGCCGCGCGCTGGCGCATGAGGGACGCGGCAGCCGGGCGCAGCGGCGATTCTCCGGGCTTGAAGTCGATCAGGATATGGAAAGCGTCTTGTGTTGGGTGCCGATTTCCATGCCGGGCACGCTCACTTTGATGGCGTCGTCGAGGAAGTCGCCGAATAGGCGCTTGACCTCGGCGACAGTGGTGATCTCGTGCATCCAGACGCCGGTGAGATCCGGCTTAGCGCCAACGCGCGGCGCGGGCGCGGACAGGTTCGGCTTGCCGTCGTGGGTGCGGGGCGTTCCCGGCGTGGGGAAGTTCAACCATTGCGCGTGGAGGCTGGTTGCGAGAATCGCAAATGAAATGAGCGGGCACGGCTTGCGGGTCATCAAAACCTCCAGGGATCAATGCTACCTGTGCCGGCGGACGCGAAGCAAGGAGTTGACGCTCGCCCTGCGGCAAATTGTGATAACGTAGTCAAAAGCGTGGAGGCAACAACCATGAAAAATAGAATCCTGTCCGTTCTGGCGGTTAGCGGCGCCTTGATGATTCCGGCGGTCCCGGTGCTGGCCCATCATTCGTTCGCGGCTGAATATGACTCGAACAAGCCGGTGACGTTGACTGGCACGGTGACCAAGATGGAGTGGCAGAATCCGCACGCCCGCTTTTACGTGGACGTGAAAGATGAAGCCGGCAAAGTCACCAACTGGGAATTCGAGCTGGGAAGCCCCAACGGTTTGATGCGCAAAGGCTGGACGCGCAATTCGCTAAAAGAGGGCGATAAGATCACCGTTGACGGCTACCTGGCCAAGGACGGCGCTCATCTGGCGAACGCGCGCACCGTGGCGTTGGCCGATGGACGCAAAGTATTCGCCGGCGCGGCTGACGACGGCGGCCCCAGCAAATAAAAAGCCTCGCGGCGCGCAAGGAGACTCTCGCCATGAAGTCAGGGATGCGTGTGCTCGTTCTAAGTGTGCTTGCAGCCGCGGCTGCGTGGGCGCAGCCTACGCCTCGGTTGGCGGATGGCAAAGTGGACTTCGGCGGCAAAGGTGTGTGGGCTCCGATTTGGGTGCTGGACTGGGCGAATCCCAAGTATGTGGAAAAGGCCGTGGAGGTTCCGTTCACCCCGGCGGCGTTGTCGAAATTTCAACAGCGGCGGGCTACGGAATCCAAAGACGATCCTGAGGGTTATTGTTTGCCTCCCGGAGTCCCGCGTTACACAGGAACGCCGTATCCGTTTCAGATGATCCAACTGCCGGATCGTATGGTGATCCTCTACGAAGGCGCTTCGCATATGTTCCGGACGGTATTTATGGACGGGCGCAAGCATACTGCTGAAGATAAGTTGAATCCTACCTGGCTGGGCGAATCGATTGGCTGGTGGGAAGGCAATGACACGCTGGTGGTGGATTCGGTGGGCTTCAACGGGCGCACGTGGCTGGACTATGTGGGGCATCCGGCGACCGAAAAGCTGCACGTAATCGAAAAATTCCGCCGGCCGGACTTGAATACGCTGAGCTATGAAGCGACCATCGACGATCCGGGCGCTTACACCAAGCCTTGGACCACCAGCTTCAAGATTCCATTCAAGGCGGGATGGGAACTACTCGAGTACGTTTGCCTGGAGAACAACAAGGACCTGATTCATCTGGGCACGAGCGAACCTAAATAATCCGCGGCAGAAGAATTAAGGAAGAATATGAGTGTGGAAACAGCGCAAGCGGGAGTGTCCTCAGCGGCATGGGACGCGTTGCAGGGAGCGTACGATCTGCAGGTGCACGTGGCGCCGGATGTGATCGAGCGGCGCATTGACGATCTGGATCTGGCCAAGGAATTTTTGGCGCACGGGCTGAAGGGGTTTGTGCTGAAGTCGCACTACTTCCCTACGGCGGAGCGTGCCAAAGTCGTCACCAAGGCGGTGCCGGGGATCCAGGCGTTCGGCGCGATTGCGCTGAATCACAGCCTGGGCGGCCTGAATCCGGTAGCTGTCGAACTCGCGGGGCGGTCTGGCACCAAGATTGTTTGGATGCCTACGGTGGATGCGGCGAACGAAACGGCGGGGCGTCCGGATGGGACTAAAGCCAAGCTGCCGTTCTGGGCGAAGATTCAGTTGGAGCTGGCGGCGACGGGGATCAATCCGCCTCCGATGACGGTGATCGATGCGGACGGGAAGTGCTCGGCCGCGGCGCGCACGGTGCTGGAACTGATCAAGAAGTACGATATGATTCTCGCGACCGGGCATTTAGGGCGCAAGGAAATTTTTGCTCTGGTCAAGACGGCGAAAGAAATCGGCCTGCGCAAAGTGGTGGTGACGCATGCGGAGTTTCCTTCGCAGAGTTTGACGGCGCAAGAGCAGTTCGAACTCGCGGAGTTGGGCGCCGTGATTGAGCATTGCTTCACGACCATGCATACGGGCAAGTCGTCGTGGGAGGGAATGTTTGAGGCTACGCGCAAGACCGGGGTCAAGCGCACTATGCTTTCGACGGATTTGGGGCAGACGATTAATCCTCCGGTGGCGGAAGGGTTCGCGATGTTTGCGCAGAAGATGCTGGATGCGGGATTCAGTGGGAGTGATATTCGCCACATGGCAGCAACCATTCCGGCATCGCTGGTGGAATAGAGTTCATGAGCCACAAGGTTGTCCGCAATATCAAGCGTCCCGATCCGGAGGTGGTGCGCACGCTGGGCGAGTTGGGCGTCGCTACCGTTCATGAAGCGCAGGGGCGGACGGGGTTGATGAAGCCCTATATGCGTCCGATTTATCCTTCGGCGCGGGCGGCGGGGACGGCTATCACTATTTCGTCGCAACCGGGCGACAATCTGATGATCCACGCGGCGATGGACGTCTGTAAGCGCGGCGATATCCTGGTGGTGACGACGACTTCGGAGTCGACCGACGGCATGTTCGGCGAATTGCTGGGTGTTTCTTGCGAGGCGCATGGGGTGGTGGGATTGATTACCGATGCGGGAGTGCGCGACACGGCGGAGCTGACGGCGATGGATTTTCCGGTGTGGGCGAAGGCGATTTCGGCGCAAGGGACAGTGAAGTCGACCGCGGGATCGGTGAATGTACCAGTAGTGTGCGCGGGGATGACGGTCAACCCGGGGGACGTGGTGGTGGCGGACGCCGATGGCGTGGTGGTGGTGCCTCGCGAACAGGCGGCGGCTGTAGCTCAGGCCGGACGGGATCGCGTCGACAAGGAAGCGAAGACCCGCGAGCGGCTGCGCAATGGCGAGCTGGGCCTCGATTTCTACGGGCTGCGCGAAAAACTGAAGCAGCTTGGTGTCAACTACGTTGACGAGGAGTAAAGACCATGGGACAGATTGTGTTTGCAGCGGCTACGGTGCACGCACCGCAGCTCTTTGTCTATCCGCCCAGTGAAGATCCTAAGCAACTGGACGCGGACATCGCGGCGATGCGTCAGCTGGGCACGCTGCTGGACGAGACGAAACCGGATCTGGCGATTGTGATCGGCAGCGATCATTTGGAGACTTTCTTTCTGCATGCGGTGCCGACGTTCGCGATCGTCGGCGGGCTGCACTCGAAGGCGGCGTTTGCACGCAAGACTTACGCGCTGCCGATTCATCCGTTCGCTGAAGAGCTGCTGGATAAATTAGTGCTCGACGGCTTCGATATGTGTTTTTCGCAGGATGCAGAGCTGGGGCACTCCTTCGCGGCGGTCTATGAGTGGGTAATCGAGGGGCGAAAGATTCCGGTGCTGCCGATCTTCGTGAATACTTATCTGCCGCCTCTGCCGACGGCTCGGCGCTGCGCGCAACTCGGCGCTGCGATCAAGGACATTGTCGAGAAGACGGCGCTGAAGGTGGCGGTGATCGCCAGCGGCGGGATGTCGCATTATCCGGGGGCGTGGAAATATCCGCAGCCGGATTTCGATTTCGACTGGTGGGCGATCGCGCACATGGAGCGTGGTAATCACGAAGCCTTGTTGAATCTGACGAATCCGCAGTTGGACGAGGTGGGAAACACAGAGATGCTGCCTTGGATGATGCTGTTCGGGGCTATCGGCAATCAGCCGGGGGAGCTGATCACGTATCAGCCCACTTGGCATCACGGCCATGCGGTGATGAGTTTCATCCCCAATAAGAAGAATACGCCGACTACGCCGGAGCCGGCGCCTACCTGGAAGTTTTCAGACAAGGTTGGGTATCAGTTCTATACGCATCCGGACCCGAACGATTATCCGCTCAACAAGGTGTTGTACGACTTGCGCTTCAGCGGTGATTTGCGGCGCAAGCTCTTCGCCGATACGCAGGCGGTGGCGAAGGAGTACGGGTTGAATCCCAAGCAGGCCGTGGCGCTCGAGACCATGAAGGACGAGAGTATCGACGCGGTGCGCTCGCTGAAACCGCATCCGCTGGTGGACGCGGGAGCGCATCCATTAGGGATGTGGATGTCGCTGATCGTGGTGCAGGCCGAGCAGCGGCGCATGCGCGCGGAGCAGGAGAAGCGATAGACATGAAGATCTGCGTGGCGGGGCAGGGGGCCTTCGGCATTAAGCATCTGGAGGCGCTGTCGAAGATTGACGGCATCGAGGTGGTGTCGCTGGCGGGCGGGAATCCCGCTGCTACGGAAGCGGTCGCTAAACAGTTCGGCATTCCGCATTGGACTACGGATCTGGCGCAGAGTCTGGCGCAACCGGGCGTGGCGGCGGCGATCCTAACGACTCCGACACATCTGCACGCTACTCAAGCGGAGCAGTGCATGCGCGCGGGCAAGCATGTGATGGTAGAAATTCCGATGGCGGATTCGCTGGCGGACTCCGAACGCCTGGTGCGGGTGCAAAAGGAAACCGGCGTGGTGGCGATGGCGGGACACACGCGGCGCTTTAATCCAAGCCACCAGTGGGTGCATAAGCGCATCAAAGCTGGGGAGCTGAAGATCCAGCAGATGAACGTACAGACTTACTTCTTCCGGCGCACGAATATGAATGCCGCCGGCAAACCTCGAAGCTGGACCGATCATTTGTTGTGGCACCATGCTTGCCACACTGTCGATCTTTTCCAATATCAAACCGGGGAAACGGCTTCGTTCGCGCAAGCGGTCGAAGGCCCCTCGCATCCCGATCTGAAGATCGCCATGGACATGGGAATCATTCTGAAGGCTCCCTCAGGTGCGGTTTGCACGCTGTCGCTCTCGTTCAACAACAAGGGCCCGCAGGGGACGTTCTTCCGCTATATCTGCGACAACGGGACCTACGTCGCCTATTACGACGACCTGGTGGACGGCGATCAAAAGCCCATTGACATTTCGAAAGTGGATGTCTCGATGAACGGCATTGAGCTGCAGGATCGTGAATTTTTTGCGGCGATCAAAGAAGGCCGCGAGCCCAACGCCAGCGTGGGGCAATGCTTGTCCGCGATGCGAACTTTGGACCGGCTGGAGAAAAGCATGCAGACCGCCCAGGGAGAGCGGGCATGAACTAATATAGTCAGACGTGACTACCGCGACCCCGACTGTCGGCACCGTCCCGAAAACCAACTTGAAATGGGTGTGGCTGGCGCTGGCTATCGCAGCCGGAGCCGTCATTGCGTTGTTGCCGCCGCTGGAAGGGCTGTCGCACCGGGCGCAGTTGGTGCTGGCGATCACGGTGTTCACAGCGACTCTGTGGGCATTTCAGGTAATGAACAACGGCGTGGCTTCCGTCATGATGATGGGGCTGCTCATCATCGCTGGGGTCCGGCCGCCACTGGCGCTCAGCGGGTTTGGCGGGCCGCCGTTCTGGGTGCTGGTCACCGTCTTGTTCTACGGCTTCGCTATGAAAAAGACGGGGCTGGCGGAGCGGCTCTCTTACTACATCCTTTCGTTGTTCCCGGGAACCTACTCGGGCATTCTTAGCGCGTTCTTCGTGATCGGGTTTGTGCTGGCGCTGGGAATTCCTTCGATGACGGTGCGCACGGCAATCATGGTGCCGATCGCGTGGGCGCTGGTGCAATCGCTGGGGTTGGCGAATCGCAGCCGCGGGGCAGCGCTTATCGTTCTGACGACTGTGGAGATGGCGGTGGTTCCGGGGCTGGCGTTCTTGTACGGCTCGCTCGATGGGCCGATTGTCGCGGCAGCATTCGACGCGAAGCATTTGCCGCTAAGCTGGCTGGGCTATGCGCAGGTGATCACCTTCCCGACGCTGCTGCTGTGCATCCTGATTCTGATCGGAAATCAATTTGTCTTGCGGCCGGAGGCGCCGCTGGATGCGTCTCCCGCATTTGCGCGGGATCGGCTTAAAGCGCTCGGCAGTTTCAAACGGCCGGAGTTGATTACAGCGATCGTCGTGGTGCTGTCCATCATTTTCTGGACTACGGACCGGTACCATCATTTGCCCTCGTTCGTGGTCGGCACGTTCGCCATGGCGGTTTTTGCGCTGGCGGGGATTCTGCGGGATGAAGATATTGGCACGGCGGTGTCGTGGTCGCTGTTGCTGTATCTGGGCGGGGTTTTCGGGCTAGCCAACGTGATTCAGGACACCAAAGTCACGGATTGGGTCGCCGGATTTTTCGTTCCTGTGGCGCGGCAACTGACTTCGAACCTGGTGTTTCTGTCGGTCGTGCTGGCTTTCGCAATGTACTTGCTGCGGTTTCTCGATCCATCCAGTTTCATTGCGATTTCGGTGTTGTTCTTGTCGGTGGTGGATGTGACGAGCGCGGCGGGGATTCCGCCGCTGGTGGTGATGGCTCCGATCCTGATCGCTTCGGTGCCGTTCTGGATGTCGTACCAGAATTTCTGGCTGGCGATGGGCGAGGGGCTCACGGGAAACATGGCGTTCAGTCCGCGGCAGCGCGTGCGATTGGCGAATACTTATGCGATCCTCATGCTGATCACTGCCGCGGTGGCTGTAGGCTATTGGAAATTCATCGGGGTATTGAAATGATCAGGGGCCTGACGGTTGGCATGGTTATTCTTGCGGCGCCGCTGCTGGCGCATCATTCCTTCGCGGCGGAGTATGACGAGAAGAAGCCGGTCACGTTGAAGGGTGTGGTGACGAAAGTCGAGTGGTCGAATCCGCACGCCCGCTTTTACGTGGACGTGAAGGACGATAAGGGCAACGTCATCAATTGGAACCTGGAGCTCGCTAGTCCCAACGTTCTGGTGCGCAATGGCTGGAAAAGGAATTCCTTGCAGGTGGGGGATGCGGTGGAGGTCAGCGGGTCACAGGCGAAGGACGGATCGAATATGGCCAACGCGCGAGCGGTCACTTTGTCGGATGGACGCAAGGTGTTCGCCGGATCATCCGCCGATGGCGGTCCGCAGCCTTAAAAGGAGAACTGACGTGAGAATATTTCGCGTATTTGTCCTGTTGTCGATGGCGACAGCTGCGTTGCTGCAGGGACAGAATTCGCCGGCCGCGGTCACGTCGCCGGCGGGGGCTGGGGCCGTTGCCAGCACAGTGCCGAATCTACCTCCGGCGCCGGCTCCGCGGCTGCCGGATGGCAAACCGGACTTCTCGGGAATCTGGTTTGGTGGCGGGCCCGTGGGGGATCTGGAACTCGGTCTGGCCAAAGGCGACACGATTCCGATGTTGCCTTCGGCTAGAAAGATCATGGAGGCGCGGCAGTCGAAAGACGACCCGGAGGCCAATTGCTTGCCCACCGGCATTCCGCGGACTGCGCCTTATCCTTGGACTTTCGCTACTGCTCCTGGGCGCCTGTACATTTTGTTCGAGGGTAACATTCATAGCTATCGTCAGATTTTTATGGACGGTCGCGCGCATCCGGCGGATCCGAATCCGACTTGGTATGGGCACTCGGTGGGCCACTGGGAGGGCGACACACTGGTTGTCGATACGGTCGGATTCAACGATAGATTCTGGTTCGATTTCCGCGGGCATCCGCACACGGAGAAGCTGCACACCGTTGAGCGCTACACGCGGAAGGATTTCGGGACACTGGTGAATGAGATCACCATCGATGATCCGGGCGCTTACTCCAAGCCGTTTAGAGTGACGTTTAACGCGCGCCTGATGCCGAAGGGCGAAATCATGGAATACATTTGCCAGGAAAATAACCAGGACGTGTCTCACATCAAGGGACCGGCTGGGCGTCCATAGGGGAGTTCAGATGAAGGCTTTGATTTTCACAGTGATGGCTACTGTAGCCGCCGCGCAAACGACGGGCGTTCCGCACCTGCCGGACGGGCGTCCCGATCTCAACGGAGTGTGGCAGATTCCTTATACGCCGGACATGTCGAAGGGCCTCGAAGGCGGGCTGCCTTTTACGTCCTGGGGCGCGGCGGACTTCAAAGCTTACGACGCGGCGAAGTTCGACTACACGGGGCATTGTCTACCTGCGGGGCTCACGCGTCTGGTGAATACGCCCATGCCGATGGAAATCGTGCAGGGGCCCAAGAACGTGGTGCTGTTGTTCGAAGGCTTCGCCAGCTTCATCGTGATTCCGGCGGATGGGCGCGATCATCCGAAGAAAGTCGAGCCGACGTGGAACGGGAATTCCGTCGCGCACTACGAAGGCGACACGCTGGTGATCGACTCGATCGGCTTCAACGAAAACACGCGCCTGGATACCATCGGCCATCCGCACAGCGATCAAATGCATGTCATCCAGCGCTACACTCGCAAGCCGGACGATACGATTGCGTTCGAGATCACGGTTGAAGATCCTAAGGCGTATACCAAACCTTTCACCAACAAGCGCACGTTTAAATTGCGCCGCGATTGGGAATTGATGGAGTACTCCTGCGAGGAAAACAACAAGGAAGTGACGGAAGGCCACATCAAATAGGTGGAATGGAAAACGCCGATCTGGCAGCAGTTCGGAGCTGCCATCGACATGCTCGAAAATGCGATGCGTGCGCGTCCGGAGGACGTCTGGCCGGAGTGCTGGTACATCGCTTATCACACGCTGTTCATGGACGCAGGAAGTGCCGGATGACGATTGCAGGCATGACGGAGGAGCAAGCGGGTCAGCGTTGCGGATTCGAGCGTCCGAAGGTCACTCGAGGGTTACTTCTTTACAGCATGCGCCACATCCAGCACCATACTTGACAACTGAAACTGATTCTGCGGCAGCGCATCAATTCGGCGCCGCGCTGGGTAGCGAAGGCTAGCCCCACACTTCGTCCCTAGCCCCACACTTCGTTCCTAGCCCCACACTTCGTTCCTAGCCCCACACTTCGTTAGCCGTCTCAATCACCAGCCTCAGCTTGGCCCACTGCTCTTCTTCCGCTAGCAGGTTGCCCTCCTCAGTGCTCGCGAAACCGCATTGACCGCTGAGGCAGAGTTGATCGAGGTCGATGAACTTCGACGCTTCATCGATGCGGCGCTTCAATTCATCTTTGGTTTCGAGCTTGCCTGTTTTGGTGGTCACCAGGCCGAGCACCACTTGCTTGTTCTTGGGAACCAGACGCAGGGGCTCAAAGCTGCCGGCGCGGTCGCTGTCCCACTCCATGAAGTACGCGTCGATGTTGATCTTGTGGAACAACACTTCGGCTACCGGCTCGTAGCCGCCCTGCGCGATCCACATGGACTTGTAGTTGCCGCGACAGAGGTGCATGGTCATGCGCATGCCTTCGGGACGCCCGGAGATTGCGGCGTTAATCATGTCGGCGTAAATGTCGGGGAGTTTGTCGGGATTGTCGCCGCGATCGCGCAGCATCTGACGCTGATCGGTGTCGCACAAGTACGTAAAATTGACTTCGTCGAGCTGTAAATACTTGCAACCGGCTGCGCCGAAAGCGGCTACAGCTTTCTTGTACGCTTGGCCGAGGTCGTGATAGAACTCGTCGATGACCGGGTAGACTTGTCCGGTGACAGCATTGCGGCCGCCGCGATAGTGCAGCACGCTGGGGGACGGAATCGTCATCTTGGGCGTGCGGGTGGTGTTGGCCTGTAGAAACTTGAAGTGATCGATAAACGGGTGTTCCGCGAAATCCAGTTTGCCCGTCACGCGCAGGCCCTTGGCTTTGGTCTTGCCTTCCTGGAAGGTAATGCCTTGCTCGGCGTCATAGCCTTCGACGCCTTTCAGCTTTTCGAGGAAATCCAGGTGCCAGAAGGAGCGGCGAAATTCGCCATCCGTAATTCCCTGGAGTCCGACGGCCTCTTCCTTGGCGATCAGATCCTTAATGCAGCGGTCCTCGACGGCCTTCAGTTCTTCGGCCGTAATAGCGCCTTTTTCCCGTTTGGCGCGGGCTTCCTTCAGTTCTTGAGGGCGAAGCAAACTGCCGACTTGATCGGCACGAAAGGGGGGCAGACTACGTAGCATTCCAGATTGGTTATGGTAGCACGAGAGTGCATGCAAACCTGAATCAAAATACGTCAAAACGGCGTCAAAAGCGAATCGTTGATACAATGCTACTGGGCCTGGTAGCACAACATGGGCAAAATCCAATTCATTTTAAACGGGAAACCTGCTGTTGGAACGTACGAGCCGGGGATGACTTTCCTCGATCTCTTGCGCGAAGACAACGGCATCACTTCGCCCAAGAACGGTTGCGCTCCGGAAGGCGCGTGCGGGTGCTGCGCGGTGCTTGTGGACGGACAACCGGTGCTGGCTTGTTTGCGCCAGCCGCAACACATGGAGGGGCGTGAAGTGGTCACGCTCGAAGGCATTCCGGAAGAGATGCGCAATCTGCTGGGCGAGGCGTTCGTTCACGAGGGCGCGGTGCAGTGCGGCTTCTGCATTCCGGGCATTGTGGTGCGGGCGTCGTCGTTGATGCGGACTGGACGGGCCGCGGATCGCAACGCTGTGGCGAAGGCGCTAGACGGGCATCTGTGCCGCTGCACGGGCTACGCGCGCATTCTCGACGCCGTGCAAACTGCGGGCGAGGCCTGGGGCAAAGTGAACGGGAACAAGGGGAAGGGCCTGGTCCCGAAAGAGCCACGGCGGCATTTCTATTTCGGCGAGCAATACGGACGGACTCGCGGTACCTCGACCAAAGAGAATGGCATTGGGCAATCGCCGTCGCGCTACTACGGCATCGAGCAGGCGATGGGGGACAGGCCGTTCGTCGACGACATGCGCGTGCCGGGGATGCTGCATGGGGCTCCGGTGCTGAGCGAGCATCCACGCGCGAAAGTCTTGGCGATCCACATCGAAGAGGCGCTGGCGATGCCGGGCGTCGTCAGGATTCTGGGAGCAGCCGATGTGCCGGGACAGCGCGGCACTGGGCTCACGATTCCTGACCTGCCGATTTTTGTTGCGGTAGGCGAAACCACTTGCTGCGTCGGCGATATTTTTGTTCTGGTGGTGGCGGATACGGCTTTCCACGCCCGCGCGGCGGCGGATCGAGTGCGGGTCGAATATGAAGTCTACGAACCGGTGACGGACCCGTTCGTGGCGCTCGAACCGGGCGCGCCGCAAGTACATGCGCCTGGGAATCTGCATGTGCATCCGAACCTACTCGACACCACGGCGTTCTCGCGCGGGAATGTGGATGAGGCTTTCGCCTCGGCTGCGCATGTGATCGATCAGGTGTTCTCGACGCAACCGATCGAGCCGGCGTTTTTGGAACCGGAAGCGTGTCTAGCGTTGCCGCAGGGCAAAGGCGTCAAGGTGTGGACGCAGAGCCAGGGGTCGATCTTCGACCAAAAGCAGATCGCTGCGACGTTGAAATTGCCGCTCGATGATGTGGAGATTGCGCTGGCTGCCAGTGGCGGGGCGTTTGGCGCTAAAGAAGAGCTCTCCATTCAAGCGCAGACGGCGGTGGCGGCGTTCTTGATGGGGCGGCCGGTCAAGACGGTTCTCACGCGGAAGCAATCGACGCAGTTGCATCCGAAGCGGCATCCGATGGTCATGCACTATAAGGTTGCTGCCGATGCCGAAGGCCGTCTGCTGGCGGTGCGTGCGCGCATCGTGGGCGATACGGGCGGCTACGCGGGAACCGGCGGCAAATGCCTGCTGCGCGCTGCCTGTCACGCTTGCGGGCCTTATCGTGTGCCCAGCGTGGATATCGAAGCGAAGGCGGTCTTCACGAACAATCCCACTAGCGGCGCGATGCGCGGGTTCGGGACCAATCAGGCGCATTTTGCGATGGAAGGGATCATGGACATGCTGGCCGAGAAGATCGGCGTGGATGGCTATGATATTCGCGAGCGGAACGTTCTGCTACCCGGTGACGCGTTCGGGACCGGGCAAATCATGCGCGAGAGCTGCGGCATTCTCGAGACGCTCCAGGCGGTGAAGAACATTTATAAGAGCGCGAAATACGTCGGGATCGGCTGCGGGATCAAAAGCACCGGCATCGGTAACGGCACCATTGACAGTGGACACGCTGCGATTCGCGTACTCGAAGGTGGGCGGCTGGAAATTCTCACTGGCTACACGGAAATGGGCCAGGGGCTGTTCACGACGATTCGTCAGGCGGTGTGCGAGGAAACTGGGCTGTCGCCGGAAATCATGACGGTCCGTTGGGATAAAGATCTGGGCATCAAGTGCGGCGAGACGTGGGCCTCACGCGGCACTACACTGAGTTGCGCGGCATCGCAGCAGGCGGCTCGGCAATTGGCCGAGGACTTGAAACAATCGACGCTCGAGCAATTGGTGGGTCGCGAATACCTGGGCGACTACGTTTGTAATTTCACGACTAAGCCAGGAACTCCGGAAGCTGTCGACAATCCAACCACGCACCTGACCTTCAGCTATGCCACGCAGGTGGTGATCCTGGGCGAAGACGGGCGCATGGAGCGGGTGATTGCCGCGCACGACGTGGGGCGCGCGATCAATCCAAAGGCGTGTGCGGGACAGATCGAGGGCGGCGTGCACATGGGATTAGGGTATGCGCTGTCTGAGGACTTCACCAGCACTGGCGGCAAGCCGGACTCGTTGTTGTTGCGCGATTTGGGCATTCTGAAAGCGAAGGACACTCCGCCGGTGGATGTGATCCTGATTGAAGTCCCGGACGAGGTCGGCGGTTACGGCGCAAAGGGAGCGGGAGAAATCGGTTTGGTCCCGACAGCCGGTGCGGTGGCTGGCGCGCTGCATTCGTACGATGGGATTCGCCGCTTCCGCTTGCCGATGCAGAATTCGCCGGCTGCGGCGCCGTCGGTTCCGAAATCGCGGCGTAAGACCGCGGTTCTCGCTTAGAGCGCGTCCGCTCCCTCCGGTCGCGGTTCGGTGGCCGGACAGAACCGCGCGCCAGCAAGCGGACCAGACCTAGGCGTGATCCAAAATAATCTTTAGGCGGTCATCGGCGCCGTCTTCCACCAGGCCAATCGCGGCCTCTAGTTCTCTCAGGTGCATGCGATGCGTGATTAACGGCTCTAAACGCACCACGCCGCGGCC
>Ga0070666_10001610_pt1 | contig 13731 bp, 11 predicted proteins | sample KBSS23metaG_FD_64677 | JGI IMG/M metagenome (GOLD analysis project Ga0070666, IMG submission 64677) | Switchgrass rhizosphere microbial communities from Kellogg Biological Station, Michigan, USA - KBS S2-3 metaG | ecosystem: Host-associated > Plants > Roots > Rhizosphere > Soil ... | reverse complement strand
GGGCTCGACGCCATCCTCGCGGAGCTGGGCGGCGCGCATTTCGAGATGGAACGCAATTTCGCTCGCGAGCTCCCTCTCCGCCGTCTCCCGCGGCTGCAGGACGTTCGAAAGCCGGCGAAGGATTCTCATGATCCGCTCCCTTCCGCGGTGAGGACCCGCGTGACGGCGGCCGAGAGGCGCCGCCAGTTTTCGGTCTCCTCCTCGAGCCGTTCTCTTCCGGTCCGCGTCAGCGAATAGAACTTGGCCTGGCGGTTGTTTTCCGACACGCCCCATTCGGCGTCGAGCCACCCGGCGACCTCCAGGCGGGCGAGCGCGGGATACAGCGAGCCCTGGTTGACCTGGAGGACGTCGCGGGAGATCTGCTGGATGCGCTGCGAGATTCCCCAGCCGTGCATGGGCGCCAGCGACAGGGTGCGCAGGATCAGCATGTCGAGGGTCCCCTGCAGGAGATCGCTTTTCGTGTCGGGCTTCGGTTTCGGCATGGCTTATTCTCCTAGACGTTCGACAGGAGGAAAGGTTTCACCTTTCCTGTCGATTGTCAACAAGAACGAGTCGGGAGTCGGGTGTGGCGAGTCGGGAACCGCGGGTCGCGGATCCCGAGCAACCCCCACTTATCGCTGGGGCTGGTGCCGGGTTCCCGGCTCGCGACCCGGGAATCGAAAACTCGCGACGGACGGGCTGAGGGAGCCGCTAGCGGCGGCTCCCTCAGCCCGTCACGTGTTTCAGGGCCTCGGCGAGCGGCGTCGGGCGGGCCAGGAAGAACCCCTGGCCGAGGGGGACGCCCAACTGGATCAGGGTGCCGAGCTCTTCTTCCGTCTCGATCCCTTCGGCGATCACGCAGGTGTCGGTCTTCCGCGCGAAGGTGAGCATCGCGTCGAGCAGGTCGCGTTTGATCCGGTGATGCTGGATCTCGTGGACGAAGACGCTGTCGAACTTGAGGTAATCGGGGCGGATCTCGGCCAGCGACGAGAACGAGGCATAGCCCGTCCCCATGTCGTCGACGGCGATGTGGAACCCGACGCGGCGGAGCTCCTGGAGGACGTTCTTGAAGAGCGTCTGGTGGAGGGCGTACGTCCGCTCGGTGATCTCGACGACGATGCGCTCCGGCGAGAGCCCCTTCTCCCGGACGAGGCGCTCGAAAGTCCCTTCGAGAAATTCGCCATCGGACGCCGCCGCGGGAGAGAGGTTGAGGAAGAGGAGCTGGTCCTTTCCGATACCCCCGGCCTCCTCGAGGATGCGTCGCCGGCAGACCCGTTCGAGCGGGAGGAGCAGGTCGGCGCGTTCGGCGAAAGAGAAGAGCGTCTCCCCGGTTTCGAATCCGCTGCCCGGGGGACCCCAGGAGAGGGCTTCGAATGCGCAGACCGTGCGGCGGGCGAGATCGAAGATCGGCTGGAACACCGGCGTGATCTTCGAGCCCGCGATGATCGTGCGGAGAATGTCGGTCCCGTGGACCTCGGCGCGCGCGGTGCGGTCGTACACGGCGCTGCGCGCCTCCCGCACGCCGCGGTAGATCAGGCGCTCGATGCGGACCTTGGGGTCGGCGTAGATGGCGGAAGCGCCGACGTAGTTCCGAAAGCGGTCGGCGGAGGGAAGCCGCGGCGCGAGGAAGGTCTTGACGTACTCGTCCAGCCGTTCGGCGCGATCCGAGAGCCACGCGGCCGGTTCGGCCGCGCCGGTGCGGGTCGCGTCGAGTGCGAGGAAGAGGAACACCTCGTCGGCGCGGATCGCCGGCAGGCAGAGCAGCCCGTCGGGGACGATGCCGTTCCCCCGGTCGCCTTTGAGCGTCCGGATGAATTCCACGACGAGGCGGTCATAGGCCTGCCACCCCCAGGATTCCTCGAGCTGGCGTTCGGCGTGGAGCGAAAGGGTGAAGACCGCGAGCGGGTACCCGTCCTCGAGCTGGCGCCGCAGATCGTCGACGACGCCGGGGAGGGTGGGGAGGCCCGTCTCCGGATCGTTGAGCCGCGACCGGTACTGCAGCCATTCGGCGCGCAGCCGGCCCGTCTCGTCGCGGTCGACGTCCGAGGGCGTCACGGGGTCCTCTCGAGGATCGACCGGACTTCCGCGACCACTTCGGACGGCGAAAAAGGCTTCTCGACGTAGGAGACCGCGCCCTCCTGCAACCCGATGATCTTGTCGCGTCCTTCGGTGCGCGCCGAGATCATCGCGACCGGAATGGCGGCAGTCCGCTCTTCGACCTTCAGGGCGCGAAGCACCTGCCATCCGTCCATCTCGGGCATCATCACGTCGAGGAGAATCACGTCCGGCATCTCGTCGTACGCGAGGTTCAGGGCGCTCGGGCCGTCGGACGCCACGAGCGTCCGATAGCCCTCGCGCTCGAAGACGACCGTCAGGAGCTCGAGGACGTCGCCTTCGTCGTCGACGATGAGGATGCAAGGACGGGCGCCGCTCACGAAACGGGCTCCTCGGGGGGGCCGGCGAGCGGCAGCGCCGAGCGGATCTCGGCCAGCAGCCGGTCGAGCCCGGCCGTCTTTCCGAGGTAGCTCCGGATGCCCAGTTGCAGGGCGGCGGCCACGTCCTCCGGGCTCTCGCGGGCGCTCAAGACGATGACGGGGACGTCGGCGAGGGGGGACTGGCGGAGCCGGCGCAAGACCTCCCAGCCGGTCATGCCGGGCATCATAACATCCAGGATCACGAGGTCCGGACGCCGCTCGTTGGCCGCGGCGAGCGCCTCCGCGCCGGACCCTGCCGTCAGCGTCTCGTAGCCGCGAGCGGAGAGGACCGTCGAGAGATAGCTCGTCACGTCCGGCTCATCGTCCACGATGAGGATCGTGGCGCCGGACGGGTCTCGCCGGGAGAGCGCCGTCTCGACGGCATCGACGAGGATCGCGCCCTCGACGGGCTTCAAGAGATAGTTGTGCGCGCCGAGGCGGAAACCCTCGGCTTTCTCGTTGACGACCGTCACGAGGAGGATCGGGATGCCGCGCGTGGCGGGGTCCTCCTTCAACGCCTTCAGGACGTCGAGACCGTTCCGGTCGGGAAGGAAGACGTCGAGGAGGATGAGGTCCGGCGTCGCCGCGCGCGCCCGCTCCAGGCCCTGCTCGCCCGTCGACGCGGAGACCAGCTCCCGCCCCTCTCCCCGAAGCGCGTCGGCGAGATACGAGACGAAATCGGCGTCGTCGTCGATCGCGAGGATCCTCGCGGGACGCGCGCCGCGCGGGGAGGCGGACGGCGGTTCTTCGGGGTGCGACACGCTGCCGGTCGCGACGGGAAGCGAGAACTGGAATTCCGCGCCGCCGCCGGGACGTTCGCCGACCCGGATCTCCGCCTGATGCGCGTCGAGAATCGACTTGACGATGGCGAGGCCGAGCCCGACGCCGCCGAATCGCCGCGCGGCGCCCGCTTCCACCTGATAAAACTTCGCGAAGATTCGATCGCGGTCGGGCGGCGCGACCCCGATCCCGCTGTCCGAGATCGTGATCGCGACCTCCCTGCCGGAGGCCGCCGGCTTCGCCCTCACCCAGATCTTGCCCCCGGCCGGAGTGAACTTGATGGCGTTGACGAGGAGGTTCTCGATCACCTGGAGGAGCCGGTCGCGGTCCCCGAGCACCGCCGGCAGGTCGTGTCCGAGCCCGGTCTCGACCGACACTTTTTTCTTCCGGATCTCGGACTCGAGCGACGAGATGGTCTGGCGGACGAGGAGATCGAGTCGAAACGGGGCAGGATGGATCGCGACCCGCCCGAGCTCCATGCGGGAAAAATCGAGCAGCATGTTGATGTTCTTGTTGAGACGGTCGATGTTGCGGAGGCATACGGCCAGGGCGCGGGCCTGCTCCGCGCTGATCGGACCGAGGTTGCCGTCGCTCATGAACTCGACGTAACCCCGGATGGCGGAGAGAGGAGTCCGGAGCTCGTGGCTGACGTTGGCGAGGAGGTCGGTCTTCAACCGGTCGAGCGTCTTCAACTCCTCGTTGGCGCTCTCGAGCTTCTCGACGTGCTCCTCGAGCCGGGTCGCCATGCGATCGAACGTCTGCGAGAGCTCTTCGATCTCGAGCGAGCTGGAAGAGAGATGGATGTCGCGGTGGTAGCGGCCTTTCTCGAAGGCGCGAACCCCCCGCGTGAGCTCTTCGATCGGACGCGCGACGCGGGTGCCGAGTCCCCGCGCCACGAGCGCCATCACGAGGAGCGACGCGCCGAGCACGACGACGAGGGGAAGGGCCGTCGCGCGCATCGCGCGGTCCAGAGACGCGTAGCGGAACACGTACAGCACCGAATAGGGATGGCGTCCCCACTCCTCGATGTAGGGCGAGACGATCATCAGGAGATCCCCGGAGCGCGCGTCCCGGCGGTGGAAGACCTGCGCGTTCAGCTCGGCCGTCGCATCGGAGAGCGTTCGGTCCTCGAGATGCCTCCCGGCGTGTTCCGTCTGGAGGTTGTAGTCGGTGCTCTCCGCCGAGTCGTACAGCACTTGCCCCGTGACGGAAAGAATCAGGATCCGCGCGACGTCGGGATTCCATGCCATCGTGCGGCGGACGATCTCGCGGAACTTGTACGACCCGGAGTGGTAATAGACGCGGTACTGCTGGCAGATCTGGTCGTTGGTGGTCTCGGCGAACATCAGGGCGGTGTTCTCCAGGAGGCGCTTCTGGTCGCGGTAGCGGACGACCACCATGGTCGCGGCGACGACGACGAGGAGGATTCCCGTGACGCTCGCGATCACGACCTCGAACCGCCTCTTGAGGGGCCGGCTCTTCCGGCGGGGCGCCTTCACCGCAGCCTCACCTCCGGCAGCCAGATCTCGCCGTCGGCCCGCGGCTCCCACTCGACGTCGCGGGTGAGCGCGTAGCGATCCTCCTGAACGTAGAGGGGGACGAGCGGCAGGTCCGCCACGGCGATTTCCATGGCGCGTTTCTCGAGCTCGACCCGGGCGGAAGGGTCGATGGTGGATCCGAGGCGCTCGATCAGGCGGTCGAGCACCGCGTTGGAGTAGCCGGTGCCGTTGTCCCGGCCGAGCCCCCCGCGGGAGCGCGTGTGGAGCGAGGATTCGAAGAGCTCCGCCGACTCTCCCGACGTGCACACCCATCCGCTCAAGTGGAGGTCCGAAAGGCCGCGGTCGATCCGTTCGAAGAACTCTTCCTTCTTCCAGAAACGCGGCGTGACGCGGATCGACGCTTTCGCGAGCTGCCCCACGAGCTCGCGGACCAGCGGAGTGGGCCCTTCCCCCTGGGTATCGAGCGTCACGTCGATGCCGTTCGGGTGCCCGGCCGAGGCGAGGAGGAGGCGAGCCTCGGCCGCGTCGGGACGGGGCATCGGGAGAGAAGAGTTGTAGCCGATCACGTCCGGCGGAACGAGCTGGGTCGCGGGGAAGCCGTGGCGGTCCATGCCCCGCCGCAACAGCTCCGGAACGTCGATGGCGGACCGGAGGGCCTGCCGCACGCGGAGATCCGAGAACGGATTGCCGGCCCGCGGCGAGACGTTCGCGCCGAGATAGGACACCGTCAGGCTCGGACGCGCGATGAGTCGGAATCGCGCGTCGTTGCGGTGTTCCTCCCAACCCTCGCGCGGCCCTTCGAGAAGAATGGTCGGACGCGCGCTCGCGGCGAGCGACCAGCGCGCCGACGCCTTCTCGACCGTGCGGAAGCTCGCCTCCGGGATCGAAGGCGCTCCTCCCCAGTAGTCGGAAAAGGCGCGGACGTCGACGCGGTCGCCCGGGAGCCATCGCACGAAACGATAGGGCCCGGTGCCGACCGGCGCGCGAAAGAATTTCGCTTCTCCCTCGCGCTCGAGGCGCCGGCGGGGGAGGATGTAGACGACGGAGAGCCGGGTCAGGAGCGGCGTCGGCTCGGCCGTTTCGATCTCCACGACCGCCGTTCCGCGAGCGTCGATCCGGCGGATCGCGGAGAGGAACGGATAGATCTCCGAGTCCGGGTGCGCCAGCACCCGGCGCACCGAGAAAACGACGTCGTCGGCGCTCAGCGGTTCCCCGTCGTGGAATCGGACGCCCGGACGCAGCGCGATCCGCCAGACGCGATCGCTCGGGTTTTCCCAGCGCAGGGCGAGCGCAGGCTGGAGGTTCATGTGACGGTCCAGCCGCAGGAGGGGGTCGAAGATGTTCATCGCGACGATGTCGTTGACGACCTCGAAGGCGCTGTTCGGGTCGAGGGTGGTGATGTCCGAACCCTGGACGACCGTCAGCCGGGGCGCGGCCGCCGGCCGGACGCAGCCGGCGCAGGCGAGCGCGGCCGGAAGAAGGAGGCGAAGACTCCCGCGACGGATCGCTTTCTTGAAGTGGCTCAGGTGAAGGAAGTATACCTCCCGGGGAGGGAGGTCCTCCCGGGGTGTAGACTGTCCCCAGGGCCGCACGCTATGAAAATTCGGGCTCGAGCGGTTTTCGCTCTGGCGATCGCGGCGGCGGGTTGCCGGCGGGGGACGCCGGGCGCGAGCGCCCACCTCTCCATCGGACAGCTCGCGTCGGCGACGACGCTCGACCCGCATCTCCAGGACGACGAACGCACGTACTCGACGCTCGATCATTTCTACAACAAGCTCGTCGCGTTCGGTCCCGAGATGCAGATCCTCCCCGAGCTCGCGGTTCGATGGGAAAACCTTTCCGACACCGAGTGGAGATTTCACCTCCGGCGGGGAGTGCGGTTTCACGATGGCCGCCCGTTCGGCGCCGAGGACGTCCGGGCGACGATCGCCCGCGCCCAGCAGCTGCCGGGCTCCCGGGTGGGCTACTACGTGCAGGCGATCCGCGAGGTTCGGGTCGTCGACGATGCGACGGTCGTTTTTCTGACGCGGGAGCCGAGCTCTCTCCTCCTGAACAAGCTCGTTTTCATCGACATCGTCCCGCGCGACACGCCGTTTGCTCCCGTCCTTCGCCCGATCGGGACCGGTCCCTATGCGTTCGTGTCGGGCACGGCGGGAGGTCGGATCGAAGGAAAGTCCTTCCCCGGCTACTGGGGTCGCCGCTCCGAGTTCGAGCGGGTGTCGATCGTGCCTCTCCCCGACGCCGAGAGAAGGGCGCGGGCCGTCGCCTCGGGAGAAGCGGACGTCGTCGGCCGCTTCCCCGAAGAGCACTGGGAGTGGGCCAGGCACGAGCCCTCGCTCCGGCTCGTGTCGCGGCAGGGGGTCTCCGAGGTTTTGCTCGGCTTCTCGCTGAAATCGGGAAGCCCGTTCTCGGATATTCGCGTGCGCGAAGCGGTCTCCCGGGCGATCGATCGGAAGGAGCTGGCCCTCCGAGGGCTCCGCGGTCTCGGGGCGCCGCTCGACCAGCTCGTGCCCTCGAGCGTCTTCGGGTACGCGAGCGAGCTCCCTGCCCTCCTCCCCGACCGCGAGGCCGCGCGCGCGGGTCTGGCCGCGGCCGGGCTCACGCGCGGTTTCGAATCCGAGATCCTCCTTCCCGACTACATGCAGGGGATCGTCGATGAGTTGCGGCGGCAGCTCGCTCCCTTGGGAATCCGCTTGAAGCCGCTTGTTTTCCCCTTTTCCGAATTCAACGCCCGCTGGCGCCGGGACGAAGTCCCGCTGGCGCTGTTCGGCTGGGGCGCCGGGACCGGGGATGCCTCCGACTTCTTCGACGCGCTGCTGCATTCTCCGGGCGCCGCCTATGGCCGGTCGAACCGGTTCGGGTACGCCAGCGAGGAAATGGACCGCCTGATCGAGCTCTCCGACCGAACGCTCGATCCGGCCGCCCGGCAGGAGACCCTGACCCGGGCGCAGCGGATCCTCCGCCGGGACATCCCGATGCTGCCGCTCGTTCTGCGAAACGACCTGTACGCGCTGCGGAAGGGCCTGACTTGGACGCCTCGCCCGGATCGGCGCATCCGGGCCTTCGATTTTCGCGTCGCGCCGCCGGGATAGCGTTCCGCGCGGACCCTGCGCGCGGTCAGTTCTTCGGCGCGATCTCGGAGGCGAGGATGAGGCCGTCGTTTCGGGGATGCCAGACGAAGCGCCGGTCGACGGCGTAGTCGTCGTCGTCGACGTACAGGGGAATCCACACCAGGTCGTCCATCAATCTCTTCTCGACGCGCTGGAGCGCATCGCGGCGCGCGTTGACCCCCTGCATGGCGGCGCTGGCCTCGATGTCGCGGTCCACCTCGGCGTTGCGATAGCCGACGAAGTTGTGGATCCCGAAATGGCGCGGCGGATCGAGGGAGTGGAGGACGTTGTCGAGAATGTCGCTGATGTCGCCCGTGAGACACCCGAACCGCGAGAGATGCACGACGGACCGGCCGGCGTTGGCGATGGCGAAGAACTCGTGATCCGGCAGGGCCTCGACCTCGAGGTCGATCCCGACCGGCCGGAGTTGCGATGCGACCATGCGGGCCGCATCGCCGAAGAGCTTCCGCGTGAGGAAGTGCGCGCGGATTCCCTCCGAAAATCCCGCCTGCGCGAGGAGCCGGCGAGCGAGCCCGGGATCGTGCGCCGGGGGCGGGATGCGGGGATTGAAACCGAAGATGAACGGAGGGACGAGCTGGGTCGCGGGGTTCGCTTCGTACGGGAGCGACTCCACGAGGGCGCGCCGGTCGATCGCGACGTTCATCGCCTGGCGAACGAGGAGATTCCGGAACGGGTTGGGCAGGGGCGAGACCCCGGCAGGAGCATCGTTGCCCAGGTCGTATCCGATGTATTTCACGAAGATGCTGGTGCGCCGGAAGACCTCGTAGCCGTCGGCCCCCTTCAACGCCGTGGAGAGTTTTCGCGAGTTGGATTGAATGAGATCGGACCGCCCCGAAATCAGATCCCCGAGCGCCTGTTCGGGCGAGCGGTCGAGCCGGAACGTGACCTCGCGGAGCGGAGGGCGCGCCCCCCAGTACGCATCGTTCCGGACGACGGTGAGGAGCTTTCCCGGCGTCCAGGCGGCGAGCCGGTAGGCCCCGGTGCCGTCGGCGTGCGCGTTCAGCGAGCTCCGGGTCGAGCCCTTCGGCACGATCGAGATGAATCGCAGCTTGTTCAGGAGGACGGCGAGCGGCATCGTCGTCCGGATTCTCACCGTGCGCGGGTCGAGGGCGGCCGCCGACTCGAGGAACGGCAGATAGCCGGTGAGCTCGAGTCCGGGCGTCGTCAGCAGCCGGTCGATCGAGTACACGACGTCCGACGCGTCGAGGAGACGTCCACCGTGAAATCGCACCCCGTCGCGGAGATGAAATACCCACGTCGACGGGTCCGGATTCTCCCAGCGGCTCGCCAGACACGGCTGGATCTGCATCGTCGCGTCGGTCGTCACGAGGGGCTCGAAGATCTGGGAGACGATCGAGAACGCCGACAGTTGGTTGCGCGCGTGCGGATCGAGCTCCAGGACCTCGTGCGGCACCGAGACGCGCACGGACTCGACCGGGGCGGGGCGCTCGTGCCCCCGGCAGGCGGCGATCGCCGGCAGCAGCGCGAGGCAGAGGAGCCGGGGGAATTTCACGGGATGAAGGAATTCTAATCCCTTCCGCGCTTCCGCCCGGGGGCGGATGGGCGGGTCGGATCCGGCGGCGTCAGGCGCCCAGGGCCCCGCGGATCGCGCCCGCGATCGCCGGCACGAAGGCCGTCAGCCCGTGGTCGCCCTCGGGAATCGCGACGTAGCCGGAGCCCGGCGGGAGGCGTCCGGAGGCCTCCCAGCGGTTCCAGACTTCGCGGACGGCGTCGGGAGGCACGCTTTCGTCCCGGTCGCCCATCAGCACCGTGACCGGCACGGCCGGCGGCTCGTCCTCCTTTCGGAGGGCCATTTCCTCGAAGAATCGCCGATGGATCGGGCACTCCCGGTTTTCTCCATGATGGAAGAAGGAGAGCGGGTCGCCGGCCGGGAGCTTCTCCGTCCACCTCGGCCCGAATCCGATCGCGGGGGCGATCAGGACGAGCGGCGGACCGGGATTGCCGCGGCTCAGCGCGAGCGCGACGAGGGCGCCGAGCGAGCTCCCGGCGATCGCGCCGGGCCGGCATTCCCGGGCGCGAGCCCGGGCCCGCTCGAGCATGGCGTCGAAGTCGAGGGTCGAAAACGATGGGACGTTCAGGTCGGGAGCCTCGAGGACGATCCCCTCGGGCCGGAAGAGAGTCTCGAGCGCTTCGACTTTTCGCCCGCGGGGCGACGACGCGAACCCGTGGAGGTAGAGGACCGTCCTCCCCACGGAATTCGTCATCCCGCGGCGTCGAAGGTCGCGACGACCGGCGCGTGGTCGCTCGTGCCGACCGAAGCGAGGACCGAGGAGGCCCGCGCGGTCGACGCCACGCGGGAGCTCGCCAGGACGTAGTCGAGGCGCCAGCCGATGTTCCTCTGCCGCATGTTTCGCCAGGGAGCCCACCACGTGAAGAGCGAGTCGTTTTCCGGATCGAGAGCTCTCCCCACGTCGACGAGCCCCCGGGCGATGATGCGCTCGAGGAGGGCGCGCTCTTCCGGGAGTTGCCCGATGACGGGGCGGCGTTCCTTCGGATGGACGTCCCGGTCGGTCCGCGCGACGTTCAGGTCGCCGCAGAGAACGAGGTCGACGCCGGCGTCGTGCTCCTCGGCGACGAAGCGATCCATCGCCTCGAGGAAGCGGATCTTCGCCTCGAAGTCCTTCCCGCCGTTGGGGACGTAGATCGAGGCGATGCGCAGGCTCCCCGCGCGCGCCGTGACGATCCGGGTCTCGTGGTCGAACGCGGGATGCGAGAACTCGGGCATGTCGCCGAAAGTTTCCTTGCGGAAGTGGAGGCCGACGCCCGAGTACGCGCGCTCGCCGTGCCAGTAGCACCAGTAGCCTTCCATCTCGCAAAGGAGCGCCGGGATCTTGTCGGGGGACGCCTTGATTTCCTGTAGGCAGATCACGTCGGGACGGTCGCGCTCGATCCAATCGCGGAGCTGCTCCTCCCGGGCGCGGATTCCGTTGACGTTCCACGTCGCGATCTTCACGGGACCTATCCTATCCGCGCGCGGGACACGGCGGCGCGGGCGGTATCATCCGGGCATGGCGCGGAAGACGATGGGCGGGCGGACGCGCGGTCGGGCGTTCGCCGGCGCGGACGGCCTGCCGTGACCGGACGTTCGTCGGAGCTCGCGGCCCGGCTCGGCGCGCAGTTCGACGCGTGGCCGGCGGTCGTCGGCGACTTCTCCTCGCCCAGGCTCGAAACGCGCCCGGCGGAAGGGAAGTGGAACGCCCGGGAGCAGCTCGCCCACATCGCCCGGATGCACGGCGTCTGCGCGGCCCGGATCCGGGTGATCCTGGCCCGCGAGCTTCCGACGCTCCCGGCCTACCGCGTCGAACGAGATCCTTCGTGGGAGCGGTGGAGGCAATACTCCGTGACGGATCTCCTCGCCGTTGCCGCGGGGCGCCGCGTCGATCTGATGGCGATGGTCCGCGCGCTCGACGACCCGGCGCTCGATCGCGTCGGCGTCCACGCCGAGCTCGGGCCTCTGCCGCTGTCCGAGTGGCTGGAGTTCTTCCTCGTCCACGAGGCCCATCACCTCTACGCGATCTTCAAGCTCGCGCGGGCGCGCTGACGGATCGGGAGAGAGGCGCGCCGGGAAGTCAGGAAGCGGCGCGCGCCGCGTCCGCCGGGCCGCGTTTCGGAAGCCGGCTGAGTCTCTCGGCCTCGGGAAGATCGCGGAGCGCGCGCTGAGCCTGCACGTCCGTTCGCAGGAAGGTCTTCCATCCCTGATCGGGGTCGTATTTCGAAGAAAGAATGTCGAGCGCGATCTCCGCGTCCATCGCGTCCCGGGCGGGGTCGCTCTCGTAGTCGCGCCGCGCCGCGGCGGCGTCTTCGATGCCCTGCGAGCCCACGAATCGGAAGAACTCCTCGCGGACGGGAGCGTCGACTTCGAACGTGCGCGGGACCTCGGCGTGCCGCGCCAGGTAATCGACCGAGAAATTGAAGAACGTGCCGTGCGCCTGGAGACGCCGCACGAAGGAGGAGGGCTTCGGCGGCGGCACGGACTCGTCCGGCGTGATTCCTCCCGCCGCGTAGACGGGCCGCCCCGCGTCGGTCAGGAAGATCTTCCCGTGTTTGTCGGTCTCCGGAGCGGATTCTCCGACGTCGGGCAGGAGGTAGGCGGAGAGGTCCGAGTAATCGCGCTGGATCCATCGGCCCGAGGGCGTGAAGTATTTCGCGGTCGTCAGGGCGAGGCCCGCGCCGTACGACAGCGGATACACCCCCTGGACGAGCCCCTTCCCCCAGGAGGTCGTCCCGAGGATGAGGCCGCGGTCGTGATCCTGGATGGCGCCGGCGACGATCTCGGAGGCTGAAGCCGAACCGCGGTTGACGAGAACGACGAGCGGGCCGACGAACCGTTTGGCGCGCCCCGCCGCCCGGTAGTCGTGATCGGCCGAAGCGATGCGGCCCCGGGTCGTGACGATCATCTGGTTCTTCTCGAGGAAGACGTCCGCGATCTCGAGCGCCGGCCCGAGCACGCCTCCCGGGTTGCCGCGGAGGTCGAACAGGAGGCTTTTCATTCCCTCGCGGGAGAGGCGTTCGATCGCGCGTTCCGTTTCGGCGGCCGAAGTCTGGGTGAATTCGGCGAGCTGGATGTAGCCGACGCCGTTGCCGAGCAGGAAAGCGTGGCGAACGGAGTTCTGCGGGATTTCGTCGCGCCCCACGGTCAGGGCGATCGGCTCGGCGACGCCGGGCCGGTGGAGCGTGAGCCGGACGGTCGAACCCTTCGGCCCGCGCACGCGCTCCGAAACGCGGCGGGTCTCCCAGGTGTCGTCCACGGTCTCGCCGTTGATCGCGGTGATGACGTCCCCGGCGCGGATTCCGATCTTCCAGGCGGGCGTTCCCTGGGTGACCGCCATGACCGTGACGCGACCCTGCCGGCGCTGCATCGAGATCCCGATCCCGAAGTACGAGCCCTGATGGCGCTCTTCCATCGACGTGAAGTCGCTCGGCTCGAGGAACGAGGTGTGCGGGTCGAGCGAAGAGAGCATCCCGTGAATGGACGCGAAGACGAGCTTGTCGGCGCTCACCTTTTCCGCGCTCCAGCTCTCCGCGGTCGAAAGGAGCTGCGCGTACTCGGAGAGCCCGACCGGCGCCGGGTCGTCTCCGGCACGGCGGCCCGCGGCGCCCCCGAGGACGGTCGCGAGGCCGACGGCCGAGATCGCGAGGAGCAGGGTGCCGCGGCTCAAGCGCCCAGTATAACCGCGCCGGCGCGAAAGCGGGGAAAACGGCGGCGCTACAATCGCGGCTTCCATGCGCTCCCTGCCGGAAGAACGATCGGCTCTCGGCGCCGCGGGCCGCCGCAACGCGCGAAACGCGCTCATCGCGGGCTTCCTGGGCTGGACGCTCGACGCCTTCGACTTCTTCGTCCTGACCTTCGTGCTCGTCCCGGTCGCCCGCGACTTTGGAAAATCGGTGCCCGCGATCGCCCTCACGCTCACGGCGAGCCTCGCCATGCGTCCCGTCGGCGCGGTGATCTTCGGCCTGATGGCCGATCGATGGGGGCGGCGGCTCCCGCTCATGATCGACGTGATCTTCTATTCCCTCGTCGAGGTGCTTTCCGGGTTCGCGCCGACCTACACGGTGTTCTTCCTCCTGCGGCTGCTCTACGGCATCGGCATGGGCGGCGAGTGGGGCGTCGGCGCATCGCTCGCGATGGAGGCGGTCCCGGCGCGCTGGCGCGGCTTTCTTTCCGGCGTCCTGCAGGAAGGCTACGCCTGCGGGTTTCTCCTCGCCGCCGTCGCCTACGGAACGGTGTATCCGCGCTTCGGGTGGCGGGCGCTCTTCTTCCTCGGGGGCGCGCCCGCGCTGCTCTCGCTCTTCATCCGCGCGCGCGTCGTCGAATCGGAGGCCTGGAAGGAATCCCGAACGGACTGG
>Ga0070666_10001605_pt1 | contig 13755 bp, 19 predicted proteins | sample KBSS23metaG_FD_64677 | JGI IMG/M metagenome (GOLD analysis project Ga0070666, IMG submission 64677) | Switchgrass rhizosphere microbial communities from Kellogg Biological Station, Michigan, USA - KBS S2-3 metaG | ecosystem: Host-associated > Plants > Roots > Rhizosphere > Soil ... | reverse complement strand
TGGTGGTCAAGGAGTCGGATAGTGGAGAAACGCCGCTGTGAGAAAAACCCTCCAGTTCACGGGGCGCATTCCACATTGCCCTCCTGAGTCAGGAGGGGAATTTCCCCAATCATGAGACGCATTCTTCACATCTTCCGCAAGGAGTTCATCCAGATCCGTCGGGACAAGGGTCTCATGCGGATGGTCGTGCTTTCTCCGCTGATCCAGCTCCTCATCTACGGCTACGTCGTCGCGACCGACATTCGGGCACTTCCCGTCGTGGTCCTCGACCAGTCGGAGTCTATCGAAAGCCGCCGCATGGTCGATCGCTTCATCTCCAGCGGCTACTTCGCGCTCGAAGCCCATGTGGCCTCACTCGCCGTTGTTACCGAACATCTGAATTCCGGCCGCTCCATCATGGCCATTGTGATCCCGGTCGACTACGCGCGTGACATCCGGCGAGGCCGCGCGGCGCAGATCCAGCTTCTTCTGGATGGAACCAACTCCAACACCGCAACCATCGCGCTGGGTTACGCCAACGGAATTGTTGCCGTCGAGAACGACGACCGGATGCGCGAAAATTTCAGTCAGAAAGGACTTCGCATCGTGCAGGCTGGTATCCGTGAGGAAACCCGCGTGTGGTTCAATCCCTCGCTTCGGGCGATCAATTACATGGTTCCCGGAATCATCTGTGTGCTGCTGATGGAACTCATGGTGCCATTGACGGCCTTCAGCCTCGTACGCGAGCGCGAACGCGGAACAATCGAACAACTCACGGTGACGCCGATCCGAGCTACAGAGATGCTGATCGGCAAAACGATTCCCTACGTCCTGATCGGACTGGCCGACAGCGCTTTGATTCTTGCCGCAGGCACCTTCTGGTTTAACGTCCCGATTGCAGGAAGCCTGGTGACCCTGGTGACGTTCTCGAGCCTGTTCCTCCTGGTCGTGCTGGGATTGGGCATCCTCATCGCAACGCTCGTCGGCACACAACAACAGGCGGCGTTGACTGCGCAATTCTTACTGGTTCCAAACATGCTCCTGTCGGGTTTCATGTTCCCCATCGAATCGATGCCGAAGGCTTTGCAGTACTTCACGACCATTCTGCCCATGCGGTATTACCTGGTCATTGTTCGGGGAATTATCATGAAGGGATTGGGATTCGCGGACCTCTGGTCGGAGGCTCTTGCACTCGGCATTCTGGGTGTGATTATTTTTTCGATTAGCTGGTTGCGATTCCGCAAGATTTTCGGCTAGAAAGTAGATCGAAGTTATGACTGATCCGGACCAGATTCTGGAAGCCAACCTGAAGTTTTACTTCGCACTCGAAAGCCTCGATCTCGACCTGATGGAGGAGGTCTGGGCCACCGATGGGAGTGCCTGCTGCATTCATCCGAGCGGATATCGATTGACCGGATGGGAGAGCATTCGTTCAAACTGGGAACAGATCTTCAAGAACACGACCTTCATGAGGGTTGACGTGACGGGGGTCTCCGTCGAATTCCACGGATCAGTGGCATGGGTGAACTGTTTTGAAAACATCACGACATCGGCCGGTAATCAATTGCAGCGCGCCCGTGCGTGTGCGACGAACGTGTTCATTTTCGAGGATGACCGCTGGCTGCTTGCGCTGCATCACGCGTCGATTATTTCCTCCGAGTAGTTCCAATAGACCACAGCAGCAGCAATATCCAGACTGCGATCAATACTCCGGCAACTTTGAACACTCCGAAGACAATATTCATGTGCCCTTGACTCGGTGCAACCCCGACGAGCCTTCCGGAAACGGCGGCGTGGGTTGCGCGATCTGGTATTCACCATCCGACGATTTCATCCGTACCATCACGCCCTTTCCCCTGGCGTCTGCCTTTAACCACCAGAGCACCCAGGTGATGGGCGACAGCGCAGGGCGCAGCTCCGCTTCGCGCCATGGTTCATCTCCGATTCGCACCTGAACGGAATCGACGCCGCGATCTCCGGCAAACGCGATGCCGGCGACTAGGCCGTCGCTCGCGACATCGATCCGCGACATCAGTTTGTAGTGCGCGACATCATCCCAGCCGCGGCGCTGCCAGAAGCCGAGATAGTCGGACTCGGCGACTTCGATGGAGGTGATCCACTTCACATTCTTCATGCCATAGATTCCGGGGACGATCAGTCTCAGGGGAAACCCGTGACCCGTGGTGAGCGGTGCGCCATTCATTTCATAAGCGAGAAAGCAGAGCGGCTGAAGCGCGCGATCGATGGGAATGCTATCGGAGTAGCCGTCGGCAGCGTGCAAGACGACATCGCGGGTAGCTTTGCCAATGCCGGCGCGTTGCAGGAGCGCTGCAAGAGGAACGCCCGTCCAACGCGCATTGCCGATCCAGTCTCCGCCGACGGGATTGCTGATGCAGGCCAGCGTCGCAAACATCGTGATGGACGGGAGATCGCGAAGTTGCGGCAACGTGTAGGACGTCGTTTCCTTTGCTCCACGGACCTCCAGCTTCCATCCGGCTTGCGGAACAACCGGATCGACAGAGTTTTTCGAGACAACATAAAAATCTTCCGTTGGCGTGATTTCGTCGCTCCATTTGGCGGGTTTGAAGAAAACCCGATAGCCGCGGACAAGTGCAGCGACAACCGCTGTGCCAATCGCAACCACAAATATTCGCCGTCCGGTTTTCGTGGAGGCGGGTTGAGAGTGAAATCCCCGGAATTGAAGCGACCGCGCAAACATCCAGTGCGAAGCGAATAACATCAGGCTCGGTGTCAGCGCGCCTTGGGGGGACTTCGCTGCGAACATTCCCTGGCCAGCGGCCGGAATCAGGATGAGTACGTGTATGCCCCATATTGCAAAGGCGGCATAGAAGGCATTCCCCAGATAAGGTCGAATGCGATCCCAGTACTGGGCAAAAAGGAAATACGCGCCGAAGTACGCGACCGTAATTGCATAGAACGCCAGTTCCTTGGCGAGTGGACCGAGAAGTTGAACCGCGAATTCAATCACGGGCACGGGAAAGATTTCGAACATGCGGTTCGCCAGCAGCTCCGGCATGAACAAGCCGCCTCCGATTTTCCAAAGGAGCAGACTCACAACGAAGTAGATCAGCGGCGCCACCCACATCCGAAGATTCTACGCTCCAATAACGCCGATTGACCCTCCCCACCCTTTCCTTTACGATGTTTGAGTTCGCTTGGGGCCTGTAGCGCAGCTGGGAGCGCGCCTGACTGGCAGTCAGGAGGTCACCGGTTCGATCCCGGTCAGGTCCATCAACTTACAGACAAGAGCTGCTATTGGGGCAACGCTGGGGCAACCATCGGCGGGTTTGGTAGAAAGATTAGTCTGAAAAAGCTATCCAACCGATGTCCCAGTGCTTGCAGGCTGACTCAACCCCGGCGAACTCTATTCGATGAGAGTAACGGCTTGGTTTCCATGTGGTGCGCTTCGGCGGATCTGATTCGGAGCTTTAAGAAAATTACCCGCAGGCTTCCGAAAGTAATGAACGACAACCAAGACTGGGAAATCAGCTGGACGAACGTCCATCAATATCGCAATCGGGATTTCATACCCGCCTGCACATTCGCGCTGTAGATATCAAATCCAGTTTGCCGCATCGGAGTTGCCGATCGGCTGCACCAGCGTCTTCTCGTGGACCTCAGATCTACAATTTGGACAGAGCCCAGGATGTAATCGACATAGTCCTTTGCATCGGGGAGGGCCCGGATGACCAATCGAACGGGCCTTCGGCTTCTGCGTTGCACTTCTCGCAACTTTCCACCTGAGTCACAGGCGAGTTGCTGGATAGATATGGGAACGAACTTCAGTTCCGAGTCTTCGAGGTCCCGTAGGTTGTCTTTATCTGGCATTCGCGCATTATCACTTTCAGCCGTGTTGCGGAGCATGAACCCAGAAGAGTATTCTTTGTCGCGAAAATCCACTCCACAACGTTCAAAGAAAGTTTACGCTCGCAGGTTGACCAGATCTGCAATCAGGAAAGGATGAAAGAAATGCGACGACTTACGGTTCGTTTTCTTTTTTTGGTTCTGATAATCACATTCGGGTTCTCCGCTTCCCTCTTTGCCAACTCGATTCTTTACACGTTTTCCACCCTCAGCGGCGTGGCTGGTAGCTTCACGTTGAACGACTCCACTCCTTTCAGGATTACTAACCAAGGGTTCTTCAGTTTAGGTGGTCCTTTGGCACCCACGCCATATGTGGAATACCTCGCAGAGTCTGCACTTATTTCGGGAACTTATGGAGCTTATTCCTTTTCGGGGGCAGGCGGCGGCGGGCTGGACGTACTTGATTATCAACCGCCCTACGATTCGGCCTTGGATCGATCACTAGGGGACTGGTGGATTTTACGCGCAAACGTTTCGGGCCCGGAATTGAACGGCCGTTCAGTGACTGCACTCTCCATTTTTGAGTATCTCGGTGCGAACAATTTGGACGGCCCAAGCTTCATCCCGCCGCCACCAATTCATAACCCATTCGACTTCCAATTTTTCGTTGGCTTCTCCGATGGCACGCATGAGTCCGGAGGGCTGGAAACGTTAACGTTGGTCCCAGAACTCTCTTCGGCTCTACTCCTAGGATTCGGCTTGTTGGGGATCATCGCGTTGAAAAGGAATTTCACCAAACTCAAATCTCGCGCTCAATCGTGATTTGATATCCCTCCCGCAGGCTCGCACTGTAGCGCACGATCTTCCTTTCCGCAGTCAAGTACCCCAGGATCAGAAGACCGGGCGGCTGGAGCCGTAAAACTCCCTCGGAGTTCTGGAAGGACAGCCGCTGCCTTCTTCGTAGTAGTGGAGGAGATGGACTCCTCCACTACTACAGTCAGTGTGGGGTCAGATCTAAGGTGATGGTTCCGAGGATCCCAATGTATGTCTGGACTTTTCCGAACTCTATCGCCCATCGGACCAACAGGGCAAGCTGAGCCCGTAGAAGGGATAACAGCAGATTGAAGTGCTGCGAACTAGAAGCCCTTCCTTACTCTTTTGTTCCGGTAGCTTTCTTGAGATCGTTCCAGCTGAGCGCATAGAGAACAATCAAAGCAAGGGGCCCAAAACAAACCGATAGAAATCGCCACCATGCTGCACTTCTGCCTGTTCGATGTGCAAGCTGTGCCGCCCAGATAGTCGGACCGACGATAAGGACTGCTACCATAATGATCGAGGATATTTCGCCCAGGCTTAAGCCAAGCACACTCTCCAGGGTCCATGAATTCATCTATTGGTGACCTCTCGAGCCGTCGATTGCGAATCATACTACGCCAGTCTGACCAGTTCTGACAGCTGCTACAGCTTAAGCTTCCGTAGTGTCCTAATTTGAAATCTGGCGTCCTATTCTGGCGGCTGCGGGGGCGTCGTCCAAATGCGGAAGATTGGGTTTTCGATAACCACGTACTTGTTTTTCTCGGCAGTTTTGGCAGCCGTCCAATAATCTTCCACAGAATTTCCAGCGCTTCTGAGTTGACAGAATCATTCAAGAGCTCGCCATATTGGGTGGCAGAAGCCCAATCCTTCATGTTGAATGTTGGCGCGGGGGACGGACGATGCTGGCTTTGGCCAAACCGGATTTCGGAAAGGCACACTGTGCGACTGGTTTCTACAGTATCGAATTGAGGTGTTCAGAGAGGCGAGAGCCCGTTCGAGAAACCAACGATAACTTCAGCCCCATGCGGACTGCGGGATCGTACGGGTGATGGCCGGGGGAGGCAGGGACGTTGACACAATGAATTGAGGATTGATCCCCGAATGATCGCCCGAATTTCAAAATGAAGTTTTCGACCATCAATGCACGCAGCGAGGGCGTCTTCGAATGGAGCAAGGAGGGCAGCGCGAAGCGGCCGTTCAAAATCTTCCAGAGGCCAACGCTGCCGCTCAGCCTGATCTGCATTTCTTCCCGTCTGGCCGGGTAATTATACGGCGGTCACTTCACGATAGGTGCGCGTCATCAATCCGGAGTCCGCGGCTAAACCATATACTTGCGAAATCGATACAAACCCGCAATACCGAGCAGACCGGGTCCCAGCAGAAACAACGTTGAAGGCTCTGGAACGGCTGTCGTTGTCACAACCAGCGTGGCTGTTGGTGAAAACGTGCCCAAGGTCCGGCTACTGGTGACGTTACCAGAGAAGGACAAGAACGTTCCGGCATCCGTCGGCGTCCGTGAAAACATGAAGAAATCGCCAGGGAACGCTGTCGTAACAAGAAGCGGCGCATTTCCTGAATCAAACAGAGCCAGTCCGATCAGAGTCGTTGTGGGAGTAATCTGAAGCCCAATCACGGAATTTGCGGAGTTAAAACCCGATGTCGGGAAACTCAGTGACGTAATGACGGAACTCGTTACGGGAATAACCAGCAGGCCGTCTGCCGGGAGCAACGCAGGCTCAGTTATCTGGATACTGAAAGCACTGATCGCACCGTTAGTGGGAAGGCTGAAGTTATAAATACCGGTGGCCGCCGCCGTGCCTGGGTTCCATAAGCAGAAAAGCAAAGCAACGACAACCGGAGAAAGGGCTCGTAGGTGGAGCTTGAAATTGAAGTGTCTCATGATGCATTTCTTCGGCATGCTGAGGACCAAACGTTTAACGGACCTCGACTTTTGGACTATTGTTTTTTTCAAACACTTGAGGATTTGACAGCTTATGAATGGAGAAGACGGCATGACGCATTATGTCGGGATTTCTTACACCTCCGGTGTCTTGACGAGTCAAGGTTTTTGTTTCGAGTTGGTTGTGCTTCAAAACGAGAGTTGTAATCTTTTCCGACACACTCACGTGTTTCTTGATGCGGATGCACGAAAACTGCAAGCTGCGCCGGGGATATCCGCTCCCACGCAAGAACTGCTACGCGACATTCAGGAATTCGGGCGACCTTACTTTACTTTGAAAGACCGCTCTGGTCCGCGGCTGAAGCGGCAATTCCCCTGGTTCAACGGTTCGCTTGGGCCGTCAACGCACGAAATGATCGCAGAGAGCGAGGCCTAAGACTGGAACCGAACGCTGAAAAGCGCGGCAGCTCAGCGGCAAACCGTCAGCTTCAATCCTTAACCGACTCTCAGTGATGCCGACCCGAATCGGATCCATGGCTTCGCATTTGGGGTCAGGCCTGTCCGGCGCTGAAGCTACCTCGGTAGTGCGCGCTGAGGGTGTTCGGCCACCACATCCGCAGTCGCAGCAGGTGCGTCGTCCGGCGGGCGGAGACAAGTGAATTGGTCTGCACGGTTCCGGATTCAGGTGATCTCCACTCCAGCGGGTTGCGTTTGCCGGAAGACCGGATTCGGGAGGTTGCACATTCCTGCGCGTCTCTCGCCTCGTTCTCCTCTCCTCTTGTCGGGAATCCTTACAACTTTGTTTTCGATTCCAAACATCACGACCAGGCCCGAACTCACTTTGCTAAAACGCAAACAAAGTTATTCTGACGCAATGAATTACCGGTCATCGGGCGGTGCACCTTTTCGGTTTAGTCCACCCTATCTGTCGAGTTTCCAGAATCTTTCGTCGGTCTACCTTACAAAAAAAAGATTCGTTACGGCTTGTAACCCCCAATAAACGCGGGGTTCCAACTGGAACCGAAATTGCTTGGAGACGGCCAACTACCCCACTAACGCGCACGGACGCGAACAAACAAGGAGAACACTAATGGTTCGACAAACACTGCGGCGAAACAGTCGTCGGTGGACCTGGCTGCTGCTGCCAGCGATACTTTTCATTTTTGCGTTGCCATTTAACGCCAATGCTCAAGGGTTTTCGGTAACCGTCACCGTCAATGAGAATGGGAACGGGAACCTGACAAACTCCGCCGGTGCTTCCATCGCCCTGCCCTTCTCAATGCAGCAAGATCCCGGTCCTGGCGGATTCCCGTTTGCCCTCACGTACAGCTTGCTGAATCCCCCTGGACTCGTTGCCGGAGACCTGGTTCTCCTCGAACCGGGATCCCTGATAATTTCAGACCTGCTACGCTTCAATCCTCAGGAAACCTGCGCTGGGGGTGCGGTAGGTTGTCTGGTTTTCTATTCGGATTTTGAGGACGCGCCAGATGCACTTGCAGACATAGGTATTCCAACTGCGCGATATACAAACGTTCTTACCCTCACGGAAATCGGTGCTGAAGGCAACAACGGCTTTACCTATACACCGACAGCCGGGCAGCCCGGTTTTGTTGCCGGAGCGGGGGGACCCGTCACGTATATCATCAGGAGTGACACTCCGTCTACGGTACCTGAGGTCTCGTCGCTGGCACTGTTGGGCTTCGGATTTTTGGGACTGGGAATCCTGTTCAAGAAAAGAAGCGTAATGCGAGACTAGTTGGACGTGGTTGATAGAGTACTCTGTGAGCGGCCGTATTTCTCGGAAGGCCAAATGGCTCCCAATGAAGACGGTCGCTCACAAAACCGCCGACAATTTTAAACCTTTAACTAACCTGTCCTTCTGATTTAGATCGTCCAGCAGTCGACCGCCTGCCTCTGACCACCGCCGTCACCATGCCGCAATCGAACTGGCATTTCTCTCCTGCGGCAGAATGTAATGATTCCAGAGGTTCCGGGCCTGCCGATCCGCATTGGCGGCGGCTGAAGTGCCGTAGCGCCTGGTGAGTCCGAAAGGTCACCATCGCGAAGGCATCGAGATTTGTAGGATAAATGGATTCGAAGTTCGTGGAGCTCGAACGAATGATTCAGCAGCGATTTTGATATGAAGGGGCCTGAACGGACAGGAGTGGATGGAGTCGCAAATTGAGGAGCGGTAGGGAGGTCTTTTGAATAACTGAATCGCTTTCTTTATTTATCGGCAACGAGAAACAGCTCGATGTAGCCACATGACGAGCATGCCAATGCCTTAATTTTGTTTTTGAAAGCGAGTGCTGCAGCGTTTTCCGGCTTAAAGCGAACGTCCCACGTCGTGCTCCTGGGAAAGATCTCGCCGCGCTGAAATTCTGTTGAGCCACCACTTTTCAAGGGGATTAAATGGAACTGGCCGTGAGGATGTCACCGATTCGATCCCGGTGGTCCACTCCATCCAAATCTTACGGTTTCCAGATTCCTGAATCGTCATTTGTATGAGTAGATGCGCGTCAGGACGTTCAGAGTCGAACCCCGCTAAGCTGCAGGCTCTCGAATCACAAGCGGCGGCTTTCCATATTTCATACGTGTCGAATTGATCATCCGCAGTACGGCTGGTTGACCGACGATTCGTCGTTCAAGTTTGCGTTTCCCCGGAAAATCCAACAACGACATACCGATGAGAACGGTCAGGAGACCCGGACCGGGAAGGACGAGCATTGCGAGTCCGGCGAGGACCAACACGATCCCGATCAGATTCTTAAGAATCACAACCGTGGCTCGAAGTGGCATCGCGATGCCCGGAAACCAGGGGCGAGGCCGGTTGTCATCAAAGTAATCGACGGGGAGACGTACGAGCAGAATGGGGATCGCAATCAGAGATCCGACGAAGAACACGGCAGACAGGATACCGAGGAGAATGAGAGTTTCTTTTGAAATCAGATCCGCCATCTCATCGCAAAGTATGGCACGGGAAAGTCCAGGATGCGCCGGATCGGACCGGAACCTGAGTCCGTGCCGGGGAACCGGTTCGATGCCCGTCAGATCCATCGCTTCGGCATCATTGTTCAAACATGCCTCGATCCCCCGTGTCCATTTTAAAAAAGCGCACCTCGCATCAAGATTCAGAATCGGATCTCGTAGGAAATCAGCGGAACAAAACCTTCGTACTCCAGTGCGTACAAACCGTAGCTCACTCCAGTGGTGACAAAGCCGCGTTTCCCGGCCTTCCATTGATACGCTGCATTCGCCTGTGCACCCACTGCCCCAATGGTCGACGAAAAGACAAAGCTGCTTTTGTGATACGACGTCATGTAATAGGCGGCTCCACCTCCAATAAATGGGCTCGTCAACCCACCCGTCACATAAAGCGAAAAATGCTCGTTCATCAGAAAATCCTTTGTCACGCCAACGATGCCAAAGTTCCTGGTGTTCGGTCCGAAATTCACCGACCTCGTCGGGCCGGCCGATTGAGCAGACAGATCCGGCGCCTTCAACAGAAAGAACGCGACGGCAGCGCAGGTTGTTATAAACCTCTTGTTCAACATCATCGATTTTTCCCGACCGGAGTGCATCTGCACGTCACGATAGCGCGTGTCCGCACCCATGCAGCGAAAGATTTCTTCTTTAGTTCGTTCGCATACTCCAGACATGATCATGACCATTGTAGAAACCAAACGGCGGAGCGATACTAACCACCGCTAAGCCATCGGTCGGCTGCACAAATCTCCGGAGGACCTGTGAGAACACCACGTCTATTGACTGTCGCGCTTGTCATTCTCGGTGCGGCCTTTGCATCAAATCGGCTGGCCGCCCAGTGGATCAACTATCCCACATCCGATGTCCCGCGAAAGGCCGATGGAAAAGTCGACATGTCGGCGAAGGCGCCTCGGTTGGCAGACGGCAAGCCGGATTTTTCGGGAGTCTGGACCAGCGATGAAATCGATCCGCGCAAACCCGGCGAACCGCCCAATCCCAAAGACGCGACGACATCGCGCCGGATGATCAATCTCGGTGTCGAGCTTCCTGGCGGTTTGCCGTATCAACCCTGGCTTGCGGCGCTCGTCAAGGAACGGACCGCCAACCATGCCATCGATGACCCTCACGTCAGGTGCTTTCCAGACAACTTCCTCCGCGCTTATGGAACGCCGCATCTGCTGAAGTTTGTCCACTCGCCGAAACTTCTGATCGTGCTTAACGAGTGGAACGCCGGGTTCCGTCAGGTATTTACGGATGCTCGCCCGCTGCCCGTGGATCCGAATCCCTCGTGGCAGGGATACTCGACGGCGAAGTGGTCCGGAGACACTCTGGTGATCGACACCATCGGAGTGCGCGACGATACCTGGATCGATTGGAATGGCAGCGTGATTACCGAGTCCGCGAAGGTGCGAGAACAGGTCCAGCGCCCGGACCTGGGACACCTTGTCATCCAGGTCACGGTGGACGATCCCAAGGCTTACACGAAGCCGTGGACGGTCACGATCAAAGAACGCCTGATCGTCGATACGGAGTTGATCGAAGAAGTCTGCCTCGAAGGTGAAAAGGATCTGCAGCACCTGAAGTAATTATCAGAAGCCTTCGATTTCCATAAAAGTTTTGCCGGACTCGAGACATTTCCATGTACTGATCCGACGGATGCCGGCGGGAGAGGAATCGCCCGTGGTTGTGAGCTGCTGCAGCGGCGTTTCATGGACGGCACAAATTCGAACACCATTGCCATCCTTCTTCACCCGGCATTCCGATGATTCGGTGTTCTTGATGTGATCCGGCTTGTGTTTTTCGACGAGACCCATATGCGCCCCAGGCTACTTCAGCTTCCGTACCAGAGCGATCAGAATCACCGCTCCTACAAAGGAAACAACGATGGAACCCACCACATTCCATGCGGTCAGGCCAAAGAGTCCAAACACCACGCGGCCAATCACGCCTCCGATGATTCCAAGGACGATGTCCATCAGGACGCCATAACCGCGGCCCTTCATCACCGTGCCCGCCAGCCAACCCGCGATCAACCCAATCAATACGGACCAAACCAATCCGGTCATCATAGTCACTCACTCACAACGCGACGCTTTTTCGCCAGATATAGTCAAACATCGTTTCGAATTCGATCCTCTGCAGTTTGATGAGCTCGGTGGAATGCTTGTTGTCGCCAAACTTTTCCTGCTCGCACATACCGACGAACAGATACGGGTCCCAGGCCCATTGTTTGGCGACATCCGCCGAGACGGCCGACGCTCTGGAATGAAGAAGCTCGAATACCGGATGTGTTCCTACGCGGCGAAAACAACTTCGCGCATTGAAAAAATCGCCCGCGCGCCTATGGCTCATCCCGCACCAGTACACGGCGGTGTCGTCGGAAATCTGGCTGGCCATTCGATAGCTTTCATCGATCGCATCCGTGGCATATAGCAGTGCAACACGAACAAGAGGGAAAAGCTTTTCGTTTGTGATGGCCCTCTCATTTGTCAATTGGCTGTCCGTCGATTCTCGAACGCGAATCGTCGCGACGGGGTCCGCCAGTTCCGACGGCCGCAGTCGTTTCAGCAAACTGGTGTTGGAGAGTATTCCGTCGATGAATGGGGAATAACCGGGCATGCGGTCAATTCTGTCCGAATCCCGGCATGACATGCGAGGGAATTTGCGCACGACCGACCTTCACGGAACAATGACGCTGTGACGATCGATCGCCCCCGCCTGCCCGACCGCGAGATCCGGGGCGAGATTGTTGTCCTGGCAGACATACTCGAACAGTTCCTGCCCCGGGCTCCAACGCAGCAGAATACCGCTGCTCCACTGCGCGGTATAGGCGCCAGGATCATCGATGGTGAATTCGTACTTCAGCGTGTTGAAATCCGATCGCGTGAATCGCTCGACGAGATGAAGCTTATCGGTGTGCGGCGTTCCTTGCCGGTCGATCCAGAATTTTTCGTTGAAGCCGATGGTATCGACGACCAGCGTATCGCCCTGCCATTGGCCGATGGAATGACCGTAGTCACTGGGTTCAAGGTCCTTCGGATGCGCGCCGGCATCCATGTCGATGAGGCGCATGGAATGTGGCCCGCCGATATCCACGATGTATATGCGGCGAATCTCCGGCAGGTCGACGAATTCGACACCGTAGGGCGTCAGAAACTGGCGTGGCCCGCCGGAAGGTTTGCAACGAATGTGAGGCTCCAGCTGGTTCTCCGCGCGAAAGGCGTAAAGGGCCCGGGCCCATGGCTGGAAAGGAACCTGACTCACGGTAAGTTTGCCCGGAAATCCGGCCGTTGCAGAGGTCACTCCGGCAGGACGCGGCGTTCTTTGAAGCGGATTCGTTTCGATCGCAAAGGGATTGGCCGTTGCAGCCATGGAACTGTCGAGTTCGACGAGCCGTTCATCGCCGGCATTCGGTGGAACCCAAACGCCTTTTTCGCCACCCGTGGTCCCAAGATTGATCTTTCCATTGGCGAGGCGCGGGGCTGGAGGCGGGTTGGTCTGCCCATGAACAAGGCCTCCGATCGCGAGAACAATCAGCAACATTCGCAGTTTGTATTTCATGAACGAAGCCCGCTGTAGCGGACGGCATCGACCGCCCCCACAACCTTACTTGAACTGCTCGATCGCCATGGATGCAATCTCCCGGCCAATCCGAAGCGAAGACGTGGCTGCAGGTGACGGCGCATTCAGGACATGAATCATGTTCGGTGCTCGCACCACGTGAAAATCATCCAGCATGCCTCCATTAACGTCGACCGCCTGCGCACGCACGCCGGATCCGCCCGGAATAACGTCTTCGTGTTTCAATGCCGGAATCAAACGCTGCAATGCAGTAACGAAGGCGTGTTTGCTGTACGATCTCCACACCTCGGCCATTCCCATTTTCCAGTTACGGCGGGACATTTTCCAGAACCCGCCAAACCCGACGAGATCCGCGATATCCCGCATCGACACATCCGACTTCCGATAGCCTTCCCGCTTAAACGCCAGCACGGCGTTCGGTCCGGCTTCCACACCACCGCCAATCATTCGAGTGAAATGCACTCCAAGAAATGGGAATCGCGGATCGGGTACCGGATAGATCAGGTTTCTCACCAGAGACCGCCGTTCCGGTTTGAGTTCGTAATACTCGCCACGAAACGGAACAATGTGCACTCCCGGATCCAGGCCGCACAATCGCGCAATTCGGTCCGACTGCAGGCCGCCGCAATTTACCAGTGCCTTGCTTCGTATTTCTCCGCTGATGGTCT
>Ga0070666_10001604_pt1 | contig 13756 bp, 4 predicted proteins | sample KBSS23metaG_FD_64677 | JGI IMG/M metagenome (GOLD analysis project Ga0070666, IMG submission 64677) | Switchgrass rhizosphere microbial communities from Kellogg Biological Station, Michigan, USA - KBS S2-3 metaG | ecosystem: Host-associated > Plants > Roots > Rhizosphere > Soil ... | reverse complement strand
CTGGAAGTGGACCTGGAGAGGATCGCCAGGCTGCGCGAGGGAGCCGCTCGCACCGCGATCCTCCGCGTCGACGCCAACATCGGCTACACGCTGCCCGAGACCGCCCTCTTCTTCGAGCGCGCCGCCCCGTATGGAGTCGAGTTCGTCGAGCAGCCGGTGACCCGCGAGGACTTCGCGGGCGTCCGCAGCCTCCCGGCGGCGTGGCGCGCGCGGATCGCCGCGGACGAGAGCCTCCACGACGAGAAGGACGCGCTCGCGCTCGCCGGCCCGCCCGGCGATCCCGCCTGCGGGATCTACAACATCAAGCTCATGAAGTGCGGCGGCGTGCGCGCCGCTCTCCGCATCGCCGCGATCGCGGAGACCGCCGGCGTCGCGCTCATGTGGGGTTGCATGGACGAGAGCCGCGTCTCGATCGCCGCCGCCCTCCACGCCGCGTTCGCCTCTCCCGCGACGCGTTACCTGGACCTCGACGGATCCCTGGATCTCGCGCGCGACGTGGTCAGCGGCGGCTTCACTCTCGAGGACGGGGTCATGCGCACGACGAATCAGCCGGGGCTCGGGATCCGCCCGGTCTGACGCGTTGACGTAATCGTGGTCGCCGACCGGGCTCCCGGGCATGAAATAATTCGCCGCGGATTCCCGGAGCCCGTTCACCGTCCGCCTGGCACGACTCGTCCCGGTCACGAAGGAGGGGATCGCCATGACACTCCGCACGGGCGCCCGCTGGCTCGCATCGCTCGCACTCGCCTCGCTCACCGGCACGTCCGCCGCCCTGGCTCAGACCGCTTCGGCCCCGGCCGCCGACGCTCCGAGCCCGGGACCCGCTTTCGGGACGGCATCGTTGTCGTCGGTCACGCTCGGCCCCTATGCGTTCTCCCCGGTCCGGAACGACGTCCAGTGGGACACGAGCTTCATCGACAACAACGTCTTCGTCTTCCACACGGGAATCAGTTCGCTCCGCGAGACGACGTTCGAGGTTCCGAACGGAGCGCTGATCGAGCAGGTCGGGATTCGCTTCTGCGACTCGTCCGACACGGCCCAGTTCACCTCGACTCTCCGGATCGAGGACAGCTCCGGTGGCCCTGCCGGATTCATCCCTCTCGTGGCCAGCACCATGGCGGAGACGCCGGGTTGCGTTTACCGGACGGCCACGCTGGCGCCGTCGATCCAGGTCGACAACGCCGCCAAGGTCTACTCGCTGGAGCTCATCCTCGACACCACGGCGGGCTCCAACATCGCCTTCGGCCACGCTCGCATCCTGTATCGGCTCCAGGTGAGCCCGGCGCCGCAGACGGCGACGTTCGGCGACGTGCCGGTCGACCACCAGTTCTTCCGATTCGTCGAGGCGCTCGCCGCCGCGGGCATCACCGGAGGCTGCGGCGGAGGGAACTTCTGCCCGAACAATCCGGTCACCCGCGGACAGATGGCGGCGTTCCTCTCGATCGCGCTCGGGCTCCACTTCCCGGGCTGATCCGCGCTCTCCGAGGAGGGGATCGCTATTCCCTCCCGGCGTTCTCGCTTTTCCCGCGCTCCGGTATCCAGACGAGCGCGACCTTGCGCACGGTGACGTCGCTCTTCTTCGGCCGCACGACGATCGTCTCGAGCTTCTCCGACGCGGGATCCGTCGCGGCCTGGCGCTCTGCGAGCTCGGCCTGGAGCTCCTGGTCCAGCGCGGCGATCTGGGCGCGGATCGCGTCGGCGCTCTCCTCCGCCCGGCCCACGTCTCCCGCCTGCTTCATCGTCCGCCCCGCCGATCGCGCCGCGGTGGTCGCGCGGCCGATCGTCGAGGCCGACACCGCCTTGCGCCCGAGGAGCGCTCCGAGCACGGTGGCGCCGACCGAGATCGCCGTCTGGATGCCGGCCTGCATCGACTCGGACTTCTCGCGGCCGACCGCCTGCTCGGCGCGGCGCAGCCTCTCCTGGAGGGCCGCGGTCTTGGCGGCATACTTCTGGCGCAGCGCCTCGGTCGCGGCGTCGCGCTCCTCGCGCGCCCCCTGCCCGAGGCGCCCGCGGAAGTCCGCCTCGCTCTCGCCGGGCCGCGACACCTCGCTTCGCGACGGGCTGCGGAAGAGCTCGAGCGAGCGCTCGCGATAGATCCAGGTCGCGAGGTCGCGCGACCAGGCGTCGGCGGCCTTCGGCGCGCTCACCGCCGCTCCCGGGTCGGCGAAACCCACTCCCTTCTCGGGCTCCTCCGCGAGGTCCTCGACGGCGAAGTCCGGCTCGGTCCCGGACGCCCAGTCGACCGGATCGGCCGCCGGCGCGACCCGCGCGAGCTTCTCCGTCGTCGAGAGGCCGGTCTTCGAGTCGGCGAAGTGCACCTCGGCGAGGCCGAGAATCGCGGGGCGATAGACGGCCTCGTCCGCGGACCCGCGAATGGGGACGAAGAGCTGGGGGATCGAGGGAGGCAGAACCGGCCGCGAGCCGCCGCCGCCCGCGGGCTGGGACCCGCGCCTCGCGCCGGATGCTTTCCGGGTCCCGTCGTCCGCACGCGCCGCCGCTCCCCGCATCGGATCCATCAGCGTCTTGATCTGCGCGCGCGTCAGGGGACCGCGCAGATACGACATCGCCCAGCGAGACTCGAACACGACCGGCTCGTCCTCGTGCACGTCGTTCATCAGGAAGACGCGATTGCCGAGCCCCGCCAGGACCTCACCCATGCGCCCGCGGTCGAACTTCTTCGCCGCTCCGGCCGCCGCGCCCTCGAGCCCTTCGAGCACGCGCGCCTTGTCTCGCTCGGTCTGGAGGCGGCCGAGGAGCCACGTCCCCGTGTTCGAGAGCCCCTTGTAGTCGAGGTCCACCGGGTTCTGGGTCGCGAGCACGACGCCCAGGCCGAACGCGCGGCCCTGCTTCAGCATCGTCATCAGGGGCGCCTTCGCCGGCGGCGCCGCGACGGGCGGGAAGTAGCCGGCGATCTCGTCCATGTAGAGGATCGCGCGCAGGCTCGTCGTGCCGGACTGCGTCCGCATCCACGCCACGGTCTGGTTCAGCAGGAGCGTCACGAAGAACATCCGCTCCGCGTCGGAGAGGTGGGCGATCGAGAAGATCGCGATCCGCGGCTTGCCGGCGGCCGTGCGCAGCAGCCGGCCGACGTCGAGCGGATCGCCCTCGAGCCACGAGGCGAACCCGGGCGCCGCGAGCAGGTTGTTGAGGCTCATCGCGAGCTCGAACCGCTCCTTCGCCGGAAAGAACGCCTCCAGGTCGACGACGCCGATGCGCTGAACGCCCGGAGTCTGGATTCGCGCGATGAGCGCCTCGAGCGTCAGGTCCTCGCCGCCGCTCCATGCGTTCGCGAGAATCGTCGAGACGAGGATGTGCTCGCGGCTCTTCAGCGGATCCGCGGAGATGCCGAGCAGCGTCAGCAGACCCGTCGCCGTCGACGCGACGCGCTCCCGGAGCGCCTCCTCGTCGACGCGCGCGGCGGCGGGCGGCGCCGCGAACGACGCGACGATCGAGACCGGGAGCCCGGCCGAGGACCCCGGCGTGTAGATCGCGAACTCGGCGGCTTCCTTCAGGCGGCGGATGCGGCCTCCGTCCTGTCCCCACTCGGCGAGCCCCTTGCTCCACAGGTCCGCCTGCTGCTTCGCGTACTCGTCGGGCGAGACGCCCTTGCGCGAGGCATCCTCTTCGTTGATCCAGGGGCGGAACTCGTCGGCCGACAGGCCCGGGAAGGTGAGGAGGAGGTCGCAGAGGTCGCCCTTCGGGTCGATCAGGATCGCGGGCACTCCGTCGATCGCCGCCTCCTCGATGAGCGAGAGGCAGAGACCCGTCTTGCCGCTCCCCGTCATGCCCACGCAGACGGCGTGAGTGACGAGGTCGCGGGAGTCGTAGAGGACGAGGTCCTCGCCGCGCTTCTTCTTCGCGAGGTCGTAGGAGCGACCCAAATAGAAGACCCCGAGTTTTTCGAAGTCGGTCATGGGCGGATCATAGCCAGTCCAACGGCTCGGTTAGACTCGGCTACTTTGGCAATCGACAGCATGATCGGCACCCGTCTCGCCAACCGGTACGAGATCGCCTCGGAGCTCGGCCGCGGAGGCATGGGTGTCGTCTATCGCGCCCGCGACCCGCTGCTCAACCGCGAGGTCGCCGTCAAGCTCGTCTCCTCGAACGACCTCACATCCGAGCTCGAGGAGAGGTTCCAGCGCGAGGCCCAGCTCGTCGCCCAGATGGATCATCCGGCGATCGTCTCGATTCACGACCTCGGCCGCCACGAGGGCTCCCTCTTCTTCGTCATGCCGCTCGTCAGCGGGACGAACCTGCTTCGCCTGTTACGCGACCAGTCACTCCGGCTCGGCGAGGTCGTCGACATCGGCATCCAGGTCGCCGACGCGCTCGAATACAGCCACTCGCGCGGTGTCGTGCACCGCGACATCAAGCCCGCCAACGTCATGGTCACCCGCGAGGACGGCGCCGGTGTGCGCGTCCGCGTCATGGACTTCGGCCTCGCCCACGCCACGACCGAGTCGCGTCTGACGAAGACGGGAACGCTGGTCGGCACGGTCGCGTACCTGTCGCCGGAGCAGGTCGCCTCCCGCGCGTTCGACGGCCGCTCGGACATCTACTCGCTCGGCGTGGTCCTCTACGAGTGTCTCGTGGGAGAGCCTCCGTTCACGGGCGAGGTGCAGTCCATCCTCTATCGGATCGTGCACGAGATCCCGCAGCCCCCGCGCAACCTCGGGGCGGAGGTTCGCGAGGAGCTTCAGGACATCGTTCTGCGCTGTCTCGAGAAGGACCCGGCGCGCAGACCCCAGCGGGGCAGCCACGTCGCGGACGCGCTCCGGCGGCACCGCTCGACTCTCGCGAGCGGAGAGTTCGGGATGTCGATCGTGACGAACGCGAGCCGCACGATCGCGCGCCCAGCGCCTTCGGCTTTCGTCGGCCGCGAGAAGGAATTCGCCGAGCTCCAGCGGCGCCTGAACTCCGCGATCTCGGGGGACTGCCAGTTCGCGGTCATCGCCGGCGAGCCCGGCATCGGGAAGACGCGCCTGCTCGAGGAGCTGAAGAACCTGGCGAGCGTCCGCAAGATCCCGGTGCTCTACGGGCGATTCGTCGAGCAGGATCGATCCTTCTCATACCAGGGGTTCTGCGAGCTGATCCAGGACCACTTCCGGGGCCGGGACGCGTCGAGCTCCTCGGCATCGCGGCCCGATTTCTCGGACCTCGCGGCCGATCTGATCGGCCTTTTCCCACAGCTGTCCGAGATCGCCGAGCTTCGCGCGGCCGTCAGCGGCGACTCCCGGATCGCGCCCTCTCCGGAGGAGCGCAAGGCCGAGGACCGGATCCAGATCTTCGAGCTGCTGGCGCGGACCCTGACGCGCATCGCCGGGGGCAAGCCGCTCGTGCTGATCCTCGAGAACCTCCACGGCGCCGAGGTCTCGATCGAGGCGCTGCAGTACATCGTCCGCCGTCTCGGCCCGACACCCACGCTGATCGTGGGCAGCTACCGGCAGACCGAGACGGACAAGCGGCATCCCCTCACGCGCATGCTGGATTCCTTCGCGGACGATCCGCGATTCGTCTCCGTGTCTCTCGGACCGCTCTCGCCCTCCGAGCACCGCTCGCTCGTCGAGTCGCTCGTCGGTGCTCCCAAGGTCGCGGACGCGCTCGCGCGGCGCCTGCGCGACGCGACCGAGGGAAATCCGTTCTTCACCAAGGAGCTGCTGCGCTCCCTCATCGACTCCGGAGGGATCGCCCGCGACGACACCGGCGCCTGGAGCTTCTCGAAGGAGGCGGAGATCTCCGCCGACAATCTTCCGGCGACGATCCAGCAGGCGGTCGAGAAGCGCATCGAGCGACTGCCGGAGGACCTGCGCGATCTCCTCTCCGTCGCCTCGGTCCTCGGGAAGACGTTCGACTCGCGCGACCTCGAGACGCTCATGGAGGAGTCGCGCGACCTCGACGACAAGATCGAGAAGCTTCTTCGCGAGGGGATCCTCGAGGAGGATCGGGAGTCGCGCGGCGACCGCCTGACCTTCGCGAGCGGCATCGTCCGCGACGTTCTCTACGGCGCCTTGTCACGCCGGAAGCGCCGTTCGCTGCACCGTAAGTACGCCGAGCTCATCGAGCAGCGGTACGCGGGACGCCTCGAGCGCGTCTATCCCGAGCTCGTCCACCACTTCTCCCAGGCCGATGTCCCGGAGAAGACCGTAGACTACGGGCTTCGCCTGGCGCAGAAGTCGCTGGACTCCTTCAGCCCCGACGAGACGGTCCGCGTCGCGAAGGTCACCCTCGAGTACCTCGAGGACGAGGAGTGGACCGGCGACCCCGCTCTCGAGGGCGAGGCCCGGATGCTTCTCTCGCGGGGACACCGGATGACCGGCAACGTGGACGGCGTGCTGCGCGAGGCCGAGGCCGCGGCGCGGATCTTCGAGGCCGCGAAGCAGCCGCGCAGGGCGGTGGCCGCGATGTACACCGCGGTCGAGGCCGCGTGGCAGTCGCGCCGCGTCGACGACGCGCGCAAATGGCTGGAGCGCGGCATCCCCGCCGCCCGCGCGGAAGGTGACACGGAGCATCTCGTCCGCCTCCTGTCTCTCGCGGCCACGGTGGCGAACATGCGCGGCGAGTACGCTCGAGTCGCCGAGTACCAGGCGGAAATCGAGAAACTCGCGCCGCCGGAGAAGGCGGCCGAGGCCGAGATTGCCGCCGGCGGGACGCTCGTCGTCGCGATGGCGAACCCGATCGCCGCCAGCGAGCCGGTCACGTACCAGACCACCGAGGAGCACGAGCTGCTCGCGAACATCTTCGAGACGCTGGTCACGACGGACACCGGAGGCAACCTCGCTCCCCTCCTCTGCGAGCGCTGGGCGCTCGAGAACGAGGCCCGCACTGTGAAGCTCGACCTGAGGCGGGATGTGACGTTCTCCGACGGCTCTCCGTTGACCGCCGCGAGCGCGAAGGCATCACTCGAGCGCTCGATCCGGCTGGCGAAGGACTCGATGCCCCCGGCATTCGAGAGCATCCTCGGACTCTCCGAGTTCCTCGCGGGGACGGCGCCGGACGTGTCCGGCATCTCCGCCACGTCCGGACACGAGCTTCAGATCCGGCTCCACGACGCGCTGCCGATCTTCCCGTCTCTCCTCACGGATGGACGCACCGCGATCGTCGGTGTCGGAGCGGACGGAGCGGCGATCGGCACGGGACCGTTCCGGCGCGTCGAGCACGCTCCCGACCGGGCGATCCTGCAGCGCAACGAGAAGTACTGGCGGGAGCCTCACGCGCGCCTGGATCGCATCGAGTTTCGCGCGTCGCTGCCGGCCGCCGACATCGCCGAAGGACTGCGCGCCGGACGCCTCGACCTCGTCCGCGACCTCCTGCCGCAGGACCTCGACGCGATCGTGCGCGATGTCCGCTTTCGAGGCGGTCTCATCGAGACGCCCAAGAAGAATTCCTACTTCGCCATGTTCCACCAGGCGAGCGCCGCTGGATCGAATCCGTCCCTGCGGCGGGCGCTCGCCGGCGTGACGCGCAGCCAGGAGTTCGTGTGGGGCGCGCTCGGACGGTTCGCGATGCCCGCAACGGGCCTGATCCCCCCGGGTGTGCTCGCGCACGATCCCGGCCGCCGCCAGCACCACCTCTCACGCGAAAAGGCGATCGAGCTGATCCACGAGTCCGGGCTGGCCACGCCAGTGCGTCTCCGCGCAGCGGTCCATCCCATCCTCCAGGATCAGTACGGCGCGCTCACGCGTGAGCTGCTTCGCTTGTGGGCCGACCTCGGAGTCGAGATCGACGTGGCCACTCGGACCATGCAGGAGTACCTGGAGTGCTGGAACGCGAAAGACGGCATCGACCTGATCCTGGGCCGCTGGATCGCGGACTACGACGATCCCGACAACTTCACGTTCGGGCTGCTGCACTCCGGGACGGGCCTCCTCTGCGCCTTCTACTCATCTCCCGAGGCCGACCGGATCCTGGAGGAGGCACGGAGCGAAGGGAGGCCGTCCGTCCGCGAGAGCCTCTATCGGAAGTTCGAGCATGACCTCCTCGAGAGCGCGATCCTGCTGCCACTGTTCCACGACGTGGACTACCGCGTCGCGGCTCCGGGCGTTCGAGGCGCGCAGCTGCGCAGCACCGCGCCGTATGTGAACTACTCCGAGATCGGCAAGGCCGAAGCGACACCGGGACGCGCGGCAATGGACCGCGCCGGGGGCGGAGTCCTCCACGTTCCGATCGCCGGCAGTTTCCCCTTGCTCGATCCGAGCCTCACGGACACGCTCGAGCAGACCGAAACGATGACCACCATCTTCGAGACCCTGACCTGGGCCCAGGACGGGGCGCGGGTGACGCCGTGGCTCGCGTCCGAGGTCCTCGTCGAGAACGGCGGCCGGCGGATCCGTTGCCGCCTGCGGCCGGACGTGCGATTCCACGACGGGCGGAGGCTCACGGCGCGCGACGTCCGCTATTCGTTCGAACGCATCCTGGCGAATCCCAACAGCACGCCGCGGGCGCTCCTCGGTCCGATTCGCGGCGCCACAGCGGTCCTCGAAGGAAAGCGCGCGGACCTCGAGGGCTTTCACATCGTCTCGCCGCTCGAGTTCTTCATCGACCTGGAGAAGCCCGTCTCCTTCTTTCCGGCGCTCCTGTCGTATCCGGCAATGGCGATCATCCCGGAAGGGGCCGACATGTCGGGAACGAGCTGGAAGGCGGGGGCGGTGGGGACCGGCCCGTTCCGCGTCGTCTCCTTCGACCCCGGCAAGCGGCTCGAGGTCGAGCGCCACCCCCACTACTGGCGCGAGGGGTTTCCGCGCAGCGAGGGGATCGTTTTTCGATTCGGCATCACGCCGGAGGAGACCCGCGACGAGTTCCTGGCGGGGCGGCTGTCGATCGCGAGCGAGCTGCTCCCCGCCGACGCGGAGGCGCTGCGGCAGAACCCGCGCTTCGCCGGCGGGTACCGGGAGAATCCGCGACTCACGACGTACTTCGTGGCGTTCAACCGGCATCGCGGGCCGCTGCGCGATGCGGACCTGCGGCGCGCACTCGTCCGGGCGGTCGACGTGCCGGGGCTCGTCCGGCGGTCCCTCGGTCGACTCGCGATCCCCGCGCACGGACTTCTTCCCCCCGGCCTGCTCGGCTACTCGGCGGCCGGTTCGTCGACCTCGGCGGTCCGGGCCGCGGCCGACTCCGACAGCTCCGTCGAACAGACCGTTTCCCGCGAGATGCGGGAGCTCACGGCGGCGATCCACCCCGTGTTCTTCGCCGAGTTCGCGGCCTTCGCGCGTCCCCTCATCGAGGGGTACCGCGAGATCGGGATCCAGGTCCGGCCCGCCAATCGGACGATGGCCGAGTACCTCGAGTTCGAGAAGCGCCCCGAGGTCGACATGGTGGTCGGACGGTGGCAGGGCGACTATCCCGACGCGGACACGTTCGTGCACGGAGTGCTCCACTCGGAGACGGGATTCATGGGCAGGTACGTGGGGTCGCCGGATCTCGACGCCCTGGCCGACCAGGGCCGCGCCGAGACCGACCCGCGGGTGCGCCACTCGATCTACCGGAAGGTCGAGGAGCTCATCGCGCGCGATGCGCTGCTGCTGCCCCTCTTCCACGACCAGGTCTACTGCTTCGCGGCTCCGGAGGTGCAGGGGCTCGGCGGGCTCGGCTCGGCGCCTGTCATCCCGTACGACTCGATCTGGATCAGCCGGTAGGGGCCTGACCCCGAGCGCGGCATCCGTATACAGCCGCGGTCGCGTATACAGCCCCTACGGCGGGGCGTCCTACCCCTTCTTCGTCCTGAGCGCGCCCTGCTCGACCCAGTGCACCAATACGCGGCGGATGCGGTAGGAATCCCACGCGACCGCGTCCTCGATGTCCTTCGGCGTGCCGCCCTGGCTCGCGCGTTCCCAGAGCGCCTGGAGGAAGCTGCCGTCCTTCTCCCCGGGATGCGCGGTGGCCTTCTCGCCGGTCGGCTCGAGCTCGGCGGTGTCCGGCAGGACCGCCGCCGCCTCCTGGAACTCGTCGTAGCGTCGCATCGCCTCGAGCGTCAGCGGAAGAATCTGGCGCGCGGTGACGCCGGCCTTCGCCGGAGGCGCGCCCTTCACGAACGCGAACTGGCCCGGCGACGGGCGCTCGAGGAGCTGGTAGAACGCCTCGTCTCCGTGCAGCTTGCCGCGGTGGATCTCCTCGAGCTTGCCGTCGCGCATCGTGAGCATCGCGAAGGCCGCGCCGCCCTTCGGCTCGCGCAGGGTCAGCGTTCCCGACGCGCTCGAGTCCGCGAGGCTCTGCAGGAGCGACGGCAGACCGAACACCTCGAGGTCGCCCTGGAGGCTCGCGGCGGGAGCGTCGGGCGCCGCGACGACGACCCCCGCGGGCGCGGGCGCCGGCGGTGGATCCCCCGGGACGACGGTCGCGGCCGCCGCGGCCGGAGCGGGAGGCTTGTCGAACGCGGCGAGGGCGCGCGCCGCGAGGCGCCCGGTCTCCTGCCCGCGAAAACGCGTCGAGACGTCCTCGAGCGCGCGGCGGACCGACGGCGAGGGCGTCCCGGACAACGCCTCGATGATGTGGACGAGGTTCTGGTCGTTCTGCTTGAGCGTCATGCCCAGCAGCTTGAAGGGCATGTTCGCCTTGAGCAGCGCGAGGAGCTGGTCGACGGTGTCGGAGTCGTCCGAGAGGTTCTGCGTGCCGAGCTCCGCCAGGCGCGACATCGCGTCGCCGAAGGCGACCTGCTTGCGCGCCGCATGCTCGATGACGATGCGGCGCGCGCGCGACGACGGCAGGCGCGCCAGCGTGGCGGCGACGCGGTCGAGAAGCCCGCGCAGGTCCTTCGCCTCGTAGGGCGCTCCGTCCGGGTTGACGAGGAGCTCCTCCAGCTGACGGACCATGTCGCCGAGACCGAGCTCGGTCCCCTCGTCCTTGTACTGACCCAGCGCGACCACGGCCTCCTTGACCACGAGGAGCGGAAGCCCGATCTGCGCGTGCCGCAGTACCACGTCGCTCTCGTCCTCGAACGACGTCTCGGGCGTGCGCGGGATGCGACGGATCAGGTACAGCAGGTTGCGCCGGAAGAACCACTCCTCCTCCCCGACGGCGGTGGCCGGCGATCGGGAGAGGGCCTCGTACGCCAGCGCCCGCGCCGCGGCGCCGTGCGCCTCGAGGAGCGCCAGCAACAGCCGCCGCCGGTCTCGCTTCTGCTCGCGCGGGAGCTCCTCCAGAAGTCCCTTGGCCGTGTAGTCGGTGAAGAAGCCGAGCACCTTGCGCAGCAGCGGGTACTGGTCCGGGCGCTCCGACGCCTTGCGAAGCGGCTCGAAACCGAGAGTCTCGCCGAGCTTGCGGCGAATGACCTCGACGGTGCCCACGTCGACCTTCTTCTCCTCGACGAGGCGTTCGGCGAGCTCGAGCATCTGAACGGCCTGCGGAAGAGAGCCCTCGTTGAACCGGTCGATGCCCGCCCTGACCATCTCCTGGAAGCGGCGCGCGCCTTCGGCGGGATCCTCCGCCTCCGTGATGATGCGGCGCATCGCGCCGAGCGCGCCGCTCTCCGGCGCCGCCGCAGCCGCGCCGGCGTATTCGGGGAGCGTCCAGCCGGGCAGGCTCTGCGCGAGCGCGCGGAACACGTTGTCGGTTCCGGCTGCGACGCCCATTCCCTTCAGCCGCTCGAGGTATTCCTCGAGCTCGCGCGCCGAGTGGGAGCTCCTCGCGGCGAACGCGAGCGCTTCCGCCGCGGCCGGGGCCGCGGGAACGGCTGCGCCCGAGGCCGGAGCGGCACCGCCGGAACCGGCGGGCGCCGAAGTGCGCAGCGCGCCCGACGCCTCGAGGCGCTCGAGGAGAAGCGAGAAGCGTCGGAATCCCTGCATCGCCTCGCCCGGGGACGCGGACGAGTCCGCCGACGACGCCGCCGAGCCGCTCGATGCCGGGCCTCCCGATCCCGACGCGGACCCGGCCCCGGACGCGCCCTGAGCGCGCGTGGGCGCGGCGGAGCGCGATCCCGACTCGCCGCCGGCCTGCCGGAAGATCGTCTGGACCGGGGAGGCGTCGGCGGTCGCCTGCTCACCGAGATGCGAGAGGTTCTCGATGAGCATCGCCCGGTCCTCCTCGGGACACATCGGCAGGACGACGGGCTTCAGCGTGGCGAGGTAGGCGTCGAGCGGCTCGCGCGGCACGAGGCGAAACTCGCCCATCATGTGGATCTTCTTGAGAGCGTGGAACAGGTAGTCGGAGATCGGGACGGAGCTGCCCGCGGCGCCGCGGTACTGCGCGGCGGTCCAGGCCCGGATCGTCGGCAGGACCGCCTGCGGCGGGTACTTCAGGAGCACCTGCATGGAGTCGGCGACCACGAGCGGTGGCACGCTGTCGGACAGATACTGGGAGAGCTCGAGGAGCGCTTCCTGAAGCTCCGGGTTCGTCGGTTGACCTGACATTTTCGCCTAGTTTGTCGATAGGATAACTCAAATCGACGCAGAGAGATAGCCCGTCCTCCGCCGCCGCGGCGCGAGGCGTCCTGTTCCGGGATCCGCGACGGCTTCGCGAAGTGTCTGAAATTCAGCCGAAGATCGATCCTCCGCCGGCTTCCTCCCGCCGGGGCGGCGACGATATGGATCTCGCACTCGGGCGGTTGCCCGGCCGCTCCGTCCCGGTGGCGCGGCGGCACCGCGGCGATTCCGCCACGCGCGTGGTTTCGCCTTCGGAAGACGGCGTGGCAGGGGCGACGTCGCTCCCTACGGCAGGAGATGCGGCGACACGGCCGGCCCCTGCCGCGTCGACGCGCCGAACGCGCGCGGCTCATCGAACGCGGGTTCACGAAACCGCACCCGCCCGTCGGCGGCGGCACGAGCGCGCCACGAACTTCATTTCTTCTTGACACTCGTTCTCGCCGGATTTATGTAAACGTTTTCAGTAACCGTTTACATCGTCGGAGGATTCGAAGCGTGCCGATCCGATGAGCGTAACGATCCGGGACGTGGCTCGAAAGGCTCGAGTCTCCGTGGCCACGGTTTCCCGCGTCCTCAACGGCAAGGGCCCGGTTCTGGACACCACCCGCTCCCGCGTCCAGTCCACGATCGAGTCGCTCGGCTACGTCCCGCACGGCGCGGCGCGCAGCCTCATCACGCGCCGCACGAACACGATCGGTGTCCTCCTCCCGGACATCTACGGAGAGTTCTTCTCCGAGCTCATCCGCGGCATCGACGCCGCGGTGCGCCGCGCGGGCTATCACCTCCTCGTGTCGGGCTCGCACGGGGAGCGCGGCGAGGCCGGCGCCGTCCTGCGCGCGATGCGGGGCCGCGTCGACGGGCTCGTCGTGCTTTCGCCGGACCTCTCGCCGCCCGGGCTGCGCGCTTCGATCCCGGACACGGTCCCGGTGGTCCTGCTCGACTCCCCTTCGAATTCGAAGGCCGCCGGCGGCTTCGACCTCATCAACATCGACAACTACAACGGCGCCTTCACGATGGCCCGACACCTGCATTCGCTCGGACACGTGCGGATCGCCTTCGTCCGAGGCCCCGCCCCCAACGTGGACGCGGACGAGCGCCTGCGCGGTTATCGCGACGCGCTCGCGGCGCTGCACCTGCGGCACGAGGAGGAGCTGGAGCTCCCCGGCAACTTCCGCGAGGACGGCGGCTACCGCGCGGGCCAGAAGATCGCGCGCATGGCGAATCCGCCGACCGCGGTCTTCGCCGCCAACGACGCGATGGCGATCGGTTGCCTCGCGGCGCTTCGCGACGAGGGCAGGTCGGTGCCGAGGGACTTCGCGCTCGCGGGGTTCGACGACATCCCCATGGGCATCTTCACCGCTCCCCCGCTCACCTCGGTGCGCGTCTCGATCGCCGAGCTC
>Ga0070666_10001595_pt1 | contig 13794 bp, 21 predicted proteins | sample KBSS23metaG_FD_64677 | JGI IMG/M metagenome (GOLD analysis project Ga0070666, IMG submission 64677) | Switchgrass rhizosphere microbial communities from Kellogg Biological Station, Michigan, USA - KBS S2-3 metaG | ecosystem: Host-associated > Plants > Roots > Rhizosphere > Soil ... | reverse complement strand
GGGGTCGGGAGGGGTCAGTTACCCGTCCACCCTCCGTCGTGCTTCTCGTCGTCGCCGCCGAAGCTTCGCATGGTTACCTCCTGGTATGCAATGACGCCGTGTGCGCACATGCTGAGAAATCTTACCCAATACACTGCCTTATTTAAATATGGAAACTACTATAAAAATGCTCACGCTACGGTCAATTTTGCCGACGACCACATGGTAAGGCCCCGGCATCCGCATAGCGGACACCGGGGCCTGGTTGAGTTGTGGAATGATGAGGTAGACGACCACGCCTGTGGTCTTTGTCACTTACCCACAGAAACCGGTGTTACCGCCACCACCTTGGCCAGTGGACTCTACCACCGTGCCTTTCTCCTCTTCGGTGAAGATTCCCTTGGCCGGGTTGTCATCATCATCGCCACTCATAAGCCGCCTCAGTATGATTAAAGCGCCGACGTGGTTCAAGTATCGCTCCACGTCGACACCCATGTGAAAGATTCCTTCACGCAAAAAGGGCAAATATCTTGCGCAAAAGAACTGTCGGGGGGCGAGAGTGTGTCAGCGCGTGACGCGCGTGCCCCTCGTCACCCTGGTTCCGCGCGTGACGCGCGTGCCGGGAGTGAAGGAGGTCTGCGGACGGGACAGGAAACGCTTCGACATGGTTGTCACCTTTTCTCAGGAATGGATCACTCTTTACCGTGCAAGCATTGCGCGAGCCCGATAAACCAAAGTTTAGATATGATGAGGAGTGTTGTCAAAGTCTAATGACTCTTCGCCTTAATGGCGGCATTCTCGCGCTCGTGCTGCAGCTTCTGATACGTCTCCGCTAGCGTCATGGCTTCATCGGCCCCGCCCGGACAATGCGCTTCGAGCAGCTCCATCAGCCCAAGCGGCGACCGATCGCTGGCCTCTACGAGCACCTGCATGAGCTTGAGGCCGCCATGCCGCCTAGCTACTTCAAAAACACCTCGGTACATGTACCCGGCACATTCTTGCCAGACTGCGTCGAGGCTGGTGTCAGTCCGCAAAGCAGACAGCGTGACCCGTGGCTGCCGCCATCGTAGCCAAAACTTCATTACTCACCCTTCAGGTTGTGCTACGGGAGGAAGTTTTTGAAAATACCTTTGATCTTGTCAACGGTCTGGCCAATACCAGCACCGGGTGCGGGGGCCACGGCGCCGTGGGTCATATTCTCGAGCATCAGACCCACCGGTGCCGCAAAGGCAGGGTCGTTAATGCGGTCAACAATGCCGCTAAAGCCCTCGGGCTTACCCACAGTAGCCGGCAACTGCAAGAGCTCCTTGGCCAACTCCTCGATGCCAGGCATCTTGGCGCCGCCGCCGGTTAGTACTACGCCCCCAGGCAGTAAATGATCCTTGCCTACCTTCTTGAGCTCAGCCCGCACCAACTGGAAAATTTCCTCAAGCCGAGCACCGGCAATCTTCTGTAGCTCTCGGCGGGAAACAAGATTATCCTCTCCCTCCAGCTCCTCGATCCGAATTTTCTCGGTTGGACTGGTTTTGCCGCTGTGCGCCCGGACGTATTTAAGCTTGATCTTCTCGGCCGTATCCACATCAGTCTTGAGCCCGATAGCGAGATCATTGGTGATGTGTCCCGCGCCCACCGGCAGCACACTGGATGACAAGACGTCACCCTCTTCGTATACTGCCACGCCAGTGGTACCACCGCCAATATCAATTACCGCCACCCCAAGCTCCATTTGGCGCTTGGTGAGTACGGCACGGGCGGCAGCGAGCGGCACCAGAACCTGACCCTGAATCTCGATGCCGGCCTGATAAATGCTTCGGTCGAGGTTCTTGATGGCCGGAGTAGCACCCGTAACAATATGCGACTCTACCTCTAGACGTACACCGTTCATACCCACTGGATCTTTGATATTGGTCTGGGAGTCCACCGTAAAGCTGCGCGGGAATACTTGGAGAATCTCGCGGTTGGGTGGCAGCTGGATGGCCGTGGCGGCCTCCTCGACACGGTGCAAGTCATCGATGGTGATCTCCTGGTCGGCCCGGCCAACCGCGATGACACCCTTAGAGTTGAGGCTCTGAACATGGGCGCCGTCAATGGAAATGGTGGCACGATCAATCGGCACGCCAGAAATGCGCTCAGCCTCGTCCACGGCCGCGGTAATGCTCGAAACAGTTTCCTCTACATCTACGACCACGCCCTTGCGCATACCGCTGGTGGGCGCAGAGCCTACTCCAATGACACTAGGGAGCGCCGAGCCCTCTTCGTGCAGACCAACAATGCAGCACACTTTAGTACTGCCAATATCGAGGCCGATATAAATTTGCTCAGTCGGTTTGGCTGCCACGAGTAGGCTAATGCTCCTTAGATTGACTCATATTATAGTTCTTATGCCGCTATAAGTGCAAATGCTGTATGCAGCAATTATATACCCATCAAGCTTGAATCCATATGCTATTCATATTGAATACATAATTTGTTCTATTTGGTCAGGATCTCAGCACCAGTAGGGGTCACCAACACGGTGTGCTCAAACTGAACTCCGAGGCTGCCGTCAGCCGTGAGAATAGTCCAGTTATCAGGGGCCAGCTTAACGTGCGGACCGCCAAGTGTGGCCATGGGCTCAATGGCAATCGTCATGCCGGCTTTTAGCTTAGCTCCCCGGCCCGCCTTGCCATAGTTGGGAATAATGGGATCCTCGTGAACCTCATGCCCCACTCCATGACCACACAGATCCTCTATGACGCCCAGGCTATCTCGCCGCAGTCGCTTCTCAATGGCGTGCGCAATGTCGCCCACTCTGGCATCGGCCCTGACCTGCTTGATGCCCAGCATGAGGGCTTCCTCGGTGGCCTGTAGCAAGCCGCGCGCCGTATCGTCAATCAGCCCCACGGGCACGGTCACAGCCCCGTCGGTGATCATGCCCTCATAATCCACACCAAAGTCGAGCCCCACCAGGTCACCTTCGGCCAGTCGACGGGCGCCAGGAATGCCATGAACCACCTCGTCATTAACTGAAATGCAAATGACGGCCGGAAAGCCTTGATACCCTAAAAATGCCGGCTCACCGCCGAGCCGCTTCAGCTCCTTGGCCGCCAAAGTATCCAGCTCGCGAGTGGTCATGCCGGAATGCACCTGCGGAACCAGATAGCGCAACACGGCCGCCAGCATGGCGCCACTGGTGCGAATGCGCTCAATTTCTATCGGGGTCTTGATTCGATTCATCATGATAAGGCTGTCCTGATCTGCTCTTCAACGTCCTCTATGGTACCACGCCCGTCAATGACGTGAAGCTGGCCACGCGCTGCATAGTAGTCTGCCACCGGCGCCATAACCGCATGGTACTGACGGCGTTTACGCACCTGAGCTTCGGCCGTATCATCGCTGCGGCCGCGCGAGGCCAGCCGCTTTGCCGCCGTTGCCTCGTCAATCTGGATCTCCAGCACTGCCTGCAGGCGCCGCGACCAGTCCGCCAGACGACCGTCGAGCCACTCCGCCTGCTCGACTGTTCGCGGGAAACCATCCAACACCACGCCCTTAGCTTGAGGCACGTTCGCCATGGCGACATTGAGGACTCGCTGGACCTCGTCGGTGGGAGCCAGCTGACCTTTTTGCAGAATGGCCACCGCAGCCGGATCGGCCCGCAGCAGTCGGCCAGTCGAAAAATGCGCGTAGCCCAACTGGGCTGCCAGGCGTTCGCCCTGAACCGTCTTGCCGGCCCCGGTTGGGCCCATAATCACAACTACATCGGCCATAGACGCACCACGTAGGGCCCAAAGATCACGACACCCATCATAATGGCCGCTACCGCCGCCACCAGCACCGCTCCAGCTGCCATATCCTTAATAATCATTATTTGATGGTTGGGCTTGTTGTCAATGAGATCAAGCGTCTTTTCGATGGCTGTATTAAAGATCTCCGCCAGAAACACAATGATAACGGCGAAGAAAATGGCCGCCAACTCCACGTCTGAGATGCGCAGAAAAAGCCCTAGTGCAAAGGCTAAAATAGCGAACAACAAATGTACTCGGGCATTCCGCTCATATCTGAACACATGAATTATTCCCTGCCAGGCAAAGTAAAAACCGCGCCAAAAACCGCCCATTAATCCTCCCATTTGAATTCCCGATACTGATACCCAGCCGCCGTTAGCAACTCTTTTTGCAAGGCTTGCATCCGCTCCTGATCGGCGGGTGTTTGGTGATCCCAGCCCAGAATATGAAGCACGCCATGAACGGTCAGCAATGCCACCTCTTCGGATGGCGTCGTATGGGCTTGCTCGGCCTGGCGCAGAGCAATTTCGTAGCAAATGGCAATTTCGCCAACTACATCCTCAATAGGCTCACTGCCCTCTTCGATATAGCTAAACGATAATACGTCGGTGGCATAGTCATTACCGCTGTACTCTCGATTCATTTCCTGGCTGCGAGCTTCATCCACAAAGGCCACATTAATAACGCCGCCCGGGAGTTCGGGCAATGCTCGCACAAGGGCCATAAACACGCGTTCGGTCGGGGCTAGGTCCAGCCCAGCCGGCAGTTCGCCGGTAAATTGCAGCTCTAGATCGGTCATGAGGCGCCCAGCTTCTCCCGTACGAGTCGCGATACCAGGCCGCCTTCGGCCCGAGCGCCCACCTGTTGCATAACCGCACCAGTAACCGCGCCCATTTGTTTCATGTCAGTGGCGCCCTGGGCTGCTATCACCTCATCGATGATGCTAGCAATCTCATCCTCGGCCAGCGGCTCGGGCAAGTACGTGCGGATAATGGCCAGTTCTTTCTCCTCGATGGCTGCAAGCTCCATGCGTCCAGCCACCTCGTACTGCTCAATCGAGTCACGGCGCTGCTTGGCCTCGCGCTGCAGTACCTTGAGAGCTTCAATGTCACTCAGCTCGTGTCCGGTCTTGATCTCTTCGTTCTTCATAGCCGAACGCAGCAGTCGGACCGTGCCCAGTCGTTCGGTCTCACCCGCCTTCATGGCGGCCTTCATATCTTCAGTTAATTGCTCGGGAATACTCATGAATTATCCTATTTCTCCCGTTATTGTACCATTTCCGCTTAAGCCCCGAGTATCAAAGCAAACACTGGGTAATTTTTGCAAAAAAATTGCCAAAATTCACGAGTCCACCCATACCAAAAAGCCCCGGGTAAAACCGGGGCTTTTTGGTGCCGTCTGGTGGCGAGGTGGCCATTAGCGGCCGAGATAAGCCTTTGCCTTGGCGGCCTTACGGGCCGCTTTGCGGATGGCGATCTCGCGCTGAGCTCGCTTGGTCGGCGGCTTCTCGAAGAACTTGTTGCGACGAGCAATACCAAGTACGCCCGATTGCTGGACTTTCTTGTTGAACCGGCGAATTAAGCTTTCGAGCGGCTCTTTGTCGTCTTTACGAGTAACTTGCAACATATGAGTATCACCTCCTTTCCTAAGGCATTGGCGCCGTCATTAGCGACGGCAACTCGGGGTATAATACCAGATTTTGTGAGCATAAACAAGGCAAAGGCCCCCATCGCGGATCCGCGATGGGGGCCGAAAGCGCCGGGAATCAGCCACATGAGGCCCTTGAAATCAACAGCGCACAAGCCTCATTTGGCTTGCGGTTTGTCTCGCAGCTTGAGGATGGTGGCGCTGGAGCGTCCTTTCAATCGGGAAACGGCATAGCCTGGCCACCATAACCACCGGCGAAGGATGCGACGCCTGGCTGCGGTCATTTGGGCGTCGAACGCTTTGGAACTTGGGTTCATTAATAGCAATCTACTCATTCGGCTAAACTCTAGCACCATGAGGTCAAACGCCATCGCCGACCCGACAACAAGGTACAGCCCTCCGATGATAAGCACAATTGAAACTATCAGCACGAGCATCACCTCAACTCCGCACAACTTACTGCGCGGTTATCAGGACGAGCGAAGAAAACCGACTAGCTCACGTGGCCACAACAGCGCCCGGACAGCTAATCCTAGGAGGTGTCTCGCGGTTTTTCGGAAAGTCCAGCCCCGGGGAGCCTTCCCCTGGAGCAGGGCTAGTCGAAACTGCCACGAAATAACCAACCAGACAAGCACGGCAACGCTGGCATACACCAATGCGAGCATCACGAAGGTAAAGAGGAACAAGTCACCACCCCGAAATCGACGCTAAAGATGGAAGGCTCAGTTCACTAACCTACAATGTATTTAACGTTCACGCAAGTTTAAAGCTGGTCGAAATCGGTACCGCGCAACTTAAGATCGGCCTTAATGTCACCGAGCACGTGAAAGTGCAAATGATCAATAACCTGACCGGCCGGGCGGCCATTATTAAGCGCTACGCGATACCGCCCTTTGAGCCCTACCGCATGCGCTGCCTCCCGGACCGCCACGAGCAGCTTTCCGCCCAGCTCCACATCGTCGAGAGCATCCAAATTTTCTACATGCTGCTTGGGCACTACCAAAATATGGGTAGGCGCTTTGGGATGGATATCATTAAAGGCTGCGGCAACTTCATTTTGCCAAACCAGACTTTCGGCTTTGCCGTTGGCGATGGAACAAAAAAGACAATCATTCATGTGCGTATTATACATGGTCTGATTGCCCCGCCTGAAACCGCTTATGCCGGTTCAAAAGATATGATTTCGACGATACTCGTTTTTGTCATAATTGTCAAATACTTATGACAATTCTTATGCTTAACTTAGTGCTTATGGTTGACTTTCGGCGCTTTTGAGCCCAAGATAACTGATTCCTATGAAAAAAGTCTTTTTATTCTCGGTCGGGCTGGCCGTTATCATGAATATTTGGCAGTTTCTCAGCAGCAACCAGCAGCGAGCCGACGCCTTCGTGATGCCCAACCACACTTCCGGCAGCTTAGCTAGCTCGCCGCAGCCCACTGCCGGAGCCGCCCACAGCGTGAGCACCTATAGTAGCGGCAGCACGAATGCCGAGAACGCAGGCGCGGCTACCCCGCCGCCCGCGGCGCCATCAGCCGATCCGGCAGCCGCTGCCGCGGCCAAGCTAGCCGTGGCCGGCCTTGTACCTAGCTATGCCGCGCTATATCTGGATGTGCAAGCCAAAACAGGTACGCCATGGCAGTTACTTGCGGCGGTTCACAAGATTGAAACCGGCCAGCGCGGCACCACCTCGGTCACATCATATGCTGGAGCCCAAGGCCCCATGCAGTTTATGCCGCGCACCTTTGCGGCCTACGCCATGGATGGCGACGGCGACGGCGCCAAGTCCATTACCGACCTCGAAGACGCCATGCTCACCGCCGGCCGCTACCTAGCCGCAGGTGGCGCCGATAAGGGCAAATACACTGCGGCGCTCTACAACTACAACCACTCCAATACCTATGTGGCGAGTGTGATGAGCGTAGCCCATAAGTTAGGGCTGTAACGTTTCATCGCTGCTCCAATTGCGGCCTTATTGGCTTATGCAAAAACTTGTATTTTCTCTAAAATTAGTATAGAGTTAGCAATCATTCTTACGTGCGTACCCGTCCGAAAGGATCAACATGACCACCGACGAAGCACCCCGGACCACCTTTGAGTTCGTGGGTGTCCTGTACGAAGTGGATGTCGAAAGCGCTGGCCAACCCAACGCCCTGGTACAGCTGCCAAACCCCTACCTCCAACTCGAGGGTTGGTCGGTGCAGCCGGAATGCCGGCCGGAACTTGTGTCGCGGCTGCGAGCCCGCATGCGCCGGACTATCCTGCGCCATCCGGTGGTGCAGGCGCAGGAGGTACCCGAAGTGGTGCTGGTGGATGAGGCCGAGGATCAGCCGCGGCAGATCTGCCTCACCGGCGCGCCCACCGTGGAGCAGATCAGCGATCACGAATTCCTGTGCCGGACCATCAAGCTCGTCTACGTCGATGCCACCATGCTCTGGGGACGGCGCGAGATCGAGTTCGGTAGCCTCAACGTGGGTCGCACTTCGCTGGGTACTCCCCAGCTCTGCGGCGTGCTCGTAGGCAGCAACACTGTCGTCAAGCTCGACTACGACCGTGACGGCGCCGTCATAGCCCTCCGCCTGAGGAAGATCCCCATGGTGAAGTAGTGATCGCGTCCACCCCGCTCCGCCTGCTCTAGTTTTAGAGCGGGCGGCTTTCTTTTACTTGGGCGTGGCACCCGTGTGTAGGAGATAAACGAAGAATACACCCATATCAGTCATAAACTCGGCAAACACCGGCCACAGTAAAACGAACACCGGTATAGCCACGAACACAAACAGTATGTTCTGGCGGATGAGCGCAATGAACAAACCAACCATCACCAAGATGATTGCCAGCGTCACCACCCAGTGCAAGTCCACCGGAAAGAAGGTCAGGAACGAATCATAGGCACGCACCAGTGCATCAAAGAAGCTCATACCTATTTAACTTCTTTACTCATAAAGCTCTTGAGGCTCGACACGGTGTCCATAAACTGGCTTGGGAAGACGATGGTGGAGTTCTTTTCGGCCGCGATCTCCGTGAGCACCTGCAGGTTACGCAGCTGGAGCGCTACCGGATGAGCCGCAATAATATCGGCCGCCTGACCCAGCTTCTCGGCGCTCTGGAATTCGCCTTCGGCGGCGATGATCTTGGCTCGCTTTTCACGCTCAGCCTCAGCCTGCCGCGCCATCGCTCGCTGCATGGTTTCGGGCAGCTGAATATCCTTGAGCTCCACGCGGGTCAGCTCCACGCCCCACTGCTCAATAGTGGACTCGAGCAGTTCCTTAACGAGTGCATTGATTTTATTTGTGTTCGATAGCACCTCATCAAGCGGATGCTGCCCTACAACGTTGCGCACTGTGGTTTGCGCAATCTGATTAATAGCGCTCATGACGTTATCAATGGCCACCAGACTCTTGGTCGGGTCAACTACGCGGTAGTACGCCACCGCCGCCACGCTAATGGACACGTTATCCTTGGTGATAACCTGCTGACCAGGTACCGCCAACGTAATAATGCGCATGTTGACCTTCCGAAGTACGTCAACAAACGGAATAATAAGCCGCAGACCTGGACCCTTCACCCCCACGACCCGACCCAGCCGGAACACTACACCCTGCTCATATTGCTGCACGATGCGTAAACCCATCACGATGATAATGACGAGAATGGTTATAAGCCACCACATACCGACACTCCTGTTATACCCCTATTGTGAACGGATTTTAGGCTCAGCGCAACGATATTTACGCAGGATATTTTTGACATTAACGTCTTAAAGTTATAGAATAATACGGCTGAATCGCGACTTGTACGTAAGGACGTGACTATGAGTTCATCGCAAACGCTAGGGCCGACGCGAAGAGAGGTGCTTCGCCGCTGGCGGAAAGCCGTGCTTCTGCCGCTGGTCTTTTTCCTGACTGGCGCCAGCCTGCTGGCGGGCGGTCTGAACCTGCCCGACACACCGCAGCAGCTTCACCGGATCGAGCATCTCGACCCAAGCCTGCTGCGGCCCGTGGAGCATGCCACCACGAGCTGGCTGCTGGTGCCGGTGGCCGAGGGCCGCGACACTCGTCTGCTTGACCTCCGACGGCCAGCTCTCCCCGGAGAGGTGGTCGAATACTGGGAACGGCAGAGCGATCACGCGGTGGAAGTGAGCCACTTCATCGCGCCGGGCACGCAAGCTCTGGGCGCTATCGCCATGCTGCTCTTTCTGCTGGCAGTGGGCTGGCTGATCGGTCGATCGGACAGAATCACCACGGCTGGCCGCTACACCACCATGTACCGAAACAGCAAGTACTTCGCCTGCAAGTGACGAACAGAGGAGCGCGTCATGCACACTGAGACACCGCCCGAGACAAGAGGCAGGCGGTTTCTCCGCTGGCTTAACACTCAGACCAGCGCGGCGGTCGTCGTGACCGTACTGGCACTGGTCGGCGCTGCCACCTGCATCACCCTGGCCGCCAACGCGCAGGCGCCGGCCCAGTCGTTTCACACCACTACCATGACCGAAGGAATGGTCGGCAAGTTGGCAGTGGATGGGTCGGGCACGGTGTGGGTCCCCACGGGCTACGCCTTGGCGTCCGAGCTCTCAGTCCTGAAGATGCCCAAGCCCGGCGACCACATCAGCTACTGGGAGCTCGAGTCAAACCACGATGTGGCCGAGACGCGCTTCCCTGCGCCCAGCACGCTGCTCTTCGCTCTCCTCGCGGTGGGGTTGATTGTCGTCGGCGTTGCCGGCATCATCGTTGGGGTCCGGCGCTACCGCAGGTGGCTCGACCACAATCCCGACATGCGCTTGCCCAACTAGTCAAACAGACCTAGGAGAACCATGTTCAGCAGGCTCCAGCGAATCCTGGTGCTCTTCCTGCTGGTGATCGCAACCAGCATCCTTGTCACCATTGAGGCCGTCAACAGTACACACCCAGTGCTGACTGCCTTCATCGGGTCCGGCGTCTTGATCCTGACGCTGCTTGCCGGCTTCTTGCTGGGCTCCGCCTCGCGGGAGAAGGACGACGAGAACGACGAGGATCACTCGGAGTAAAGACTCCACACAAAAGCCGGAGGCGGCTACCGCCTCCGGCTTTTCCATTGACATTTATCTGGACGGATTTAGAGTGGAAGAACGAAACCCTCTGGATTTGGAGTGTCCATGCCAGATTTGATTCCGAGTAGTCCGGACCGTCCGCCCGAGTATCGTCGCATCTTGGTGCATGTGCTCAGCGCCGCACCCAACGCAACCGGCGGCTCGCTCATCGGCATCAAGGAGCCCGGTTCTGTCGCCGTTACGTTCATAAGCTTGCCATTTGGCATCGAGGCCGGCGCTACGCTGCGATTGTCTCAGAGCCGAGACGGTCAGCTATGGCACCGATAAACATTATTCCACAAGCCCGAGGGACTTACTCTCGGGCTTTAGCTTTGCGAATTTCTAGCTGATATCAAACCGGCGCCGGAGCTCGGCTACAATCTCAATGTCTTTGAGTGTCTCTTGGGCGCCGGTGGCCATGTCCCGCAGTAGCACGGTGCCTTCTTTGACTTCTTTTTGGCCAATAATAACCGCGTATGGTACGCCCAGTTTGTCGGCTCGGGCAAGCTGCGCGCCGATGCCGTCACGGTCAACGGCGCCGATTGCCGGCACATTGCCATCGAGTAGCTGTTCGATCAACCGAAAAGCTGCTAACCTTGCCGGCTCACCGAGACTGGCCACATACACTCGGCTCGGAGTTGGCTCAGGCGGCTGCACACCAGCAGCCTCAAGCTCCAAGATAACCCGCTCGATGCCCGAGCCAAAGCCCACCGCTGGCGTCGGCGCACCGCCCAACTGCTCTACGAGCACGTCATAACGGCCACCTCCACCTAGCGAGCTCTGAGCACCTTCACGCTCACCGTAAAATTCAAAAACCGTTCGTGAATAGTAATCCAACCCTCGTACCAGTAAGTGATTGAGCTCATAGCTCACACCCAAGTCGTCGAGATACTCTAGCACGCCAGCAAAATGCGCCTGGCAATCCTCACACAGGTAGTTGAGCGTCTGGGGCGCATCCGCCAGCACTACCTGCGTACTAGCCTCCTTACTATCAAGCACCCGTAGGGGGTTCTTCTTGAGCCGCTCGCGGTCCACCTCGGCCAACTGCCTTACATTAGCCTCCAGGTATTCAATAAGTGCCTTGCGATATTTGGGCCGACAAGCCGCATCGCCAATACTGTTGATTTGCAGGGTTAAGTTGGGAAGACGTAGGCGCTTAAACACCCGCTGCAGCAGCATAATAAGCTGGGCATCGGTGCTGGGGTTGGCGTCGCCGATAACCTCGGCGCCCATTTGCTTGTGCTGACGATAGCGACCTTCCTGCGGCCGATCATAGCGCCACATATCTTCCAGATAGTACAGGCGAACTGGCTGCGGCCGCGAGCCCATGCCATTCTCAATATACGACCGCACCATGCCAGCCGTACCCTCGGGCCGCATAGCTAGGCGCTTACCACCCAAATCGTCGAAGGCATACATTTCTTTATCGACAATATCGGTACCATCCCCGACGCTGCGGACAAACAGCGCGGCGTCTTCCAAAACGGGAGTCTCCATGCGGCCATAGCCAGCATCCTCGGCTGCTCGGGCAAAGGTATTCATCACGTAGTCATAGATGTAGCGACGCTCAGGCAAGAGGTCATACATACCGCGCACGGTCTGAAACTGCTGTTTCGCCATTGTAACTCCTTGTAGCTGGGGCTTAGCGTAGCATAGCGGGGCCCACGCGAGCAACCACGGCGTAATGCATAAAAGCTGCACTCTCACCTGCTCACTCGAATATGAACGTGACCGCCTTTCCCTTGGGTCTTTAATGAGAACCGCATATTCTCTTCGCAGGCAAAAGCTCCGCTACCGTTGACTAGCGGAGACTTGCTCTTTGAGACAGAATTCGCGGTATGCACAAAGGGAGCCCAAGTAACTGCGATAGCCCGTTCGAATTTTGATCGAAAAGAGCAAGGCGAAGCTACAACCGCTTCACACTCAGCATACCTGGTAGCTGCTCCAGTGTGCGCATCATATCGGCAAGCACAAATAAGTCTGGCACTTCGATGGCGAAGCTAACCCGGGCCCTATCGGGCGTACCGGCCATGTCACTCACGATGTGGCCGATATTAAGCTGGGATCGCGCTATGGTGCCTGTGATATCAGAAATAAGCCCGATACGGTTCATAGCCACAAGCTCGAGGCGACACAAGAGACGCCCTGGCGTATCCGCCAACGTCTCCCAGTGACAGCCGACAAACCGCTCCATATCATCAGGCAGGTTAGGGCATCCTAGCGCATGCACCGTTACCCCGGACCCTCGCGTAATATAGCCCACGATGGGCTGTGGGAACACCGGCTTGCAGCATGGCGCCAGCGTGTACGGCAACGGTTCCCCGCCCTCCACCAGCACCCTGCCGGTGGTCTCGGGTCGCTTCACTATCGGCAAGGCTGCCGGCCTGGCTGCATCTGGGAAGAGCTTGCGAATAACCGCAGCTACGCTCAAACTCCCCTCGCCGATGGCCGCCAGTACATCTTCGGTTGACCTATAATGCAGCGAATCAAGAGCGTCAGCCTGAACCCGCGCCGGCACCTCTTCCAGCCGCTGCTTACCCCAAGCCTTGAGCTCAACCTCAAGCGCCGCACGGCCGACGGCCACATTAGCCTCTCGGCTGGCCGAGCGAAACCAACTCCGAATCCGATTCTTGGCCGCCGCCGTTTTTACAAACAACAGCCAATCGTGATTGGGCGCTGGTTCCCGCCGAGTTATAACCTCTACCACATCGCGATTCTCTAGCCGAGTATCAAGCGTCACCATCCGGTCATTAACTCGAGCACCCATGGTCTTAAGACCAACATCGCTGTGCACTGCAAAGGCAAAATCCAACGCCGTGGATCCTTCTGGGAGGTCATATAGGTCGCCTTTGGGGCTAAACACAAAGATGCGGTCGGCAAATAGCTCCATGCGAGCCCCTTCCAAGAACTCCGAGCCTCCGCCGGTAGCTTGCTGCAACGTCGTCAGCTGGTTCACCCACTGCAAGTTACCCGGCAACTTGGCCGCGCCCTCGCCCTTGGCGTAAGCAGACGTTGTTTTGTGCGCATCATAGTAAAAGTGAGCCGCTAGGCCATGCTCGGCCTCTTCGTGCATCTCCGGCGTGCGGATCTGGATTTCGATGATGTGCCCACTCAGCGCAAACACCGTAGTGTGCAGGCTCTGGTAGCCATTAGGCTTGGGTACGGCAATATAATCTTTTATGCGATAAATTAGCGGCTTGTAGTGTTGATGAATAAGCCCTAGCACCTGATAGCAGGCCGCCACATCCGACACGATAATACGAATAGCCGTTAAATCGTAAATCTTATCAAGATCACCATTTACCTTGGTCAGTTTCTTATAAATAGAGTACAAGTGC
>Ga0070666_10001593_pt1 | contig 13797 bp, 9 predicted proteins | sample KBSS23metaG_FD_64677 | JGI IMG/M metagenome (GOLD analysis project Ga0070666, IMG submission 64677) | Switchgrass rhizosphere microbial communities from Kellogg Biological Station, Michigan, USA - KBS S2-3 metaG | ecosystem: Host-associated > Plants > Roots > Rhizosphere > Soil ... | reverse complement strand
GCCGCTTCTCGCTGGAATTGAACAGCTGATCGACGAGATCCGCTTCGATGCGGATGTTGCGCTGCAGCATGTAGGACAGAAACCGGTCGGCGAACGCCGGCTGCTCGTGAAGCAGCCGGACGATCGCCTCTTTCTCGATCGTCAGCACGCTGCTGGCCGCGATCGCGGTCGCGGTGCCGATGCGGACCGATTGCCCCGCCAGCACGCCCTCGCCGAAGAAGTCGCCCGGCACCAGCATCGCGACCACCGCCTCCTTGCCGATTCGGGAGAGCACCGACAACTTGATCGCGCCCTTCTGGAGGTATCGCACGTCGTGGCCGGCATCGCCCTGCGCGAAAATGACCTGGCCGCGCCGGTACCTCGTGACGGGATGCCGCGGCCCATCGGCTTTCAGGTACTTCTCGACATCGAACGCAGGCTTGCGCTTCGGGTTGACGGATGCTGTTCTCGGAGGCATCGGGGGGCGGATTATGGCACGTGAGCGCACTCGGGCTGACGACTGTCCAAAACGCAACAGCATCGATTCTGATGAGCTGTCACACTCGGCGCGTGCCACTCGAACTCTCGCCGCGTCGTGAGCTCCCGAAAACACTGACCGGCATCCGCGGCTTCGACGAAATCACCCGCGGCGGATTGCCGAAGGACCGGCCGACGCTCGTCTGCGGTGGGCCTGGATCCGGCAAGACCCTGCTGGCGCTCACCTTCCTGGTGAATGGCGCGCTGCAGTTCGACGAGCCCGGCGTGCTCCTCACCTTCGAAGAGAACGCCGAGGAGATGGCGAGTGACGTGGCGTCGCTCGGCTTCGACCTCCGCACCTTGATCGACAAGAAGCAGCTGGCGGTCGACTACGTCCGCGTCGAGCGCGGCGAGATCGAGGAGACCGGCGAGTACGATCTCGAGGGACTGTTCGTCCGGCTCGCCTTTGCGATTCGCAGCATCGGCGCCAAGCGCGTGGTCCTCGACACCATCGAATCGCTGTTCGCGGGGCTGAAGAACGACGCCATCCTCCGCTCCGAACTGCGCCGGCTGTTCACCTGGCTGAAGCAGCAGGGCGTTACCGCCGTCATCACCGGCGAGCGTGGCGACGGTCTGCTGACCCGTCAGGGGCTCGAGGAGTACATCTCCGACGCCGTCGTGCTGCTCGACCACCGCGTCTACGATCAAGTCTCCACGCGGCGGTTGCGCGTCGTGAAATACCGCGGCTCCTATCACGGCACGAACGAATATCCCTTCCTCATCAACGCCGACGGCATCAGCGTGCTGCCGGTGTCGTCGATGGCGCTTCAACACGACGCCCCGCTGGAGCGCGTCTCGTCCGGCATCGACCATCTCGACACGATGCTCAGCGGCCAGGGGTTCTATCGCGGGAGCACGATCCTCGTCTCCGGCACTGCCGGCACGGGGAAGACGAGCCTCGGGGTCCACTTCCTCGACGCAGCCTGCCGTCGCGGCGAGCGCTGCCTGTGCTTCCTCTTCGAGGAGTCACCGCAGCAGCTGCTGCGGAACATGCGCTCGATCGGCATCGACCTGGAGCCGTGGGTGACGGCCGGCCTGCTCCAGTTCCATGCCGATCGGCCGTCACGCTACGGCCTCGAGACGCATCTCGCGACGATGCACACCGTAGTGGCCGACTTCAAGCCGACGGTGACCGTCATCGACCCGGTGACGAATTTGATGACCGTCGGCACCTCCGGCGACGTCCAGGCGATGCTGACACGCATCATCGACCACTTGAAGACCGAGAACATCACCGCGATGATGGCCAGCCTGACGCCGGGCCACAATGCGATCGAGCGGATTGACAGCACCATCTCGTCGCTGATGGATACGTGGATCGTGCTGGCCAACGAGGCGGTCGGCGGCCGTCACCGGCGCGGCCTGTACGTGCTCAAATCGCGCGGGATGGCGCACTCCAACGAGCTCCACGAGTTCGCGTTGACCGATCACGGGTTACGGATGCTCCACAGGACCGGTGAGCCGGATGGACGGTCGAACCAGTACATCCCTGAAAGGGTGAGTCGCGATGCCGGTGTTTGACGGCGCGCCCGCGAGACCGATATCTGTCGAGCAAACCTATGAGTTACGGCTCTACGTCGCCGGGCAGACACCGAAATCCGTGTTGGCCCTCGCGAATCTGCGGCAGATCTGCGAGCAGCACCTCCACGGCCGCTACACAATCGAGGTGATCGATCTGATCGCGACTCCGCAGCTCGCGCAAGGCGACCAGATTCTCGCGCTGCCCACCCTCGTGCGGCGGCTGCCTGAACCGATCAAGAAGATCATCGGCGATCTCTCGAACACGGAACGCGTCCTGGTTGGACTGGATCTCCGTGTCCGAGCCTGACGACGGTCCGCCGTCTGCCTCGGGCGAGCTGGCGGCGCGCGGTGCCACACCGGCGCCGGGGACGGAGCGATACGTTCTCCGCCTGTATGTCGCCGGCATGACACCTCGATCGGCGGCAGCGATCAGGAATCTGCAGGCGATCTGCGACGAGCGCCTCGCCGGCCGGCACGACCTCGAGGTGATCGACATCTACCAGCAACCGGTCCTGACCAGGGGCGAGCAGATCATCGCGGCGCCGACGCTGATCAAGAAGCTCCCGCTGCCGATGCGCCGGCTGGTCGGCGACATGTCCGATCGGGACCGCGTGTTGTTGGGGCTCGATCTCGTGAGCCAACCCGATCCCTCGAAATAAGACCATGGTCATCAGCGAACCACCTGCGCCCGAACGGTCGTCGACACTGGAGATGCGTCTGGCAGAAGCCGAGGACGTGCTGCGCGCGATTCGTCACGGCACCATCGACGCGTTTGTCGTCGAGGCACCCGGCGGCAACCAGGTCTACACGCTCCATAGCGCCGACGAACCCTACCGCATGCTGGTCGAACAGATGCAGGAGGGCGCGGTCGTCCTCACGGCTCGCGGCGAGATCGTTTTTGCCAACGCCGCCTTCGCCGCGCTCGTCGGCCAGCCGCTCGAATCGGTCGTCGGCGGCCGGCTCGATCGATTCGTCGCGCCGTCCGATCGCCTCGACGTGGAAACGTTGATCGGCAAGGGCAGCGGGCGATGTCGAACCCGGCTGGCCGGATCGAATTCGCACATCGTCGAAGTGAGCCTGTCGCTCTCGACGACGAGATCGGTCTCCGGCGATCGCTTGAATCTGATCGTGACGGACTTGAGCGAGTTGCTCGAGGCGCACCACCTGCGCGATCGCGCGGAACGCGCCAGCCGCACCAAGGACGAGTTCCTGGCGACATTCGCCCACGAGCTGCGCAATCCACTCGCCGCGATCGGCGGCGCCGCCAGCGTGCTCGAGGTCACACGCAACCAGGCGCGATCCCCGGCTGGGGCGCACGCGGTGATCGCGCGACAACTCGATCACATTTCACACCTGATCAATGACCTGCTCGACGTCGAGCGCGTCGAGTCCGGAAAGCTGCGACTGAATCGGCAGCCGATCGACATCGAAGAGGCGATCCGCCGCGGCGTCAGCACCTTTAGCGACGACGCGACGCTGGATCGGCGGATCACGATTAGCACGGAGGCGGTGTGGGCCGACTGCGACCCGGTGCGGTTCCAGCAGGTGCTGACCAACATCATGACCAACGCGGTCAAGTACACGCCGCCAGGTGGACAGATTCGAGTGGCGCTGCGCGCCGAAGACGGCGACGCCGTGCTGAGCGTCGAGGATACCGGCTTCGGCATCGCGCGGGCGCTGCTGCCGTTCGTCTTCGATATGTATATGCAGGTCGATCACACGCTGGCGCATGCGAAAGGCGGCCTCGGAATTGGTCTGGCCCTGGTGCGCCGCCTCGTCGAACTCCACGGTGGCACGGTCGTCGCGTCCAGCGATGGGGAGGGACGTGGCAGCAGGTTCACGGTGCGATTGCCGCAGATCGCGGCGCCAGGCCACTCGGTCTCATTGCCGGAGGCGCGCTCGTCGCCACCGAGGCGCGTGCTCCTCATCGAAGACAGCGCGGACGCGCGGGAGCGATTGCGACTGACCCTCGAACGTGCCGGGCACCTCGTCTACGACGCGGCCGACGTTGAGCGCGGCCTGGAGCTGCTAAAGACAGTGCGTCCAGACGTTGGCATCATCGACATCAGCACGCACGCCGTGGACCGCGGTCGCATCGCCCGGCGGTTTCGCCAGGCACGGCACGGCCGCAACATGCTCCTCGTCGCTCTCGGTTTGTCGAGGTCCCCGACCGACGCAGGCGGCCCGGCGAAGGACGGCTTCGATTTCCACGTCGCCAAACCGGTCGACGGCGAGCATCTGGCGCATCTGCTCCGAGCCGCCGCCGTCCGCCGACGGCCCGCGTCTCCGGTGTGTCTTTGAGCACACCGCCGCTTCGAACGTGTCGGGTAGGCTGAGAGCCACCGGGGCAGCAGCCTGAGGACACGGTTATGGATCACGACGCCGAGGCACCCGACGACACGCTCAGCGAGCAGCGGCGCGACGCCGCGGAGCGCGTGAGGCGCGAGGCCGAAGATCGCAGAGGTCTGGCCGAAGAGGCGCGTGAGGTCCGCGACCGGCATCGCGAAGCCGTGGAAGGCGTGCGGCAGGAACGCGAAAAGCTGCGCGAAGCGGCGGAGGGAGCTCGCGCCGCGAGTGAAGACGCCCGCGCCGCCGCCGAACAAGCGCGCCACGCCGTCGTCGACGCCGTCGCCGCGACAGCGTGCACACTGCAGGCGACCCTCGAGCAAATGAAGGCCACAGAAGAGTTGTGGCGGACGCTGCGCGACATCAGGGATCGGAACACCCTGGATTCCAATTGAAGATGTCAGCGAGCGGTCGTCTTCGCGGTCGAGCCAGTTGAGCGCGCTTGTGCAAAAGTGACAAATCGAGACATTCAGGCCGTCGAGATCCTCTCCTATAATGTCGGTTGCCATTCGCCGGACCGTTCGCGGTCCGTCCTGTCTGCAGTGACAGCACTCGTCGGTTGAAAGGAGCCCATGATGTTGCGTGTTTCGATGGCGCTGGCGTTCAGCGGCCTGATGGTCGCGGCACTCCCCGCGACCGCGGCCGACGCGCCGAAGACCCCGACGTTCACCAAGGACGTCGCGCCGATCTTCCAGCAGAAATGCGAGTCGTGCCACCGGCCCGACAACATGGCCCCGATGTCGCTGATCACGTACGAGCAGGCGCGTCCCTGGGCCAAGTCGATCGCCGCCCGCGTCGCCGCGCGGCAGATGCCGCCGTGGCACATCGACAAGACCATCGGCATCCAGAAATTCAAGAACGATCGCTCGCTGAGCGATGAGCAGATCGACACGATCGTCACCTGGGTGAACGCCGGCGCACCGAAAGGCGATCCGAAGGACATGCCGGCGCCGCGCGTCTGGAAGGACGAATCGGGCTGGGCGATGGCGAACAAGTACGGCGAGCCCGACCTCGTCGTGAAGTCGCCGGAGTACACGATGCCGCCGGTCGCGCAGGACGCGTGGTGGCGGCCGAGCGTTCCCACCAACCTGTCCGAGCCGCGCTGGGTGCGCGCGATCGAAATCCGTCCGGTCGGCAAGAACGCGCGCAAGATCACGCACCATGCGCTCGCCCGCCTGCAGCAGCCGGAGGACATGGACCCGGCGCTGTTCACAAACGATCCGAACGTCTCGGGCGACGGCCTGTTCATGGAGTGGGCCGTCGGCAAGAACGGCGACGAGATGCGTCCGGACGCCGGCCGCCTGATGCTCCCGAACTCGAAAATCGTGTGGGAGATGCACTACCACGCAGTCGGCGAGGAGATCACCGCGCACACCGAGCTCGCCGTCTGGTTCTATCCGAAGGGCCAGGAGCCGAAGCACCGCGAAGTGCTGGCGCTCTTCAACACCTTCTCGGGCTCGGTGCCGGGTGCACGGTCGCTCGACATTCCGCCCAACCAGGTGACCACGACCGAGAGCTTCGTGACCTTGAAGCAGAACGCCCGCATCGAAAACTTCCAGGCGCACATGCACCTGCGCGGCAAGGGCATGTCGATGGAAGCGATCTACCCGGACGGCCGCCGCGAGATGCTGAGCCAGGTGACCAATTTCAACTTCAACTGGCACAACATGTACATCTACGACGACGACGCGGCGCCGCTGCTGCCGAAGGGGACGATCCTCCACCTGCTCGCGTGGTACGACAACACCAAGCAGAACAAGGACAATCCGGATCCGGATCAGTGGGTGGGATGGGGCGATCGCACGGTGGACGAGATGGGCCACGCGTGGATCAACATCACGTACTACAACGACGACGACTTCAAGGTTGAAACAGCGGCGCGCGCGGCCAAGACCGTGAACACGACCGCCGATCGGCAGCAGTAAGATCCGCTTACGCGCGGCCTACGGTAGCGCAGGCCTTGCGGCCTGCCGGTCGGCCGCGCGGGCAGCCCTGAAGGGCTGCGCTACGTTGATTTCGACTAGGCGCCGTCCGATTGGGCGGCGCCTTTTTTTCAGGTGAGATCAGGATGCGCGCACGTTCCCTTGCTCTGTGTGCTTTGCTCGCCGCGTCGGCCGGCGGATCGCTCGTCGTCTCGGGGCAGCAGCCGCCGGCGCCGCAGGGCGGTATCGGCCAGACGCCGAGCTCGCTGCCGTTGACCCAGTCGGTCCGCGAGCGCGGCTCCAGCGTCACGCCGGCTTTCGAAGGTTGGTACTACGAGAAGGACGGCAGCGTGCGCCTGCTCGTCGGCTACTTCAATCGCAACCTGAAACAGGAGTTCGACATTCCGGTCGGCCCGAACAACCGCATCGAACCGGGCGGGCCGGACATGGGACAGCCGACCCACTTCGGGCCGGGCCGCGGGTGGGGCGTGTTCTCGATTCCGGTATCGAAGGATTTCGGCGACAAGAAGCTCACCTGGACGATCGTCGCCAACGGCTTCACCAACGCGATCACGCTGCACACGAAAGCCGACTACGTCGTCGAACCGTTCGAGGACGCCGCCAACAAGAACACGCCGCCGAAGCTGCGCTTCAAGGAGAACGGCGCGGCGTTCGCCGGCGCGCCGAAGGACGTCGCGGAGAAGTACACCGCGAGCGCAGGCACGCCGCTGGCGATTACGGTGTGGGCAGCCGACGAGGGCGCGAAGCTGAACGTGCCCGAGCCGAGCGGGCGCGGACGTGGACGCGGACGCGGCGGCGATGCGGACCCAGGGCGTGGCGATGCGGCAGGCCGCGGCGATCAGGCGGCGGGACGCGGCGGCCGCGCCGGCGGCCGCAGCGACATCCCGCCCGAGTTCCAGCCGGCGCCGCCGCTCGCGCTCACCTGGTCGAAATACCGCGGCCCCGGCGATGTGAAGTTCGACAACGCCAAGCCGAAGATCGACGTCGACAACGTCCCCAATCGCCCGGCGGGTACGGTCAGCGGCAAGGCGACCGTGAACGTCACGTTCGCAACGCCCGGCGACTACATCCTCCGCGTCGAAGCCAACGATTCGACCGGCGCCGGCGGGGGAGGATTCCAGTGCTGCTGGACCAACGCCCACGTAGGGGTCACGGTGAAGTAATTAAGAATTAGGGAATTAAGAATTAAGAATTCGTACAAACGTTCGCACGATTTCCGATGGTTGAAAGTGTCCGTATCTCACGAACGTGTATACGAATTCTTAATTCCTAATTCCTAATTCTTAATTGCAGCGAGACGCCGACGCAATGTGCGCCCTATGAGAGTCCTCAAATTCGGCGGCTCGTCATTAGCCACGCCGGCGACGATCCGCGGTGTCGGGCGGATTCTGCTCGAGGCGCGGCGCCGCGAGCCGGTCATCGGCGTGGTGTCGGCCTTTCAGGGTGTCACCAATCAACTGCTCGAGTGCGCGCGGCTCGCGGAGCGGGGCGACGACGCCTTCGAAGCGGCGTTCGAGACGATTGCGAAGCGTCATCGCGCCGCCGTCTCGCAGCTGGTCACGAAGCGCCGCGCCCGTGTCCGCGCTGCCGTCGACGCGCTGCTGACCGAGTTGCACAGTACGCTCCAGGGCGTCCATCTCCTGCGTCATTGCCCGCTGCGCGCGCTCGACATGACCGCCAGCTTCGGCGAGCGGCTGTCGACAGTGATCGTAGCCGCCTACCTCGATCAGACCGAGCCATCGATCCCGGTCGACTCGCGCGAGCTCGTCGTCACCGACGATCAGTTCACGCACGCGGCGGTGATCTTCCGCAAGACCAATCGTCGGACCAACGCCTACTTCACGGAGCTGTTCCGCCGCTCGCCGCGATCGATTCCGATCGTCACCGGGTTCATCGGCGCGACCGAGGACGGGCAGACGACGACGATCGGCCGGAACGGGTCGGACTACAGCGCCGCGATCATCGGCGCGGCCGTCGGTGCGTCGGTGATCGAGATCTGGACCGACGTCGACGGCGTACTCAGCGCCGATCCGCGGATCGTGCCGGCCGCGTTCGTGCTGCCGGAGATGACCTACGAAGAGGCGATGGAGCTCTCGTACTTCGGCGCCAAGGTGCTCCACTCGGCGACGATCGCGCCGGCGGTCGCCAAGCGCATCCCGATCCTGATCAAGAACACGTTCAATCCCGAGGCGCCGGGGACGCTGATTTCGCGCAAGGCCGCCGACGCCGCCGGCAACGTCGCGAAGGGCATCACCTCGGTTGGCGATCTGTCGCTGCTGACGCTGCGCGGACCGGGCATGGTCGGCGTGCCCGGCGTCGCCGAGCGATTGTTCCGCGCCCTCGCCTCGCGGCGCGTCAGCGTCGTGATCATCTCGCAGGCCTCGTCCGAGCACACCATCTGCTTCGGCGTGCGCAGCGCCGACGTCGCGGCGGCGGTTGGCGCGATCCGCCACGAGTTCCAGTTCGAGTTTCACGAGCAGTCGATGCGCGTCGACGTCAAGGATCAGCAGGCGATCCTCGCCGTCGTCGGCGAAGGGATGAAAGGCCGGCCCGGCGTCGCCGGCAAGGTGTTCGAGGCGCTCGGCCGGCAGAACATCAACATCAGCGCGATCGCGCAGGGTGGATCGGAGCGCAACATCTCCTGCGTCATCGACGCGCCGCAGCAGGGACGGGCGCTGAACGCCATCCACCAGGGGTTCTTCGAGCCGCGCAAACGGCTGGCGCTGGCGGTGGTCGGCGTCGGCAACGTCGGCGGAGCGGTGCTGCGCCAGGTGGAGCAGCAGCGCAACTATCTCCTGTCGAAGGGCTTCGATGTCTCGGTCGTCGGCGTCGCCAACAGCAAGCGCTTCGTCGCCGACGCGCGCGGCGTCGATCTGTCGCGCTGGAAGGAGCTGCTGCAGGGGTCGAGCGATCGGATGGACGGCGACGACTTCGCGGCACGTCTCGCCGCGATGGAGCTGACCAACGCGGCGCTGGTCGACTGCACCTCCGGGCCGACGATCGTCGACGCCTACCCGGCGTTCATCGACGCCAACCTGCACATCATCACGCCGAACAAGTGGGCCAACGCGCTGCCGTGGCAGCGTTATTCGCGGCTGATGGCGATGCTCGACCAGCGCAAGCGGCATTTCCTGTTCGAGGCCAACGTCGGCGCCGGGCTGCCGGTGGTCTCGACGCTGCGCGACCTGATCGCGAGCGGCGACGAGATCGTGCGGATCGAGGGCATCCTCTCGGGCACGCTCAGCTATCTGTTCAATACTTTCGACGGCACGACCCCGTTCAGCGCGCTGGTCCGCGACGCGCACAAGATGGGCTACACCGAGCCGGACCCGCGCGAGGATCTGTCAGGGCAGGACGTGGCCCGCAAGCTGCTGATCCTGGGGCGCCAGATCGGTCTGCAGATGGATCTCGAGGAGGTTCAGGTCGACAGCCTCGTGCCGGCGCCGCTGGCGCGCGGCAAGTACTCGCCGGCCTTTCTCGACGCCTTCGCCCGCTACGACCGGCCGATCGCCGAGCGGGTGCGGCGCGCGGCGGCTCACGGCGCGGTGCTTCGCTATGTCGGCACGCTCGAGCGCGGCCGCGCCCGCGCCGGGCTGAAGGAGTTTCCGCGCCAGCATCCGGTCGCGGCGGCGAAGGGCAGCGACAACGTCATCGCCTTCACGACCAAGCGGTATTCGCGGACGCCGCTCGTCGTCCAGGGACCGGGCGCCGGCGCCGACGTCACCGCGATGGGCGTCTTTTCCGACATTCTCAAGCTGCTTCACTACCTGCCGCGCTGAGAACTGGAGTCGACGGCGTCTTCGACGGCGTAGCGGCACGCATCGAGAAGCGATCGGGCTTCGAGCAAATCTGACGTATCGAAGCCTTCGGTAAACCGCTCGTAGATTCGCGACAAGTCTGCGCATGCCGACGGCGATGTCGGCGCCGCGCGCACGCGGCGGACCGCGGTGCGCAATTCGAAAGACAGCGCACGCTGCGCCCGTGCGATCGCGGCCGCTTCCCGCAAATGCTCGTCGCGTTCGGCGTGGCGTCCGAGGGCCGCAGCGGCATCGGCCCACACGCCGTGTAATTCGGCGTCGTGACTCCGGGCTCCGGTTGCTGCTGCGACGGCGAGCCCGGCCGCTGCCGCCGCCAGGGCGGCGTCCGGCTCACCGTGCAGCAGCAGCCCCTCGGCGTGCCACGTCTGCATCAGCGGGATCCACGGTCGAATGCCGGCGCGTGCTTGAAAATCCAGCGCGCTCCTGATCGACTCGATTCCCGTCGGGTCGGCCGATCGCACGCGAATCCACCCGAGCACGCCTTCGGCAAAGAACGCCGCCATGGGAAAGTCGAACTGCCGGCCCATGCCCAGCGCCGACTCGGCCCAGGCGCGGCCTTCAGCAACCCCACATGACGCGAGCGTCGCGGCGCCCCAGCCTTTCGTAAATGCGACCGTCTGCGGGTGGCCAAGACGTTCTGCCTGAGCGACAGCGCGCCGCGCGAAACGAATAGCGGCGTCGGGATGTCCGAGGTGCCACAACGTGGCGCTGCGGAGGTACAGCGCCGCGGCCACCGGACCAAAGCCGGCCACCGTCAGGAACCCGGCGGTAGAACTGCCTTCGGTGTACGCGTTCAACGCTTCGTTGAGCAGGTCGTCGGCTGCATCCAACTCACCGGTCGCAAAATATGTCGCCGCAGCGTGCTGCAGAGCCGGGATCAGGAGGACGGGGTCGCGCGTCGTTCGCGAGATTGCCACGGCGCGGTTCGCGCTCTCGCGGCCTGTGACGAGGTTGCCGCGAGTGATCTCGAACCGTGAGATCCCGAGCAGCGCCGGCACCAGCTCGGCGTCGTCGCGAATCCGTTCGGACACGGTCAATGCGTCGCTGTACGCTCGCTGGACCTGTGGATCGGACATCGTCGACATGCCGGAGAGCGCGGCGCAGAGCTTCAATCGGATGTGCAGTTCGCGGCGATCGCGCTCGAGTCCCGGAGCGATCGCGCTCAAGTGTTCGAGCGCCTTGACCGCACAGCGATGCGCCTCGTGGTCGGCGCTGCGGCTCAACGCGGTCGTCGCCGCAGCTTCGTAGTACGTGACGGCGCGCTCGAAATCGCGCGCGCGCTCGAAGTGCATCGCCAGTGCTGCGGCGGTCTCTTCGCGGCTGTCGGCAGACTGCTCCAGGTGTGTGGCGATCGCCCGGTGCAGGACGATGCGCGAGTGCGGCGACAGGCGATCGTAGAGGCCGGTCGCGTACAACGAATGGAGGAACGCGTAATTGACTGTCGGCGGCGCGCCGGGCGGCTCCTCGATCCCGGTCCGCGTCACGAACTCGTGCCGGCGCGCCAGCGAATCGAACACACGCTCGACGTGCTCGACGTCCATTCGGACGGCCGCGGCAATCGCGGCTGCTGAAAACGTCGGCCCGGCGACGCTGGCCACTTCGAGCAGCTCGCGTTCGGCGACACTGAGGCGCTGGATGCGATCGTCGACGATATCGTGAAGCGTCGATGGCATCGACGGCGGCGTCGCCATCGGATCCTCGAGATCGCAGACACCGTCGGCTGATGTCACGCAGCCCTGCGCCGCGAGGTGCTCGAGGACGACCTCGAGGAAGAGCGGATTTCCGCCGGTCCACTTGCGCAGCTGGGAGGTGGCCCGCTGCAGGTGTCTGTCGATGCCCAGTTCGAGCAGGTACTCGGCGATCTCCGAGTCGACAAACCGCGGCACCTGGATCTCGTCACAGCGCTGATGCACGCGCAGCTCATGCTGGATGCGGAGCAGCGGATGCTCGCGAAACATCAGGTCGTCGGCGCGGTAGGTGCCGAGGACGAGAATCGCCGCCGGCTCTGTGCGCCGCGCGATTCGATCGATCAGTTCCGCTGTCGACCAGTCGCTCCAGTGCAGATCATCGACGAACAGCACGACCGGTCGATCGCGCGCCATCCGCTCGATGGCGTCGATCAGTTCGTGAGCGATGCGTGGCGGGGTGGCGCCGCCGGCTGTAGCCGTGCCGGCCACAGAATTGTCCGGGAGGCGCGGCAGCCACGACGGCGCGTGACGGGCCAGCAACGCGGCCGCACTTCGCGCCTCCGGTTGGCGGCGGAACTTCGCCAACCCTTCAATCACCGGCAGATACGCCTCGCCGACGCCGTAGTGTTCGACGCAGTGGCCTTCGATAATCCAGGCTCTCGTCGCGAGCTGATCAATAAACGTGCGAACCAGCCGCGTCTTGCCGATACCGATCTCGCCGGTGACGAACACGACCTGCCGCACGCCGCTCAGCGCGCGACGCCACAGCGCATGCAGCCGTTCGAGCTCGTGGCTGCGGCCGACAAACGCCGGGCGAGTCGCCTCGACGGCACCGGGCGGCAGAGCGTCGCCCCGCGCGACCAGGTCAGCACGCTCCTCGCGCCATCGATCGATGTCCGAAACGAATGCGTAGACCGTTGCCTGCGCCTGATGAACATGGCGGCGGACGGGGAGGCCTTCGGTCTTCTCCCACCGTTGCACCGTGCGAACGCCGCAGTTCAAATAGGCGGCAATCGCCTTCCACGAGTCGAGTCGCTTACCTCCGCCCGCGTCTGCGCCGACATCCGACGGAGGGGCTGGCATAAGCCGGCGCTTACCCGTGCTAAAGAAGTGCCAAGGCGCGCCGTACGCGCGGCGACGCGCTTTGGCGCTGCGGCCGGGCTGACCCTGCCGGACCTTGTCACCGATGACGATTGCAGAGCGGAGTGCGAAGCCGAGCCATACCCTGAAACCCAGTACTCACTCACATGAACCGTGCGACCGCGGTTTGAAGGAGACGCAGGTCGAGAACCCGCTGTGGACCGTGTTCGACACGTTCCGCGCCACGACAAGAAGTGCTGATGGCTGAGGGCTGATTGCTGATTGCATCGGCCGTTGCAATCAGCAATCATCCGTCTGCACTCAGCAATGGGAGGACGCGATGACGCGCAGAGTCGGAAACCTGTGTCTGCTCGGCGTGCTGGTGGCAATTTCGGCGGCGATCTCGGGACAGGAGCGCGCCAACCCGTCGCGTCTGCCGTCGACGGCGAACGGCGACTGGCCGACCTACACCGCCGACATCCGCGGCACGAAGTACTCCCCGCTCGACCAGATCACCGCCTCCAACTTCAACTCGCTCGAGGTGGCGTGGCGGTTCAAGACCGACATGCTCGGCCCGCGGCCTGAATTCAAGCTCGAAGGGACGCCGGTGGCGATCAACGGCGTGCTCTACACGACCGGCGGCACGCGCCGCTCGGTCGTCGCCCTCGACGGCCGCACCGGCGAGTTGATGTGGACGCACAGCCTGCGTGAAGGCAAGCGTGCGGCCGTCGCGCCGCGGCAGCTCTCCGGCCGCGGGCTTTCCTACTGGACCGACGGCCGCGGCGACGACCGGATCGTCTACGTCACCACCGGCTACCGCCTCGTCGAGCTGCACGCGAAGGACGGGTCGCTGGTCTCGTCGTTCGGCAACGGCGGCATCGTCGA
>Ga0070666_10001583_pt1 | contig 13843 bp, 13 predicted proteins | sample KBSS23metaG_FD_64677 | JGI IMG/M metagenome (GOLD analysis project Ga0070666, IMG submission 64677) | Switchgrass rhizosphere microbial communities from Kellogg Biological Station, Michigan, USA - KBS S2-3 metaG | ecosystem: Host-associated > Plants > Roots > Rhizosphere > Soil ... | reverse complement strand
GCAGTGAAAAGGACCTCCGGGTCGCGCGCCCGTCGATTCTACATGCCGCGCGGCCCCCGGGTCAGAGCTCGGCGGCGAACAGGCCGAAGAAGATCTCGAAGATCCTTTCCGAGAAAGACCGCGATTTCCAGGCGGCGAGGGTCACCTCGTCGCTCCGGCCGCGGTCGCGCGCGAACATCGCACCGAGCTCGGCCGCCACCCGGGAGCTCCGCACGATCACGTTGGCCTCGTCGTTCAGAAAGAACGAGCGGCTGTCGATGTTCGCCGAGCCGACCGACGACCAGAGACCGTCGATCGACGCGACCTTGGCGTGCATCATCGTCGGACGGTATTCGAAGATCCGCACGCCGGCCGAAAGGAGCGGGCCGTAGGTGGCCCGGGAGACCCGTCGGACGTAGCCGAGGTTGTTGCGGACTCCGGGAACGACGATCTCGACCTTCACCCCCCGCCGCGCGGCTTCGCACAGGAGGTCCGTCGTCGCGGCATCGGGGATGAAATACGCGTTTTCGATCAAGATCTCCTTCCGCGCGGCGTGGAGCAGGACGTCGAGCCCCAGAGCCGCGCGCGATCGCCTTTCGCCGAACGAGGACCGGAGCACCATGGCCTCGTCGTCCCCCCGCGGGGCGAGCTCCGGGTAATCCCCCGGGCCCGACGGCACGGGCCGCCGGACCTCGATCCAGTTCTCCGCGAACACGCTCTGGATCCTCGCCACCGCCGGCCCTTCGACGGAAACGGCGACGTCGTGCCAGTGCTTCGGCGAATCAGCGTCGCCTTCCCACCGGTCGTCGAACCCCTGCCCGCCCACGAAGGCGGCCTCCCCGTCCACCACGAGGATCTTCCGGTGGGTGCGGTTGCGGAGGCGGTGAAAGAGGAGGAGCGGGCGGAAGCGCTCGATCTCGACGCCGGCCTTCTTCATCTCGGCTTCGAGCGTCTTCGACAGGGTGTGGCTTCCCCAGGCGTCCACGAGGACGCGGCAGCGCACCCCCGACCGGGCGCGCTCTTCGATCGCGCGCGCGAACCGGACTCCCGTCGCGTCGGATTGGAAGATGTACGTCTCGACGTTGACCGATGCCTTCGCGTTGCGGATCGCCTCGAGCATCGCCCCGAAGATCGCGTCGCCGTTCTCGAGGACGCGGCAGCGATTCCCGCCGACGAGCGGCTCTCCCGTCACGCTCGCGAGCTCTCTCCCGAAATCGGCGCCCGCCGGATCGAGCGTCGCGCCGAAGAAGATCACGGACTCGGGCCGTGGCGCGATCGAGCAGCCTTCGAGGAGGAGGACGGCCGCGACGAGGAGGCGCGGCCACTTTCGCGATGCGCGGGTCACGCGCGAAGCGTACACGACGGGAACGCTCGTCACTCCCCGCCGCGGCGCGAGCCGGGGCGGATGTGGGACATAATCCCGGCGTGCGGCGTTTTCTCGGCGTTCTCTCCCTCGCGGCCCTCCTCTCCTGCGCGCCCGGCGGCCCGCGCCACGAAGGAATTCCGATCGGATTCTACGGATCCCTGACCGGAGCGACCGCGACGTTCGGGCAGTCGGGAAAGAACGGTTCGACGCTCGCTTTCGACGAGATCAACGCGCGCGGGGGGGTGCTCGGCGAGAAGATCGCGCTCCACGCCGAAGACGACCGGGGCGAGCCCGCGGAAGCCGCCTCCGCGGTGTCGAAGCTCATCTCGCGGGACCACGTGGTCGGCCTTCTCGGCGAGGCGGCCTCCTCGCGCACGCTCGCCGCCGCGCCGATCGCCCAGAAGAGCGAGATCCCGATGATCACGCCTTCTTCCACGAACCCGCAGGTCACGCGCGTCGGGACGTACGTGTTTCGCGTCTGCTTCACGGACGACTTCCAGGGGGACGTTCTCGCCCGCTTCGCGGCGGAAGACCTCCGCGCCCGGACGGCGCTCCTCCTGATCGACAACCGCAGCGACTACAGCGTCGGCCTCGCGCAGGCGTTTCGCCGGGGGTTCGAGAAGCGCGGCGGAAGGGTGCTCGGCGAACAGCGCTACGCGGAGGGGGACACCGACTTCTCCGCCCAGCTCACGCAGATGCGGACGACTCCCGCGGACGTCCTCTTCGCGCCCGGCTACTACACTGACATCGGTCTCATCGCCCGCCAGAAGAGAGCGCTGGGAGTGCCGGGCACGCTTCTCGGCGGCGACGGATGGGACTCGCCCCGCCTGATCGAGATCGGCGGGGAGGCGCTCGAGGGGGCGTATTTCGGGAACCACTATTCGCCGCAGGACCCGGACGCCGCGGTCCAGCGCTTCGTCTCGGCCTACCGGAAACGGTTCGGCGCGGTCCCCGATTCCGTCGGCGCGCTCGCCTACGACGCGGCGGGTCTCCTGGCCGACGCGATCCGGCGCGCCGGCTCGACGGCAGGACCCCGGGTCCGCGAGGCGCTGGCGTCGACGCACGCCTATCCGGGAGTGACCGGAGCGCTGACGTTCGACCTCGAACGCAACCCCGTCAAGCCGATCGCGATCCTCGCCGTCCGGGGGGGGAAATACGCGTTCGTCCGCCGCATCGCTCCGGAAGAAAAAGCCCGCTGACTCCCGGCGCGTGCGCCGTCAGGGAATCGAGATCGTCAGATCGTCGAAGGCGACCGGTACGGGGGCCTCGCTGATCAGGCCGCCCTCCCCCGGCCGAGGGGCGGGATCCCGGGCTTCCAGCGCCTTTCGTCCCGACACGAAGACCTGGAGCGTGCGTCCCTCCGCGGCGAGGCGGAGCGTCCGCCAGACGGGCTCGGCCGACACGATCGGGCCGACGCCGAGAGTCTCGGCCTTGCCCCCGCGCACGGAGATCAGGGCGACGGTTTGCGACTGGAAATCGACGAGCGCCGCGACGAAATCCCCCGGCCCCGCGTATCTCGCGACGACGCCTCCCCGGGCGAAACCTTTCGCCGCCGCCCGTTTCGTCTCCGCCTGCACGCTCCCGCTCTCGTAGCGGCCCGCCTGCGTCGAGAGGGCGAAATGAAAATGGCCCGCGCTGCCGCTCGTGCTCGTCTGGATCGCCACCAGGGGGCGGCTGAAGGCGTCGGCGGAGGGCATGGCGCGCCAGGTCCTCGGATCGAGCCCGGGGCTCGCGTCGAACCGGAGGAACGCCGGCTCGACGGCCGCCGTGTCTCCGTCGAAGTCCCGAACGACGGTTTTCGTTTCCGCGCCGAGCGATGTCGCGCACAGCATTCCCGCCGCGAGCGCCGCTCCGAACCCTCCTGCTCTTCGCCCGATCGCCATGCGAAATTCCTCCCTCAGAAAGAAAGGATCGAGTACACGACGTTCCCCGAAGCCATGAACGCCTGTCGGGAATACGGATCGACGACGATGCGCACGTCCGCGGGGGGCGGCAGATTGTCGGAGAGGGACGTCGCCCACCTCGGCGCCTGCGCGTCGAAGAACTCGGCGGCCAGCACGTCGTCGGATTTTCCCTTCGCCCCGGCGAGCTCGCGGAGCTTCGCCACGTCCGGAGGAAACAGGCGAAAGACGTACCCTCCGCATTCCCGATCGACGGTCGCCCCGGGGATCGGCAGACCCGGCGCCCGCATCACCGGTGGCCCAGGACGTTCTTCGAGATGACCATGCGCTGGATCTCCGAGGTGCCCTCGTAGATCGTCGTCACGCGGGCGTCACGGTAGTAGCGCTCGACCGGGTACTCCCGGGAGAACCCGTATCCACCGAAGATCTGGCAGGCGCGCGCGCACACCGCATTGCACGCTTCCGAGGCGAAGACCTTCGCCATCGACGCTTCCTTGGAAAATCTTCCGCCGCCCTTTTCGGAAAGCCACGCCGCGCGATGCGTCAGGAGCGCCGCCGCGTCGATCTGCACCTTCATGTCGGCGATCTGGAAAGCGATCGCCTGGTGCTCGAAGAGCTTCTTCCCGAACGTCTCGCGCACGCGGGCGTGCGCGACCGAGGCCTCGTAAGCGGCGCGGGCGATCCCGACCGACTGCGCCGCGATGCCGATCCGGGAGTGGTCCAGCGTCGTCATCGCGATGCGGAATCCCTCCCCCTCGGCGCCGAGCCGGCGCGAGGCCGGCAGGCGGACGTTCTCGAGGAAGAGCGACGCCGTCCGCGACCCGTGAAGGCCCATCTTCTCCTCGTTCCTGCCGACCTGGAAACCCGGATCGTCGTCGCGGACGAGGAAGGCGGTGATCCCGCGCGTGCCCGCCGTGGGATCGGTCATCGCCATGACCACGTACCAGCGCGCGACGCCGGCGTTCGTGATCCAGGACTTCGCGCCGTTCAAGACGTATCCGTCGCCCGACGCCTCCGCGCGGGTCTTCTGGTTGGCGGCGTCCGAGCCCGACTGCGGTTCGGTCAGGGCATACGCGCCGAGCGCCCTTCCGGAGGCGAGCTCGGCGAGGATCGTCCTCTTCTGCTCCTCGGAGCCGAATTTCCAGATGGGGTAGCACGCGACGGAGTTGGTCACGCTCATGATCACCGCGAGCGAGGCGTCGACCCGGGCCACCTCCTCGACGGCGAGGATGTAGGACACCGCGTCGAAGCCGGCGCCGCCGTACTCCGCCGGGACGAACATCCCGAGGAAGCCGAGCTCCCCCATCTTCGCGACGACTTCGGACGGAAACGCGTGGGTCCGCTCGCGTTCCGCCACGCCGGGAGCGATCTCCCGCTCCGCGAAATCGCGCGCGTTCTGCCGAACGGCCTCCTGGTCCTCCGTCAGGTTGAAGTTCACGCGGGAGGTCCTCCGCCGGCGGGCGGCGCGGCCGGACCCGAGCCCGGTCCTCCCCGGCGCCGGCCACGGCGGCGGCGGAACCGGCGGCGGCGACCTCCCGCCGGAGCCTCTCCTTCGGCCGGGGGCGCGCCCGCGACCGAGGGAGGAGCCGGCGAGGGACGTGGACCCGGAAGACGCGGCACGTTCGGTTGCGCGGGACGATTCGGTCCTCCCCCTCTCTGTCTCTGTTGTTGCTGTTGCTGGGGCTGTCGCTGTCCCTGCGGCGGACGGCCCCCGGAGGCATCTCCCCGTCCGGGCCCCGGCTGCGGGCCGCGGCCTCCCTGCGGCTTCCCCCGCTGGGGCGCCGGCTTCGGCTTGCGCGGCTCGGGGGTGTCCACCCATCCGGCCTCGAGGTGCCGGAACGTGACGTCGATCGTTCCGCGCTCGCCGCGCTTGCGGAGGTATTCGACGAGCCGCCCGCGGATCTCGGCCTGGGGGTCTTCGACGATCGCCGGGATGCGCTCCGCGTCGCACAGGACCATCCGCGTCCAGGAGATCCGCTTCGTCGATCCGTTCGGCATCCGATAGAGCATCACGAAGCAGTCGTGCTCGTGGTCGAGGAGGTGCTCGGAGAATTCCATCCCGGGGAGCGCCTCGTCGACGAGGGCCTTCAGCAGGGGGAGCTGCTTCTCCCCCTTTTCGAGCGTCTGCTCCATGGAGACGACGCGGTCGCGGAACATCTTTGTGCTGGGCATTTCTCTTCCTACCTGCCGAAAATCTCTCGCGAGATCACGACCCGCTGGATCTCGCTCGTGCCTTCGTAGATCTCGGTGATCCGCGCGTCGCGGAAATTCCGCTCGACCGGAAACTCCTTCGTGTATCCGTAACCGCCGTGGATCTGGAGCGCCTTCGTCGTGACGCGCTGGGCCATCTCCGCGGCGTAGAGCTTGGCGATCGCGGCTTCCTCGGTGTACCGCCCGCCCCCGGCCGCGGCCTCGTCCTTGGCGAGCGCGGCGCGCCAGGTCAGGAGCCGCGCGGCGTCGAGCTCCGTCGCCATGTCCGCGATGTAGAAGCGGAGCGCCTGGAATTCCGAAATCGGCTTCCCGAAGACCTTTCGCTCGCCCATGTAGCGCACCGCCGCCTCGAACGCGCTCTGCGCGATGCCCACGGCCTGCGCCGCGATGCCGATCCGGCCCCCGTCCAGGGTCGCCATCGCGATCTTGAAGCCGTCGCCTTCTTCGCCCAGCCGGTTTTCGGCGGGCACCCTCACGTCGTTCAGAAAGATCTCCACCGTGCCCGAGGCGTTGACCCCGAGCTTCACCTGGTGGTGCGACCGGTCGAAGCCTTCGGAGCCCGTATCGACGAGGAAACAGGAGATCCCCTTGTGGCGTTTCTCCCGGTCGGTCGACGCGAAGACGAGCGCCACGTCGGCGGCCGCGCCGCACGTGATGAAGATCTTCTCGCCGGTCACGCGATACGCGTCGCCGTCGCGGACGGCCCGGGTCTTCTGGTTCGCCGCGTCGGAGCCCGCTTCCGGCTCCGTCAACGCGAAGCAGCCGAGCTTCTCGCCCTTCGCGAGGGGAAGGAGAAACCGCCTCTTCTGGTCCTCCGATCCGAACTTGGCGATCGGGTCGCACACCAGCGAGTTGTTGACCGAGAGAATGACGCCCATGTTCGCGCAGGCCCGGGAGACTTCCTCGACGACGATCGCGTAGGAGAGGCTGTCCATCCCGGCCCCGCCGTGCTCCTCCGGCACGGCCACGCCGGCGAATCCGAGCGCGCCCGCCTGCCGGAACTCCGGCGTCGGAAATTCGCCGGTCTGGTCGATCTCGGCGGCCCGGGGCGCGACGACGTCGCGGGCGAATTCCCGGACGGCATCCCGCACCATGGTCTGCTCTTCGGAGAGCGCGAAATTCATGACGGGGAAAACCGCGCCGGACGCTTTTCGAAGAAGGCGTCGATTCCCTCCCGTTTGTCGGGGGCAGCCTGGATCAACGCGAAGTGGGCGCGCTCCAGCGCGAGGTCCGCCGCTCCGGGAGGCCGGGACAGGAGCGAGCTCGAGGCTTCGAGAGCCGCGGGCGAAAGTTTTCCCTCTCGTTCCCACGAGGCGAGCTCCGCCGCCGTCAGGATCGCATCGATCCACCCTTCCTCGAACGCCGTGGTCGCGGGCACTTCCGGCGCGATGGCGAGCCGATAGGCGAAATGGAGAATTCCGCGCGCGCGGGCGACCGCGGCCGAAACGGCGCGGTCCCCGTCCCGCAGGACGAGCACGCAGCCGGGGTCGGCCACGACGAACCCCGCTCGCAGCGCGGTCTCGAGCGATTCGGGGCTCGGGCGTCCGGAAAGATGGGCCAAGAACATCGGCCCCGGAGAATAACCGATTCGAGAGGATCCCGCTGAATCGGGGTCAGGCCGGGTTCGGCGGCGGCGGATCCGACGGTGGAGCCGGCGCGGGGGCCTCCGCCGGCGCGGGATCCGGGTGGAGCGAGGCCTCGGCGACCGCCTCGAACTTCGCGTCGAGATCGCTCGGATTGGCAGCCTCCTGGTAGCTCGAGGAGATCACGTTGATCTCCGCCTGGAAGGCCTTGCCGATCGCCTTCGGCGCGTGGGCCGCGTCGTACACGAACGTGAACGTCGGCGGCGCGACGTGCCGGGGAGCCGGGGAGGTGGGGCTTCCCCCGATCCCCGAGCTCGAAACGCCGACATCGGTGGTCATCCCGGCCCGGTTGGGATCGGCGCCGGCCTTGCCGCCGCCTCCCTTCTCCTGCTCGATCGAGGACGGCGGCCCGAAAACGATGACGACCTTGCCGCGGAGCGTCTCCGATCCTTTCGTCGAACCGGCGGAGAAATACTTGTCCGCGACCGTCACCCGGTCGCTCAACATCTTCTCGAAGCCGGGCCCCCGACGCTCGAGGTAGTCGTGGACGAACTTCTCGGCGTCGGCGTCGGTCTGAACCTTCTTCCAGTCGGCGCGCTCGGACGCGGTGAGGAAGTAGGCCTGGGGCGACCGGTCCCAGTTCTTGTACTTCTTCGACAGGGAGCTGCCGAACGCGGCCGAAGCCGCCAGGGCGAGGGCGAGGGCGATCGAGATCTTCTTCATTTCATTCGTCTCCTGCGAAAATTGACGGCCCGGGTTCCCGTCCGTGTTCCCGGCACGACCGTCGACGGTGTTCCTCTTGTCGCTCAATCTTCCGAGAACAGATGATATTCCCGGTATCGAAATCGTGTGCCGTTCAAGCGATGCCCCGCACGAAATCCTCGACCTCGTCCGCATAACGCGGCCACGAGAAGCGGCCCACGAGATCCTCGAGAGCGCGCGAATAGCTCTCGAATCCCCGCCGGAGGACGGCCGAAGTCGCTTCGGCGAGCTGTCGCGGATCGTCTTCGGGCACGAGGGCCCCCGTTTCGGGGGAAACGAACGGGCGAAAGCCCGACTGATCCGAGGCGACGACCGGGCGCCGCGCCGCGATCGCCCGCGCGGCGATGCCGGAGCCCGAATTCTTCCGGTACGGGCAGACGACGACGTCGCACGCGGCCAGCCACTCGTCCATCTCCGCCTCCGTGACGTAGCGATCGACGAGCCGGACGCGCGCCGCCGCCGGAAGCCGCATGAGCCGCGCGACATCCTCGCGCGAGTCGGGAAAGACCTCCCCGACGACGGCGATCGACGCGCCCGTCTCTTCGACGATCCCGGGCGCCGCCTGGAACAGCACGTCGAGCCCCTTGTAGGAGCGAATCAGGCCGAGAAAGAGAACGAGCGGCCCGTCGATTCCGAGCTTGCGCCGGGCGGCCTCGCGGTCGGCCAGCGGTCGGGCCTCGACCGGATGCGGCAGCACGCGAATCGGGATTCGGGGAAATCTCGCCGCGATCGTGTCCCGGTCCGCGTCGGACTGCGCGATCACCGCGTCGGCGGCCGCAAACGACTTCCACGTCAGCCACTTCTTCCATCCCGCGCTCTCGTGGTCGAAAACGTGGTGGCAGAGGAGAACGTTACAGATTCGTGTATTGTTTCGCCGGGCCTCGCGAAAGACTCCGCGCAGGGGCAACCCCCAGAACGCCGTCCACCAGGGCGCGACGACGGCCGAGGCGCCCGTCTCCGCGATTCGCCGGGCCGTCTTCGTCCACGACGACGGGTTCGCCCAGTCGAGCGTCGGCGTCACTCGTTTCGCGGCCTCGAGGAGCTCCGGCGCGACGTCGAATCTCCGCGGATTCACGAGCTTCGGATAGCCGCGCGAGTACGTGAAGTAGCCGGCGAGCCTCGGCCCGAGCGCGTCGGCCAGGAGCATCGTCTGATGCGTGATTCCCCCGCGGTCCGGAGGGCCCGGCCCGAGAAGGGCGATTCGGCTCGAGGGCTCCATGTGGCGCGATTATGCCCTGCGGAACGCGGGAACGGCCTCACCCTTTCCGGAGGAAGAACGCCTTCAGGTACTCCGACTCCGGGCAGTAGATCGAGACGGGGTGATCGGGGCCGGCGCCGGCCTTCTCGATGATCGAGAACGTCGTGCCCGAATCGAGGGCCGCGGCGAAAAGGATCTGCTGGAAGAGCTCCGCCGAAACGAGCCCGGAGCAGGAGCACGCGAGCAGCGTTCCCCCGGGCGCCACGAGCGTCATCGCGAGGCGCAGCACGTCCTTGTATCCGCGCGCGGCACGATCGACGTCGCTCTTCTTCCTGGCAAACGCCGGCGGGTCGCAGACGACGACGTCCCAGCCCTCCCGGGCGGCGACGCGCAAGCGCAGGTCCTCGAAGACGTCGGCCCGCACGAAATCTTCGGCGCGATCGGGAAAACCGTTGTCGCGCCGATGGCGCCCCGCGAGCGCGAGCGCGCTTTCGGAAGCGTCCACGTCCACCGCCCGAGTGGCGCCTCCGGCGAGCGCGGAGACGGAGAAGCCGCCGGAATAGGAAAAGAGATTGAGGAGGGTTTTTCCCGCGCTCCCCTCGCGAACCCGCCGGCGATTCTCGCGCTGGTCGAGGAAGAATCCGGTCTTCTGCCCGGAGGAGAGATCCGCGACGAAACGGAGCCCGTGCTCGACGAAGGGAGCCTCGACGGCCTCCCCGCGCCCCTCGTTTCGCTCTCCTTCGATACGGACGTGGAGCGAGGAAGGCGAGAACGCCTCCCGATAGGCGGCTTCGATCTCCGCGCGACGCAGCGCCGCGCCTTCCGCGGTCAGGAGCAGCACGTCCGTTTCGCCGTAACGGTCTGCGACCACGCCGGGAACGTGATCCCCTTCCGAATGAAGGAGCCGGTATCCGGTGGTGCCCGCGGGGACGAACGATCGGCGCAGCTCGAGCGCGGTCCGGAAACGCGCCCGGATGAGCTCGCCGTCGAAGGGCTCCGCGCCGAAGGTCCAGAGCCGGGCGACGATCGAACGGCCGGCCCCCCCCGAAACGCCCTGTCCGAGAAGCTCACCCGCCGCCGAACGGACTTCCGCCCTTCCGTCCCCGGCGTCGCCCGCGGTAGCGCGAACCGCGCCCGAAAAGACCCACGGATGTCGTCTCCGAACGGAATGATCCCGCCCGAGAGCAAGCGTCAAGGTGAGCATCGTCGCATCCTACCGTGCGCGAACCGCGCCATTCCGGGCGAAAAGGGGAGTCGCCTGGTCTCGACGCTTGACAGTCGTTGGACAGAGGGCTTAAATCGTTCGGTGGCCGACGACACAATCGATCTTTCGAAGCTATCGGCCCGGGAGCTCCTTCGGCGGGGCCTCGCTTTCCTGAGCGCGAACCGGATCCCGGAAGCGACTTCCACGATGTTCGCCGTCTGCGAGCGGTTCTCGGCGGCCGATGAGCCGGTGCCGCCCACCGTCCTGGCGGTGTACGCGCTCTGCCTCGCCCGGGATGGAAAGAGGAAGGAAGCGATCGAGACCTGCCGGATCGCCGTCAAGCGCGATCCGAAGAACCCGACGTGCCGGATGTACCTCGCCAAGATCTATCTCCTCGCGAACTCGCGCCGCAAGGCCATCGAGGAGATGGAGAGAGGGCTGTCCTTCTCCCCCGGACACCCCGAGCTCACGAAGCTCCAGGACGAAGTCGGGAAGAGGAAGCCCCCCGTCCTCAAATTCCTCTCGCGGGACAACCCCTTGAACGTCAAGCTCGGAAAGGCCCGCGCCGGAAAGCGCCGGCCGTCGGCCTGAGAATCCGGCCCCGGCCGCCCTTTCGACAACCGCCCGGACCGAATGGGTGACCCCCGGAGAGGACGGTTCACCCCGTCTTCACGGTCCTGTGGCAGAATCCGCCTTCTCATGGCACCCGTCGAAGCGCCCGCCCTTCCGATCAACGACGCCCCGGAAAGCGCCGCCCCGGTCGAAGCGCCCCGGCCGCTTCTCAATCGCGAGCTCTCGTGGCTCGCCTTCAACGAGCGCGTGGTCGAGGAAGCGGAAGACACGACGCATCCCCTTCTCGAGCGGCTGAAATTTCTCGCCATCTCGCAAACCAATCTCGACGAGTTCTTCATGATCCGCGTGGCCGGGCTTCGCGAGCAGGTCTCGGCCGACGTCACCGACGTGTCGTTCGACGGGCTGACGCCGGGCGAGCAGCTCGAGGCGATCCGCAAAGTCGTCAAGAAGATGATCCAGCGGCAGACGAAGTGCATGACCGACGACCTGATCCCGAAGCTTTCCGAAGCCGGGATCACGATCCATCCCATCGCGAGCCTCGACGAGTCGCGGCGGGATTCCGCCCGGGAGTATTTTCGGAAGACGGTCTTCCCCGTGCTCACCCCGCTCGTCTTCGATCCGGGCCATCCCTTTCCCTTTCTCTCCAATCTCTCGCTCAACGTCGCGGTCGAATTGAAGAACCCCGACTCGGGCGCCGTGCAGTTCGCCCGCGTGAAAGTCCCGCCCACGCTCCCGCGGCTCGTTCCTCTCCGCCGGATCGTCCTCGGGAAAAAACGGGTCGATCCCGAGCACGCCGACTTCGTCTTCCTCGAAGACCTCATCCAGGAGAACCTCGCGGACCTCTTTCCCGGCATGACGGTCCTCTCGACCTACCTGTTCCGAATCACGCGCGACGCCGACATCGAGATCCAGGAAGACGAGGCGGGCGATCTGCGGGCGACGATCGAGCACGAGGTGCGGCAGCGCCGGTTCGGCGCGGTCGTGCGGCTGGAGCTCGCGCCCCGGACTCCCCGGAAGATCCGGAAGCTCCTCGTCAAGCAGCTGGAGATCCCGGACGACGGCGTGTTCGAAGTCTCGGGACCGCTTGGCTCGGGGGACCTCATGTCGCTCACGCGACTCGACCGGAAAGAGTTGAAGGATCCGCCGTTCACTCCCGCGATGCCGGCGACCATCGGGCGCGGCCGCGATCTCTTCGACGCCATCCGCGAGCACGACATCCTTCTCCATCATCCCTACGATTCCTTCTCGCCGGTGGTGGAGCTGATCGAATGCGCCGCGTCCGATCCGAAGGTCCTCGCGATCAAGATGACCCTCTATCGCACGAGCCCGGATTCGCCCTTCATCCGGGCGCTCATCCGGGCGGCGGAGGCGGGCAAGCAGGTCGCGGTGCTCGTCGAGCTCAAGGCCCGATTCGACGAGGAGCACAACATCGTGTGGGCGAAGGCGCTCGAGCAGGCCGGCGTCCACGTCGTCTACGGCGCCACGGAACTCAAGACCCACGCGAAAATCGCTCTCGTCGTCCGCCGCGAAAAGGACGAGATCCGGCGCTACGTGCATCTCGCGACCGGCAACTACAACTCCCTGACGGCCCGGGTCTACACGGATCTCGGCCTCATCACGGCGCGGCCCGAATTCGGCGATGACGCGTCGGAGCTCTTCAATTCCCTGACCGGATGCTCGGTCAAGCCCGTGTACCAGCGCCTCGTGACCGCTCCCCGCGACCTCCACCGGCAGACGCTCGAATGGATCGACCGGGAGACGCGCAACGCGAAAGAGGGAAAGCCGGCGGCCATCCGGGCGAAGATGAACGCGCTCCTCGACCCGAAAGTGATCGAAGCCCTCTACGCCGCGTCGGCGGCGGGCGTTCCGATCGACCTCGCCGTCCGCGGCGTCTGCTGTCTGCGGCCGGGCGTCCCGGGATTGTCGGACAACATCCGCGTGACCTCCGTCGTCGGACGCTTTCTCGAGCACAGCCGCATCTTCGCTTTCGAGAACGCCGGCCGCCCGGAAGTCTTCCTTTCCTCGGCGGACTGGATGCCCCGCAATTTCTTCCGGCGCGTCGAAGTCGCTTTCCCCGTCGTCGATCCCGAGCTCAGCCGGCAGGCGATCGAGATCCTCCAGACCTCGCTTCGCGACACGGCGCGCGCCCGCGCGCTCCGGAGCGACGGAAGCTACGTCCGCGTCGCTGCGGAGGGCGATCGTTCGTTCGACAGCCAGGCTTCGTTTCTCGAGGTCGCGCGGCGGCGCACCCAGAAGGCGATCGAGCAATTCCGCCGGGGCCCCTTCGCCGAAGAGGAAGGCGCCGAGACGGCGGAGAGCGACGCCGTTCCCGAAAAGACCGCGAGCTGACCTCGGACGCGACGACGCGGGCCCCGGTACGTCCTTATTCGGTCCGGCTCCGAATCGCCGCCTTCCATGCCTCTCGATGCGCGCGCAAACGCGCGACGATCCGGTCGCCGATCACCAGATTGCGGAACCACTTGTGGTCGGACGGAACGACGTACCAGGGCGCCTGCGGCAGGGAAGTCCGAAAGAGCATCTCTTCGAACGCTGCGCGATAAGCGCCCCACTTCTTTCGTTCTTCCCAGTCCTGCGCGTGGGCCTTCCATCTCTTGTCCGGATCCCGCTCCCGCGCTTCGAGGCGCTTCTTCTGTTCCTTCCGCGAGACATGCAGGAAGAACTTCAGAACGATCGTCCCGGCGCTCGTCAGGAGCCGCTCGAACTGGTTGATCTCCGCATAGCGCGGCTTCCACACGCCGGCCGGAACGAGCGCGTGGACGCGCTCGACCAGGACCGACTCGTAGTGGGATCGGTTGAAAATCACGAGCTCGCCGCGGGCGGGCGTTTCCCGATGCACCCGCCACAGATAGTCGTGTGCGGCTTCGGCCGCGGTCGGCACTCCGAACGTCGCGACCCGGCATCCCTGCGGATTGACGCCCGAGAAAACGTGGCGGATCGTGCCGTCCTTTCCCGACGTGTCGATACCCTGGAGCACGACGAGGACGGAGTGGGTCTGCGCCGCGTAGAGAAGCTCCTGGAGCTCCGCGAGCTCCGCCAGGTTGCGCG
>Ga0070666_10001577_pt1 | contig 13854 bp, 10 predicted proteins | sample KBSS23metaG_FD_64677 | JGI IMG/M metagenome (GOLD analysis project Ga0070666, IMG submission 64677) | Switchgrass rhizosphere microbial communities from Kellogg Biological Station, Michigan, USA - KBS S2-3 metaG | ecosystem: Host-associated > Plants > Roots > Rhizosphere > Soil ... | reverse complement strand
CGACGACGCGCTGCGCGGGATCGTGAAGGCCGGCGGAGACGTGCGCATGTCGTGGCCCCTCGAGCGCGCGCTGAAGACGGGCGACGCGGCGGTGGGCGTGCCGGTGCTCGAGGAGCTCCAACGGAAGCTGTCGAAGGCGCCCGTCGACGTCGACCTGCCCGCCCTCTTCAGGCGGCTCGGCGTTTCTGGTGGCAAAGATTCGATCGTCTATGACGACGCGGCGCCGCTCGCCGCGATCCGAAAGGCCATCACGATGGGGATCGAGGCGAAATAGGATCTTCCAGATGAGCGAGCATCACACACCTCATGCGAGGCTCATCGAGCGTTTGAAGGCGCAGGCCGAGGACGTGCGCCGCCTCTGCGCGGGACTCGACGAGGAGGCGATCACACGCCGCGCCCGCCCCGAGAAGTGGTCCGTGAAGGAGGTGCTCGCGCACATCGCGCGCCTCCAGCAGGTCTTCGAAGGACGCCTCGACGCGCTCCTGACGAAGGAGAACCCGGCGATCGTCGGATACGAGCCCGAGGAGGACCCGGAATTCGAGGCGATCGCCAGGAAGACTTCGGGGGAGCTCCTCAAGTGGTTCGAGGACACCCGCGGCCGCATCCTCGCGCGGCTCGAGGGCCTCTCGAAGGAGCAGTGGCACCGCAAGGGCCGCCACGCCGAGTACCCGGCCTACGACGTCCACTTCTGCATGGAGTACATGGGCCACCACGAGGCGCACCACATGTACCAGATGTTCGAGCGGCGGGCCGTGCTGCCGCAGTAGTGCGGCTCCTACGAAGACCGAAGGGCCGTGAGAGGATCTTCTCGCATCGCTCGCCTCGCCGGGAGATAGCACGCCAGAAGAGTCACGAAGGTGAGCAGGACGACCGAACCGGCGAGCGTGAGAGGGTCCGCCGGGCCCACGCCGAAGAGAAGGCTGGCTAGGGCGCGCGGTACCGCAAGGGCGGTCGCGAGACCGATGACGGCGCCGAGAAGCGACAATCGGGCACCGTAGCCCATCACCAGTCGGAGAAGATCCGACGGCTTGGCCCCGATCGCGACCCGGATCCCCATCTCCCTCCTGCGAGTCTCGAACTCGTAGGCCAGGACTCCATACAGGCCGATCGACGCCAGTATCAGCGCCAGGACGGCGAACGCGCTGGAAAGCTTCGACATCAACCGTTCCGTTCCGAGCGACTCCGCCGCTAGCTCCGCCTGCGTCTGACTGCTGACGAGCGGAAGATTCGGGTCGATCGCCTGCACCTGGCGTCGGATCCAATCCGGGTTGGTGGCGGCACCCGTGGCCATGCGAAGCGCGATCATGGCCTGGCCGAGATGGTCAGCCGGAGTCTGGGAAATCGGGATGTAGATCGCGGGCCGGTCATCACGCTCCCGGAGGCTGAGAGATCGGACATTTCGGACGACGCCCACGATCTCGATCTCGGAGGAATCGTACGTGTCCTGACTGCCGAAGCGAAGCCGCCGACCCAGTACGCCACCCTTCGGAAAGTGCGAACGAGCGAACGCCTCGCTGACCACGGCGACGCGAGGTTCGTGCGGGCCGTCCGCCGCACGGAAATCGCGCCCGGCAAGCAGCGGCACGGCCATGGTCTCGAAGAACCCCGGCGAGACCGGATAGCAGAAGGCAGTGGCCTCGTCCGAGGATCGCGCAGGGGACCCAGCAACTGAGATCCGCCTCGACCAACGGCCGCCCAGAAACCCGAATCGCGAGAGACCGGCGGACCGCACGCCCGGGATGTCTCGAAGCCGCTCCTGCAGATTCGAATACAACTCCAACTCCCGCGCGCCTTCATATCCGACGATGGTCGGGTAGGCTCGAATGAGCGCGACGCGGTCCTGTTCGAAACCCGGATCGACGCGGTAGAGCTCGTGGAGACTCCTCGTGAGGAGTCCGGCCGCGACGAGCAGGATGGCAGAGAGCGACAGCTGCAGCACGGCGAGCATCGGTTTGAGGGCCCTCCTCCGTCCGTCTCCTCCGGATCTCGGAGTCTCCTTGAGCGCCGTGTTCAAGTTCGTCCGCGTGGCCTGCATCGCGGGAGCCAGCCCGAAGAGGACTCCGATGAGGATCGAGAGCCCCGCCGTGAACACGAGGATGCGGGCGTCGTGATGAACCTGGAGGGGGACGGGATTCGGACCGCTGGAAGCGAGTCGCGAGAGGGCTTCGCTGCCCCAGGCGGCGAGGAGGAAGCCGATCGAGCCTCCTGCGACGGCGAACACCACGCTCTCGGTCAGGAGCTGCCGGAACAGCCGCACGCGTCCCGCTCCGATCGCCATTCGCAGCGCGATCTCCTTGCGTCGAGCCGCGCCTCTCGCCAGCATGAGGTTGGCGACGTTGGCGCAGGCGATCAGGAGGACCGTGCAGACGACCGCCATCAGAACGGCGAGCGAAGGCGAGAACTCGTCCCGGAGGTCTGAGAGTCCGCGGGCCGCCGAGACGAGCGCGATTCGCGGCGGCTTCGCGTCGAATCCGTTTCCGGCGGTTCGAGACGATTGGTAGATCGGATCGATGTCGTCCCGGGCTTGCCTCGGTTCGACGCCCGGCCTCAGCCGCCCCAGGATTCCGACCGAGTCGTGGTCCTTGAGACGCAGGGCCGGCCAGTAGACCATCGGGATCCAGAGGTCGGGCGCCCAGGACGGATCGATCCCCTGGAACCCTTCCGGTGTGATTCCCACGACGGTGAACTCGATGCCCTTGAGGGCGATCGGCTTACCGAGGATCGCGGGATCCAGACCGAAGCGGCGCGCCCAGTACCTGTGGCTGATCACCGCCGCCGGAGGAGACGACGGCGCGTCGTCCGCGGGAGCGAGAGTCCGTCCTTTCGAGGGTCGGACGCCGAGGAGCTCGAAGAAATTTCCCGAGACACACTGGCCCCAAAGGACCTCCGGCTGCCCGCCGATGCTCGCGCTCAGTCGGGTCCCGTCGAATGCCGCTGCGCTCTGGAACGTCCGGTTGTGGTCGCGGATCTGCTCGAAGACGGGTAAGGAGAAGTCACCGTCGGATCCTCGGCTGGAGACGGCCTCGAGAAGGACGAGCCCCTTCGGATCGCTCACCGGCAGCGTTCTCAGAATCACGGCGTCGACGAGGCTGAAGATCGCGGTGTTCGCTCCGATGCCGAGCGCCAGGGTGAGGATCACCGCGGCCGAGAACGCCGGGCTCTTCCGCAACATGCGAAGGGCAAGCCGAAGGTCAAGTACGAGACTCCGCATCATGAAGTGCCCGTCAGCGAGGAGTGTGCCAGTAGCGATCTTGGTTAAGTGCTTGAGAATGCAGGTCAGAACGTTCGGGCCAGGCCCCCGGATGCGCGCTTTCGGGACGACGATGTCCGAATTTGAACGCGGTGCGGCGGCCTCCGCACCGGCGCGGCCGGCCGAGCAAGGAACAACGGAACTGTAGAAGCCGTCGGGCCATACCCGACTCGGTGAAGACTCCCTCCGGCGTCATGCGGCCAATCTTGTTTGCGAGCTCTTCGGTGAACCCGAGGTGGCCGTCGGGACCCACCGTGATTCGAGCGGGTCGCTCTTCGGCGCGGGAAGGTCGAACTCGGTGATCACTTGCCCTCCGGACCGGCCGTGATTCCTCGTCCCTGTGCGGTAGCCCGCGCGCGGCCCGCCATCGGCTACGATCTGCGGTTGCTACGTCCCTCGCCATCGTTTGCCTGACGCGCTCGGTCGCGGCCGCTCTGCTCGTGCTCGCCGGTGTCCTCTCGAGCGCGAGCGCGGCCCCCGCTCCGCTCGAGTCGCCTGCGGTCGGCGCCGCCGCGTCGTCCGGACCCATCCGGATCGACGGGCTCCTCGACGAGCCGGCCTGGCAGGCGGCGGGAGTGATCGGGGATCTCACGCAGCAGTCGCCCAAGCCGGGCGAGCCGACACCGTTTCGAACCGAGGTCCGGGTTCTCGCCGACCGGGAGCACCTCTACTTCGGGATCACCTGCGAGGACCCGGATCCGTCACGCATCGCCGTGCACACGATGCAGCGGGACGGGAACATGAGCGGGGACGACACCGTGTCGATCGTCCTCGACACGTTTCACGACCACCGCACCGGATACCTCTTCGAGTTCAACGCCGCCGGCGCGCGCCTCGACGGTCTCATCTCGGACCCCAACGCCGATCCCTCCCTCGACTGGGACGGCATCTGGGACGTCGTCACGCGCCGGACGCCGAACGGGTGGACCGCGGAGGTCGTCCTGCCGGCCCAGACGATTCGGTTCAATCGCTCGAGCGGAGAGTGGGGCTTCAACGTCCAGCGCTACGTCGCGCGGGATCAGATCACCCTGCGCTGGTCGGGAGCGACGCTCGACGCGAAGCTCACCGACCTCCGCCGCGCCGGCAACCTGACCGGTGTCGGCGGCCTGGAGCAGGGGTGGGGTCTGACCGCGTCCCCCTACGCCCTCGGCCGTTACGAGCTCGATCACGCGACGGAGCACAGCTTCACGAAGGGCCAGGCGGGCCTCGACCTCGGCTACCACCTGACCTCGCAGCTGGACGGCGTTCTCACCATCAATCCCGACTTCGCGGAGGTGGATGCCGACACCCGACAGGTCAACCTCACGCGCTTCGCGCTCTTCTTTCCCGAGAAGCGGCCGTTCTTCACGGAGGGCGCCGGCTTCTTCTCGTTCGGCCTCGACCTGCTCGACACCTTCATCCCGTTCTATTCACGGCGGGTCGGGCTCTTCGACGACCGGATCATTCCGATCACGGCGGGCCTCAAGGTCGTGGGCCGCGGAGGGCCCTGGGGCGTGGGCGCCCTGGACGTCCAGACGCGCGACGAGGATGGCGTGCCGGGGACGAACCTGGCGGCGGGTCGCGTCACCTACGACGTGAACTCGAACCTCCGGGTCGGCGCGATCGGGACGAACGGCGATCCCGACGGAAGATCGAGCAACTCCCTGGGGGGCCTGGACGCGGTGTGGCAGACGTCGAGCTTCCAGGGCGACAAGAACCTGGCCTTCGGCATCTGGGGCGCGAGGAGCTTCGGCGACGTCGGCTCCGGCGATCGCAACGGCTTCGGCGTCAAGGCCCAGTACCCGAACGACCTCTGGGACATCGAGGGAAGCTTCAAGCAGTTCGGCGATTCCCTCGATCCCGCGCTCGGCTTCCTTCCTCGGCCGGGGACGCGCCAGTACACCTCCTACGTCGCCTATCAGCCTCGCCCGACCGGCCCTCTCGGCGCCTTCGTCCGCCAGTTCTTCTTCGAGCTCAACCCCGTGCTCGTCACCGATCTCCACGACGAGACGCAGTCGTTTCGGACTTTCATGGCGCCCTTCAACATCCGGAGCCAGGCCGGCGACCACTACGAGGCGAACTACGCGCCGCAGTACGAGCGCCTGACTGCGCCCTTCGAGATCGCGCCGGGGGTCGTGATCCCGACCGGAAGCTACTGGTTCCATCGCTTCCGGTTGCAGGTCGAGTCCTCCGACGCGCGGCCCCTCTCGGTCGGCGGGACCGTCTGGTTCGGCGGCTTCTACGACGGGCACCTGACCCAGCTGCAGGGATTCGTGAACTGGACGGAGGGGTCCGGGCACCTCCAACTCGCCCTCAACCTCGAGCAGGACTACGGCTATCTCCCCGAGGGCAACTTCATCTTTCGGCTCTGGCAGCTGAAGACGGTCTACGCGTTCACTCCGAATCTGCTGCTCTCGACGTTCCTGCAGTACGACTCCGAGTCCCGGGACCTCGGGCTGAACGCGAGGCTTCGATGGACGATCCAGCCGGGGAGCGATCTCTACCTGGTGTGGAACCGCGGTTGGCGGCATCCGCTTCCCTTGGAGAGTGTCGAGGGCGAGCCGAGTTTCCTCGTGCCCGAGGCCGATCAGGTGATCGTGAAGCTCCGCTGGTCCTTCACGCGATAGGCGATTCGGTCACTCGTCATTTCGCGGCGGTCTTGCCCAGGGCGGCCTTGAGGGCCGCGCCGATGGCCTCCGGAGTGTCGAGGCCCCAGAAGTGCAGGAAGAAGAGGCGCGGAGTCTCGGCCAGCATGTGCGAATGGAGCGCGGTGACCTCGAGGCCTCGCGACCGCAGCTCCCGAACGACGGGATTGACCTCCGACGCGACGAGAACGAAGTCTCCCGTCGTCGCGACGCGCTCGCCGGCCGGTTGGAAGTTGAGCGCGATCGCCATTCCCATCGAGGCCGGCACCTCCATGCCGTTCTCCTGAATCGTCTCGGGTCTCGCGACCGATACTTGCAGCACGCGCCCGGCCATCGCGCCCTTGTGCCCGAGAGTTTCCTCGACGCGCTGGAGCAGGACCGACTCGCCGGCGGGAGGAGGCGCCGCCGCGGCCGGCGGCCCGAGCGGCGTCGCGGTCTTCTCGAGGGCGGCCTTCAGCGATCGCGCGACCTCGTCGGCTCGGCCATGGGCCGCGAAGTGCACGTAGGTGACCGGAGGCGTCTCGCCGATCAGGTGGTTGTGGATGGCCATCACCTCGAAGCCGCCGGCCTGGAGGGCGCTCACGACGGGGTTGACCTCCGCAGCCTGGAGCACCAGGTCTCCCATGGCCATGACCGCGCCGTCCGGCAGACCGTGGAAAGCGGCCCAGGATCCGAGGGCGAGCGGCGCCTCGATCGAGACGCCGTCCTTGACCACGTGAAGATCGCTGCGCGGGAATCCGAACCGCCGGGTCCCGTCGTCCTGGACCTTCGCGGCCCTCCCGAGCGCGGTGTTTACGGCGCCCCAGTCGGGCTCCGCCGCGCCGAGCGCCGAGGTGAAAAGACTCGAGCTGACGATGAGAGCGATTGTCGTGACGTGTCGCTTCATGGCGTGTTCTCCCCTGGTTCGGACGAATCCTCGACCGGCAGGCCGAGCTGATCGACGGCCCCCTCCTCCGGCTTCTCCTCTCGCTCGTGGAACCCGTGCACCGATACGCCGAGCAGCCGCACGGGACGGCGTCCCGCCTCGGTCTTCTCGAGGAGCGACACGGCGCGGGCGGCGATCTCCTCCGGCGCGCGCGTCGAGGGATCGCGGGTGTCGCTGCGCGTGATCGTCTGGAAGTTGTCGTAGCGCAGCTTGAGGACGACCGTGCGCGCGCGCAGGTCCTTCTTCTCGAGGTACGCCGCGGTGCGCTTCGCGAGGTCTTCCACCTCCGCCTGGATCTGCGCGGGATCCGACAGGTCCTGCGCGTAGGTCTCCTCGTGCCCGACGGACTTTCGCTCCTGGTTCGGATTGACGGCGCGTTCGTCCTCGCCGAACGCCATCCGGCGCAGGCCCGCGGCCCAGCTCCCGACCGCGCGCTGGAGGACCTCGTCGGATGCCGTGCGCACGTCGACGAGGCGCCGGATCCCCTCCGCGCGCAGCCTCGCGGCCGTCTTGGGCCCGACGCCCCAGAGCGCGTCGACGGGCAGGCCCTGGAGGAAGCCCTCGATGCGCTCGGGCGAGATGACGGTCAGGCCGTCCGGCTTCTTCCAGCCCGACGCGATCTTCGCCAGGAACTTGTTGGGCGCGACGCCCGCCGACGCCGTCAGCGCCGTCTCCTCGCGGATCCGCTCCTTGAGACGCCTCGCGACCTTCGCGCCGAAGGGCTCGCTCCACGCGTTCTCGGTCACGTCGAGGTAGGCCTCGTCGAGCGACAGCGGCTCGACCAGCGGCGTGACGGTGCGGAAGAGATCCATGATTTGTCTCGACACGGCTCCGTACTTTCCGAAATCGGGCCGAAGGATGACGAGCTCCGGGCACAGCCGCACGGCGCGCGACATCGGAATCGCCGAGCGCACGCCGAACTTCCGGGCCTCGTAGCTCGCGGCGCACACGACGCCGCGGCTCTCCGGCCGTCCGCCGACGGCGACCGGACGGCCGCGGAGCGAGGGGTCGTCCCGCTGCTCGACCGACGCGTAGAACGCGTCCATGTCGACGTGCAGGATCTTGCGGAGGGTCATGGCTCGTTCGTCCCCGAAGGTAACATCGGAACTATGACGCAGCTTCGCATCGCGGGCGAGATCTTCGACGCGTTCCCCGACGTCCGCGTGGGCGTCGTGGCGTTCCAGGGCGTCCGGAACGCGGGCGAGAGCGCGGAGCTCGCGGATCTGCTCCGCGGCGAGGAGGACGAGGCCGCGCGGCGGTTGGGTGAAGCCGGCGGCCCAATCGCCGAGCACGCTCACGTCGCCTCCTGGCGGGAGGCCTATCGGAAGTTCGGCGCGAAGCCGAAGGACCACCCGTCCTCGATCGAGAACCTGCTCCGCCGCGTGCTCAAGGGGCACCGCCTGCCGCACATCAACCGGCTCGTCGACCTCTACAACGCGGTGTCGCTGCGGCACCTCGTGCCGGTGGGCGGCGAGGACCTCAATGCCGTCGACGGCGACGTCGAGCTTCGCTTCGCCACGGATCGCGAGCCGGCGGTGCGCCTCCTGGGCGAGCCGGCCGACTCGTCGCGGCCGCCCAGGCCGGGCGAAGTGATCTACGCGGACCGTGCGGGAGCGCTCTGCCGCCGCTGGAACTGGAAGGAGGCCGACCGTACCAAGCTCACCGAGGCGACGACGCGCGGGTTCCTCGTCGTCGAGGGGCTGCCGCCCGTCGACCGGCCGCGCGTCGAGGCCGCGCTCGCGGATCTCGCCGCGCTCGTCGCCGCGCACTGCGGCGGCATTCAGCGGACGTTCGTCCTCGATCGCGGCCGCCGCGAGGCGCCGATCGATTAGGGGACCCTACGTCCCCTGTCCCTCGTAGTAGTCCAGCCCGGAGTGGTCGAGCACCTCTTCGCCCACCAGGATCCGCAGCGTGTTGGAGAGCTTCAGGTGCTGGACGAACAGGTCGTGCTCGGGCTTCAGGTCCGGACGCGACATCGGCGACTTGAAGTAAAACGACAGCCACTCCTGGATCCCCGAGAGGCCCGCGCGCGCCGCGAGGTCCAGGAAGAGCAGCAGGTCGAGGACGACCGGCGCCGCGAGGATCGAATCGCGGCAGAGGAAGTCGATCTTGATCTGCATCGGCTGCCCGAGCCAGCCGACGATGTCGATGTTGTCCCAGCCCTCCTTGGCGTCGCCCCGGGGCGGGTAGTACTCGATGCGCACCTTGTGAAAGTAGTCGCGGTAGAGGTCGGGGTAGAGCTCGGGCTGGAGGATCGCGTCGAGCACCGAGGCCTTGCTGACCTCCTTCGATCGGAAGGAGCCGGGATCGTCGAGGACCTCGCCGTCGCGGTTGCCCAGGATGTTGGTCGAGAACCAGCCCTGGAGACCGAGCATGCGCGCCTTCAGTCCCGGAGCGATGATCGTCTTCATCAGCGTCTGGCCGGTCTTGAAGTCCTTGCCCGCGATGGGGACGCCCTTCGACCGCGCCATCTCGGTCAGCGCGGGGATGTCCACCGTGAGGTTCGGTGCGCCGTTCGCGTAGGGGACTCCGCTCGCGATCGCGGCGTAGGCGTAGATCATCGAGGGCGCGATGTCGGGCGAGCTCTCCCTGAGACCCTTCTCGAACGCCGGAAGCGACGCGTGGACCGCCGTGGGCAGCGAATAGGTCTCGGTCGAGCCGCACCACACCATGACCGCGCGCGCGGCGCCCGACTCCTTGCGGAACTTCTCGATGTCGCGGATGACCGCCTCCGCGAGATCCATCTTCGAGCCGCCCTTCTTGACGTTGGGGCCGTCGAGGTTCTTGACCCACGCCTGCTCGAAGACGGCGGGCATCGGCTTCACCGCCTCGAGCTCCGGCCGGACCGCGGCCAGCATGTCGCCCGGCAGGACGCCCGCCTTCACGGCCGCCTCGTACGTGTTGTCGGGGAAGAGGTCCCAGCCGCCGAACACGAGGTCCGGGAGGTCCGCCAGGGGGACCAGCTCGCGCACGGGCGTGAACTTCGGATTCGTGCGCTTGCCCAGCCGCAGCTTCTGCATCTGCGTCACCGAGCCGAAGGGCTTCGCCAGGCCCTTGCGGATCAGGTGAACCCCGGCGATCAGCGTCGTCGAGACCGCGCCGAGCCCCGGGAGGAGGACGGCGAGCTTGCCCTGAGCGGGTGCGATCGACTTCGCGAGCTCGGGGTAGAAGGACGTGCGATCACTCATTGAGGGCTCTCCGCGAAATCCCGCCGCTCGCTCAGGGCGAGTCCAACCAGCACCAGGAAGTAGATCGGGGCGCCGACGGCGGCCATGACCAGGAACCAGTGCGCCTTGCCGAACGCGGACAGTATCAGAACGAGGTAGATGAAATCGCGGCGCGAGAGCTCATCGGCGACGCGCGAGAGCCGTGTCGATCGCTGCGAGACGCTCGTGAAGAGCGGCCCCTCCCTGCGCGCGCCGCGCGCGGCCCGCATCGTCTGGAGGTGCACGAAGGACGCCGAGGCGAGGTTGCCGAGGATCGCGAGCGCTCCGAACCACAGCGGCCATCGTGCTTCGATGGCGCGGCTCCAGCCGGCGGCGATCGCGGAGTACACGGCGAAGTGGACGAGGTTGTCGCCCCAGAAGTCGAGGAGTCCTCCCCAGCGCGACTCCTGGAAGCGCAGCCGCGCGAGCTCGCCGTCGCACCCGTCGACGATCGAGTGGAGGACGAAGCAGAGGGCGCCCGCCGTCTGCCAGACCGGACGGGGAGACAGGAAGAAGAGCGCGCCGAAGACGCCGATCGCAACCGAGAGGATCGTCATCATGTTGGGCGTCACGCGCGTGCCCGCGAGGCGCCGGCTGATTGCGAGCGAGATCCGGCGGTCGAAGTGCCGCGACATGAACCCCTCGGTGTCCTTGATCAGCGACCGCAGCAGGTGCTTCTCGGCGCGCGGGAGATCCGAGGGCGACGCGAGGGGGACGCCGAGGCCGTCGACGTCGACGGGCCGGCCGGCGAGGTCGCGGGCCGAGACGATCCGGTTCCACGGCAGGCGTACGGCGTCGGCCGGGACCGGCGCGTCGAGCTCGGCTCGCGTCCCCTCGAGCGCGGTCCGCACGGCGGGAGTCGCGCCGGGAACGAAGATCCGCGCGAAGCCGGCGCGCTGTGCGCAGAGCACCGTGCGCCGGACGATGGGCAGGCCGAGGAGGACCGTCTCCGGGGGAATCCCGGCGGGCCCATCCGGAGGCACGAGGACGAGCGCGAGCGCGAGCGCGGTCGTGGGAGCGGGCGCGGGCGCCGGGCTCACGGGGCTTCCTTTCATGCGCTCATGCTCCCGGCACTCCGGCCATGCGGGAGAGACCGAGCGGGCCGCCGGCGCGGCGGCTCGACTCGCGGGCGAGAGCAAGGACCTGGACGCAGAGGGCGGCCTGCGCGAGGTTGCGGCCGCGCGTGCGAGGGTCGGCGATCTCGCCGAAGAACTCGTCGATGACGCCGCCGAACCAGTCGGGATGGTGCGAGCCCTCGGTCAGCGACGGGACCTCCCAGCTCTCGGTCGGCGCGGTCTCCCGCTCGAGCGAGAGGCGCGAGCCCTCCAGCCGCAGCAAGCCGAGCGTGCCCTCGACCTCGATGCGGTTGACGCGGCTCGGCGCCGACCAGGTCAGGAAGATCTCGGCGCTGGCCGACGGGTACGCGAGGATCACCGTCGCCGTGTCCTCGACCGGAAACTGCGTGTACTTGCGGATCTCGAGCCGCGCGGCGATCCGCGAAGGAGAGTCTCCCATCCAGGCGGAGATCGTATAGAGGGCGTGCCAGCCGTGGTCCACCAGGATCCCGCCACCGGACTGAGAGGGGTCCACGCGCCAGTTCGCCTCGGGAGAGTCTCCGACGGCGGCGGCCGGTTTGTCCCGGAGTGTCTCCCAGCGCGCGCGGCGCAATTCGCCCATCTCGCCGGCGCGCACGAGCGCCGTCATCCGCGAGATCGCCGGCGAGCGGAGCCAGTTGTGGACGGTGCAGAGCGTCCGGTCCTTGTCCGCGGCGAGCACCGGCAGACCGCGCAGCTCCTCGGGCGAGAGCACCAGAGGCTTCTCGCACAGCACGTGCAGCGAGCGCGCGAGCGCGGCTCGCACGAGCGGCGCGTGCGTCGACGGCTGCGTGCAGATGTCGACGAAGTCGAGGTCCGTGGACTCCTTGCCGAGGAGCTCCTCGGCGCTGTCGTACCAGCGCGCGTCGGGGAAGCTCGCCGCGAAGTGCTGGCGCCGTTCCGGCCGCGCGTCCGCCGCCGCGACGATCGTGGCGTCCGTCCGTTTCCGCCACCCCGGCAGGTGGCCACCGACCGCGACGTGGCCGACTCCGAGGAGAGCGCCCTTCAGCACGGGTCGCCACCTGTCATCCCGAGCGGAGCGAGGGATCCCCTTCGCGTCACGGTGCGGCTCGGAAAGGGATTCCTCGGGCCCGCGGCCCTCGGAACGACGGCGATTCCCATTTACTCAAGCTTCCACTCCCGCGCCACGGCCGTCAGCGCCTCGTCGAAGAGGGAAAGCCCCTCGAGCGCGGTCTCCTCGGGGATGTTGAGCGGCGGGTTCAGACGGATCACGGGCGAGTACACCATGGCGAGGAGACCCCGCCGCAGGCACTCCTGGAAGAGCGCCTTCGTGAAGTCCTTCGAGACGAGCTCCTTGGTCTTTCGGTCCTTGACGAGCTCGATGCCGAGCAGGAGGCCCTTGCCGCGCACGTCGCCGATCAGCCGGTGCTTCTCCTGGAGCTCGCGAAGCCGCTGGAGCATCGCGCGCCCCACGCGCTCGGCGTTCTCGACCAGGTTCTCCTTCACGATGATCTCGAGCGCGGCGAGCCCGGCGGCCGAGGCCATCGGGTTCCCGCCGTAGGAGGAGCTGCTGCCGGACGGATTCGCGAACGGCTTCGCCCTCGTCAGCTCTTCGGTCGACACGACCGCCGCGAGCGGGAACCCGCCGCCGATGCCCTTGCCGCACGTCATCACGTCGGGAATCACGCCGTCGTGCTCGACGCCCCAGAACTTGCCGGTGCGGCCGAAGCCCGTGATCATCTCGTCCGCGATGAAGAGCGCGCCGTGCTCCTTCGCGATCGCGCGCACCGCGGGGATGAATCCCGGCGGGGGGATGACGTTTCCGGCGGTGCCCTGCATCGGTTCCACGATCACGGCGGCGATCTGACCGCCGCTCTGGTTCTTGATGACCCCGCGCGTCTCCTCGGCGCAGGCGATGCCGCAGCCGGGGAAGCTCAGGTGGAGCGGGCAGCGGTAGCAGTACGCGTAGGGCGCCGAGTACGTCCCCGGAACGAACGGGCCGAGCCCGTCCTTGAAGTCTCCCCACAGGAGCGGCAGCACGCCGCCGGTCTTGCCGTGGAAGGCGCCGGAGTAGCCGACGAACTCGAACTTCTTCGTGACCGACTTCGCGAGCCGGAAGGCGGCCTCGACCGCCTCCGCGCCGCCCGAGAACAGCTGGATGCGCGTCAGGCCCGGGGGCGTCACGCTGCCGAGCAGGTTGAGGAACTTCGCCCGGACCTCGGTCGTGAAGCTGCCGAAGGTCAGCCGCGCGGCCTGACGCTGGAGCGCCTCGACGTAGTGCGGGTGACAGTGGCCGACGCTGCCGACCGCGATCCCGGCGATGAAGTCGATGTAGGAGTTGCCGTCCTCGTCGACGATCCGGCTGCCCCTGCCCTCCGCCATCGCGAGGTTCGAGTACAGGGCGAAGGACTGGAGGCCCGGCGCCATGTGGCGCTGCTCGAGCGAGACGATCTCCTTCGAGCGCGGGCCGACCTCGATCCGCTTCCCGTCGCCGCTCATCGCGCCACCGCATCGATGGAGCGCGTGAACCGTGCGGCGAGGAGAGCGGCGATCCGCTTCGACGCCACGTCCCGGAAGAGCGCGAAGCTCGGCCAGGCGTTCAGGTCGATGATGCAGAGCGCGCCCTCCGGCGAGACGATCGCGTCGCCGCCGTAGACGTCGAGCCCGAGCGCGCCCGCGGCCTGCGAGGCGGCCGCGGCGAGCGCGTCCTCGTCGAAGCCGTAGCGGTGCAGCGTCTGGTCGCGGTGGTAGAACCACTGGAACCAGGACGGCGGCGGCGGGTTCGCCGGGGAGG
>Ga0070666_10001569_pt1 | contig 13879 bp, 9 predicted proteins | sample KBSS23metaG_FD_64677 | JGI IMG/M metagenome (GOLD analysis project Ga0070666, IMG submission 64677) | Switchgrass rhizosphere microbial communities from Kellogg Biological Station, Michigan, USA - KBS S2-3 metaG | ecosystem: Host-associated > Plants > Roots > Rhizosphere > Soil ... | reverse complement strand
GCGTCATCGACGCTCCAGGCCGGCGACATCTTGATCGAGATCGATGGCAAGCTCATCGCGGAGTTCGTGCCGCTCGACGCGCAGCTCGACGCGGCCGTCGGCAAGCAGGTGCACATCGTGATCGAGCGCGGCGGCAAGCGAATCGAGAGCACGCTGCCGGTCGGCAATTTGCACGACATTACGCCCGCCGAATACATCGAGTATGGCGACGGCGTGTTTCATAAGCTTTCGTATCAACAGGCGCGCCATCTCTATCGGCCCGTGAAGGGCGTCTACGTCGCGAATCCGGGCTACGTGTTCGGCAAGGCGGCGATCCCGCGCGGCAGCATCGTGACCGGCATCGGCAGCGAGAAGATCGACGACCTCGACGACCTGCAGCGTGCGCTCGAGTCTCTGCCCGACGCTCGCCAGGTCGCCGTGCGCTTCGTGAGCTTCGACGAGCCGCAGAGCGAGCGGCAGAAAATCATCACGAACGACCGGAGCTGGTTCCCGGCGTCGCGCTGCCATCGCGACGACGCGCTCGGCGAATGGCCGTGCAAGCCGCTCGCGGCGGGGCCGCCGCGCGAGCCGCGCGAGCCCAGCGAAGGCACCACGTTCCCGCGCCAGGGCGAGCGGCACGTGCAAGTGATCACTCCCTCGCTCGTGCTCGTGAACTTCGACATGCCGTACACCGTGTCGGGCGTCGCCGACCGCTACTACTATGGCACCGGCCTCGTGGCCGATGCGGAGCGCGGCTGGGTCGTCGTCGACCGCAACACCGTGCCGGTCGCGATGGGCGACGTGCGGCTCACGTTCGCGGGCTCGCTAGAGATCCCGGGCCGTGTTCAATACATCCACCCGCTGCACAACCTCGCGATCGTTTCCTACGATCCGAAGTTGCTCGGCAAGACGCCCGTGAAGTCGGCCACGTTCGAGACGAAGCCGGTCGTCCCTGGGCAGCACATCGCGGTCGTCGGCTTGGGGCCGGACTTCAAGCAGTTGAGCCAGTCGAGCGATGTCGCGAACGTCTCTGCGGCGATGTTCCCGCAGTCGCGCACGCTGCGCTTCCGCGATACGAATCTCGAGGTCGCGACGCTCGTGAACGGGCCGACGGATTTCGACGGCGCGATCGTCGACGCGCAAGGCCGAGTGCTCGGGATGTGGGCGAGCTTCGCGTACCAGACCGGCCGCGATCTCACCCAAGTCAATATGGGCATCCAGTCCGACGTCATCGTCGACATGGTCGAGCATCTGCGCGCCGCCGAGAAGCTGCGTTCGATCGAGGTCGAGTGGCAGCAGATGCCGCTCGCTACCGCGCGCAAGGTGATGCTGCCCGAAAGCTGGGTGCAGAAGTACGAGGCGCACAATCCCGATCGCCGCGAGGTGCTCGCCGTCACGACGACGGTCGCCGCGTCTCCGGCGGCGGAGTTCTTCCGTCCGGGCGACATCCTGCTCGGCATCGACGGTCAACTCGCGAACACGTTCCGGGAGGTCGAGCGCGCGGCGCAGAAGCCGATGGTCGACGTCACGGTGTTCCGCGACGGCGCCGAGATCAACGGCAGAGTCGACACGGTGGCGCTCGACGGGCTCGGCATCGACCGCGTCGTGTCGTGGGGCGGCGCGCTCGTGCAGGCGCCGCATCGCGAGCTCGCCGTGCAGCGAGGGGTCGGCTCGGGCGGCGTCTACGTGTCCTACTTCAACTTCGGCTCGCCCGCGAGCAGATCAGGGCTGTTCGCAGGCCGGCGCATCGTCGCGGTCGACGGTGAGCCTACGATGAGCCTCGACGCGTTCGTCGACGTCGTGAAGCGCCACGAAGGGCAGGACGCCGTGCGGCTCAACACGGTGTCGTTCAACGAGGTGCCCGAGGTCATCACGATGAAGCTCGACCCGGAGTATTGGCCGAGCTACGAGCTGCGCCGCGAAGGCTACGAGTGGCATCGCCGGCCGCTCGTGGTGACGGGAGGCGGTAATCCATGAGCCAAGCCGGGGGTGGACGGTGGGTAGTCTATTCAGAGTGTTCTGGTGGCGGTTTCTCGTGGCTCTCTTGCTCGTGTGCGTCACGTATAACCCCACTCAGTACAACTACGTTCGCTGGGCATACGCGCAGATCTCATCGGGCGCCGACAAGAAGCATACGTTGCCGTTGATCGCGTTCGTCGGCGTGGTGCTGTTGATCGCGTGGCTGTTCTACGTCCGCACCACCGCTCGTTCGCTCGGCGGCGCGGGCGTGATACTCGCGATGGGACTCTGCGCGACGGTCTACTGGGTCCTCGCGAATTACGGCGTGGTGAACCCCGCCAACGGCTCGGTTCTGATATGGATCGCGCTCATACTTTTCTCGGCGATTCTAGCGATGGGCATGTCGTGGCCGCACGTCCGCAGGATCTGGGCGGGTCAGGCAGACGTGCAAAGCGCCGACCATCGCTGATCTCGCGGCTGATCTCGCGTACGCCGGGTCGCGATTCGACATAGTCGGGGATATACGCGGGCAACTGTGACCGAGGTCGCGGGGAGGCCGGTGCTCCTCCCGCAGAGTAGCCTGCCTTCGAACGCGCGGTCCCACGGAGCTCACGTTGTCGATCCGATCCGGTCTCGCCGTTACGCTCGTCCTCGCGCTCGTTGCGGTCGCGGTACCCGCGGCCGCGCAGAAGCTCTTCAAGTACAAAGACGCGAACGGCGTCTGGGTGTTCACCGACCGCCAGCCCGAGGGCGATCAGCCATACGAGACCGCCAAGGTCGAGCACAGCTTCGACAAGCCCGAGGTGAAGCTGTTCGAGCGCAGCGAGAAGGACGGCGTCACGCTGTTTGCGCAGAACACGTATTACGCGCCGATTCAACTCGCGTACCGGATCACGACCGCGCAAAACGTCGCGACGAATACCCCGCTCAGAGGCATGCAGATGCTGCCGGCGCGCGGCGACGCGACTCTGCTCAGCGTCGGCGCAGCGGATCCGTCGATGCCCGTCCTGTTCGACTACGAGTACCAGTTTCTGCCCGGCGATCCGCAGGCTCAGCACCGGCCGGATCGGCCGTATCGGTTGCCGTTCGGCAAGTCGAGCGCGTTCGTCGTATCGCAGGCTTATCCCGAGACCGTCACGCATAGTGAGCCATCGAGCCAATACGCGATCGACTTCGAGATGCCGATCGGCACCCACATCTACGCGGCACGCGGCGGCGTCGTGATCGAGATCGCGAGCGACTTCTTCGAAGCCGGCGTCGACGCCGCAAAGGACGGCCCGCGCGCGAACGTCGTCCGGATACTGCACGACGACGGCACGATGTCGCTGTACGGCCACCTGAACTGGAACTCGATTCGTGTCGTGCCGGGCCAACGCGTCGAGCGCGGCGAATACATCGCGGACTCGGGCAACACGGGATTCAGCACGGGCCCGCACCTGCACTTCGTGGTGCAGCGCAACCGCGGCGGCGCGATCATTTCGTTGGCCGTAGAGTTCGAGGCCGCAAACGGCGCGGCGGTCGCCGTGCACGCGGGTCAGCGCTACACCGCCTACTGAGCCGGCTCGCACTGTCGCCGTCGGCCGGCGACGGTCAGACGGCCGTGGTTGCGTCGGTGGCGCTGAGCGCGGAGGTGAGCGCTTCGGGCGTGTCGATCGGCGCGCGGCACGTCATGCCTTCGCAGACGTACGCGGTGCCTTGCTCGCTGCGCGCGGTGCGCTCTGCGAGCAGGCCGCGCAAGTTCGCGGCATCCGTTGGGATCGTGAACGTGAGGCGGCGCATGTCGTAGGTCGCGTCGCGCGCGGTGCGCCACGCGTCGAACGCCGTAGGCGGCGCGCGCACGACGACGATCTGCGGCGGCGCGAGCAGCGCGTCGAGCGCACGGAGTAACGTCGGGTGGCCTTCGGCGTAGCGCTCGAGGGAGTGCCACGCGGCGCGTATCGTTCGCTCCGCCGCGTCGAGGTAGCGTTGCTCGCCGAGCAGATGGCCCAGGGTCACGAGCACGTTCGCCGCGACGCCGTTACCTGCGGGCAACGCCTCGTCCGCGAATGGCTTCGGCTTGTGGATCAGAGCCTCGTGATCGTCGGCGGTGAAGAAGAAGCCGCCGCGCTCGTCCTCGAAATGCGCGAGCAGCACGTCGGCAAGCGCGCACGCGAATTCGAGGTCGCCGTCGCGCCACCGGCACTGGAGCAGCTCGAGGACACCCGCCGCAAGCAGCGCGTAGTCGTCGAGATAACCTGCGAAACGCGCGCGACCATCCTTGTACGCGGCATTGAGCCGGCCGTCTTGCCAGAGCTCCGCGCGGATGAAGTCGATCGCACGCGTCGCCGCCTCGGCGTACTCGGGCCGTACGAGGCGCCGCGCGGCACGCGCGAGACCGCAGATCATGAGCCCGTTCCACGCGGTGAGGATCTTCTCGTCTCGTCCGGGCCATATGCGGCGCGCGCGCGCCGCGAGCAGCTGCGCGCGCGCGGTGTCGAAGAGCGCCATCGCTGCGTCCGCGTCGAGACCCATCTCCGCGCCCGCAGCGGGCGGCTCGACCGGCAGATGCAGATGCCAGAACCGGTGCTCGAAGTTCGGCGCCGTCGGCGTGCCGTCCGCGTTCGTGAGGCCGAGCACGCGCTTCGCGAGCCGGCTCTCGTTCGCCGGCAGCAGAGAATCGAATTCCGCGGGTGTCCAGACGTAGAACTTGCCTTCCTCGTGCTCCGAGTCAGCGTCGAGCGTGCAGTAGAAGCCGCCGTTCGGCGCCTGCATGCCGCCGATCACCCACTCGGCCGTCTCGACGGCGATACGGCCATAGAGCGGCATGATCGTGGCCGCGAACGTCTCCGCGTACAGCGAGAGCAGCGCCGCGTTGTCGTACAGCATCTTCTCGAAGTGCGGGATCGACCACTCGCGATCGACGCTGTAACGAAAGAAGCCGCCGCCGAGCTGGTCGTACAGGCCGGCGACCGCCATCCGATCGAGCGAGTGCATCACTACGCTAAGAATCTGCTCGGCCCCCGCGATGCGGTCCGCGTCGGCAGTCCCGCGGCCCAGCCGTTGGGCCTCCATGAGCAACAGCTCGAGCGCCGTCGCGTGCGGAAACTTCGGCGCACCGCCGAAGCCGCCGTGCTCGCGGTCGTGGCTCGCGGCGAGCCGCTCTACCGCGCGCTCGATTGGTGTACGCAACAGAGGTGCAAAGTCGTCCGCGGCGCCGGTCGTGATCTCGACGAAGCCCTCCGCGAGCTTCGCGCCGTGCGCCCGAATCGCGGCGCGGTTCGTGCGGTAGTAGTCGGCGACGGCCTCGAGCACCTCGCGGAACGCAGGCATCCCATAACGGCGATCCTTCGGAAAATAAGTGCCCGTGTAGAACGGCACGTGGTCGTCCGGAGTCAGGAACACCGTGAGCGGCCAGCCGCCGGCCTGGCCCGTGCTGAGCTGATGGGCGGCCATGTAAACCTTGTCGAGATCGGGCCGCTCCTCGCGATCGACCTTCACGTTCACGAAAAGGTCGTTCATGACCTTCGCGGTGGCCTCGTCCTCGAACGATTCGTGCGCCATCACGTGGCACCAGTGGCACGCGGAGTAGCCCACCGAGAGCAGGATCGGCTTGTCCGCGTCCTTCGCCGCCGCGAGCGCCGTGTCGTCCCACGGCTGCCAATTCACCGGGTTGCCGGCGTGCTGGAGCAAGTACGGGCTCGTCTCTTCGTTCAGGCGATTGCGCATCGGCACACTATCGGCGAGCAACGCTCAAGCTGCAATCCGCCGCGCGGCACGCGTAAACTAACGCGTCGTCCGCGACTTGCGATCGCGAGGTGCGAAGAGGCTCGTGTTCCACTATCCCGAATTCAATCCCGTCGCATTCTCGCTCGGTCCGCTCCAGGTCCGCTGGTACGGGATCATGTACCTCGCCGCGTTCCTGCTCGTCTGGATCGGCTTGCGCATGCGCTCGAAGGTGCCGTGGAGCAAGATCAAGCCGGAAAACGTCGACGACGTGGTGTTCTATGGCGCGCTCGGCGCGATCGTCGGCGGCCGGATCGGCTACATGCTCGTCTACGCGCATCAAGAGCTGCTCGCGGATCCGCTCAGCATCTTCACCGTGTGGAAAGGCGGGATGTCGTTCCACGGCGGCTTGAGCGGTGTGCTGGTCGCGATGTGGCTCTACGGCTGGCGCAAGGGCATCAAGTTCTTCGACCTCACGGACGCGATCTCGCCGTGGTCGTCGGGCGGCATCTTCTTCGGCCGCATCGGCAACTTCATCAATGGCGAGCTGTGGGGCAAGGTCACGAGCCCCGACGCGCCGTGGGCAGTCATCGTGAACGGCGAGCCGCGGCACGCTAGCCAGCTCTACGAGGCGTTCCTCGAAGGCCTCGTGCTCTCGTTCGTGCTCTGGTTCTACACGCGCAAGCCACGGCCGACGGCAGCGGCGTCGGGCCTGTTCCTGATGCTCTACGGCGTGTTCCGGATCGTGATCGAGTTCGTCCGCGTGCCGGACGAGCAGCTGGGTTATCTCTCGCTCGGCTGGGTGACGATGGGGCAGATCTTGTCGCTGCCGATGGTGATCCTCGGCGCGATCATCTTCACGCTCGCGCTGCGCAAAGGGCACGACGCGGATAGCGCGCCGAGCGCGGATACGCCACCCGCCCGCGGCGCGATGCCGAAGAAGGCCGGCTAGGCGGGATGCGACAGTATCTCGACCTGCTGCGTACGATCCGCGAGACCGGCGCTCGCAAGGACGATCGCACCGGCACCGGCACGCTCAGTGTGTTCGGCCATCAAATGCGCTTCGATCTCGAAGAGGGCTTCCCGGTCGTCACGACGAAGAAGCTGCACCTGCGCTCGATCATCCACGAGCTGCTCTGGTTCTTGAACGGCGACACGAACGTCAAGTACCTGCACGATCACGGCGTCACGATTTGGGACGAGTGGGCCGATGAGAACGGCGATCTCGGGCCGATCTACGGTGCGCAGTGGCGTGCGTGGGCGACCGCGGACGGCCGGCACATCGATCAAATGCAGCGCGTGCTCGATCAGATCGGCAGGGATCCGAGCTCGCGGCGAATCATCGTTAGCGCGTGGAACGTCGGCGAGCTCGAGAAGATGGCGCTCGCGCCGTGTCATACGCTCTATCAGTTCCATGTCGCGCACGGGCGATTGTCGGTGCAGGTCTACCAGCGAAGCGCAGACGTGTTCCTCGGCGTGCCGTTCAACATCGCCTCCTACGCGCTCCTGCTGCATCTGATCGCGCAGCAAACGAACCTCAAGGCGGGCGAGCTCATCTGGACCGGCGGCGATTGCCACCTGTACTTGAATCACCTCGAGCAGGCGGACGAGCAGCTCGCGCGCGAGCCGCTGCCGCTGCCGAAGCTCGTGATCAAGCGACGGCCCCCGAGCCTGTTCGAGTATCGGTACGACGACTTCGAGATCGTCGGCTACCGCTCGCACGCCGCCATCAAGGCGCCGATCGCGGTTTAGGCTCGCGTTGGACTCTTCCGAGGATGCATCGGCGCGCCCCGCAGTGCGAAATCCCTCGCGGAGGCGTTCGAGAATCCGCCCTGACTTCGCTCAGTGTCGACCGGCTCAGTCCCGCGCCCTGTCCGCCGGTGCCGCAGCCGGCAGCGGACCCGCCGGCGCAACCTTGGTCGGCCGCACGTTGAACAGCCGTAGGATCACGACGAAGAACACCGGGATGAACAGGATCCCGAGCAGCGTCGACGCGACCATGCCGCCGACCACGCCGGATCCGACGGCGTTCTGCGCGCCCGAGCCTGCGCCGTTCGCGAGAGCGAGCGGCAGCACGCCGAACGAGAACGCAAGCGAGGTCATCACGATCGGCCTGAAGCGCGTGCGCGCTGCGAGCACGACCGCGTCCTTCAAGCTCTGGCCGCGATCGAAGTTCTCTTTCGCGAACTCGACGATCAGCACCGCGTTCTTCGCCGCGAGGCCGATCGTCGTGAGCAGGCCGACCTGGAAGTAGACGTCGTTCGACAAGCCGCGGAGATACGTTGCGAGCAACGCGCCGAGCACGCCGATCGGCACGACGAGTAGCACGGCGATCGGAATCGACCAGCTCTCGTAGAGGGCCGCGAGACACAGGAACACGACGATCGTCGACAACGCGTAGAGCAGCGGCGCCTGCGACCCCGACAGCTTTTCCTCGAACGAAAGCCCGGTCCACTCGAGGCCGACGCCGGCCGGCAGCTTGCCGACGAGGCTCTCCATGATGTCCATCGCTTCGCCCGAGCTCCTGCCCGGCGCGGGTTGCCCCTGGATCTCGTACGCCGGCACGCCGTTGAATCGCGTCAACTTTTGCGGCCCGTAGGTCCATTTCGAGGTCGCGAAAGCGGCGAACGGCACCATGCCGCCCTGCACGTTGCGCACGTACCAGTTGCTCAGGTCCTCGGGCTGCATACGCGAGTTCGGCTCGCCCTGCACGTACACGCGCTTCACGCGGCCGTGGTCGATGAAGTCGTTCACGTAGCTCGAGCCCCACGCGGCCGAGAGCGTCTGATTGACGTCGGCGATCGAGAGCCCGAGCGCGCTCGCCTTCTCGCGGTCGATGTCGACCTTGACCTGCGGCGCGTCCTCGACTCCGTTCGGCCGCACCGCGACGAGCGCGGGATTCTTAGCGGCCTCGCCGAGCAGCTGATTGCGCGCCGCGAGGAACTGCTCGTGACTCAAGCCGCCGCGGTTCTGGAGCATCATGTCGAAGCCCGTCGCGTTGCCGAGCTCCATGACGGCGGGCGGCGCGATCGCGAGGATCACCGCGTCGCGCACGGTCGAGAAGTACCGCGTCGCGCGGGTCGCGAGCGCTTGCACCGACTGCGACGCCTTCTTGCGCGCGCTCCAGTCCTTGAGCTTCACGAACACGAGGCCGGAGTTCTGGCCGGTGCCCGCAAAGTTGAAGCCGACGACGGTGAGCACGCCGTCGACGACGTCGCTCTCCTTGGTCAGGAAATAATCCTGCGCGGCGTCGAGCGCGACCCAGGTGCGCTCCTTCGACGCGCCGGGCGGCGTCTGCACTTGGCCGTAGAGAATGCCGGCGTCCTCGTCGGGTATGAACGACGTCGGCAGGCGCGCATAGAGCAGCGCGACGGCGGCGACTACCACGGCGTAGATCGCGAGCATTCGCGCGGGCCGCCGCAGGCCGAACGCGACGCCGCGGTTGTAGCCGCGCGTGCTCGCGCCGAACGCGCGGTTGAACCAGCCGAATGGGCCACGGCTCGAGTGGTGCTCGCTTCGCAGAGGCTTCAGCATCGTCGCGCAGAGCGCCGGCGTGAGGATCAGCGCGGTGAGCACGGACAGCGTCATCGCCGACACCATCGTGATCGAGAATTGCCGGTAGATCACGCCGGTCGAGCCGCCGAAGAAGGCCATCGGCACGAACACGGCCGCGAGCACGAGCGCGATGCCGACCAGCGCGCCGGTGATCTGGCGCATCGACTTGCGCGTCGCGTCCTTCGGCGACAGGCGCTCCTGCACCATGAGCCGCTCGACGTTCTCGACGACAACGATCGCGTCGTCGACGAGCAGGCCGATCGAGAGCGCCATGCCGAACATCGTGAGCGTGTTGATCGAATAGCCGAGCGCCGAGAGCACGCCGAACGTGCCGAGTAGCACGATCGGCACGGCGATCGTCGGGATCAGCGTCGCGCGCAGGTTCTGGAGGAATAGAAAGATCACCACGAACACGAGCCCGATCGCCTCGGCGAGCGTGAGCACGACGTCCTCGATCGACTTGCGCACGAACGGTGTCGTGTCGAGCGGGAACACGGCTTCGAAGCCCGCCGGATAGAACGGCGCCAGCCGGTCGAGCGTCTTGTGGATCCCTGCCACGGTGTCGAGCGCGTTCGCTCCAGTTGCGAGCCGGATCGCGACGCCGGCGCCGGGCTTGCCGTTGTACTTGATGTCGCGCACATAGCTCTCGGAGTTGATCGCGACGCGCGCGACGTCGCCGAGCTTCAGCTGCGAGCCGTCGGGATTCACGCGCACGAGGATCTGGCGAAACTCCTCGGGCGTCGACAGGCGGGTCGGGCCGATGATCGCGGCCGTGATCTCTTGGCCCGGCACCGCGGGCAGGCCGCCGATTTGTCCGGCCGACACTTGCACGTTCTGCGCCTTGATCGCAGCGATGATGTCGGCGCTAGTGAGACCGAAGTTGTTGAGCTTGTCCGGGTCGAGCCACACGCGCATGGCGCCCTGCGAGCCGAACATGTTCACGTCGCCGACGCCCGGCGTGCGATTGAGCTGGTCGCTGATGTTGGTCGCGACGTAGTCGCCGATCTCCTCGCTCGACATGCTGTCGTTCGTCGAGATGAAGCCGAGCACGACGAGGAAGTTGCGCGTCGGCTTGTTCACGCGGACGCCCTGCTGCTGGACCTCCTGCGGAATCAGCGGCATCGCGAGCTGGAGCTTGTTCTGCACCTGCACCTGCGCGATGTCGGGATTTGCGCTCTGCGTGAATGTGAGCGTGATCTGCGCGGTGCCGTCCGAGTTGCTGTCGGCGGTGATGTAGTCGAGGTTGTCGATGCCGTTGAGCTGCTGCTCGATCACCTGCACGACCGTGTCTTGAACCGTCTGCGCGGACGCGCCGGGGTAGGTCACGTTGATCGAGACTTGCGGCGGCGCGATGGCCGGATACTGCATCACGGGCAGCCGCACCGCGGCGATCCCGCCTGCGAGCATCAGCACGATCGCGAGAACCCACGCGAAGACGGGGCGGTCGATGAAGAATTGCGAGATCACGGGACGCTCTCAGCGCTGCGCGACGCCTGCGGCCGCTCGACCGCCCGCGTTCGATTGCTCCGCGCCGACCTCGACGGGATTGACCTCGGCGCCCGGCCGTATCTTCTGCACGCCGTCGAGGACGACGCGCTCGCCCGCTCGCAGGCCGGTGTCGATGAGCCAATCGTTGCCGATCACCCGCGCAGTCGTAACCATACGCTCGGCCACGCGGTTGTCGTCGCCGACCACGAGCACGACCGCGTCGCCGCGCTGGTTGCGCGTGACGCCGCGCTGCGGCACGAGCAGCGCCTCGCTCTTCATCGCCTGTGTGAGCTGCGCGCGCACGAACATCCCGGGCAGGAGCTCGCGCTGCGGATTCGGGAACAGCGCGCGCAGCACCACGGCGCCAGTGCTCGGATCCACCGATACCTCGGCGAACTGCAGCTTGCCGTGCTCGCCGTAGTCGCTGCCGTCCTCGAGCGTGAGGCTCACCTCGGCCTCGTTCTTCTCGTCGCGCTGCAGATCGCCACTCGCGAGCGCGCGCTGCAGCTTCAGCATCTCGACGCTCGACTGCGTGATGTCGACGTAGATCGGATCGAGCTGCTGAACGAGCGCGAGCGGCGTCGATTGCTGTGACGTCACGAGCGCGCCTTCGGTCACGAGCGTGCGGCCGATTCGGCCCGCGATCGGCGACAGCACTTGGCAGTAGACGACGTTGATTCGCGCGCTCTCGACCTGGGCCTTCGCGGCCGCGACGTCCGCCTCCGCGGCCGCGAAGCCCGTGACCGCGTCGTCATACACCTGCTGGCTCACGAGGTTGTTCGCGCGCAGCGGCCCGTACCGGTCCTGGAGCAGCTTGGCCTTCTCGCGATTCGCCTGCGCGCGTTGCAATGCGGCTTCGGCCGAGCGCAGCGTGGCGCTGTAGCTCGCGGGATCGATCTGATAGAGCTGCTCGCCGACGCGCACGTCGCTGCCTTCCGCGAACAAGCGCTTCTGAACGATGCCGGAGACCTGCGGCCGCACCTCGGCGACGCGATACGCGACCGTGCGGCCGGGGAGCTCGTCGACAATGCCGACGCTGCGCGTCACAAGTTTGATCACGCCGACCTCGGGCGGTCCCTGCGTGCCCGCCGGCGCCTTCGTGCCGCTGCAGCCCAAGAGCGCGTTCGCTAAAGCGACGACGGCGATCCAAATCCCTTTGCGGACCACGTTCGACTTCCTTCTACTAAGTTTGTTCGCGGCCGTTCTCGAGCATGCGCCTCAAGAAGTCCGTGAGAGTTGAGATCTCTTTGTCGCTGAAGCCGCGCAGGTGGCGCTTGAGCTCCGCATTGATGAGCGGTTGTATCTCGTCGCCCGCGCGCCGGCCCTTGTCGGTGAGCTCGAGGTGCACGACGCGCCGGTCGTCGTCGCTGCGCCGCCGGCGCAACAGTTGCTTCTCCTCGAGCCGGTCGAGCATCCGCGTCATCGCGCTGCAGTTGACGTTGCTTTCGCGCGCTAGCGCGGCGACCGTGTCGGCGCGCTGGAGCAGCAGCAGCAAGATCGGCTCCCATTGCATCGCGGTGAGCTCGAGCGGCTGCATGTGCTGGTCGACGCCGCGCACGAGCGACGAGAACACTTGCTTGATCAGCCGGCCGACCGCGCGAAACGCCGGCTCGGTAATGGCTGCGGAACGTTCGATTGCGGGCCGGGAGCTCATGAGCGGAGTGCGAAGTGCAGACGGCGGAGCCGGGTAATCAATTTACTGCCATAGCAATATTTGTCAAGGCAAATACCTCTAGAGCGCAGTGATAGCCGAGCTCCGGCACCGTGGCGCGGAATCGTCGCGTGGGACCTCGCGACGCGCTGTTGTACGCTGCGGCTCGGCGAATTCTGGGGAAGTGCGTGGAAGCGCGTTATCCGATGGCTCGCCGCGGCGGGCTCTTTCTCGTGCTGGTTGGCGCGGGGTTGATCGCGGCGATTTCGCTCGGCCGCGACACGCTCGTGAGCTACCCCGTATTCTTCGCGGGCCTCGGCGTCGCCGTCCTATCGTTGTTCCTGTCGGGCCGACTGTCGGACGGCCGGCCGACGCGCCCGCAACTCCTCGCGCTCGCGGCTGCGCTGCTGCTCGAGGCCGTGCTGTTCGCGCTGCTACCGCGGCTGCTGCCGCCCGACACTTCAGAGCGCGTGCGCTGGCTCTGGGTGCTGACGATCGTCGGCGTGCACTTCCTGCCGATGGCCGTGTCTTTCGGGCCGCTGTTCTTGCTGCTCGGCGGAGCGTGCATCTCGAATGCCGCGCTCGGTCTGCTGTTGCCCGAGGTCCCGTTCGCGCTCTACGGGGTAATCGATGGAGCGCTCAAGGTCTTCGTCGGCGTCGGCTCGCTCCGAGCGAGGCCCGCGAGCATCGCGCCGCCGGTCTGACGCGATCGCGGGAATGTTGCAAAAAGCGGTAACGCTGCGGTCGCGGTCTTCACGGCAATCGTTGTACGCTGTCGGCTCATCCCCTTCACGAGACTGCTCGATGACTTCGCGCTTCACGCTCGACGCCGACCTCGATCTCGCGCTACGCCTCGCCGACGCCGCGCGCGAGATTTCGCTGGCGCGTTTTCGCGGCTCGTTCCAGAGGCGCCTCAAAGCCGATGGCAGCATCGTGACGGAGGTGGACGAGGCGGTCGAGGACGAGCTCCGCGAGCTGCTCGCTCGCGAGCGCCCCGCCGATGCGATCCTCGGCGAGGAACGCGGCGCGAGCGGCTCGGGAGAGCGCCGCTGGATCATCGACGCGATCGACGGGACCCTGAGCTTCGCTGCGGGCAAGACGGGCTGGGCGACGCTGATCGCGCTCGAGGTTGCGGGGGACGTCGTCGTGAGCGTCTGCGACGACTCGCCGATCGATCGGCGCTACTGGGCAACGAAAGGCCGTGGCGCGTTCCGGGCCGACGCGGCAAAGAAGCCGGTCCGCCTGCAGGTCACGAGCACCGGCGAGCTCGCGCGCGGACGCAGCTTCGTCCCGCCGCCCGAGTGGGTGCGCGGCGACGAAGCGCAGGCAATGTCCATTGCGCTCGCGGCCGCGACCAAGCCGACGGCCGCGGACGATCATCCCGCGCTGCAGGTCGCGTTCGGCGGTTACGACCTCGCGGTGTTCTTCATGGCGGGCCCATGGGACCTCGCCGCGCCCGCGCTGGTCGTCGAGGAGGCCGGCGGCCGGTTCACCGATTTGAACGGCGCTGGCACGCTGACCGCCGGAGCGGTGTTCTCGAACGGC
>Ga0070666_10001564_pt1 | contig 13895 bp, 11 predicted proteins | sample KBSS23metaG_FD_64677 | JGI IMG/M metagenome (GOLD analysis project Ga0070666, IMG submission 64677) | Switchgrass rhizosphere microbial communities from Kellogg Biological Station, Michigan, USA - KBS S2-3 metaG | ecosystem: Host-associated > Plants > Roots > Rhizosphere > Soil ... | reverse complement strand
GGCCTCAAACCGGTACCCAGCTGGTAACCAAGGGCAATGCCGGCCTGACGCCCGAAGTGGCCCACACCTATACCTTGGGTGTGGTGCTGACACCGGATTTCATTCCCGGCCTCACCACCTCGCTGGACTATTATGTGACGCACATGACCAACGCGATCACCAACATCAGCTACCAGAACACCACGGTCCAGGATCTCTGCATCGGCAGCGCCCCGAGCTATGGCTCGCCTTATTGCCTGCTCGCCACCCGGCCGGTCGCGCCCGGTCAGCCCGGCTATAACGCGACGACGAACTACCCGACCCAGATCCTGAGCTCGCCTCTCAACAGCGCCAACATTCAGATGGAAGGCTGGAACTTTGAGATCGACTATAATTTCGATTTTGCCGACGTCTGGAGCGCCATACCGGGAACGGTGACCTTGCGGCATCTGGTGACCTACGAACCGGTTTTTGAGACCCAGAATCTTCCGGGCACGCCTTATTCCTGGGCGACCCTGCCCAAGACCCGCATGACCAGCTTCATCAACTACACAGTCGGCGACTGGAGCCTGGATATCCAGAACCAATGGCTGAGCGGCTGGAAGAAGAACAACACTCCGATCACCGCGACCAACCAAAACTATGCGGTGCCGCGTATTACCAGCTATGATGCGATGGACGTGACGATTGCCCGCCGGTTCGACATGTGGGGTGGGTCTTCCACGCTCTATTTCAACGTCCAGAACATCGGCAACACCCGTGCGCCGCTCTTTCCGACCAATAACTCCAACCCCGGCCTGTTTTATCCCGTGTCTGGTTCCACCGGTCCCGGCTTTGGTTACAATGACATGGGCCGGTATTTCACCATCGGTCTGAAGGGCAATTTCTAAAGATACGGGTTGATCCATCAAACCGGCGCCGCGAAAGCGGCGCCGGTTTTTTCTTGCGCCAGGGATAGGCTCTGGTTGATCAGTTCGCGGCTCTTGGGATGCAGGCGGTCGAGTTCTGTGTCCAACTCGGCGTTGAAGCTCGCCATGTAAGAAAACCCTTCCGGCGGATCGAAGCTTCGCACCAGCGTATCGCAGCCATCCAGAAAATCCTTCCGCCCGCCTTCCATCATCCGTGAGGCGATGCCCAACATCGTCAGACAGGATGCGCACTATGAGATCTTGGCCAGGCCCCGTTCACACAGCGGATGTCGCGCTTAGGAATCCCATCCGGCGCGCTATTAGCCTGCGCAGGGCCGGCTGTATTGTTTCCCTTATATATGTGGCACGGCACCGTGCCGTTCCGCGATAAGTCGGCGCGGACGACGACTGCCTTCGATGTGGTGCCCGAGGCCTGAAGTGATTCACGCATCGTATACATCGGCGGAACTTTCACCGCGCCAAATGCGCGGTGCGCCGCATATGACGATGCCAACATGTTATTGACCGTGTAGAGAGCAAACCGCCCACACATTCGTCAACGGTGTGATCGAAATGCGTCGGTCGCCACATCCGAGGTATCTGATCAGATCAAATGTTAATAACGAAAACGCTTGAGTTCCCGCGGTTAAGACTTTTTGGTTTTTTTTGGGACAGCATCACGATGGCTATCGCTTGCGGCAAATTGCGCCGCAAAAAAAATAAAATCGCGGAAACCGAACGCTCATCTGTGGCATTAGTTAGTCAATTCGTGGTGTGCGATTGCGCACTCGTTACAAATCACAGATAAAAATACGACATACGCGGGAGGCACGGCCGATGGTCAAGAGAGGCGCGTATGTTGGAGCGGAGTGCTGGCCTGAAACCGATCATGTTGCGTATGAAAGGACGGCTGCGGCTTAGGCGCGCTGGCGGGTGGGGACTGGTGGTCCTGCAAATGGGCGGCTGCATGACCCTGGAGCCGCCTGCGCCCCCATCATCCCCCGATCCCGCCCCGGCGCCCGCGGTTAGTATTTCCGCCGCTGCGCCGGAATCCGCGATAGCGGAGCCGGTCAAGCCCATGCCCCGGCCCAAAAAGTCCGTACACGAACGGCGCGCGGCGCAGGCCCGCCTTCCGCGCGAGAAAGTTGCCGCCATCGATCCCGCGCATCTGATCGGCCTCGCCCCCGGCGCGGTCCAACAATTGTTGGGGCCGCCCATGCGGGTGGAAAATTCAGACCTGTCCCGCGAGTGGGTCTATGCCTCTGGGGGCTGCTCCTTCCGCCTTTTTTTCTACCCCAACCTCAATACTGCCGCATTCCGAGTCCTGAAATACGGCAGCAACGACGGCAATGGCGAATTGCTTGATGTTTCCGACACCTGCATTCGCCGCATTTTGATAGCGAAGAAAAATGCAACAGGTTGAAACAGCGCGCGGCCATGTCATGGTCGTGGACGACGACGAATTTTTTCTGGAATCGGTGAGCACCAATCTCGCGGATGCCGGTTACCGCACTGATTCTTTTTTGGGCGGGGCGGAAGCCATTCGTCACCTGTCGGCGGGGGCGGGGCCAGACCTGGTCCTGCTCGATTGGAAAATGCCCGGAATCAGCGGCATCGAAGTGATGCAGCGGCTGCGCGCCGAAAAGATCGAGACACCGATCATTTTTCTCACCGTGCTCAGCGACCAAATCTATGAGGAGGCGGGCCTGTTGGGCGGGGCGGTGGATTTTGTCGAAAAGTCGCGCAGTTTCGCCATCCTGCTGCGGCGCATCGAGCTTATTCTGGGCAATGAAAAGCGGCGATGGCAGGCACAGAGGCCGGCGGGGAACGCAAAGGCGCATGAAGGCCTGGTGCTGCGCTATGATTCGCGCCGCGTGCTCTGGCATGACATGAATGTCGCGCTGACCCTGACGGAATTCAACATTGTCGCCTACCTGACCGAGCATGCGGAGCGGGATGTCAGCTATCGCGAGATCTATGACATCGTGCATGGCGAGGGCTTTGTGGCGGGTGACGGGGAAATCGGGTTCCGCACCAATGTGCGGGCCTTCATCAAGCGCATCCGCCAGAAATTCCGCGACGTGGACTCGCATTTCTCGCGCATAAAGAACTACCCGGGCTTCGGCTACAGGTGGCTGGATGGCCGCGAACAATAGGAGCCTTATCTGGCGCCTGGTTCACTCCTTCACCCTTAAGCTGGTTCTGCTCGCGGTCGTTCTTTTATCCGTTCCGCTGATCCTGTATTGGCAGTTCGCCAGGGCGGAAGAAGAGCAGCTCGCGCTGATCGGCAACGCGGTGGAACAGACCAACCATGTGCTAGCCGCCATGCTGCGCGGTCATTTCGAGAAATTCGCCAGTGAACCGGAAGGCGAGATGCGCGAGGCCTTGGCGCGGGCCGCTGTGGGCAAAACCCGCATCAAGATACTGGTCCGGCTGAAGGACAGCGAAAATTTCCTTTACGTCGCCTCGGTGCCGCCGGTATCGCAGAAATATCTGGACGCCGAACGCACGGAGCTTATCCGCAGCGGACTGTTCCATCGCCTGGGTCCCAGTTGCGACGGCGGCGCCAATCTCGATATGCGCTTCGTCAATCCCGCCGGCAAACAGGAAGTGCTGGCGGCGATGACGCCGGTGCATGTCAACGGCAATTGCTGGATCGTCATCACCACCGAAAATGCCGCCAGCCTGGCCCGCACCCCCATCGGCCTGCCATTCTGGCGCGCTCCCACCGTCATGGTGGCGGGCACCATCTATCTGGTGGCCACCGCCCTGGTGTTATGGCTGCTGTTTCATTTGTGGCGCAATGTCCGCCGCTTCCGGGGTGCGGCACGGCGCATCAGGCTGCGCGACAGTCGGCCGGTTTCCTTCGGCCAGACCAACAGCATTCCTGAATTGACCGGCGTCGCGGAGGACTTTGATTCCCTGGTCGAGGCGCTGGTGGGATCACAGCGCCGCATGAAGGAGGCGGCCGAGGAAAACAGCCATGCCTTGAAAACGCCGCTGGCGGTGATCGCGCAATCCATGGAGCCGATCAAGCGCGCCTTGCCGGCCCAAGATGCGACTGCCGCCCGCAGCGTCCAATTGATTGAACGGTCGGTCGCCAAGCTCGACGATATGGTTTCCGCGCAGCGCGATCTCGATCAAGTGAGCGCCGATCTCATCTATCCTGTGCGCCATCCACTGGATTTGTCCCGTTTTTTGCGCGACATGCTGCCGGCCTATGAGGCGACCTTGGCCTGGCAAGGCAAGCGGTTGGCAGCGATGGTTGAGCCGGATGTGATGGTTTTCGCCAGCGAGGACATGATGGAACCGGTGGCGGAAAATCTGCTGGAAAATGCCGCCAGTTTCACCCCCGATGGAGGGCTGGTGGAGGTTTTTCTCAACCGGGAGGACGGCAGAGCTGTTTTGCGCGTCCTCGATCAGGGCCCGGGCGTGCGGCCGCGCCAGCTGCCCCATATTTTCGAGCGCAGTGTCAGCTTCCGGGATACGGATGCCGGCTTTGGCGGCGGCCACCAGGGATTGGGGCTCTGGATTGTAAGGCGCAATGTTGAAGGTTTGGGCGGAAGTGTGGCGGCGCGCAATCTGACGCGCGGCGGCTTCGAAATCATGGTCACGCTGCCCAGCGCCTGAAATAAACATCCATAATTTTTGCGGACCGGTTTTTGTCCCACCTTGTCCCAGCTTTATCACATGGCCTGGACACGGTTCCCGGTTAGCGTTTGGTGCGCCGCAAGATGCTCGTCGCGAGACAGGTTTTTTGGCGGCGATCAAAAATAAGGACGGCTGACCATGCTTCAACCAAACAACGCGTTTGCGTCAGAGCACAAAAATCATCTTCAGCGGAATCGCCAGCAGAATCGCCAGAAGAATCGTCAGAGACGTAAGCCGCATTACCCGATTCTCGCTCACCTGTTTTCGGCTTGCCTTGCGACAGGTCTTCTTGCCGGTTGCGCCAATGGACCCATCGGTGGATCGAGCGCAGCGTTGCAGCAGAGCAAAGCCGCGGCATTGTCCTATCGCCTGGAGTCAGGCGACAAGGTCCATATCGCCGTATTTAACGAGGACAATCTCAGCGGGGATTATGTCGTTGCCCCCGATGGGAAGATCACCCTGCCGCTGGCCGGAGGGCTCACTGCCGCGGGATTGACGGTGCCGCAATTGCAAGATGCGGTGGTCGCGACCTTGAAAAACGGTTTTGTCCAAGACCCCAAAGTGGCGATCACCACCGCCGATCTCAGGCCCTATTACATTCTGGGCGAAGTCAAGAAGCCGGGGAAATACAGCTACACGCCCGATCTGACGGTGATGGCCGCGGTCGCCACGGCGGAAGGTTTCACCTATCGCGCCGATATGGGTGAGATCTTTATCCGCCATGCGGCCGATCCGTCGGAACGGGAATATGAGCTGACCTCCACGACGGCGGTGTTGCCGGGTGACACGATCCGCGTCAGTCAGCGTTACTTCTAAACTTGTTCATCCGAGGTTTTCATGAGTCTGGCCCCCACCATCATCACGTCTGGTCCCGAACGATATGGCGAACCGATTTATGTTCAGCCTCAAAAGGAGGATAACGCCAAGATATTCCTGATCGATATCTTGGCGGCTATTCATCGCAACCGGAAACTGGCCCTGACGGTCGCGGGCCTGGCTGCCGTGTCTGTTCTGGTGGTCACCTTCTTCATCACGCCGCTCTATAAGAGCGTCGCCAGCGTGATGCTGGATACCCGCCGCGAGCAGGTGGTGGACATGCAAGCGGTGCTGTCCAATCTGCCCTCAGATACCTTCGTGGTGGATTCGGAGGTGCAGGTTTTGCAGTCTCCGGCGCTGGCGCAAAGGGTGATCGCCAAGCTGCATCTGGACCAGGATCCGGAATTCAACAGCGATCTTCAGACAAAAAATATTTTCTCCCAGACCATGGGCGCGATGAAAGCCGCGATCCATGATGCGCTGGCCTTGCTGGGCGTGGTCCCGGCCAATGACGTGAACGGCCCGGCGCGGATGGAAGAACGCGTCACCGAGGCATTTCTCAAGAATCTGTCCATCGACCGGCAAGGCCTGACCTATGTGATCAACATCACTTTCTGGTCGCAGGACCCCGCCAAGGCAGTGCGCATCGCCAATGCGATCGGCGAAACCTATTTGCAGCAGCAGAAAGACATAAAAGCCAATGCCACGCGAGAAGCCAACACTCTGATCAAGGGTCATGTCACCGAGTTGCAGAAACAGGTGTTTACCGCCGAACAGGCGGTGGCCGATTACAAATCCAAGAACGGCTTGCTGAATGCCGTGGGCGCTCCCCTGACCGAGCAGGAAATCTCGGCTCTTAATACTCAGATGGCGATCGCCCAGGCGCTGGAGGCGGAACAGCGCGGCAAGCTTGCGGCGGCGAATCGCCAGATGGGATCCGGCGGCACCGACGCCGTTGGTCAGGCTGCCATGTCCGACACGGTACGTCAGTTGCGGGCTCAGCAAGCCCAATTGGTTACCGAGGAAGCCGATCTCGCCAAGCGCTATGGCCCCAAGCATCCTGCTTTGATCAAGGCGCGCGAGCAGATGGCGGCGCTGAACGACACGATTTCGCAGGAAGTCAAACGTCTCATCAACAGTCAGCAGGCTGAAAGCGCCGCGGCCGCTTCGCGCGCAGGCTCCTTGCGCTCCAGTATCGCGCAAGACCGCAGGGTTCTGGCGCTCAATAACTCCGCCGGCGTCAAGCTGGCCGAGTTGGAACGCAATGCCAGTGCCGTGCGCGAGGTCTATCAATCCTTCCTCACTCGCTTGAAACAGACCGCGGTGCAGGAAAATATGCAGGACGCCGACGCCCAGATCGTCAGCCGGGCAAATATTCCTCTAAAGCCGTCATCACCCTCCTGGCTGCTGGCGGCTGCGGCGGCGGCCGCCTTCGCAATGATCGCTGCCGCCGCCGCCATCATGCTACGCGAATTTCTGGATCGTGGCGTGCGCTCGCCGGAGGAAGCCGGAAATGCCGTGGGCTTGCCGGTGATCGCCACCATTCCCCAGATCGCGCAGGCCGACCCGGCTGCTTATGTCGTCAAGCGGCCGATGTCGGAATTCGCCGAGGCGATACGCAATTTGCGCACCTCTCTGTTCCTGTCGCGCAACAATGCGCCGCCCAAGATCGTCGCCATGATGTCGGCCTTGCCCTATGAAGGCAAAACCACCACCACCCTGGCTTTGGGCCGTCAATGCGCGGAAGCCGGGGCGCGCGTGCTGATCATCGACGCCGATATGCGCCGCCGCGCCCTGACCGGCCACCTCGCCACTCCGGTGCGCAACGGGCTGGCCGAACTGATCGAGGGCCGGGCGCCGCTGGAATCCTGCCTCTATCGCGATCTGGTGTCCGGCGCCATGATTCTGCCCATCGCGAACAGCGACACCGCCGGCAAGGATATTTTCTTCGCCCATGACCTTGGCCATGTCTTCAGCCGTTTGCGGGGCCTGTTCGACATCATCCTGGTGGATACCGCGCCGCTTCTGCCGCTGGCGGAGCCGCGGCTTGTCGCCAGCCATGCCGACGCCATCGTGCTGCTGACGCATTGGAACAAGACATCGCAAAGCGCAATGCAGGAAGCGGCGCGGCTGATCCGCACTCTGGATGTGCCGATCGCCGGCCTGGCGCTGACCTGCGCCGATATGAAGCGCCTGGACAGTTTCGGCTATGCGCAGCGCAATTACGGCCAGCGCGCGGGCTATGCCGGCTATTACATCCAGTGAGGACGTGTTGCGTTTGGTAGGAGTTGACAATGAGTAGGATGATTACGGCCTCCTGGTACCATGCTCCCGGACGCGCCGCCTATTTTCCCCCGCTGCGGCTGCAGCTGACGCCGAAGCTGGTGTTCGACATGGCCATGGCCGGCCTGGCGCTGTTGTTTCTCCTGCCATTGCTGCTGCTGGTCGCGATTGCGATCAAACTGGAAAGCAACGGTCCGGTTCTGTTTTCCCAAGTCCGTTACGGTTGGGACAATCGCCCGTTTCGGGTCTACAAGTTCCGCAGCATGTGGATGCATCTCAGCGATGTGCGCGGCACCAAGCAGACCAAAGAAAATGATCCGCGCGTCACGCCTATTGGCGCCTTCCTGCGCAAAACCAATATCGATGAGCTGCCCCAGCTCTTCAATGTCCTGAAAGGCGACATGTCGCTGGTTGGTCCACGCCCGCACGCGGTGGGCACTCTGGCGGGCGGCATGCTTTATGAGGATCTGGTCCCTTTTTATTTCAAGCGCCACCGGGTCCGGCCCGGCATAACCGGATTGGCGCAGGTCCAAGGCTATCGCGGTCCCACCGTGGATCCAGGACGGGCCCGCATGCGGGTGCGGCTGGATATCGCTTATTGCCGCAAGAACAGCCTGGCGATGGACCTTGCCATTCTCTGGAAAACCATGCGCCGCGAAGTGTTGGGGCGGGGAACAGGTTTCTGATGTCCGCGCCCAACCTTGCCGGCGGCGCGGCCTGCTTCGCGCCAAACGCTCCCACTCTGTCCCGCGCGCAGGTCTCGGGCGGCATCGCCCTGGTCCTGCACGATCTGCGTGGGGGCGGCGCCGAGCGTGCCTGTCTCAGGCTGGCGCGCGGCATGGCGGCCAGCGGCCGGCAAGTCGATCTTATTTTGGTGCGCGGCGAAGGCGCGTATCTGTCCGAAATTCCCGCCGGCGTGACCGTCACGGTGCTGGACCGGCCGCGTGTGTCGCAGGCGATTTGGGCCTTGGCCCGGCATTTCCGCCGCACCCGTCCCAAAGCCATTCTTTCCGCGCTTACCCACATGAACGTCGCCACCATCCTGGCAGCCCGTCTGGCAGGCGTGGCGTCGCGGGTGGTGATCTCGGAGCGCAACCAGATTTCCTCTAAAGCCCGGGAAGCCCGCACGCGCTGGCAGAAGGCGCTGTATCGCGCCGTGCCATTTGTCTATGGCGCGGCTGACAGAGTGGTCGCGGTCTCCGCTGGCGTGGCGTCCGATCTGTCGCAGTTCGGGCGTTTGCCCAATGGCAAGACCCGGGTCATTCACAATCCGGTCTTTGATCCCGATATCGCCGCGCTATCGCGGCAACCCGTGACGCATTCCTGGTTCGTGCCAGGCGGTCCGCCCATCATTCTCGCGGTAGGACGGCTGCACCGCCAGAAGGGTTTTGATGTCCTGCTGGAAGCTTTTGCCAAGGCGCGGGCCGAGGTGGATTGCCGGCTGGTGATCCTGGGCGAGGGACCGGAGCGGGCGGCGCTGACCGCGCAATCCGAGCGCTTGGGTCTGGCTTATGACATCGATATGCCGGGCTTTTGCGAAAACCCGTTTCCCTTGATGGCCAGGGCTGGGGCTTTTGTCCTGAGTTCGCGCTGGGAAGGCTTTCCCAACGCGTTGGTAGAGGCCATGGCCTGTGGCGCGCCGGTGATCGCCACCGATTGCCCCAGCGGCCCGCACGAAATTCTGGACGGCGGCAAAATCGCGCCCCTGGTGCCGGTGGACGATGCCGATGCGCTGGGCCAGGCCTTGCTTGCCAGCCTGTCCTCGCCGCCTGACACCGCGCGCGCGCAGGCTCGGGCGCAGATGTTCAGCGTATCCGCCGCGGCAGATCAGTATCTCGCCGCCCTGGAGCAGAGATGATGCGGGCTCAAAGAATAAATCCCGCCATGAACCGGGCGATACCGCAATCCCAGTCGGCCTGGCAGACGCCGCCTGGATGGCTGGAAAGCTTTTTCATCTTTATCTCTTTGCTGCTGGTCACCCAGGCTCTGGGGCCACTGCTGATGGCAGGGTCCAGTGGCGACGATGCCCTGGGCGATTCCAATCCGGCGACTTTGCTATCGGCGCTGTTGGTCTACACCATCGCTTTTTTCCTTCTGGCGCGGCGGCCGGGGGCGGTCATGGACACCATCCGGGACAATCCGCTGCTGGTTGCGGTTTTTCTTCTTCCCGTGATTTCGGTGATCTGGAGCGTGGATCGCGGCACCAGTTTTCGCCGCGTCGTGGCGCTGGTGATGACCGGCTTTTATTGCGTCTATCTGGCGAGGCGCCTGTCCCCCGACGATTTTCTGCGCCGGCTGCTGCTGGTGCTGTTTGTGGGCGGAGTATTGAGCCTGCTTTTCACCCTGGTCGATCCAGGACAGGCCATTGAGCACGGCACCATCAACAACGGCTCCTGGAAAGGGGTCTATGGCCATAAGGCGATTCTGGGGCGCATCGCGGCGGTGGCGGTGACGGTTTCGGTCTATGTCCGCCCGCGTTCTTTTTTCGAAGGGGCGATGCGCTGGCTCACCATCGCGATTTTCGTGTTTCTGGCCATCAAGTCCGAATCCCGCGCCAGTTGGCTGATGATGGCGGGTGGCGTGGGCTGCATGATGCTGATCGCCATCATGCGCAACCGCCGGCTTTCCAGCGGCATCAAATTTACTATCGCGCTCGCCGTCGGATTGATGGTCCTGGCGGCGGTCGGGCTGTTGTTTGACAAGATCCTGCTTGCGATGGGCCGGGACGACACATTCTCCGGCCGCACCACCTTGTGGGAAGGCGCCATCGCGGTGGCCAAGGCGCATCATCCCATTCTGGGCGCCGGTTATCGCGCCTTCTGGACCGCGACCGGCGCGGCCGGCGTGCGCGACTATATCCAGCATTGGGCCAGGCTTCCCAGCCATGGCCATAATGGCTATCTCGATATCTGGCTGGAACTGGGCTGGGCGGGCGTCGCCCTGTTCACGGTGTTTGTGATCGTCACCGTCACCCGGCTGGTCCGCCGCATGCTGCGCGAGACCAGTGAGCCTGCCTGGGCGGCCTTCGCCATCTTCTTTTTCGTTTTCCTGCTCAACAACGCGTCGGTGACGGTGGCTTTCAAACACACCGACATCGCCTGGGTGTTCGCGGTGCTTGCCTGCCTCTACACCCGCGGTTGTGTTAGTGCGCGTCTGCCTGTATTGGCCCAGCCCGAGCGCAAGCGGCTGCAATTTATCGGCGCCCGGCCGGCTCGCGTTTGGCGGCCTCCACATCCTCAACCCGGCTTTCAGGGGGTGGCGCGATGAGCGGGTTCTATCGCATCGGCTTTCCCTATGTCGCCGACCGCTTCGGCGGCAGCACGGCATCCTCGCTGATTATGGCGCGGGCGCTGCAAGAGGCCGGACATACCGTCCATATTCTCACCCATGGCCAAGGCGGAAGGGTGACCGAAGAGGCTGCGGGCCTGGGCCTTGCCGTGACACGATTGCCTTGGCTTTCGGCGGAGCCGGGCTATGCCCGCCCCGACCGCTTCCGCCTGCCGCAATTGATGGCCTTCCGCGCCGCGCGCGCCGCCATCGCCGGCCTCAAGCTCGACATTGTGCATACCAATGACCTCACCATGCTGCGCAGCTGGGCGGCCCCTTGCCTGGCCAGCCGCACCGCCTTGGTGGCGCATTGGCGCTCCAATTATCACGAGAGTCTGTCGGTCAAGGCGGGCTTGCGGATCGCCGCGCGCGTTATAGCCGTATCCCAATACAGTTTCGCCCGCCTGCCGGACTGGGTGCAGCGCAAGGCCGTTGTCGAGTTCAACTCCTTTGATTTGCGAATGAGTGCGGCAGGCAAGGCTCAGGCCCGCATCGACATGCGTGCGCAACTGGGATTGCCGGCTGACGCCGCTCTGATCGGCGTGTTCGGCAATCATATCGTGCGCAAACGCACCCATATGCTGGCCGATGTGCTGCAGGCCATCACCCATACGGCGAATGGCAGGCCGGTTTATGGCCTGGCCTGTGGCGGGCGGGCGGAGCCCTATGATCACGAGTTGGACGGCAAGATCGCGGCCTTCGGCCTGGAGCACAGGCTGCTCCGGCCGGGCTTTGTGCGGCCGGTGGAAAATTGGATGGCGGCTTGCGATCTGGTGCTGGCGCCCGCCGTCAACGAACCCTTGGCGCGCAATGTGCTGGAGGCCCAGGCGCTGGAAGTGCCGGTGGTCGTTTCCACCGATGGCGGTTTGCGCGAACTGATCCGTGATGGCGAGAATGGCTTGCTGCGCGATCCTCACGACACATTCGGCTGGATCACGGCCAGCCGCACACTTCTCGACTGTCCGGACTTTGCCCGTGAGCTAGCCGAGCGCGGCCGCGCCGGCATCGCCGAATTGACGCCACAGCGCCATGCGGGGCGCATTGCGGACATCTATCGCAGCCTGCCCAACAAAATGGGAGTCGCGGCATGAGAATGCTTAGCGACAATGTGATGCGTTATCTGGGCAATCATGCCTCGAACGCCTTGTCTTTCTGGACCGTGGAAGCCAGCACTGCGCAGCCGGATATCCTGGCGGCCTGCGACTCGCTCTACTGCCTGAACCTGATCGGCCGCATGGAGTTGCTGGCGCCCGAAGCCGGGCTGCGTTTCGTCGATTTGCTGGCAAACTATTCGCTGGCGGGCGGGATCGGAAAGGGGAGCGGCCCCGATCTCGGTGTCCACAAAACCGCCTATGTGCTGGGAGCCCTGAACCTGTTGGCCGCCCATGGCCAGCCGGTACAGAAATATGCCTTGCGGGAAGAGGATTGGCAAAAAGAAGCGCTGTTGGATGAGAGGCACCGGCCGCGATGGCCCTGGTATTTCACCCATCATGCCTGGCGGGTGGGGCACTGGATCGGCGGCATCCCCGCGATCGTCTTGTCGCTGTGGCGTCTGGCGCCGGACTTGGCGGAGCAAAACCAATTGCCGGCGCCGGATGACGTGCTGCATTCCAGCGATACGCTGATCGACCGCCATACCGGCCTGTTCCGCGCTTACAAAATCGAGGCCTTTCAGCGGATTTTCCGCACCCTCTACCGGCTGCGGCACGATCCTGATGCCGGCGATGTCGGCGGTATCGCGCATCTGCATTGGGCCAATTATGCGGCGGGCCGGCTGCCTTACAAGGCGGCGCCGGCCTTGTTCGAGCGCATCTGGGCGCTGCTCCACCGCCGGCCGTTCATGGAAAATGTTCCCTACTGTTTGGATTTCGACATTGTGCAACTGGCGCGCACCACGATTGCGGAAGGCGATCCCCGCCGTGCGGCGCTGAATGCGCGGCTTTGCGATTATGCCGACGACATTATCGGCTTTTACGACACCAAGCTGGACGGCCAATACAGCCTGCACAAGCTGCCTGGCGGCTTGGCCACCTTGCATGAATGCGCGCTGACGGTGGGGCTTGCCGAAGTGCCTGGATTGGAAATCGCGCCGGTGGATATCGCGCGCGAGGCCTGCTGGATTTGAAAGGAAACGACAATGGCAAAAAAAATCGTCGGAATCATTTCCTTCATGAACGCGGCGGGCGCCCAGGAAGCCCTGTTGCGGTTGATGCGCCAGCTCAAGTTGCGCGGGCACGACACCGAAGTCTGGTTCCTCTACGCCAAATCCTCCTGCTATCGCGGCATGCCGGGAGTTCGCGTCGTGCTGGACAAGGCCCATCTCTCGCCGCTGGATATTCCTCTTCTCTTCTTCAAGCTGCTGAAGCTTTTGCGGCATACGCGGCCCGATGTGGTGGTGGGATTTCTGCCGCTGGCCAATGTGCTGGGCATGGTGGCGGCGTGGCTGGCGGGCGTGCCGCTGCGCATCGCCTCCCACCGCGCGCCGGAACAGGCTTTCGGCCGGGTCATGCAATTCATCGACCGCCGCCTGGGCGCGCATGGCGTCTACGACAAGATCGTCTGCGTCTCCCGTTCGGTGCGGGATTCTTTCGCCACCTACCCCGAAAGTTATCGCAAAAAGCTGTCGGTGGTGAACAACGGCATCGAATGGCAGCCTTCGCCGAAAGACAAAACATCGGCGCGCGCCAGCTTCGGCATTCCCGCCAATTATCCCCTGCTGGTGGCGGCAGGCCGCTTCGTGCCGCAAAAGAATTACGATTTGATGATGCGGGTCATTGCCACCACGCCCAGGCTGCGCCTGGCGATCGCGGGTGACGGCCCCTTGCATTCCATCGCCGAGAATTTGGTGCGGGATCTGGGCGCGATGGATCGCGTCCATTTCCTGGGCTCACTGAGCCATGACCGCGTCATCGATCTGCTGCGGGCCGCGGA
>Ga0070666_10001554_pt1 | contig 13928 bp, 13 predicted proteins | sample KBSS23metaG_FD_64677 | JGI IMG/M metagenome (GOLD analysis project Ga0070666, IMG submission 64677) | Switchgrass rhizosphere microbial communities from Kellogg Biological Station, Michigan, USA - KBS S2-3 metaG | ecosystem: Host-associated > Plants > Roots > Rhizosphere > Soil ... | reverse complement strand
CATCGCCCTCGGCCACCCCATCGGCGCCACCGGCGCCGTCCTCATCGGCACGATCCTCGATGAGCTCGAACGCCAGGACAAGCAGATCGGCCTTGTCACCATGTGCGCCGGCGGCGGCATGGCGCCCGCCATCATCATCGAGCGCGTGCTCAACTGACACGCGGCCGAACATCGTGGGTTGGTTGGGCGGCGGGATGTTCGTCCACCCACTAAAGAGGGGGATATTCAATGCTGACCGTTCATCACCTGGGTATCTCCCAATCCGAACGCATTGTCTGGCTCTGCGAAGAGCTGGGCATCGACTACATGCTCAAGCGCTACGACCGGCGCGCGGACAATCGTCTCGCGCCGGACGAGTACAAGGCGCTGCACCCGATGGGCATTGCGCCGGTGATCACCGACGGCGATCTCGTGCTCGGTGAAAGTGGCGCCATCTGCGACTACATCGTTGCCAAGTACGGTAACGGCAAGCTGGTGCCCAAGCCGTCGGACAAGGACTTCGCCGACCATCTGTTCTGGTTCCACTGGTCCAACGGCACGTTCATGACCACGCTGATGATGCAGCTGGTGCTGGCGGGTGGTGGCGGCGACGCGAACCCGGCTTCTGTTTTCGTGAACGACCGCAGCCGCCGCGGCTGGGCGATGGTGGAAGACCGTCTCGGCAGGGCGCCGTTCTTTGGCGGCCAGAACCTCACCACCGCCGATATCATGATGGTCTATTGCCTGACGACCAGTCGCGCGTTCCGAAACCTGTCGATCGACGCCTATCCCAACCTGAAGGCCTATCTCGCCCGCATCGGTGCGCGCCCGGCCTATCAGAAAGCGATGGCGAAGGCAGAACCCGGCATGAAGCCGATGCTCGCCTGACCGGTCTAATCGGTCGTGTTGTAGAACCAGGTCTGCCCGGAGCAATTGTCCACGATCTGCGCGGAACTATTTCTCGTCCGGTCTCTCACCGTGACACAGGATTCCGTTTGAGGCTTGGCGTCGGCCGCAGGTGGCGCTGCGGCTTGCTGCGAGTTCTTGTCGTCGCATCCGGCAAGTGCCAGCATCGCGCCGATGACGGTGGCCACGACGATCGGTGATCGGTTCATGCCGTCCTCGTTTTCCAGGTTCGATCCGCACTTCGCAACGCAATGTGGCGTTATCGTGGCCGTCGACGAACTGCCTTAGTTCGTGCAGCTCTTGCTGAACGTGCGCGGCAGTCCGCAGGCGTGGGCGCAGAAGCGGCAGCCCAGCGCGCCGCTTCCGCTGGTGCAGTTCACATAGCAGCGTGCGCCGGCCGAGTTGGGATCGCCCGGCGGCGGTATGGCGCTGCCTGCACCATGGGCCGAGATAAACCCGAAGGCGACTGTGGCCGCGATCACTCCGGCCAGCGAGAGCTGAAGTTTTGCGAACGACATAGACCCCTCCCGACAATCGTGAACAAGGGTGGAGCGGGCGAAGGGAATCGAACCCTCGTATGAAGCTTGGGAAGCTTCCGTTCTACCATTGAACTACGCCCGCGCGTGCCGATGGATAGCACGGCCGCGCGGGCGCTGGGGAGCCCCTTCGGATCTATTTCGCAGGCCGGCCCGGCGGCGTGAAATTGACGCGCCCGCGTTCCCGGATAGCCGCTGGCGACAGCGTTCCCTCGACCACTTCATAGCCCATAAGCGCGAAGGTCCGGTCGCCGAGGAAGATCGGCCGCGCATTGCCGTACCAGTCGGTGCAGGAGGCGACACAGGCGTCATCCACCGTGCGCAGCGGTGCCGACGCAAGCTCGCCCAGCGGCGTGAAGGATGCGCCTGCGCGCCGCACGAACGTCACCGCGGACGCATCGCCCGCCAGTTGCGCGGCGCCCGGCGTTGCGGGGCGCGTGATCGGAAGGCCGAGGACGCCGGCGTTGGGATCTGTTGCATCCGGCTTGAAGAAGAAGCCGTGGCTGCGCGTCTCGGACTGCGCCGCGCCGGTCATGACATAGCCGCCCTCGCTCGCCGGCGCCGCGCCGCCAAGCGTGACCGCCGAGAAGTAGACATTCTTCGTGTCGCTGCCGACGATGACCGCGTCGCTGCCCATCGCCTCGATGCGATCGACGCCGTGTGGCAGCGTGATGCGGGTCAGAGATCCGGTGCGCACGCCGGCCACGGTAAGCACCGAGCTTGCATCCGCCGGCACGCTCCAGCCATTGCCGATGCCATACAGCAGATAGTCGCCGATGAACCGGTTGTGGAACGACCAGTAATCGCCCTTGGGCATGGGCAGATTGCGGTAGGCAACGCGCGGCGCCTCGGCCATGCCGTCGGCCATGTCCGCGAGCGGCAGTCGCAACAACCCCGTTGCGCCGTTCGCGAATTCCGACGTCCACATCGCGTCGCCGGCGCTGTTGGCGCGCACGACCACGTTCAGCACGCCGCCGCGTGCGTCCTCGTCGAACGAGAATTGATCGACCGGGCTTCCGTGCACACCGATGGCCGTGGGCGCGCTGCCGTCCAGGGGAATCCGGTAAAGGAGGGACGAGGCGCGCTTTCCGGGTCCGTTCTCGCCCCAATAGGGCGACAACCACAGATACATCGCGGTGGACGAAACGAAGTGCGTGCTGCCACTCGGGCCGAACACGCTCGTCGCCCTGCACCCCATCTGCGGCGCCGCCACGTCGCACGTCATGACCGTGTAGAGCGCCGACACCATGTCGTCGCGCAAGTTGGGCGCCATGTAGACGTGCAGCGCGGAACCCACGCGTTCAAAGCCCGGGGCCTTGCCGCTTCCGCTCCACTTGCGCAGGCCCGGCAGCATGCTGAACATGCTCTCGTCCGAGCCCGTGTAAGGCGCGTAGGTCGGCGCATAGAGCACCAGCGTCGTGCCGATAAGTCGGGACGCATAGTTGCGCGACGAATAGTAATCGCTGCCGTTGACCTGGTAGGCGTCCTCGAACGCCAGATGCCCGGCCTTGTCGAGGCGGAAGCGGTCGATCTGCATGCCGCCGCGCGCATAGCTGTAGCCAATGACGATCACGTGGCCATCGGCCAGCAGCATCTCGTCGTACCAGTCGTCGGCAGCATTAACGCCGGGCGGATAGGCATTGATCATGTCCACCGATTTGAGCACACCGCCCGCGAGCGAAACGGTGAACAGCCGGCCCCGCCGCAGGACCACCAGCGTGTCGCCTTGCTGTTTGACGATGTCGCCTTCGTCGACCCCGATCACCTGGTTGTTGGTGATGCTCGTGGTCCCGACAGTGGTTGCCGCGGGCGCAGCCTGGCCGGGCGGTGGCGGCGGCGGTGGAGACGGAGGAGGGGGCGGCGGTGGCGGCGGCGGCGTCTTGGGAAGATGCTCCAGATACGCCCGCAGATCGTGCTCCGACCGGAACGGCGTCAGCGTGCAGGGTGGCCGCACCTTCGCGATGCAGTGACCGTTGGCCGCCGCAGCAGGCGTTCCGCCCAGCATGCAAAGGATCGTTGCCGCAAGAATGCCGGCTTGGCTGACGCGAAACATGGCTACCCCAGAATCATCCCACCGCGAGACTACACGGCGCGGTGGCGAAAAGAGGGCGGTCAGAGAAGCGCCTTCGCCAACGCCGCATAGTCCGCAAAGCCCAGTTTCGGTGTGATCGTCTCGCGCCAGATGCGGTCCATCTCGTCCGCAACGCGTTGCGGCAACTCCTGCCGGTTCTTGCCGACACGGCCTTCGCGCACCTTGGCGGAATCGCTGCCAGGCGGAATATTGCCCAGCCGCTCCGACAACGATCGCATCAACAGGTCGTCGAACCTGTCCTTGTGGGCCAGCATGAAGGCGAGCGACGACCGCTCCAGCGTGAGCTTCAGCAGCGCATCGTCCAGCGCGATGCCGCAGAATTTCGCGAGCCTGCGGATATGCAATTCCGGCTCCACACTCATGTGCTCGTAGCTGAGCAGCAGCACATTGGGATTGTCGCGCTGCTCCCACCACGTCAGCAGGTGATGCCAGTAGTCGCGACCATTGCCGCGCTGCGCGATGCTCGATTCGACGAAATCGCCAACCGTCACGCTGCCCGGCTCCAACATCCAGCCTTCCATGAAATGGAAGAACGAGACGTGCGCGTCCTTGGGCTCGCGCAGGCTGACGACGTAGCGCGCTCCCTTGGGGATTAGGTCGTATGCCAGGTGGCTCTTGAAGCCCCGTGGCTCGGCCCGCTGCGGCGCTTCCACGTCGATGCCGCAGCCCTTCGCGGTTTCGATCCACGGCACGACGCGCGAGATGTCGTCGAAATCCATGTCGCCGCGCGTGCGCAAGGTGTGAAACGCCTGTTGCAACCAGGTCGTGCCGCACTTGGCGAACGGCGAAATCACGACGTCGGTCGGCCTTGGCCGATAGGATTGAATCGACGCGCCGATCTGCTCCGGATTGAACAGCCGCCCCTGCATGGCGTGCATTTCCGCCACGCTCCGCGGGCGGCGCGGTGTAACCTGATCCATGGATTGCTCCCCAGCTCTCCAGTACCGACGATAGCAGTTTCCCGGCGCATGCCCAGCGTTGCCCGAACGGGCTGCGAGGCGCTAAACCTTGTTAACGACAACGCCGCACGGGGTGTGATCGACTGTCGGTGAAAGTCCTCAAAGGGCCTTGTTTGGCGGTAGGCTGCTCCCTACTTCCCTCATCCTGGCCAAAGAGGAACTGGGGTTAAACATGTCGAAGCGGGCTCTTCTCACTACGGCGGCGGTGGTCCTTGCGGGCGTCCTGGCTGCCGCTACGCCAAACTTGGCGGCGACGACGCCGCCACCGGCTGCCACCACCACGGCTGCCGTGCCGATGAAAAAGGACGGCGGCGTCTTTGTCGTGCCGGTCAGCGCCAACGGAAGCGCGACGTTCGACTGCATTGTCGACTCCGGCGCGTCCGACGTGAACATCCCGGAAGGGATATTCCGCAAGCTCAAGCAGGCGGGCACCGTGACCGAAGCCGATTTTGTCGGCACACAGGAATACACCCTCGCCGACGGCTCCTCGTCGCGTGGCCGCACCTACCGTATCAGGACGCTCAAGGTCGGCAATGTCGTGGTCCATAACGTGGTCGCGAGCGTTGGCGGCGACGAGAGTTCGGGCCTTCTCGGGCAGAGCTTCCTGGAGCGCTTCCGCTCGTGGTCCCTCAACAACACCAACCACACGCTGGTCCTGAACGGCCCGCCCAGCAACGCGCCGGTCGCGGGGCCGAAGCCGACCGGACCAGTCACCGGTCCGCACCCGGCCGACGGTGGCAGCACGGTCGCACAAGGCGGCCCTGCCAAGCCGTTGCCGGCGCCGCCCGCGAACCGTCCCGCACAACCGCCCGCGTCCAGCTTTGCGGGTGACGTTGCGCAGGGCGGCCCGACCGGTGGCCGCGATCCGTCCAACGACGACCAGCTCACGGCCCAGCACAGCCAGTAAGCAGGGGAAGCCTGTTCTGCGGCGCTATTCGTTGCAGAGCAGGCTCACCTTCGACACCGTCTTCTGTCCCGCGAAGCTCGCCTCCGCGATCACCGGCCCGACGCATCCGATGCCGGTCACGAACAGCGGCAGCACCACGCGGTGATGGCGCAGATAAACCGACTCGAACACGCGTTTCGCCAGGACCATATTGTTTTCACCGCGAACGATCAGTGTCACCGGCGGATCGAGGCTGACCGCCTCCGCCTCGGACGAAAGCACCACGCTCACGATCATGTCGTCCGCAGGCTCCCGCGCGCGACCCTCGCCGATGACCGTATTCGCCCAACCGTCTGGCGTCGGCGTCATGTCCGCCGAGAGCGTGCCGCTGGTCTGGTAGAACAACTGCATCCGGATCGCGTCGATTTTCGCATCGGGCGCGGCTGCCGACGCGGTGCCGGTCACAGCCGCCGCCAGTGCGATCGCAGCGATAATTCCTCTCATGCGTTTCCCCTTGGTTGAACGAATTCGCTCGCCCGCTTAACTCTTACGAATGACCCCGACCGGTGCAAACCTGACCGCGCAGGTGAAAGCGCACGTACCGACGCTGGGTGCGGGCGCGGTGCTTCTGTGCGTACTTGCAGCTGTGTTGGTCTCCGCCACGCAATATCACACGGCCCCGCCCGCGAAGCCGGCGATGCAGACGACCACGCCGAAGCCGGCGAAGATCGCCCGCGCCAAGCCGGTGCCGCCCAAACCCGCAGCGAAACCTGGACCGCCGAAGCCGTCTGCCTTTGCGCTCGAGAACGCGATGACATCGCGCCAGAGAATGGAGCGCTGGACGCCCTTCATCCAGAAGGCGTCGCGCCGCTTCAACATCTCCGGCCAGTGGATCCGCGCCGTCATCATGATCGAGAGTGGCGGCCGCACCATGCTGGCCGAAAACAGACCCATCACCTCGCCCGTTGGCGCCATGGGGTTGATGCAGCTGATGCCGAAGACATGGGCGCAGATGCGCGCCGCCTATCGGCTAGGCAACGATGCCCACGACCCGCACGACAACATCATCGCCGGCACCGCGGTGCTGGCGATCCTCTACAAGCAGTATGGCTACCCGACCATGTTCGCGGCCTACAATGACGGGCCCGGCATGCTTGCCGCACACGCGGCGCTGGGCGAATCGCTTCCGGCCGAGACTGAGAACTATGTCCGCAATATCGCTAGCATCCTGAGCACGGGCGTCCTGCCCCGAAGTGGGGGAGGCCATGGCCTCGCGCGGCTCACCCGCCCCGACGGCGCGCCGGTGATGATCGATGCCGGCGCCGTCGTGTCGATTCGCGCCGCTCTCCCGGGCGAGTATGCGCCGTCGGTGCAATCGGTGATCGCAATCGGGCGGTTGCGCCAGGGCGTACGCGAGACCAAGGCTGCCGCGACGGCGGCGGTCCGTGCCCATGGCGGGCTCATTTGAAGGTGAACGACTGTGACTCAAAAATGTCGATCACAGCACCGCGGAGCACCCGAAAAAACGCCGCAAAGCAGCCTCAAACACCGTCTAGCGTGACCATCGTCGTTGCTCTAAACTTTTATTCACCTGCGCCGGATGCCGTTCCGTGCCGTGCCACATCAAGGGGGTTAAACTTATGCTTTCGAAATCCAAGATCCTCGGCCTCGCTGCCGTTGTCGCCGTCGCCGGCTGTGCGGTGCTGGCGTCCACGCCGGCGGCTGCCAAGGGCGGCAGCGCCATTACGCTGCGCGCCTGCAATCACAGCGACGACGCTGTGCTCGTCGCGTCTAGCTACATTCCGATCGGCGGTTCCGACTGGCGCAACAAGGGCTGGACCCGCGTGAACGCCGGCGCCTGCGTCGACATCTTCAAGACCACCAACCGCACCTTCTACGCGCGCGCCGAAGTGAAGGGCGATTCGGACCAGTACTGGGGTTCGGACATCAAGCAGTGTGTCGAATATCCCGGCCCGTACGACTTCTATACGCGCTCGGAAGACACGACCTGCCCGGAAGGCGAGCCGGCTGAGTTCACAACGTTCCATTCCGACGGCCGTGCCGTCTATGTCTGGAACCTGAACCCGTAAGCCTGTCTGCTTCGGCTACAAACATGCGGAACGCCCTGGCCGGAAGGCTGGGGCGTTTTCGTTTCGCGCACGCTGGGTTTTCCGCCCAAATCCTGGCGAATTTGGTTCAGGTTCGGTTCAGGTAGCGGCCGCTACCTATAAGAGCAGAAGGCGCAATGGCGCGCCGATCGCGGCAATTGTCGACCGCGTCAACAAGGGGTCAGAGGACCATGTTCAAGAAGATCGCTTGCGCCGCGCTGGCGCTTACTTTGCTGGGCACGACAGCCGCGGAAGCCCGTGGTTGGGGTGGCGGCCATTACGGCGGCGGTTGGGGCCATCATGGCGGCTGGCACGGCGGCGGCGGCTTGGCTCTCGGCATCGGCCTTGGTCTCCTGACGCTGGGTGCCGTCTCGGCGGCCCACGACCGTGATCGCTACTACGATGAGCGCGACGCCTATGACCGCGGCCGGCATGACCAGGAATACAGCGACCGGGATCGCGGCGATTATCGCGACCGTGACGGCGACCGTTACGATCACCGCTACAACGAGGACGACGGAGAGTACTAAACTTCCGTCTACGGATTAATAAGACCCCGGTGCGCAAGCGCCGGGGTCTTTCGTTTCAGCGCGCGCGGGGCGGCAACATCACGCGCCGGAATTGCCGGACCGTCCATACAGCAGGCAATCGCGCCGCTCGCTATCGCGGATCACATGCCCGCGCAGGGTGCCCTCATAAGCGAAGCCCAGCTTCTCCAATAGCCCACGCGACGCTTCGTTCCCCGCATGGAAGCGCGCCGACAACCGCTCCAGCCCGAGTTCGTCGAACCCGTAGCGCATCACGCGCTCCATCGCCTCGCGGGCAAGACCTTGGCCCCACACCGTGCGGCGGAACAGGAAGCCCACCTCGGCGCGCTTGTGGTGCAGGTCGATCTCAGACAGGTCGACTTCGCCGATCGCCGGCCCGCGGGGGCTCATCGCCACCGCCCACCATTGGGTCCGGCCGCTTGCGATCTCGGCAAGATGGTTCTGGATGACGGTGCGCACCTGGTCGACGCTCTCCTGTGCCGGCCAGTCCCAGTACTTCATGACCTCCGGATCGCCGCGCCCGGCGAACAGCTCGGCCGCGTCATTAATCCGGACCGGCCTGAGGTGCAGACGTTGCGTCTGAAGGTTCATGTAGCTTTTGCGACAACGGGGAGGGCCAGAAAATCATGAGGCGGTCGGCACATCTAAGCGCCATGGCCGTAGGCGAGAGCCGGAGGCCCGGCCAATAAAGCTACGGCGCGCTTCAAACTCAACACCATCAGGCCAGAAAATCATGAGGCGGCCGGCACATCTAAGCGCCGTAGCCGCCTCACGCTGCCCCCTTCAATGCGGACCCTACAAACCGCGGGCTCAAGCCCCCTAAGCCGTTCGGACCCGCGGCGCGCTAAATGTGACGGGACTGGGGCGCCGCGCAACGGGTTCGAAGCTCCGGTACGCGCATAAAGTCTCGCTGTTGATTTACAGCAACAACCTTCGATGACGCCCGGGTCACGGGTTCCGGAGTTTCCGGTGTGAACTCCGTATCTGGAACATCGTCTTGCTTAATGACAGCCGTCGTCCCGCGGAGGGGGGAAGGGCTACGGCGCCTTGAAGTGTTTCGACAGCTTCAGGCCCTGCCGCTGGTAGTTCGACCCGATGCCTGTCCCGTAAACGTCCGGGGGCGGATCAGTGAGGCGCTCGAACACCAGGCGGCCGATGATCTGGCCGTGCTCCAGGATGAACGGGACTTCCCGCGACCGGACCTCCAGCACGCCGCGGGAGGCGGGCGGCTTGCCTTTTTCGTAGCCGAAGCCGGGATCGAAGAACCCCGCATAGTGCACCCGGAACTCGCCCACCAGGGGATCGATGGGCACCATCTCCGCTGCATGGTCGGGCGGAATGGCAAGCGCCTCGCGGCTGACCAGGATGTAGAACTCGTCGGGATCGAGTACCAGGTTTCCGGCGGCATTGGCTTCGATCGAATCCCAGAACTCGTGGGGATCGAGTGCACCCGGCCGATCCACGTCGACAACGCCGGTGTGCCGCTTGGCGCGCCAGCCGATCCGCTGTCCATTGCCTTTCAGATCGATCGAAAAGCCAAGCCCGCCGCCGATGTCAGCCTCGCCGTCGACCAGCGGGCTCTGCTCATGAAGCCGGCGCAGCTGGGTGTCGGTAAACTGCGGCGTACCGCGCCGGATGCGCAGCTGGTTGAGTTTGCTGCCCTTGCGCACCAGCACCGGGAATGTGCGCGGGCTGATCTCGGCATAGAGCGGGCCCTTGTAGCCGGGCTCGACCCGGTCGAACGCCTGCGCCCGGTCGGTGATCAGGCGCGTGAACACATCGATACGCCCGGTGGAACTCTTCGGGTTGGCCGAACCCGCGACGCGATGCGAGAAGTCGGCGTATTCCAGCAGCGGCACGATGTAGACGCATCCGGTTTCCAGGACTGCGCCGCGCGTCAGGTCGATCTCATGCATCACGACCGATGGCAGCTTGTCCTGCACGGTGGCATTCGGACCCGGCAGGAAGCTCGCCCGTACCCGCCACGCCACCGCGCCGAGCCGCAGGTCGATGCTCGCCGGCTGGATCTGCGCCTCGTCGATGTCCTCGCTTGCCGTGATCTCGCGCCGCGCCCGGATCAACCGCTTCAGCACATGGCTGGGCAGGATACCGGTCGAAAAGCGCCCGTACTCGCTGCCTTCGCCGGCGTCCGGAAACAGGGTCTCGTCATTCTGCGACATGGCAGACTTATAGGGTGCGCCCACCCCATCCCCAACCGTCATTGCCCGGCTTGTCCGGGCAACCCATTTTTCTTCAACAGGAATTTGGTGGCTACGCGGCCTGCGCCGACTCGGCCGGCCCACGCAGCTTGCGCGAATAGAACGAGGCGTTCTGCGAGCCCTGTGCCGCGGCGCGCGCGAACATGATCAGGTGATGCGCCACCATGCCGACCGCGATCACGCGCTCGATATCGCCCTTCTTGAGCAACGGTAACGAGAACCGCCAGAACGCCTCGCGATAGGGGCTGGTGCCGGCGATCGCAAGCAGCCGCGCCAGCACACCAATGCCATAGCGCACATCGCGAAACGTCACCTTGCGGGGCGGGTTGAGCCGCCGCGTATACGTCGCTTCGAGCTGGTGCACGAACCGCGCGAACAGCGCCTCTGGTTCATAAGCCCGCGCCACGCAACGCCGCCACGATTCCACCACGCGCTCATAGGGCAGGCGGAAGACGACATTGCTCTCTCGGGCATCGTCTTCAACCAGGCGTCCCTCCTGCTCCAGCCGGTCCCACAGCCTTGTGCGCGGCAGCGCCTGCAACAAATTGATCGTCAGCACTGGGATGTTGGAGCGCTCGACGAAATCCATCACGGCGTCTCCACTCTCCGTCGTGTCGCTGTCCAGCCCGAGGATGATCCCGCTCACCACCTCCATGCCGTAGCGGTTCAGCGTCTCCACCGCTTCATACAGCGGCACCATCATGTTGTGCGCCTTGTCGATTGCCTTCAGCGCCTCCGGCTCCGGCGTCTCGATGCCGCAGAAAATCGTCTCGAACTTCGCATCGCGCATCGCGGAGAGAATTTCCGGCCGCTTGGCGATGTTCAGTGTCGCCTCGCAGGCGAAGGTGATCGGATAGCTGTTTGCCCGCTGCCACTGCGCCAGCACCGGCAGCAATTTCAGAACCGCCCGCCGGTTGCCGATGAAATTGTCGTCCACGAGATAGACCGCATGCCGAAGGCCGCAGGCCCGCATCTTCTCCAGCTCCGCGACGATCTGCGCCGGTGTCTTCAGCCGCGGATTGCGCCCGTACAGCGCCGGGATGTCGCAGAACTCGCAGTCATACGGACAGCCGCTCGAGAACTGGATGCTCCCCATGAAGTATTGATCCAGCTTGCACAGCTCGTAAGCGGGCAGCGGAAACGCACTCAGATCCTTGCGCTCGCGTGTGCGGAACACGACTTGCCGCGGCGGCCTCGACACGCTCAGCGCCAGCACCGCGAACAATTCCTCCGTCGCATCGCCCAGTTCGCCGACATGCAGATAGTCGGCATCGGGATAGTACTCCGGGCAAGCCGACACTGACGGACCGCCCAGCGCCACCGCTTTGCCGGCCGCATGCGCCCGCGCGATCAGGCCGTTGATCTTCGCCCGCTGGATATGCATCCCGCTCACGAACACCACATCGGCCCACGCGAAGTCGGCATCGCGAGCCGGCCGGATGTTCTCGTCAACGAACCGCACGTCCCAATCGGAAGGCAGCACCGCCGCGATCACCAGCAGTCCTTGCGGCGGCATGAACGCCTTCACGCCCATGATGGGATAGGCGTACTCGAACGTCCCGAACGACGGCTCATAGCGCGGAAACGCCAGCAACACGCGTCGCCTACATGTTCCAGAACGCACCGACAGCTCCGCGCAAAGCCTCTGTTGTGCAATGCTTAGCCGGAAGTTCCGTTCCTACGGAGTTTTCTGGTTATTTCTCACGCGAGAAACGTCCGTATTTCCGCAATAGCCTCCGCCAGGCCGCAGCGCTTCACCGGCGCCTCGGGCGGGAACGCGCTCAGCAGCCGCGACGGCGTCGCCGGCTCCAGCATGACAAAGCAGCCGCGGTCGTCCGCCCCGCGCACCAGCCGCCCGAACGCCTGCTTCAGCCGGAACCGCGTCAGCAGGTCGTCATAGCCCTTGCCGAACTTCGCCCGCCGCGCCTTGTGCAGGATGGTAGGCTTGGGCCACGGCACCTTGTCGAATACCGCCAGCCGCAGCGACCGCCCCGGCACGTCCACGCCATCGCGCAGCGCGTCCGTCCCTAACAAACAAGCATTCTCCTCCGCCCGGAACAGGTCGATCAGCGCCCCAGTATCCAGCTTATCGACATGCTGCGCATAGAGATTGATCCCTGCATCCGCCAGCGGCCCCGCGATCCGCTGCTCCACCGCACGCAGCAGCCGCACCGCCGTGAACAGCCCCAGCGCCCCGCCGCCGCTCGCCAGGAACAGCTCGCGGAACGCCGCCGCGATCTGGTCGACGTCGCGCCGGTTCACGTCCTTCACCACGAAGATGCGCGACTGCTCCGCATAGTTGAACGGCGAGCCGAACGACGCGCGCTTCGGCGGTTCCGGCAGATGCCCCGCCCCCGTGCGCACCTCCGCCGACTGCCAGTCGTCCACGCCTTCACCGATATCGCGCAGCGTTGCCGAGGTGATCAGCGCGCCATGCGCGGGCGCCAGCACGTCGCGCGCCAGCGGCACCGTCGGATCGACCCAGTGCCGCTCCAGTCCCACATCCTTGTCGCGCCCATCCTCGCGCGCGATCTCGAACCAGTCGACGAACTGCGGATCGCGCTCGCCCTCAAGAGAATCCAGCATCGCGATCCAGGTCGGGATCACATACTTGCCGCGCCATGCCAGCGCCCGCGACGCCGCATCGATCCGCGCCCGCGACGCGCTCTGCAACTCGTCGCTCATCTCATCGAGCTGCTTGCGCAGATGCGCCGACAGCCGCATCAACGGGATCGACAACCGCTTCAGCCCGCGCGCCAGATCGCGCACCGCGCCGAGCAGCTCCTCGCCAATCGGCTCCACCTCCACTTCGAGTGTGTAGAAGCTGTCCGCCTCGTCCCCGCTGCGCGCCTTCACATGCTGGTACACGGCGGCCAGAAATATCTCTCCCGGCCCGCGCGGCCCGCCGCCTTGCAGCCGGCCCATCCATCCCGCCGCCGACAGCACGCCCGACGCATTGACCGCCTCGCCCAGGATGTCCTCGCCCTCGCGATCATCCATCAGCAGGTCGCGCAGCCGCTCCTGCAAGCCGCGCATGCGCGAGCGCGCCGCGCCCTCCGGCCCGCGCACCCAGCGGCGCAGATCCGTCATCTCCATCCCCGACAGCAGCGGCGCGAAGCCGCTGTCCGCCGCGTCGAACAGGTGATGTCCCTCGTCGAACACATAGCGCACGCGCTTCTCGGGCGGCGTGTCGGTGGTCTCGTCGATGTTCAGCCAGTCCTGCGACGCCTGCGCGATCACCAGCGCATGGTTCGCCACCACGATCGGCGCATGCCGCGCCCGCCGGATCGCCCGCTCGATGAAGCACGATTTGTAATGCGGGCACCCCGCATAGACGCACTCGCCGCGCCGGTCGGTCACTTCGCTCAGCGCAATCGAAGAGCCCAGGAATGCCGGAAATCCATACCCCGACACGTCTCCATCCGGCGTCACGCCCACCCAGCGCGCGATCAGCCCGAGCGCCACCGATCGCTGCCCCGGCGCCAGCGCCGTGCGCTTCGCCGCCTCTTCAAAGTTCAACAGGCAGAGATAGTTCTCGCGCCCCTTGCGCACGACCGCCTTCTCCGCGCGCTCGTCCGGATCGGGATAGAGATGCGCGATCTCCTGCACGATCTGCCGTTGCAGGTTGCGCGTGTAGGTCGAGATCCAGAGCCCCGGTCCGTTCTTCTCCGCCCACAGAGACGCCGGGGCGAGAT
>Ga0070666_10001553_pt1 | contig 13944 bp, 17 predicted proteins | sample KBSS23metaG_FD_64677 | JGI IMG/M metagenome (GOLD analysis project Ga0070666, IMG submission 64677) | Switchgrass rhizosphere microbial communities from Kellogg Biological Station, Michigan, USA - KBS S2-3 metaG | ecosystem: Host-associated > Plants > Roots > Rhizosphere > Soil ... | reverse complement strand
CACCTTCGAGGACGTCATCCTTCCCGACTCCACGCGGCGCGCGCTCGAAGAAGCGCTCGTTCAGATCGACAAGCATCGCCTCATCTTCGAGCAGTGGGGGCTCGGCGAGAAGCACTCGACGGGCATCGCCCTCGCCTTTCACTTCGCCGGTCCTCCGGGGACGGGAAAAACGATCTGCGCGGAGGCGGTCGCCCACGCCCTCGGGAAGCGCCTCCTGCGCGTCCGGTACAGCGAGATGGAGAGCGCCTTCGTCGGGGAAAGCGGCAAGAACGTCGCGTCCGCTTTCCGGCAGGCGGGAGAGCACGACGCCGTCCTGTTCTTCGACGAGGCGGATTCGATCGCGAGCCGGCGATTCGCCGGAACGTCGCACGGCTACGAGCGCGAAGCCAACCTGACGGTCAACGTGCTGCTGGGAGAGCTCGAACGGTACCCGGGGATCGTGATCTTCGCGACGAACCTGGCGGCGAACTTCGACCCTGCCTTCGAGCGGCGGGTCCGCACCCACATCCTCTTCGAGCTTCCGGCGGAGAGCGAGCGCGAGCGAATCTGGCGCGCCCAGATTCATGCCGACAGAACTCCCCTCGCGGAGGACGTCGATTTCGGCGCCCTCGCCCGGAAATACGCGGTCTCGGGGGGCGACATCCAGAACGCCGTCCTGAAGGCGGCGCAGGCGGCGGCGGCCGAGCGAGGGAAGGATCGGGACAAGAAGATCGCGCAGAAACACTTCGTCGCCGGGATCGAATCCGTCGTCCTCGCCCGGAAAACGATGCGTCAGTCCCTCTTCGACGGTCGGGGCGATGCCCCCGCGGAGCGAGCTCCGGGAGCGCCGGGATCCCCGGGGGTGCCCCGGGCCCGGGTCGTGCTCTCGGTGCTCGCCCTCGCCGCGGCCGCCGCGGCCGGGTGGATCGCGGCGAGCATTCACCTCTTTCGGTAGCGGGAGGGGCGCGGGCCCCCGTGGTCTCGGCTAAGATTCCCTGGATGGATCGCCGACGCTTCCTCTGGCTCGGTGCGACCGCGGCGGCGGCGTCCCCCGCAATGCTCTCGGCGGTGATCGATTCCGCGGCCGCGCGGCGCCGGCTCCTCCAGGTCAACGGCTACCCGCCCGACGCGGAGACGCCGCTCGAGCTGCTCGATTCCTACATCACTCCCAACGACCTCTTCTTCGTCCGGAACCACTGGATCCCGACGACGGTCGACGCGAAGACGTGGACCCTCACCGTGGACGGCGAGGTCGAAACGCCTCTGCGTCTCTCTCTCGCCGACCTGCGGGCGATGCCGCGCGTCTCGCGAACGTGCGTTCTCCAGTGCGCGGGAAACGGCCGCGGGCTCTTTTCACCTCCCGTTGCGGGCGTCCAGTGGAAATACGGCGCCGTCGGAAACGCGCGGTGGACGGGCGTCCGCGTGAAAGACCTCCTCGCGCGCGCGGGCGTGAAGCCGTCCGCCCTCCACGTGCACACCTTCGGGGCGGATCTCCCGCCGGGAAAGGTCCCGCCCTTCCATCGGAGCATCGAAATCGAGAAGCTGATCGAAGACGGGATCGTCGCCGACGAGATGAACGGCGAGCCTCTCGCTCCCCTCCACGGCGCGCCGGCGCGCCTGGTCGTCCCGGGCTGGGCCGGAGATCACTGGATGAAATGGCTCGTTCGTCTCTCGGCCGGGGTCGCGCCGCAGTCCGGTTTCTACATGGACACGGCCTACCGGTATCCGAAGGCGCCGGGTCCCCCCGGCGAGCCCGTCAAGCCCGAAGACATGGCGCCCGTCACCGAGCTTTTCGTCAAGTCGAACATCACGACCCGCCCGGCCCGCGCCGTCATCGGTCGGGTCTCGGAGATCGGAGGCTTCGCGTTCTCCGGCGCGCCCGACGTCGCCCGGGTGGAGGTGAGCGAGGACGGAGGGGTCCGCTGGAGCGACGCCCGGCTCGACTCGCGCCACGAGCCCTTCGCCTGGCGGCGCTGGACCTACCCATGGAAACCGGCTCGGGCTGGCGAAGCCACGATTCTCTGCCGCGCCACCGATTCCCGCGGGCGCGTCCAGCCGCGGGAAGCGGTGTGGAATCCCAGCGGCTACCTGCACAACGCCTGGCACGCGGTCACGATCCCGGTGGCCGGATGAAAGGGCCGCTCGCGCTCCTCGCGGCCATCGCGCTCGCCTCCGCCCTCGCCGCCGGCGGTTCGCCCGCAGCGCGCGCCGAAGGCGCTCACCGTCGGCCCGCGGACCGCGCCCGGGCGGCCCTTCCGATTCTCGGCACCCGGCTCTCCGAATACCCGGCAGGAGACGGGAAGGCGATCGCGGACGCGGCCTGCCTGCAGTGCCATTCGGCCGACATCCCGCGCCAGCAGCGGCTCAACGAAAAGCAGTGGACGGCCTCGGTCGAGAAAATGATCCGATGGGGCGCGGCGGTCAAGGAGACCGACAAGGCCGCGCTCGTCGCGTATCTTTCCCGGGAGTTCGGTCCGTCGAACACGGGCTTCGTTCCGACCGACGCGGCGCCTCTCGCGGCCCCGGTCTCCTCGCACTGAGGCGTTTCCCGCGGCAATTCCATCCTTCCGTGGCACGACCCGTGCTTAGAGCATTCGCAGGAGGTCCCATGGAAAAGCGCGATCAACTCTTCATCCGGGGCACGATCCTTCTGGCGGCGACGCTCGCCGCGGGCACGGCTTGCCGACGCGAGACCACGCCCAAGCTCGAGGTCAAGACCCAGGCGACCGAAACCACGCCGGAGGGAACTCGCGTCACGAAGACCGAGTCCACCGAGATCGGTTCGACGCTCGTCAAGGAAACGCAGACCACGTCCCGCGGCTCTCTCGGGCCGGGAAAGAGCGACGTCCATACGTACGTGGGAACCGTGACGTCTCTCACCACCGGCCACACGATCGAAGTCCTCACGGGCGACAACGACCATCACAAGGTGGATCTCGACGGAAAGGACACGACCGTCGATCTCGACCCGTCCGTCGCCGTCGGCAACCGCGTGAAGCTCGTCGAATCCAAGGACGACCGGGGCCATCGGACCGTGACCGTCGATCCCGTTCGCTGATCCCGCGTCCCGTCGCGGAAACGCGGCGGAGGGAAGAAAGTCGCTTCGCCCGCGGCCGGCGCAACGGCGGGAATTCTCCGCGGGACGCTCGGCGGAGCTTCGGGAAGTCTCAAAGGGGCGCGTTGCCGACGATCCCCCCCATATAATCGGGGCGTCTCACAGGAGGCTTTCGTGAAGCGAATCGTTGGCGCTCTGATCCTGTCGTGGGCGACCGCGGCCTTCGCCCAGCCGGGCTCGGCCGTGGACCGGGGAAAGCTCGAGCCCCTCCACGAGGCCGGGAAAGCCTTCCGGGAGGCGCTGGCCGATCCCAACGCGACCTTCGGCAAGGTCGCAGACCTCCGCCAGAAGCTCGAACATGAGGTCACCCGGTACGAAGGCCGGGAGGCGACGCCCTCGGAGAAACGCATCGTCGAGTTGTACGGGGCCGCCGCGCGCGGCTACGAAGGCGCGCGCACCCGATTCGCGTCCGACAAATCCCGCGACCATTTCCTGGCGGACATTCGCCAGATCGAATCCGAGCTCTCCGAGGCCGACAACCTCTATCAGGGCGGCTCTCCGAAGGTCCCCGTGGTCGCACCCCCGGTGGTCCCTCCGCCGCCTGCCGCTCCCCCTCCTCCGCCGACTCGTCTTCGAAAGAACACTCCGACGGAAACGGTTCCGGCGGCTCCTCCGGAGCCCGCTCCCCGCGTCTATCCCCCTTCGGCGCCGCCCATGCCGCCCGCGCATTCACCCGAGCCGCCGACACACGCCGAGCCGCCGGTCCCGCCACCACCGGCGCAAGCGACATCGACCGCTCCCTCCGCCGCGGCTTCCCCGACTTCCGCCGCCCCTTCGCCCGCTCCCGCGCCGGAACCGCCGGCTCCCGTGACGCCTCCGCCCCCCGCGACGGCCGTTCCGCCTCCATCACCGGCGCCCCCGCCGCCAGTCGTGAAGGCGCCGCCGCCCGTCGCGGTTCCCGCTCCCCCTCCGCCGACAGTTCCGCCTCCCGTCCCGGCGGTTGTGCCGGCTCCGGTCACGGCGCCGTCGACCCCGACCGAAACCACTCCGCCGCCGCCGGCCGCCGTCCCGGAGAAAACGGCCCCGGCTCCTTCCGAAACGCCCGCGCCGCCGCCCGCCGAGTCCCCGGAAGCCGGAGGCTCTCCAATGCGGCACGGTCCGCCAATCGTCGCGCGAGGCCTGGTGGAAACCACTCCGGGAGGCGTCCGGAAGGCCGCGGACAGGGTTCGGGTCGAAACGAGTGCGGGCGCGGTCGTGGACCGATGCTCGCTTCTCGGCGAAGTCGCGACGGGAGACGTGAAGACCGGCGTGTACGAAATCGCGGGCCACAATTTTCTCTACGAGAACGCGATGGATCTGGCCCGCCTGAAGACGGTCGAAGCGGGCGGCGACACGCTTTTCGTCCGCGAGAAGACCAAACGTCGCGTCACGGGCGACGCCTATCGCTGCGCCTCTCCCCGGTAATCGCACGGGAGGACGCGCGTGGGGGGTCGGGCGGTCCGCTTGCCGGCACGGGAAATGCACGGACGGAGTCGTGCGGATTTCGATCCTCCTGTTCGCGGCCGTGGCGAGTCTGAGCGGCTCTCTTGCCGCGCAGACGGCCTCTCCCGACTCTCCGACTTTCAAGCCGCCCGCCGACATCCAGCATCCGCGCTCTCCCGACGAGCCGCCGGGCGCGCCGGAAAAGACGACGGGGACGGTTCAGAGTTACGAGCCGGCGAGAATGCTCGTTCTTACGACCGCCGACGGCTCGAAATCGTTCGATCTCAGCCATGCGAAGCTCGCCGGGGACACCGAGATCGCGACCGGGGATCACGTGACGGTCATTCGCATCGTCGATTCGCGAGGGCAGGTCACCCTGACCATCGCGAAAGAGGGTCCTCCCCGGAACGACTGAACGGGACGCGCGGCGGGCCCGAAGACGAAGCGACGATCGTGGCTCCCGGGCGGCCGCGCGCATGCGGGAAATGATCCGTCTTTCGCCGGCAGAATTCGACGATCTCGTCGTCGACGCGCTCGACACCCTCCCCGAGCCTTTTCGAAAGCGACTCGAGAACGTCATCGTCGCGACGGAGGACGAGCCCTCTCGCGCCGACCGGGAGTCGGTGCGCCTTCCGCGAAGCCACACGCTGTTCGGTCTCTACTCGGGTACGCCCCTCACCCGCCGCGACGCGAATTTCGCCGCGCTTCCGGACCGGATCGTGCTTTTTCGCGGGCCGATCCTCCGGGCCTGCCGCACGCGCGAGGAAGCCGAGCGCGAGGTGAAGAACACCGTGATGCACGAGATCGGACACCACTTCGGGCTTTCCGACGCGGACCTCCCCTAGCTCACTTCCCCGACTGCGCGAACTCCTTCACCATCGCCGCATACGCCGCCGGATGCGTCAGGTGCGGGATGTGCCCCCATTCCTCGACGAACACGTGTCGGGCGCGGGGAAGCGTCTCGGCGGCGATCTTCTGCGTCACTCGCCGAACGTGCTTCGGGCTGCGGCCGCCCTCCGAGAGGAGGACGGGCCGGGGAAACTTCGCGAGCGCCGCGCGGTCGATGTCGTACGCGCCGGGCTCGTCCTGTTCGTCGAGCCACGTCCGGACGTTGTCGATGAAAACCTGCCGCTGCGATTCCGGCAGCGATTTCCATCCTCCGGATCCGAGCGCGAGCTCGTCGACGAACTGCCGGGCGCCGCCCGCGACGTCGCCCCGGGTCACGCGCTCGACGATCTCGCCCCCGATCCGGACGAGCTCCTCGAGGACGGGGATCTGCTCCAGATCCTCCGCGAGATAGAAAACGAGCGGCGGCTCGTGGACCGAGAGGGTGCGCACGCGGTCGGGATACCGGACCGCGAGACGGAGCGCGATGGAAGCGCCGAAAGAATTGCCCACCAGATGGGCCGCCGGAAGGTCCAGGGCCCGCAGGAGGGCCGCCAGATCCTCGACATCCTCGTCGATCGATCCCCGCCCGTGCCCCGGCGGACTCTTCCCGTGCCCGCGGCGATCGTAGGTGAGCGTGCGAAAAGAAGAGGCGAGATCGGGCGCGACGAGAAACCACGTCGATTGATCGACGCACGAGCCGTGCACGAAAACCATCGGCTCACCCTCCCCCGATTCCTCGACGAAGAGCGTCGTTCCGTTCGCCTCGACGAAAGCCATGAGTGGGGAGATTGTAGTGCGGGGGCAGACCGCAGGGATGACCGAAAAAAAGAGGGCCGGATTTCTCCGGCCCCCGAATCGTGCGCGACGCGAAAGCGTCAGCGCTTGCGATCGAAATCGGAACCCGTGCTCTTGTCCGAAGAGGAGGAGCCGGTTCCGCGGGAAGATTCGTCACCGTGGCGCGAACCGAGATCCTTCTGACCCATTCCCTTTTCGCGGTCGGGAGACTTGTCGTCTTTTCCCTGGCCCGTGTTTCCGAGATCACGGCTCGGATCCGAGTACTTCTTGTCCGTCATGCGTGGACTCCTTTCGGGGACATCCCCGGGTTGAAGCGGGGCGTCATTGCCCCGCTCCTATTCGGAGCAAGATCCGTTCCGGAATCGTCGCAACCCGTTCGATCCACGACGCTTGTCCGGATTTCGTCTTGAATGGAAGAGCGCGGGACGGCCCGGGACGGGCTCGGAAAAACGAGCTTCGAAGCTTCAGGCGGCGGCTTGCGGCCGCGTGATCTCGGGAGTGTCTTCCTCCGGCCAGGGCGGCAGGAGCGCCAGCAGTCCCCAGAGGATGAGGAACGGAAGCACGAGAAGCGCGATCGCGGGAAGCAGCCCCTCGCGCGTGGCGAACGCCATCTTGTAGGTCGTGTAACCGAGGAAGCTCTTGGAGAAGAGCTGTCCGCCGATCACGACGTTCCAGCGCATCGCGAAGATGCCGACGAGCGTCAGACCGCCCGCGAGCACATACGCGCCTTTACGCGCGGCGACGGAAAGACGGACGAGCTGGGTCAGCGCGAGAATCGCGAGGGGCAGGAGCGTTCCGATTCCGAGCTGGACGACGATCTGCGAGACGTAGAGACGCGTGTGGACCATGAAATCGAGGCTCTGGAAGGATTCGTCGGCCTCGTAGATGCGATGGATCAGGTCGAGCATTTCGAGCGCGAAGTCGATGATGAAGGCATAGAAGAAATAGCGGGCGATCGTATCCACGCACGGCATGTCGATCTCGCGCCCCTTCAGGAACCGGATCGCCATGTACATCAGCATCACCAGGGCGATTCCCGAAACGATGGCCGAGAAGAGAAAGACGACGGGCATGAGCGGAGTCGACCACCATGGATTCGCCTTGACGGAGCCGAAGATGAACCCGACGTAGCCGTGAAGGAGAAACGCCGAAGGAATCCCGATGATCGTCAGGAAATGGCCGACGCGCTCGTCGATCCGCAGGGAGGCCTCGCTGATGTTGTCCGATCCCAGCGCCAGGACCCGATAGAGCCGGCGCTTCGCTCCCCGGCTCGCCCTCGCCAGGAGCACGATGTCCTTCCGGTAGTCGAGCCAGATCTCGAGCACCAGGACGACCATCAGGTACCAGAGGTACACGAATCCGAACATCGCCATCGCCGACGAGGTGTGCGGCGTGAGATACATCTCGAACGAACGCTCCGGGTGCCCGAGGTGGAGCTGGAGCGGAAGGGGCGCGACGATCAGGAAGGCCAGGGCGGTGAGGAGCGCCAGGCGGTACGTGGGTTTGACGGCGGCGACGTTGAAGACCCGCTCGAGGGAAGCGAGGATGAACGCGCCCGCGACGAGACCCGTGATGAAGGGGTAGAGGACGATCAGGATGCTCCACTGGAGCTCGACCTCGTTGGGATACATGTATCCCTGAACGGAATGCAGCAGGCCGGAAGGATCCATGGGACCTCCTATCGCACCGATCCGTCGAGGCCGTTGTAGAAAGCCTTCGATCCGGTCGCCATCTGCGGTTTGAGCACCTGCACCTTGTGATCCCGGAGGAAAGCGTGAATGGGGTCTTTCGGGTTTTTCAGGTCCCCGATCATGCGCGCGCCCGTCGGGCAGTTCTCGACGCAGGCGGGGAGGAGACCCTTCGTGATGCGGTGGTAGCAGAGATTGCACTTGTCGACCGTGTGGGTGCGGGGGTCGATGTACCGGCAGCCGTACGGGCAGGCCTGGACGCAGTAGCGGCAACCGAGGCAGTAGGTCTTGTCGACGAGGACGACGCCGTCGGGGCTCACGAACGTCGCCCCCACCGGACAGACCTGCACGCAGGGCGAATGCGCGCAGTGGTTGCAGATCTTGGGAACGAAGAACGTCCGGGCGCCGTCGCTCTTCGCGTACTTGTCGGGGAAACCGTCGTAACCGCCGTTGGGCGAGTCGACGTCCGGATGCTCGATGTCCGCGTCGCGAACGTGGTAGCGCTCCACCCAGGTGCGGAAGAACTCGGCTTCGAGAGGCACGTCGTTTTCCGCCTTGCACGCGCGCACGCAGTTGCCGCACCCGATGCACTTCTCGATGTCGAGCGCCATCGCCCACCAGTGGCCGGCGGCGGCGTACGCGGCCGGCTCGGGAACCGCGCCGGAGAGGAACGACTCGATGACCTTCGCGGTGGCGGCCGTGACGATCAGATACTTCCCCGTCGAAGAGAGAAACTGGCGACGGTCAACGCTCACGGTTTCGCCTCCGTTTCGGGATGGTGCGGCAAATGGCACGACACGCATCGGACGCCGCCCGCGTGCTCGTCGGGGTCGATCTGGGGAAACTTCGCCGGCCGACCCGCCACCGAGCGATGGCAGGTCAGGCAAAGATGCTCGGGAGCGAGCCTGGCCGGCTTGACCTCGGGATTTTCCGCGTGTCGGGACAGGGGGCCGTGGCAGGCCTCGCAGCGGACGGCGGCGTGCTTGCTCCCTTTCTGCGCGTCCACGACTTCGCCGTGGCAATCGAGACAGGCGGGCTTGCCGGCATAGGCGAGCGCACGCCGACCGTTGTCGGCGAGAGCGCCGGCGCGATAGTGACCGAAACGGCCGAAATCGGCGGGAACGAGAACGCCCCGCAGCACGAAGAACGCGGCGAGTCCCGCCGCGAAGAGCGCGGCGACGCGAACGAGATGCCCGCCGTCGCGAAGAACATTTCTCACGTTGGATTCCTGAGGGGGATCTTGGCGGCGGCCGCCACGCACCCCACAGGTGCAAACGCATCATTTCCCGCGGGGGACGCGGGGGCGGTCGGTTACCGGGCCGGGGCGGCCGGCGAGCCGCGGTTGGCGGCGAGGAGTCTCGCGACGACTTCGTCGTAGTACGGCTTCTCGCGGAGGCCCGCGTATTTGCCGGGAAAATAGACGAGCGTCAGATCGGCGGTTCCCTCCCCCGGATCGAAGTTGTTCAGGACGACGGCGCACCGCTGGTCGCGCGAGAGGCGCGTGTTGTCGATCATCGGGAAATCGAAATACCCGACCCAGAACTCGGTGCTCGTCGTTTCCACCTCGCCCCCGGCGGCGGGCGTGCGGACCGTCAGGCGGAGATCGACTTCCTGGGTGGCGGGATCCGCGCGGATCGCCTCCAGGCGAAAATTCCGCCGGATGCCTTCCGCGGCGAGATCCTGGGCGATGAATCCGGCCGCGAGCCCGTCGGATCCCGTGAATTCGAGCTTCTTCGTGTCGAGCGTCGCGTCGAACCGCTGCCCCCCCTCCTCGAGCACGAGCATCTGTTTCTTCGTGATCTCGGTCGCGACACGGTTCAGCCGGGCGATGTAATCCGCGCGATCGGCGCGGCCGGCCGCCGCCCGCTGCACGTGCAGGAAGAGGGGCTTGAGGTTCAGCGATTCGTGGAAGTTGTAGACGAGGAGCTCGAGGTTCAGGACCTGATCCTCGAGGCTCGAGGAGCCGGTGCGCAGGAACGAGTCGATGATCGACTTGAACATATCCTTGCGCAGCGCGCTCTCGGACTCTTCCCGCTTGCTGATGAGCTCGGAGTAGAGGCGGGAATTGGTGTCGCTCGTCTGCATCCGTTCCCGGAGCGCGGACTCCTTCGATTCCCGGTCCCGTAGATAGCTCGACGTCCAGAAACCGACGATCGCGACGGCAAGCGCGGTGAAGAGCCCCCCGACGGGCTTCAGGATGATCTCGGCCTTGTCCCACCGGTCGCGGGAGCGCGGCTCCGGCATCGTTCGACCTACTTTCGCGCGAGGGTGGACTTGTCGCCCGAATGCGCGAGGACGATGTCGTACCGGGTGGACTTCTCGTAGACCGTCACCGCGAGTGAAGGGGCTCCGGGCACCGACGGCGCGGAGAGCCCGCACTTTCCGGTCGTCGCGGACTTCAGCGAATACGCGCCGTAGGCGTCGGTCCGGGCGTCGGCGGCGGCGGATCCGCAGGTGAGGCGAAGAGCCATCCCCGCGGCCACGGGCTTGCCTCCTTCGGTGACGGTTCCGTAGATTTCTCCCCCGACGGCCGCGGAGGCGACGAGCAGGATCGACGAGACGGCGGCGGCGATTCTCATGGGTTCTCCTTCCGGGACCTTCTTCAACAAGGGTATTCTGCCCGAAATTTCCCGCGCCGTCGGGAAAGGGGTGAAGGAACCGTCAGGCCGACAGGAGCGACACCTCGCGCGCCGGGGGAAGGGCGCGGGTCGGCGGGGTCACCGAGACGTCGAAGACGGGCGGCTCTTCCAGGTGCCGCTTGACCGAGCACTGGTTGACCGCACGGAGAATGGCGCCGCGGTACTTCTCGGGGAATCCGTCCGGAAGCGCGACGGCGAGTCGGACTCCGGCGATCCGATGGTGCGCCTCGTCCTCCTCCGTTGCGAGAGTGACGGACAACCCGAGGGTCGAGAGACCCCGTTCCCGGCAGAAGCGAAGAGCGTAGAAGCCCGCGCAGGCGGCGATCGAAGCCACGAAGAGATCGAATGGCGAGGGAGCCGTGCCGCCGCCTCCGCTCGCGATCGGCTGGTCGGTCCGAACGACGAACCCGCCCGTCATCACGTCCACCGCGACCCCGCCGGGAAATCGGACTTCGATCATGGTCCTCGACCTCCGACCCGATCATGCCGGGAGTTCGCGTCCGCCGTCATGACGTGTGTGCATCAGGCGCGGGGTGCGAATCCGGTGGTGCGATTGCATCACGCCCCGCGCCCCGGGCGGCATCAAGATGCCCGGGAACGGAGGTAGACCATGACGCCGTGGCTCGCCGAAGACATCATGAACCCCGACGTGCTGACGGTTCGGGACGACATGAGCGTTCGCGATCTCGCGCTGTTCCTGACGCAGCACGAGATCTCCGGTGCGCCCGTGATCGACGGCGAGGGCCGGCCCGTCGGCGTCGTCTCCGAAACGGATGTCGTCAGCGTCGATCGCGCGGGCCGGAAGGACCTGGCGGTCTCGTCCTCCTACTACCGGCGCGCTTTCGAGAACCGGGACCAGATCGAGGCGATTCGCGGCCTGCGGATCGAAGAGGAAAATCTCCAGGTCTCGGACATCATGACGCCCCTCGTGATCTCCGTCGGGCGCGAGATGCCGGTTTCCCGCATCGCCCGCCTGATGCTCCACGATCACATCCACCGCGTGATCGTGCGCGACGGTGAATCGATCGCGGGGATCGTCACCACCTTCGACATGCTGAGGCTCTTCGTCGACGACGAATCCGCGGACGTCCTGCGGAAGATCGGCTGACCCCGGGCCGGGCTACAGCGCGCCGAGCGGCTCTCTCGGCATAACGGCCCAGAGCACGAGGTAGACCAGGATGCCAGGAAAAGCGACCGAGAGGATCGACAGAACCACGTACCCCACGCGGACCATCGTGGGGTCCCACCCGGCCGCCCGGGCGATGCCTCCGCAGACCCCGGCGATCACCTTGTTCGAACGCGAGCGTCTGAGCGTCATGTCGGCCTCCTTCCCGATATACGAAAACCGGCCGTCCGGGTTCCCGGGCAGCCCGCGGCGGGCGCCCGCGCTCAGCTCCGGTGGCGGCGGACCCGGGCGGGAACGAGCGGACCCAGGGCCACCGCCTGGCGGCACGACGTTCCCGGAAGAACGACGAGGGGAACGCAGGCGGAAAACTCCGACGTGTTGCCGGCCTCGTCCGTCGCCGTCGCGGTGATGACGTAGTCCCCGGCGAGACAGGCGTCGAGGTGGGCGGTCGCCGATGCGGAGCATCCCGCGTCCGTCGACACGCCCACGGCCCCGAGATACCTCTCTCCCTGCCCGAATCCGGAGGCGTCGCAGGAACGACTCGCGAAAAACTCGATGCGGTAGGGGACGGAGGGACGGCTGTCGAGGGAGAACACGATGTCGACCGAACCGCGATCGGACACCGCGGACGCGACGACCGGATAGTTCTGGCGGACGTTGACCCCGGTGTCGAAATCGCAAGCGTCGTTCGGCGTCACGCCGTCGTATCCCAGATCGATGCCGCCGACGCCTCGAGCATCGCTCCCCGGCCCGAACATGGAGTTCCCCAGGATCGAGATGCCGGAGCTCTCCGTGCCGGGCACGATGATCGACCCCCCATTGAAGGCGATGACGTTTCCCGCGCCCCGCACGCTGCCGCCGATCGCATCGCCGTGCCCCCCCACCACGATGCCCGCTCCGTGGTTGGCGATCGGAGAGCGGCCCGTCGCATCCGTGCCGATGAAATTTCCCTGGACCAAGTCGGCGTCGCCGGAGACGCGCAGGCCCACGGCGTTGACGCTGCCGCCGATCAGATTGCGATCCGCCGGCGAGGTTCCCCCGACCCGGTCGTGATCGCCCGTCAGCACCACCCCTTCGGTGTTGCCGTCGTCGACCATCCCCGAGGGATCGGTGCCCACGAAATTCCCCGCGATGGTGCAGAAGCTCCCGCTGACGACGATGCCCACGCCTCCCGTCGACCCGCCGATCGGATGGAAACCGTGAACGGCGAGACCCCGGATCACGCACCCGTCGTGGTTCACGGCGAGCCCGATCACGCCGGCCGGGGAGGTCGCGCCCCCGATATCGATCAGGATGATCGCGTCGTCCCGGACCGCCTTCGTGTTGGGGCGGCTTCCCGGCTGCGAATAGCCGTCGATCGTCAAGGTGTCCGTGATCGGGGGAAGGGCCGTCAGCGGCGCGATCGTGTGGACGCCGGCGCCCGGAATCGCGAAACGGATCGTGTCGCTGCCGGGATGACCGTTCGATTCGAGAATCGCCTGCCGAAGCGTCCCTCCGCCGGAGTCGGCGGACGACGTCACGGTGTAGATCGCGGCCGAAGCGGCCCCGGCGAACAAGCCGAAGCAGGCGACGGCCGCGCCGAACAGAGTCGATTGTCGAGAGGTCATGGGGCGATGATGTCACACCGCGTCATCGCGAAGGGACACCGCGCCAGGCCTCGGAGGGTTTGCCCGATCGGGACGGACTCTCAGGCCGCGGAGAGCGTCGGGCCGAAGGAGCGCGGCCGGGCGGCGTTCACGGCGCTCGCAAAGGGACGGCGCGCGCGCTTCAGGATCGCCTCGAAGCGAGGCAACGGGCATTTCGGATTCCCGCAGTTGCAACTTTCCCGGCGAAGTGATTCTCGTGCCTTCATTTGCGTACCTCCTTTGGGTGCCGAACACTCGTAAAAGCAGGGATCGTGCCAAATCCGAAAATCGGCGAATGCAATCGGAGAAGCCTTGCGGTTAGAGTTCGGAAATGGCCGAACCTTCCGATCCGCTCGTTGCCGACGCCGCTTTTTTCGAGGCCCTTCTCGCGGGAGACGCAGAACGGCTCGACCGCCTCCTCTCCCCCGATTTCCTGATCGTGGACGTGATGACCGGATCCTTGAATCCGAGGGACGGTTTCGTGGAGGCGTTCCGCTCCGGACAGCTCCGGTTCGACGCGATCGAAGCGGCGGAAGCGCTCGTGCGACGGCGCCCGGCAACCGCCATCGTCACCGGCAGGACGAAAATGACGGGCCGATTCGGGAACGAGACGTTCTCGATCCGCAGCCGCTACACTCACGTCTTCGTCGAGGAGGGCGGGCGCTGG
>Ga0070666_10001552_pt1 | contig 13944 bp, 8 predicted proteins | sample KBSS23metaG_FD_64677 | JGI IMG/M metagenome (GOLD analysis project Ga0070666, IMG submission 64677) | Switchgrass rhizosphere microbial communities from Kellogg Biological Station, Michigan, USA - KBS S2-3 metaG | ecosystem: Host-associated > Plants > Roots > Rhizosphere > Soil ... | reverse complement strand
CGATCGTCAGGCCGCGATGTTCAAAGTCGCGTTGCCGATCCAGCCCGAGAATCCCGAGGTCAAGCCATTCCTTTCGCTCGGCCGCGCCACGTACGGTGATTTCTTCGCGATGTTCGAGCCGCCGTTCGCATACGGCGGCGGCTGGGATCATGCGCAGGACACGCAGCACGGGCGCGTCGTGGTGCTGACCCGCGACACGAACGAGAAATTGTTCGGCGGCCAGAACAGCGTCGGCAAGAGCGTGCGCATGAACGGTGTCGACTACACCGTCGTCGGCGTGCTCGCCGAATGGAAGCCGCGCATCAAGTTCTACGACCTGACCAACGGGGCGCTCGCCGAGGCGGAAGAATTCTTCGTGCCGTACACGACGATGATCGAGCTGAAGATGCAGGCTTCCGGCAACAACAGCTGTTGGAACAATACGGCGCCGGGTTGGGATGGCTATCTTGCTTCGGAGTGCATCTGGCAGCAGTTCTGGGTGCAGCTCGACTCGCCGGCGAAGGCTGCCGACTACAAGGTTTTCCTCGACAACTACGTCAACGAGCAGAAGAAGCTCGGGCGTTTCCCGCGACCACTCAACAATCGCCTGCTCGACGTCAACGAGTGGCTGCAGAACCAGAAAGTCGTACCGAAGGACGTGCAGGTGCAGGTCGGACTGTCGTTCGCGTTCCTTGCCGTGTGCCTGATCAACACGATCGGCCTGCTGCTGGCAAAGTTCACGCGTAAGTCGGGTGAGATCGGCCTGCGCCGCGCGCTCGGAGCGAGCAAACCGCAGCTGTTCGCGCAGCACATCATCGAATCCGGCGTGATCGGCATCAGCGGTGGCGCATTCGGCCTGCTGTTGACGTTCGGCGGACTCGTGCTCGTGCGTGCCTTGTACAAGGATTACGCGAACGTCGCGCACCTGGACTGGGCAATGGTCGCGGCCACGGTCGTGCTGTCAACGCTCGCGGCGGTGCTCGCCGGCTTGTATCCGACCTGGCGCGCGTGCCAGATCGCACCCGCCACGCAACTGAAAACGCAGTAACTGTGCGAAAGATCAAACATCCATGTTCGACTTTCGCGCGCACGAGCGCAGCAAAGCCGCGCTACGTGCTAGCGCTCGCAAGAGCCTCGCGGTTGGCGCGTACTGCGCCAAACATTTAGGAGCTGCACCATGGAAATCCGCCCCATCATTTCCGCCCTGATGCGCAGCAAGGTCGCGCTGATCCTGATCGGCGTGCAGATCGCGTTGACGCTGGCGATCGTCTGCAACGCGCTCTTCATCATCAATCAGCGCATCGAGACGATGAACCGGCCGAGCGGCATGAACGAAACCGATACGTTCATCGTCGGCAGCAACGGCTTTGGCGAAGGTTTCAGCACGAAGAATACCTTCGTCGAAGACCTCGCGTTGATCCGCAGCCTGCCCGGCGTGCGCGATGCAACGCCGATGAACTCATTGCCGATGTCCAACGGCGGCTGGAGCGAGGGCGCCAACCTGCAGGCCGGGCAGAAGGTACCGACCACGGTCACGACGATGTACTTCGTGGACGACCACGGCATCGATGCGTATGGCACGAAACTGATTGCCGGACGCAATTTCAAGCCCGAGGAAATCACCGTGCGCGATCGCGGTGCTGTCGACTGGCCGCCGGGCGTGATCGTCACCAAGGCGCTCGCCGACAAGCTGTACCCCGGTCAGGACGCAGTGGGCAAATCGTTCTACATCAATGCGGAAGGAGCGCCACAGACGATCATCGGCATCATCGATCGCCTGATCGTGCCGTGGCCGGAAGGCTTCAGCTACAACGGCGACCGCAGCGTCGTCGAGAACTCGGTGCTCGTGCCGCAGATGACCGCCTACGGCAACCACACCGGCTACCTGATCCGCGCCGAATCCGGCCGCCGCGACGAGATGATGAAGACGGTCGAGGCCAAGCTCATCGACAGCAATCACGGCCGCATCATACGTAGCCTCAAGAGCGTGGCGCAGATCCGCGCCGAGTGCTACGCGAACGATCGCGCGATGATGATCATCCTGAGCACGGTGATCTTCTGCCTGCTCACGATCACCGCACTCGGCATCGTCGGCATGGCCAGCTTCTGGGTCACGCAGCGCACGAAGCAGATCGGCACGCGTCGCGCGCTCGGCGCGACGCGTGCGTCGATCCTGCGCTATTTCCTCACCGAAAATTTCCTGATCACGACCGGCGGACTATTGCTCGGCGCCGTGCTGACGTATGCCTTCAGTCTGTGGCTGATGGCGCACGAACAGGAAGCGAAGCTGCTGCCGTGGCATTACGTACCCATCGGTTTCGTCTGTCTGTGGGTGCTCGGCCAGATCGCGGTGCTCGGCCCGGCGACACGCGCGGCGCGCGTGCCGCCGGCGGTGGCGACGCGCAGCGTTTGAAAATCGCATAGGAGAAATTCATGATCCGCACAATTGTTCTGCTGGCCCTGCTCGCGGTCATTTTCTATTGCGCCTCGGCGGGTTCAGTGAATGCCGATGAAAAGACCCATGCCAGCGCGCCCGTGAACCTGCGCGCCGGTCCGGCGGTGACGCAGGAGTTGTTCAACGCGATCGCCGCCAAAGACGCAGCGGTGTTCGACGCGGTGTTCAATACCTGTGATGTCGCGGCCCTGAAGCAGCTGGTCGCGGAGAATTTCGAGTTCTATCACGACAAGGACGGGCTCAACGAAACCTCCGGCGCGCATTTCGTCGAAGACGTCGGCAAACATTGCGAGCGCATCAAGCAAGGCGTGGATTTCCGCGCGCGTCGCCAACTCGTGCCCGGCACGCTCGCCGTATATCCGCTCAACAATTACGGCGCCGTGGAAACGGGCCGCCACGATTTTTACGCGCTCGAGGACGGCAAGCCAGAGCGCATGACCGAATCCGCGCAATTTCTGCACATCTGGAAGAACGATGACGGGCAGTGGAAGCTCGCGCGAGTGGTGAGTTTCGACCACAAATTGACCGGGACACCTGAATAAGCTGCTGCGCTCGCGAAGCTTCTGCAGACGTCCCTATAGCCTGTGACTATCGGCCTGGTGACTTCCTGCACTACCTGACGGAGGACTACGCGCGGACACTGCGCGCAGTCTTTTTTCTCCCGCAAGGAATTCCCATGACTCGCATGACGATTCAAGCGATGGCGCTGGCCATCGGCTGCGCGTTCGGCACGTTGGCATCTGCTGCGCCGGCCACCGACGTCGCCACGCGCGTGAAAGCGCTCAACGACCTGCTCGCCGAACAGTGGCAATGGAATCTCAAGGAATCGCCGGAGTTCGCGACGATCCTCGGCGACTACCGCTACAACGACAAGTGGACCGATCCGACGATCGCCCACGTGCAGCAGCAGAAAAAGGACAACGCCGCATTCCTGGCGCGCTTCAAGGCGATCGATACGGCCGGATTCAGTGAACAGGATCGGCTGAATCAGCAGCTGATGGTGCGTCAGCTCGGCGACAACATCCGCGCCACCGACCTGAAGTTGTATGAAATGCCGCTGGACCAGTTCAACGGCGTGCATCTGCTGCTTGCGCAATTCGTTTCGGCGATGCCGTTCGACAGCACCAAGCATTACGAGGATTACATCGCGCGCATCAATCAGGTGCCCGACCTGTTCGACAAGCTGACCGACGTGCTCAAACAGGGCGAGAAGGACAAACTGCTGCCGCCGCGCTTCCTGCTCGAGAAAGTCGTCAAGCAATGCCAAGCTATTGCTGAGCCGGCCGGCGAAGCCAGCGTGTTCGGCCAGCCGGCGGCGAAATTCCCGGACGGCGTGCCGGAAGCTGATCGCAAGCGCCTGCACGACGCGATCGTCGCGGCGGTCGACAACAAGGTGCGTCCGGCCTACGCCAAGCTCGCCGATTTCGTCGCCAAGGATTACGCGCCAAAAGGCCGCACCGAACCGGGCCTGTGGGCGCTGCCGAATGGCAATGCGCTGTACCAGTTCGCGGTCGAGCAGCAGACCACGACGAACAAGTCGCCGGCGGAAATTCATGAACTTGGGTTAGCCGAGGTCAAGCGCATCGAGACCGCGCAGAGCGAAATCGCCAAGCAGCTCGGCTACAAGGATCTCGCGGCCATGCGCGCGGCGATCAAGACCGATCCGAAAGTGCACGCGACCTCGCGCGAGCAGATTCTGGACCTGTACAAGAAATACATCGCGCAGATGCAACCGAAGCTGCCGGAACTGTTCGGCCTGCTGCCGAAGACGAATGTCGAAGTGGTGCCGGTCGAGGAATATCGCGAGAAGGAAGCCAGCGGTGCCGCCTACAACCAGGGCACACCCGACGGCAAGCGCCCGGGCCGGGTCTACGTCAACACGGGCGACTTCGCGAACCGCCTGACGTTGAACGTCGAAACGACGGCATACCACGAAGGCGTGCCCGGTCATCACATGCAGATCGCGATCGCGCAGACGCTGCCGGATTTGCCGCCGTTCCGCCAGCAGGCCGGCTACACCGCCTACATCGAAGGCTGGGCCCTGTATTCGGAGCGTCTCGGCAAGGAAGTCGGTTTCTATCAGGATCCGCTGAGCTACTTCGGCCATCTCTCCGATGAACTGCTGCGCGCCGACCGCCTGGTGCTCGACACCGGCGTGCACTACAAACACTGGACGCGTCAGCAGATGGTGGATTTCTTCCACGAGCATTCCTCGCAGGACGAGCCCTCGATCCAATCCGAAACCGACCGCTACATCGCCTATCCGGGCCAGGCGCTCGCCTACAAGCTCGGCCAGCTCAAAATCCTCGAACTGCGCGAACGCGCCAAGAAGGAATTGGGCGACAAATTCAGCATCCGCGATTTCCACGACGAGATCCTCGACGGCGGCGCGCTGCCGCTGGATGTGCTCGACGCGCGGGTGAACGGGTGGATCGAGACGGTGAAGGCCAAGAAGGTGGCGGCCAAGTAGACCGACTGGGATTCGGATGTGTACATCGCCCGAATCCCGTACCCGGACCCCGAGTTGTAGGCAACCAAAACGCGCCCGGCAGCATCCAAGCTGCCGATGCGCCGCCGAATCCGTCAAACTACGTCGATGCACACGGTTCTGATCATCGACGACAACCCGGCCGTCATCACGGCGCTCGAGGTGCTGTTCAGCCTGCGCGAGATCCGCACGTTGCGCGCCGCCACGCCGGAAGAGGGGCTTGGACTCCTCGCGCGCGAACGCGTGGACCTCGTCGTGCAGGATATGAATTTCCGCGCCGATACGACGTCGGGCGAGGAGGGCATCGCGCTGTTTCGTGCGATCCGCGAGCAGCAGCCGGATCTGCCGGTGATCCTGCTGACGGCGTGGACGCATCTGGAAACCGCGATCGAGCTGGTCAAGGCCGGCGCAGCCGATTACCTCGCCAAGCCGTGGGACGATCGCAAACTGCTGGCGACGGTGGAAAACCTGTTGGAACTTTCCGAAAGCACGCGCGAAGTCTCGCGCCTGCACGGCGAACGTCGCGCGCAGCGCAGCGCGTTGCAGCAGCGTTTCGATTTGCGCGGAATCGTGTTTGCTTCCGGCGCGATGCAGCGACTCGTCGAACTCGCAGCCCAAGTCGCGCGCGCCGACGCGGCGGTGCTGATTAGCGGACCGAACGGTGCGGGCAAGGAGCGCATCGCCGAAATCGTGCATGCGAATTCGGCGGTCAAGAACGGACCGTTCGTCATCGTCAACTGCGGCGCGTTGCCGGCGGATTTGATCGAAGCCGAATTGTTCGGCGCCGAAGCGGGGGCATTCACCGGCGCAAACAAGGCGCGCGAAGGCCGTTTCGAAGCGGCCGATGGCGGCACGCTGTTGCTCGACGAGATCGGCAATCTGCCGCCGTCTGGGCAGATGAAATTGCTGCGCGTGCTCGAGACCGGTCAGTTCGAGCGGCTCGGATCGAACAAGACGCGCACGGTGAAAGTGCGCGTGCTCAGCGCGACAAATGCGGACCTGCCGGCGATGATCCGTGCCGGCACCTTTCGCGAAGACCTTTACTACCGGCTCAACGTGATCGAACTCGCGCTGCCGCCGCTCGCTGCGCGCGCCGACGATATCGCGCCGCTGGCCGAACATTTTCTCGGCAGCGCGGCGATCTTGAGCGAAGACGCGCGTGCGACGCTGCTCGCGCATACCTGGCCCGGCAATGTGCGCGAACTGAAAAATGCGATGCAGCGTGCGCGCCTGTTGTGTCGCGACGGCGTGGTGCAGAGCGCCGATCTGGGCCTGATCGCGCGCGCGCCGCCGCCGCGCCCGCCGGCCGACGAACCGGATCGCGCGGCGATCGAGGCGGCGCTCGCCCGCGCCCGCGGCGTGATCAGCCAGGCCGCCGCGGATCTGGGCCTGTCGCGACAGGCGTTGTACCGGCGTATGGAGAAGTACGGCATCGGGACCGCGGATGGCGACGGTGCGCGCAAAGTAACTGCCAGCTGACCCAGCACTTTTGATGTCCATTCTCCCTGAGCGTAGGCGCAAAGCGCCGAAGTCGAAGGGTCATTGCGGGCACTTCGACTTCGCTTGCTGCGCAAGCTACGCTCAGCGCGAACGGAACGGTATTGGAACCCATGCGCCTGACCTCCCTCGAAGGCAAACTCGCGTTGCTGCTGTGCGCGGTGATGCTGTGCGGCATTTTGGTCGTCGTTGCGCTAGTGCATTGGCTGTGGTCGCCGTGGATTGCGGCGGCCGTGGCGCCGTTGATCCTGGTCCCGTTTGCGCTCGTCGTCGCGCGCAGCGTGACCGCGCCGATGGCAAGCCTGCTGCGCGCGCTGGCCGGCAGCGTCGTCAGTTTCCGCGACGGAGATTTCTCGGTGTCGCTGGTCGATGACCGGCGCGACGAATTCGGCGACCTCGTGCGCGCGCACAACGAGCTGGGGCGCGTGCTGCGCGCGGAACGCCAGCACCTGTTCCAGCGCGAATTGCTGCTCGACACGATGGTGCAGAATTCGCCGACGGCGCTGGTATTGCTCGAACCCGGCGGCCACGTCGTCTATGCGAATCTGGCCGCGCGCGCGTTGCTCAACGGCGGCCAGGCGCTGAATGGATTGCATTTCACGGCTATCGCCGCGGAATGTCCGGAGCCACTGCAACAAGCGTTGGGGCGACACGAGGACAGTTTGTTCAGCGTGACCATCGAGCGCGAAGAAGAAACGTTCCACCTCTCGCAAAAGAGCTTCCGGCTGCAAGGCCGCGAGCATCGCCTGCTGCTGATCAAGCGCCTGACGCGTGAATTGAGCCGCCAGGAAGTGCAGACCTGGAAGAAAGTGATTCGCGTCATCAGCCACGAGCTCAACAACTCGCTCGCACCGATTTCCTCGCTCGCGCATTCCGGGCGCGAACTCGCGGCGTTGCGCGATCCGGCCCGGCTGACGCCGGTGTTCGACACGATCGAGGAGCGCGCGCGCCACCTGCACGGATTCATCCACGGCTACGCCGAGTTCGCGCGCCTGCCGCAACCGCGACCCGGACGCATCGCCTGGGCGGAGTTTGTCGAACAATTGCAACGCCATTACGCGTTCCGCTTCGTCACGCCACTGCCGCAACACGACGGCTGGTTCGATCGCGGCCAACTCGAACAGGCACTGATCAATCTGCTCAAGAACGCGCACGAATCGGGCAGTGCGCCGGATGCGATCGAACTCGCGCTCGTCGAACGCGGCGACGAGCTGCGCATCGAAATACGCGACCGCGGCCAGGGCATGAGCGACACGGTGCTCGCCAACGCGCTGCTGCCGTTCTATTCCACGAAGCGCAGCGGCACCGGGTTGGGACTGGCGCTCGCGCGCGAAATCGCCGAGGCGCATGGCGGCCGCATCGCGATTGCGAATCGTGAGGGCGGCGGCCTGACTGTCGGTCTGAGTCTGCCGCTGCCACGCGAGTAGCCGGCTGGCGAGATTCATCTCGCCATGGCGGGGCGATGCTATGATCGTGCACGGGGTTGCATCCACGCATGGCTAACGCTTCACTGCAGATCACTGGTTACGAAATCCTGCGCCCGCTGGGTTCGGGCGGGATGTCTACTGTCTATCTCGCGCTGCAGCGCTCGCTGGATCGCAAAGTCGCGATCAAGGTAATGCGCCGCATCGGCGACAGCGCTTCGGATGAAGCGGTGCAGGCGGAAAAGCGGTTCCTGCTCGAAGGCCGCATGATGGCCAAGCTGCCGCACCGCAATATCGTGGCCGTGTACGACATCGTCAGCAACGAGGACATGTCGTACATCAGCATGGAGTATCTCGACAGCGGCACGCTCGCCGACCGCATGAAGACCGGCTTGTCGCTCGCCGAGGCGGTTTCGGTCGTCGTGCAGATCGGCGCCGCGCTCGACTTCGCGCATGCGCACAGCGTCGTGCATCGCGACCTGAAACCCGCGAACATCATGTTCCGCGATGCCGCCACACCGGTGCTGACCGATTTCGGCATCGCCCGTTATCAGGATGGCACCGCCACACGCCTGACCCAGACCGGCATGCTCGTCGGCACGCCGACCTACATGAGTCCGGAGCAGATCAACGGCAATCCGGTCGACGGCCGCGCCGATCTGTACAGTCTGGGCATTCTGTTCTACGAACTGCTCGCGGGCGTGGCGCCGTTCCGCGGCGATACGCCGATCGCGGTGCTGATGGCGCACTTGACCCAGCCGCCGCCGCCGTTGCCGGCCGAATTCCAGTCGTTCCAGCCGGTGCTCGACCGGATGATCGCGAAAGAGCGCGATCAGCGTTACTCCACGCTCAAGGAATTCACGGACGACCTGAAATCGCGCCTGGTACACAGCGACACGTTGCTGACGCGCCTGCATATCGACCCGAACCAGACTTCGTCCGAACAGTTGCGCGCGCTGGGTTTTGCCACCAGTTCGCCGACCGCAGAGCGTCTGCGCGATTCCCTGCTCAGCAATCTGTCGGCGTCCGGTCCGCGGCCGATTTCGTTTCCGCCGCATCCGCTGCCACCACCGCGCGCGGTGCCGTGGACGTGGATCACGGTCGGGCTCGGGGTGCTGCTGCTCGCGATCGGCGGCTGGCTGTTCGTGCGCGGCCACGGCGGCTTGAGCAAGGACGAGCGGGAACTGGTCGGCTTCTGGCTCGATCGCGCGCAGCAGCGCATCGAAGCAAACCAGCTGGTCACTCCGGCCGACGACAGCGCCTATGCATACCTGCAGAAAGTGCTGCAGAAGGATGGCGAAAACACCCAGGCGCAGACATTGCTCGCGCAGATCGCGAAGTCACTCGGCGAGCAGGCGCAGCAGGCGCTGGCGGCCGGCAAACTCGATACAGCGGCTGATCTCGACAATCAGGCGTTGCTGATGGTCGACGACCCGGGCCTGCGCACGCTGGCGACGCAGATCGCCGAAGCGAAAAAGGTGGAAGGGCTCAAGGCGAAGATCCATGCGCTGGTGGAACACGCCGAAGCGGCGCAGGCAGTGGGGCGTATCTTCGGCGAGAACGCGGCCTATCCTCTGCTCGTGCAGGCGCAGACATTGGCGCCGAATGACGCGGACGTGCGCAAGCGCCTCGAAGCGATCGTCGCCGGGCAGCTCGACCCGCCACGCAAGGCGCTGGCGTCCGGCGACGCCGCTGGCGCGCTCGAGCAATTGCTCAAGCTGCAGGCCTATCTCGGCACGCAGCCAGCGTTTGCTACGTTGCGCAGCGCGGCCGATGCCGCGTTGAAAACGCAGCAGGCCGAAAAAACCATCACCGATCTGCTCGCTCGCGGCAATGCCCAGCTCAAGGCAACGCACCTGGCCGAGCCCGGTGGCGACAACGCTTACGAAACGCTCGGCGAGTTGTCCAGCGTGGCCGGCACCGATGCGCGCGCGACACAGTTTGCCGATGCGCTGGCCAAGGCGCTGCTCGCCGATGCGCGCACGTTGGACAAATCCGGCCACGCCGCGCGCGCGCTTGAACGCGCCGGACTCGCGTTGCAGGTGGCACCGAATCTGGCCGATGCACAAACGCTGAAACAGCAGATCGAAGGCCGCCTCGGCGAGCGCGCTGCGAAAATCGCGCAGACCCTCAGCGCCGCGCGTCAGGCCATCGCCGAACAGCGCTTCGTGCCGCCGGCCATCAACGACGCGAATGCGGCGCTGCAAGCCGTGCTTGCGCTCGATCCGAACAACGCCGATGCGAAGCAACTGCTTGCCGAATTGCCCAAACGTGTCGTTGATGCCGCGACGGCACGTGCGCGCACCGATGTCGGCGCCGCGATCGCGATGGTGAACGCTACGCGGACCGTATTTGCCCAGGACGCCGCGTTGGCAGGGCTGGCGGCCAAACTGCAGGAGCAACTAGGCGCGGAAAAAACCGCGGCGCTGGCGCAGGCCGCACGTGAGCGCATCGAAAAGACGCTGGCAGGTTCGCCGGGCGTTGAGCAGTTGCGGGCTTCGATGCAGGATTTCGCCGCCTTGCTCGCTGCCGATGCGTCGAACAAGGACGCGCCGGGTTTGCGCGCGCGTCTGATCGAGGCCTTCGGCGGCGCCCTGCGCGCGGCAAACAGCGTGGCCGATTTTGACGCGCTCGCCGCGCTGCTGAAGGATCAGGGCAAAACGCTGGCGAGTGATGCAACGTATGGCAAATTGATTGCCGAAGTGCCGGCCGCGCGCGCCACGGTTGCGCAAGCGGAAACCGCGCGCCTGGAAGCCGAGCGCGGCGAACTCGTGCTGAACGCGTACCCCTGGGGCAAGGTCGAGTCGGTGCTCGACGCCAGCCGTCAGCCGGTGAAATTGCCTGACGATGCGACGACGCCCATCACGCTGAAGTTGCCGGCGGGCAGCTACAAGGTGACATTCGCACACCCGCAGGCGCGCAAGCCCGTGCAAGTCATAGCTACCGTCATCGCGCAGAAGCGCGGTGCCGCGAATGCGACGTTCACGGTTTCGACGCAGGAGTACTTTACGCGTGCGGGCTGGTAAGTCTTCCCTGCGTTTTCTGCTTGGCCTAGCCGCAGTGGCGGCTGGCGCCGCAGCGCATGCCGACTACAAGGACGACTACGCGCATGGCGTGAAATCGTACGAGGCCGGCAACTACGAGGAGGCGCAGAAGCTGATCCGCGACGCGCTTGACGCGCATGCCGAGCCGGCGGTGCGCGCGCGCCTGTACGGCCAGGTGTTCGCGCCGTACCTGCCGCAGCATTATCTGGGCCTGATCGCGCTCAAGCAGGGCGATTGCGCGACGCTCCACGCGCAATGGGATTCCAGCGAGAACAAGCAGATCATCGCGCAGCTGCCGGACATCGCCGGCGAAGAACAGCGTGCCGGTGCGGCATGTGGCGGGGCCAAGAATGTCGCGAAGGTCGAACCTCCCAAACCAGCGCCGCCGGAGAAACCGCCCGCGGAAGTGAAACCGCCGCCGCCGAAGGAAGTCGCGATCACCACGCCGCAGAAGCCGGTCACACCACCGCCACCGCCGCCACCGAAGCCAGTGGAAAAACCGCCGGTCGCGGAAAAAGCCGCACCGCCCGACGCGCTCGTGCAGGCGTTCGATCAGTATCTCGGCGGCCGCTATACGGAAGTCGCGCGCATCAACCCGGACGCCTACACCGATTCGCGCGCGCGCCTGCACGCATACCTCGTGCGTGCCGCGGCCAAGTACACGCAGGCGCGCATCGCCGCCGATGATGCGTTGTTGGCAAGCGCCAAAGCCGACGCTGCTGCCGCGCGTGCACTCGACGCAAAGCTGACGCCCGACGCGACGCTGTTCTCGCCGGCATTCAGGGAGTTTTACAACGCGAGTCGCTAGTAATTCGATGATTCCAACGCCAAAAATTGCTCCTGCATTTTCGGCGTACCCGCCATCCATGACCATCGCCGGAGTGCTCCTGCATTTTCGGCGTACCGTCCATCCCTGGACATCGCCGAAAATTGCTCCTGCATTTTCGGCGTACCGTCCATCCCTGGACATAAAAAAACGCCTCCGCAAGGGAGGCGTTTTTCGTCTACGCGAGCGCTGGCGTCAGAAGTGATAGACACCCGAGATCGAAAAAATGTCGGTCTGGTCGGCGAAATCCGCAGCCGCATCGATCTGGAACTTGGCGAACGCGAAACCGGCTCCGACCGCAACGTGGTTCTGCGAGCCCTGGCCGCCGTGGAACACCGCAGCAAGTGCGTCCGAACCGAGATCCGTGCCCGGGTCACCCTTGAACTGGATCGAGTGGCGCGGGTCGTGCCAGATGCCGGCACGCAGCGAGAAGGGATGCGCCATCTGGGTAAACGTATACTCGCCGCCGAGATGCACCTCGGCGCCATTCGGAATCGTCAGCTGCGACACGGTCGTCGCATCATTGCCGAACAGCGACTGGATGCCGTGGGTAAGCTGCGAATACTGGATGTAGTCGGCATCGAAGTTGATGACTAGCGCATCGGTCGGATGCCAGCTCAGGCCCGCGCCGAATTCGTCCGGCACCTTGAAGCTGACGTTTTTCAGGTCGACCACGACCTCGCTGATCGGATTGCCGTCGTTGTCGATCAGAATCGTGTTGGTTGCGTGGTAGTTGAATTTCGGGCCGCGGCGATAGGTGAGTCCGGCGCTCCAGTGCTCGCCGAGTACGAAGCGGGCGCCGAGATTGACGCCGACATCGTTGTCGCTGCCACTTTGCGCCTGCGAGTTGACTGGCGTGCCTGCCGCCACGCCGGTGAACGCACCGGCGAAGGCGACGCGCGTCATCAGCGTGCGGATATCGAAATCGTAGTACGACAAGCCGGCGCCGAGCGAGACGGCATCGCCCGCCTTGAACGCGGCGGAAAAACCGTAATCGATGATCTTCAGGTCGGCGTCCGCAGACACCGGGAACGTCGTGTACAGCGTGCCGAGGCCGATGCCGTCGCCGGTCGTGGCGAAACTGCCGCGATAGCTCACGAGTTCGTTGCGGTAGGCGGCGAACGACCAACGCTCGTGCGGATACACGAACGCAATGAACGACAGGTTCGTGCGCGAACTGTCCGCATCGGTGGTCTGCAGGCCGGAGCCATTGAACGGATCCAGCGCCGCACTGCCGCCGCTGACGTGCGGAATGCTGTAGTCGGTATGCCGGCCCTCGGCGGAGATTTCCGGCGTGACGAGCTGGGTCAGTCCGGCCGGGTTGGTGTAGGCCGCGGTAGCATCATCGGCCAGCCCGATGAACGCACCGCCCATGCCGAGACTACGTGCGCCGGGGTTGGACAAGTTGAACGGGATGCTGGCGTTGGTTTCGGTGTCGGTGATTGCGAGCACGGTTCCGCTCGCAGCAAACAAAGCCGCGCCGATCGCAAGCGTAAGCTGTCGTTTCATCGCATGACTCCCCATATTAATGGTTGTACGTATGCCCACGGCGGGGCGATAGCAATTCGATATTAACACCGCGCTAACAGTCATAGTAGCGCGATATACTGAAATCCGCGTTGAGCTGACTGGGGACGATCATGAACGGTGGGTTTGTCGGACTTGTGCTGTTGGTCGTCGCGGCGATTTTCATCGCCAAGACCGTGCGCGTCGTGCCGCAGGGCTACGAGTGGACGAAAGAGACGTTCGGGCGTTACACGAGCACGATGGAGCCGGGCCTGCACATCCTGATGCCGATCTATCACGCGGTCGGGCACAAGATGAACATGATGGAACAGGTGCTCGACGTACCCTCGCAGGACGTGATCACCAAGGACAACGCGGTCGTACGTGTCGACGGCGTGGTGTTCTACCAGGTGCTCGATGCGGCCAAGGCGGCGTATGAGGTTTCCAACCTCAATCAGGCGATCCTCAACCTGATCATGACCAATATCCGCACCGTGCTGGGCTCGATGGATCTGGACGAATCGCTGTCCAAGCGCGACGACATCAATGCGCGTCTGCTGCGCGTGGTCGACGAAGCGACCCATCCGTGGGGCCTGAAGTGCAACCGCATCGAGATCAAGGATATCCAGCCGCCGAAAGACCTGATCGACTCGATGGCGCGGCAGATGAAAGCCGAGCGCGAGAAGCGCGCGAACATTCTCGAAGCCGAAGGTTTCCGCCAAGCC
>Ga0070666_10001547_pt1 | contig 13970 bp, 13 predicted proteins | sample KBSS23metaG_FD_64677 | JGI IMG/M metagenome (GOLD analysis project Ga0070666, IMG submission 64677) | Switchgrass rhizosphere microbial communities from Kellogg Biological Station, Michigan, USA - KBS S2-3 metaG | ecosystem: Host-associated > Plants > Roots > Rhizosphere > Soil ... | reverse complement strand
CGGTGTTCCGATTCGCGTCAGCGAATCGGAATGCCCTGCGCTTCTCGGCTTCGGCGGGGTCGTCTGACAGCACGTCCGTGTGCTGACAGCCGACGCGCGCGCATCGTGCGCGCGCCCCTGGCGGGCTATTTCCGCCGAAGCCTGCGATGCTCGGCACCGCGAACGGCGCCGGAAAATTGCGAAGTCCGTCCATCCCTGGACTGCGCTTCGCAGACTCCCATGCTTAAGCGCGTATGGCCTTTTGCTTGAAGCTCGTAAGGACTACCGACCCTGAGCGACCGAGTTGTCATTGGAACCTTCATCCGCTTGCAGTTCATTGTGCAGCTGATCCTGTGGGATGCTCCTTTTACGTGCTTTCTTTCGGTGACCTTTCTTTGCACGAGCAAAGAAAGGTCACCCGCGCCGCGAAGCGGCACGGAAGCTTTGCTTGAGAAGGCTACTGGCGCCGCGAAGGCACGGAAGCTTGCTCGGAGCCAGTGAAATGTATTGCCTCTAAAGGGCGCGGGTGCACACCCAGCCGCCCCATGGCATAATCCGCGGTCTTTCGAGAGGCCGGCCGCGACCGCGGCAGGGCCGTAACTCCGAGGTTTTATGGACTTCCTGATCTCAAACGCCTATGCGCAGGCGGCTGCGCCCGCGGCGGACGGCGTCGGCGGCCTGTTCGGCTCGCCGATCGTGTTCATCGTCATCATGGCGGCGATGATGTTCTTCATGTTCCGCTCGCAGTCCAAGCGCCAGAAGGAGTTGAACGCGATGATCGCGTCGATTGCCAAGGGCGACGAAGTGGTGACCAACGGCGGCATCGCCGGGCGCGTCGATGATGTCGGCGAAACGTTCGTAGGTCTTGAAATCGCGCCGAACGTCAAGATCAAGCTGCAGAAGACCGCGATTGCCAAGGTGTTGCCGAAAGGCACGCTCAAGGCCGCTTGAACCCGATGCGAATCAACTTCGCCGCGCAGCGCGCGGCGTGTGAGTGAGTGCAATGAACGAATTTCCCCGCTGGAAGTACATCCTCGTCGCCGTCGTGCTGCTGCTCGGCTTCGTCTATGCCTTGCCGATCGTATTCACGCCTCAGCTCGCGGTGCAGATCTCCGCGAATCGTGGCGCGACCGTCGACGCCGCACTCAAGGAAAAAGTGCTCGGCATTCTGCAGACGAAGAAGATCGAATTCCGCGACGTCGAGCTCAGCACGGATCGGCTGCTCGCTCGATTCCCGAACAACGATGCCCAGCTCGCCGCCTCGGATGTGTTGAAGAGCGAACTTGGCGATCAGTACATCGTCGCGCTGAACCTGGCCTCTACGGTTCCAGGCTGGTTGCGCGCCATCGGCGCGAACCGCATGCCGTTTGGCCTGGACTTGCAGGGCGGCGTGCACTTCCTGATGGAAGTCGACCAGAAGGCCGCACTCGCGAAGATGCAGCAGCGTTACGTCGACGATATCCGCGCCACGCTGCGCACCGCCAAGATTCGTACCGATTCGATCACCGCCGGTGCGCAGGGCATCACGGTCGTGCTCAAGTCCGACGCAGACCGCGTCGCGGCCGCGACCGCCATTACCAAGGACGTGAACCAGCCCGAGAAACTGGGCGCGCAGCCACCGCTGGAACTCGTCGACGGCGCGGCGGGCACCGACAGTTTCCCGCTGCTCGTGAAAGTGCGTGAATCCACGCTGCAGGAACAGTCCAAGGCGATCGTCACCAGCAACCTGACCACGCTGCGCAACCGCGTCAATCAGCTCGGCGTGTCGGAGCCGCTGATCCAGCAGCAAGGCGCGAATCGCATCGTCGTCGAACTCGCCGGCGTGCAGGACACGGCGGAAGCGAAGAAGATCCTCGGCGCACAGGCCACGCTCGAATATCACGCCGTCGACGAGAGCACGAACCCGATCGAGGCGCAGCACACCGGCATCGTGCCGCCGGATTCGCGCCTGTATTACGAACAGCGGCTCGGCCCGGACGGCAAGCCGCTGCCGGTCGTGTTGAAGAAGAAAATCATCGTCGGCGGCGACGAGCTCGTCGATGCGACGGCAATCCCCGATCCGCAAAATGGCCTGCCGGCCGTGTCGGTGCGTCTGAACGCCGCCGGCGGCAAGAAGATGCTCGATTACACGAGCCAGAACGTCGGCCATCGCATGGCCGTCGTGTTCATCGAGCGTACGCCGGAAACCAAGATCGTCGATGGCAAGGAAGTGCACAGCGCGAAAGTCACCGAGCAGGTGATCAACGACGCGACCATCCAGGGCGTATTCTCCAATCGCTTCCAGACTACCGGTCTGGAGAGCATGAAGACGGCCAGCGAACTGTCGCTGCTGCTGCGCGCGGGCTCGCTCGCCGCGCCGGCCGATATCGTGCAGCAACGCGTGATCGGCCCGAGCCTTGGTCAGGACAACATCGCCAAGGGTTTCCTCGCCGTCATCATCGGCCTGGTCTCGGTACTGATCCTCGCCGCGTTGTACTACCACATCTTCGGCCTGATCGCCGACATTGCGCTGATCCTCAACCTCGTGCTGCTGATCGCGGTGCTGTCGCTGTTCCAGGCGACGCTGACAATGCCGGGCATCGCCGGTATCGTGCTGACGCTCGGCATGGCAATCGACGCGAACGTGCTGATCTGCGAGCGCATCCGCGAGGAATTGCGCAATGGCTCCACGCCGCTGGCTTCGATCAAGGCCGGCTACGAAAAAGCCTGGGCGACGATTCTCGACGCCAACGTCACGCATCTGCTCGCCGCGTTCGGCCTGTTCGCGTTCGGTTCCGGCCCGATCAAGGGCTTCGCCGTTACGTTGGCTATCGGTATTTTGACTTCGATGTTCACCTCGGTGACGGTCACGCACGCTTTGGTGAACCTGGTCTACAGCGGCCGCCGCAAGTTGAAAGGCCTGGCAGTCGGCGGCGGTTATGCGCGGCTCGCTGAATAACCCGTGCGAAAGAATTTTTAGAGGTTCCTAGAAAATGGAAGTCTTCAACCCCAACAGCAACGTCAACTTTCTCGGCCTGCGCAAGATCACATTGATGATTTCGGCGCTGCTCGTCGCGCTGTCGATCTTTGCGATCTTCGCCAAGGGCCTGAACTACGGCCTCGATTTCAAGGGCGGCGTGCTGATCGAAGCGCAGTACGAGCAGCCGGTCGAAATCGGCGATGTGCGCGCTGCACTCGCCGCGGGTGGTTACGGCGACGCGCAGGTTGTCACCGTGGGCGGCGCGCGCGAGGTCGCGATTCGCGTGCAGGCGCACGAAGACAAGCCGCGCGAAGCCGGCAAATCCTTAAGCGACCAGATCGCCGGCGAAGTGATGAAAGCGCTGCAGGCCAAGCGCAGCGACGCGAAGATGTCGCACGATCCGGACTACGTCGGCGCGACGGTTGGCGAGGAACTCAAGAGCGACGGCATCGTCGCCGTGCTGTTCGTGATCATCGGCATCATGATCTACATCGGCATCCGCTTCGAATGGCGTTTCGCCGTCGCCGCGATCGCCTCGGAATTCCACGACACGCTGATCACGGTCGGCTTCTACGCGCTGACCCAGCGCGAGTTCGACATCACCGTGCTCGCCTCGGTGCTCGCGGTCGTCGGCTATTCGATCAACGACAAGGTCGTCGTGTTCGATCGCGTGCGCGAGCTGTTCCGCTCCTCGCGCAAGGCCGAGCCGGTCGAAGTGTTGAACAAGGCGATCAACTCCACGCTGTCGCGTACGATCATCACCGCGCTGTTCACGGCGGTCACGATGATTGCGCTGTACTTCTTCGGCGGCCCGGTCGTACACGGCTTTGCGCTGACGATGCTGATCGGCATCGTCGTCGGCACGCTGTCGTCGATCTTCTTCGCGAGCCCGATCCTGCTCTGGCTCGGCGTGTCGAAGAAGGACTTGATGCCGGTGACGCGCGACAATCCCGAGCTCGCGCGCAGGCCCTGACCGCCAAGCCCGTTCCCGCTCGCGTCCGGCCGGCTGTAGCAGCCGGCTAGGTCAGCGTGACGCGCATCGACAGATCGATGGCGCGGACGTGCTTCGTGAGCGCGCCGACGGAGATGAAATCCACGCCGGTTTCCGCCAATTCGCGCACGCGATCAAGGCCCACGCCGCCGGAGACTTCGAGTGGCACGCGCCCGGCGACTGCGGCGACGGCGCGGCGAATCCCGTCGAGCGGGAACTCATCGAGCATGATGCGATCCACGCCAGCGGCAAGCGCGGCGCACAGTTCTTCGAAGTTCTCGACTTCAACTTCCAGCAGCAGCGTCGGATGTTGCGCACGCACGGCGCGCACGGCAGCGGCCAGCGAACCCGCGGCGGCAATGTGGTTTTCCTTGATCAGGATCGCATCGAACAAGCCGATGCGGTGATTGCTGGCGCCGCCGCAGCGCACTGCGTATTTCTGCGCGAGGCGCAGACCAGGAATCGTCTTGCGCGTGTCGAGGATGATCGCGCGCGTGCCGCGCACGGCGGCGACATACTGCGCGGTGCCGGTCGCGGTGCCGGATAGGGTTTGCAGGAAATTCAGCGCACAGCGCTCGGCGCTGAGCAATGCGCGAGCGCTACCGCGCAGCGAGCAGAGCACGGCGTCGGCGGCGACGCGATCGCCATCGGCGCAGTGCCACGAGATGGTTACGGCGGAATCGAGCTGGCGGAAGCAGGCATCGAACCAGGCGCTGCCGGCGATGACGGCCGCTTCACGCGTGATCACGCGCGCGCTCGCGTGCGCAGCCGCGGATACCAGATCCGCGGTGACGTCGCCAGCGCCGATATCTTCGGCAAGCGCACGCTGCACATCGCGCAGCACGGTCTGCGGGTCGGTGACCAACGCCATGGACGTGCGGCGTTACGCCGAAGTTGGCGCCGCGGCGGCGGCGGTGGCAGCATGCGCCTGCTTGAGACGTTCCACGATCGCATCGAGGGCGCGGTCGAACAGCGGCACTTCCTCGAGAACCACCGCCTTGCCTTCCTTGATCTGCAGGGCGAGTAGCGGTGCGGTCATGTCGGAGACTTTCAGGCCCTTGCGGTTTACGAACAGGTACTTCGAACTGATCGGGCTGATCCAGGAAAGCTTCGCGCGTTCCTTGGCGCCATTCGCGTCGGTGAATTCGACCCACATGCCGACTTTCATGTCCTTCGCCTGGCGCAGGCACTCTTCCTCGTCGCCCAATGTGTGCTGCGGCGCGCGCGCGTCTTCCTCGCGCAGGTGGATTTCCTCCTCGACCGGGCTGTCGAGCGCGCCGGCGGTTGCAGCGGCCTTGCCGAGACCTTCCAGCGGTGTCGCCGCTTCCGCGGCCGCGATCACCGGCGCCTGGTCCGTCGCGTCCAGCACGCCGCGATAGAACGCATTCAACTCCTGCATCAGCTGCTTGACGTCGTTTTCGTGGTAAGCGACCGTCGCCAAGCCGTGGCGCAGGCTCTTCTCGAGCACCGGCAATATGCCTTTCAGGCGCGTTTTCTCGACATCGCTGTGCTTGGGCTCCGCGCTCCAGGCGAATTCGTCGGCGAAGCGCAGCGCCTGACGCCAGTCGTGGGAATCCTCGCCCTGGCGCAGCAGCGTCAGCACGAGGAAATTCGCCCATGGCCGCGTCAACACGTTGTGCACGATCTCGGGCAGATGGCGGTTCTCGACGCGCTTGAGAATCTCTCTGGCCGCGGTACGGCGCGCGGCGTGCAGTTTTTCGCGTCCGCGCGTGGCTTCGGCGGCGCGCTGCTCGGCCAGTTCGGCGCGCTTCTTGTTGGAATCGAGGAAGGTTTCGAATTCCAAACGCGCGCTATCGAAGACCGCCAGATCTTCGTCGAAATTCTTGAGGATCCTCTCGACGGTTTCGTTGACCTTGTCGTAGAGGCGGTGATCACGGTCGGATTCTTCCGACCAACCCATGCTTGCCTGCGCCATGACATCGAGCAGTTGTCGGGCCGGATGCGCTTTCTGCGCGAACAGATGCTTGTCCAGCAGCGCGACTTTGAGATAGGGAATCTGCAGGCGGCCGAGCACGGCCTGCATCTGCGCCGGCAGGTTGCGATCGCGCAGGATGTATTCGAACAGCATGCCGACGAGGTCGATGGTGTCCTCATCCGGCGCGGCCACGCCGACCGGATCGCCGCCATGGAATTTGCCGGCCTGATCGAGCAGTTCGCGCTTGACCTGTTGCACGAATTGCGCGGCATCGGCACCTGTCGGCGGCGCGTTCTGCGCAACCGGCGAGTTCGTCTGCAATAGCGTCAGCGCCGACAGCAGTTCCGTTATCGGCACGCTCGGCGCACCCAGCGGAGCCGTGACGTAGTTGGGATCGCTCAGCATGAGCTGGCGGCGGCCGGCCATCAGCGAGCGCACGGTGTTGTAGAGCTCGATCTGCAGGTGGTGTGCCGAAGCCGGGTCGTAGTTCTGCGCATAGGCCTGCGCGACCATGCCTTCCGTGCCCGCATCCGACGGCGTTCCGGGCGGCAACGGCTGGCCCGGTGTGTGTCTGCTGCCCGGCGGCAAGGCGTAACGGATCTGCGGCAGTACGCCAGCCTGGATCAGTTGCTCATTGACCTCGTCGTACATGGAACCCAGGTTCGACATCACGTAGCGGTCGAACAACTTGAAGATGATCAGGCGCGAATTGACCGAGAGCTCCAGTTCGCGCATCGCCGAGCGAAACGCTTGTGACAGATGCCCCGGTCCGAATGGATTGATCGAATCTTCGACGCTGGCACCGCCGCGCAGGACGGAAAGGCGCTGATTCAGCGCATTCAGTTGCGGCGCCAGACGGCTGTCGGCTTTCGAGATTGTGCTGCTGATCGCCAGGTTTTCTTCCAATTCCGTATCGTCGACCAGACTCAGGTCGCCGGTCGATGCGGCCACCGCGTCGATGCGGGCAGGCTGCAGGCGGCCCGCGGCGAAATCGTTGAAGATCTTGCCAAGCTGTTCCTGGAACAGGCGCTCGACCACCTGGCGTTTCAGGCGCACCTTGCGCATGCCATCGAAGTAGACGGTCTGTACGGCGTTGTTCTCGGCTTTTTCCGCCAGATCGAACAACGCATCGTCGATGTTCTCGAACAGGGTGTTGACCAGACCCTGCAGTCGCTTGAGCGCGGTAGCGCGCACGCCGCGCAGCAGTTCGCCAAGACGATCGCCGCCGCCCATGCCTTGCGTCGACTGGCGCGTCTGCAAGTCGACCACTTTGTTGAAATCGGTTGGAGGATTCGTCATCGACCCTGTCTCGATGTAGCCACGATCCGTTGCGGAACCGGCCCGTGCGCCAGCATATCCGTGCGGATGTCAAAAATTGTGAAGTTGATCACGTTGTCCAGACGTTTTCCCCCAACGAACGGTTGCGCCGACGAACGGGCGCTCAGCGCGGAAACGCCGAAAGTTGCGTCGTCGCGATCGCTTCGTCTGCCAGCATCACCGGGATATCGTCTTCGATGCGGTAGATAAGCTTGCCGTCGGTCGTTATCAGCCCCGCCCGTAGCGCTGACTCGACGCGCGCCGATGCCGTGGTCTGCACGTCGCCCGCGGCCACGGCCTGGTTCAGCGCGTCGAGTTCGTTGCTGACCAGCGGCCGAACCGGCACCTTGGTGACCGGGCAGCAGAGGATGTCGAGCAATCGCTTGTCCATCGGAATGTAGGAATGGCTCTCGGATGTGCCTAGAATAGTCTTTTTAAGGGGCACTGACCATGAAAAAAGCCAGCGTCTCGCCCGCCCGGATCGGTGTGGTGATGGGTTCGCGCTCGGACTGGGAAACCTTGCAGCATGCGGCCGACACGCTGACCCAGCTGGGCATCGCGCATGAAGTGCGCGTGGTGTCCGCGCATCGCACTCCGGACCTTTTGTTCGACTATGCCGAAAATGCCGCGACGCGCGGGTTGCGCGCGATCATTGCCGGCGCCGGCGGCGCCGCGCATCTGCCCGGCATGCTCGCCGCAAAAACCGCAGTACCGGTGCTCGGCGTGCCGGTGCAGTCGCAGGCCCTGAACGGTATGGATTCGCTGCTCTCGATCGTGCAGATGCCCGCCGGCGTGCCGGTGGCGACATTCGCGATCGGCAAGGCCGGCGCGATCAATGCGGCGTTGTTTGCTGCGGCCGTGCTCGCCGCTACGGATGACAGGCTTGCCCGCAAGCTCGATGGATTCCGTGCCGCGCAGACCAAGCAGGTGCTGGACAAGCCTGACCCTCGGAAATGAAAACGATCGGTGTATTGGGCGGCGGGCAGCTCGCGCGCATGCTGGCGCTTGCCGGCGCGCCGCTCGGCGCACGGTTTCTGATCGTCGACAACAGCGCGGATGCCTGTGCCGCACAGGTCGCACCGTTGATCGTAGCCGACTGGCGCGATTTCTCGGCGCTGGAGCAATTTGCCGCGCGCATCGATGTGGCGACCTTCGATTTCGAGAACGTGCCGGCCGATACCGCGCAATGGCTGACCGAGCACACGCGGGTATCGCCGAATCCGCGCGCGCTCGCGCTCGCGCAGGACCGCCTTGCCGAGAAGACGATGTTCCGCGAACTCGGCCTGGATACACCGGCTTTCGCCACGGTGGACAGCCGCGAAGACCTGGGTCGTGCGGCGCGCGAAGTCGGTTATCCGGCGGTGCTGAAAACGCGCCGTCTCGGCTACGACGGCAAGGGTCAATACCGCTTGCGCAACGAGGCGGATCTCGATGCCGCCTGGCGGGCACTCGCCGGCGCACCGGCTATCCTGGAAGCGTGGGTGCCATTCGATCGCGAAGTATCGGTCATTGCGGTGCGCGGCGGCGATGGTGCGTTTTCCACCTATCCGCTGGTGCAGAATTGGCATGCCGACGGCATCCTTTCGGCGAGCCTGGCGCCGGCGCCGGATTCGGCGGGACTCGAACGCGCCGCATTCGCCCACGCCCGCGCCATTGCCGAGCATCTCGATTACGTCGGCGTGTTCGCTCTGGAACTGTTCGTCAAAGGCGACCGGCTGCTCGGCAACGAGATGGCGCCGCGCGTGCACAACTCCGGCCATTGGAGCATTGAAGGCACGGCGTGCAGCCAGTTCGAAAACCATGTGCGCGCGGTGCTCGGCCTGCCGCTAGGCGACACGGCGGCGCTCGGCTTGAGTGTCATGCTGAACTGGATCGGCGAATTGCCGGATGCGCAAGCCGTGCTCGGCGAAGCGCGCGCGCATTGGCACGACTACGGGAAATCCTCGCGCGCGGGCCGCAAGGTCGGTCACGCCACGCTATGCGCGGACACGCCGGAGCAGATGCGCGATCGGCTCACCCGCGTGGCGCGCTCGCTTGGGCGCGAGGCACAGGTCGCTCCGGTGCTGGCCGCGCTCGCATCCTGACGCTGCGCCGGATTATGCGAGCAGTGCCGGCGTCAGCTCCGGCGCGATAGTTTTCACGATCGCGCCGGTGATGTAGTGGTTGCCGGCAACAAGGTTGCCGCTGTCGGGAACGCCGTCGCGGCCGGAAAAATCGCAGAACTTGCCGCCGGCCTCGCGCACGAGCAGGCAGCCGGCTGCCATGTCCCAGGGTTTCAGGCCGATTTCGAAATAGCCGTCCAGACGGTTGGCGGCGACATAGGCCAGATCCAGCGCCGCCGAGCCGGTACGGCGGATGTCCTCGGCCTCGCGCAGCAGTGCGCGCGTCATCGCCAGTTGCGGATCGATGTGTTCGCGTTGGCGATAGGGAAATCCGGTCGCGAGCAACGCCCCGTCGAGGGTTTCGCGCTTGCTCACGCGCATGCGCCGGTCGTTGAGGAACGCGCCGTCGCCCTTGCTCGCGGTGAACAGCTCGTCGCGCAGCGGGTCGTAGACGACGGCGTGGACGAGGTCGCCGTGGTCGCGGAAACCGATCGACACACAGAAGTGCGGAAAGCCGCGCAGATAATTGTGCGTGCCGTCGAGCGGATCGACCACCCATACCTTGTCGGATCTGCCGGTCAAGCCGGTTTCCTCGCCGAGCACGGCGTGATCGGGGAACGCGCGGCGCAGTTCCCGCACGATCTCCGCCTCGGCCATGCGATCGACTTCGCTGACGTAGTCGTGGCGCGCTTTTTCCTCGACGGCCAGACCTTCCACGCGAGTCAGGTAGCGGATGATCACGGCACCGGCCGCGCGCGCGGCGCGCACCGCAACGTTGACGGCGGGTCTGGGCATGGTTGGCTCCGATCGGCTGAAAAAGAACGAGCGCGTCAGGCGCGCAATGCGAATTTTAGCATTTTGCTCGCCGTTCCGCCGTTGTCGCTTCGCTCCTCGCCGGAACGACGATATTCTTTGTCCATGCCCACCGACAATACCCGCATCCGTTTCGTCCTCGTGCGCACCTCGCATCCCGGCAATATCGGCGCAGCCGCACGCGCGATCCGCACCATGGGTTTCCAGCGCCTGAGTCTGGTTGCACCGCAGCGTTTTCCGCATGCCGACGCGGTGGCGATGGCCGCGGGTGCGGTGGAGGAACTGGACAACGCCGTGGTCACGTCGACGCTGGTCGAAGCCGTCGCGGATTGCACGCTCGTGCTCGGCTGCACGGCGCGCAAGCGGGTTGTGCAGCTCGAAGAGCTATCACCTCGCCAAGCCGCTGCGCGCGCACTCGCGGCGAGCGCGCAGGGGTCGGTCGCGATCGTGTTCGGCAACGAGCGCACCGGTTTGGAGAACGACGAGCTGATGTCCTGTCATGCGGCCGTGCACATTCCGAGCGTGGAGGATTTTTCGTCGTTGAATCTCGCGCAGGCGGTACAACTCTTGGCCTACGAACTGCGCCTGGCGACGTTGTCCGACACCCCGGTAGTTGACGGTGAAAAGCGCGAGGCGTTGGCCACGGTCGACGAACTCGAACACCTCTTCGGCCACCTTGAGCAGATGCTCGATGACATCGATTTCCACAAGGGCCGCTCGCCGGTCACGATCATGAAGCGCCTGCGCCGCCTGTTCCTGCGCACCGGTCTGGAGCAGCGCGAAGTGCGCATTCTGCGTGGTATTTTCGACGATGCGCAGCGCATGGCGCGATTGGCGAGAAAAAGCTAGCGGGAACGATCGCGCGCGACTAGCCGTCTTCGTCCGCGTCGAGCTCAGGTGTGCGAATGCGTGCCACGAGTATCTTGTCGATCCGCGCTCCATCCAGATCGACGATCTCGAAGCGATAGCCGCTCCAGTCGAAATGCTCGCCGACCCGCGGGATGCGGGCGAAGCGCGCCATCATCATGCCGGCCACCGTATGGTATTCGTGCTCGTTTTCTTCGGGCAGCCGGCTCAGCGCGAGCAGTTCGCGCAGGTCTTCCGTGCCCAGCGCGCCATCGATCAGCCAGCTGCCGTCGTCGCGGCGCACGACGGGGGATTCGCGCATGGCGGTTTGCGGCACGCTCTTGCCGACGACGGCCACGAGCAGATCGTTGAGCGTAACCAGGCCTTCGATGTCGCCATACTCGTCGACGACGAGCGCGAGGCGCGTCTCGGCGTCGCGGAATTCTTCGAGCAGATCCAGGGCGCGCGCGGTGCCCGGTACGTAGAGCGGCTTGGCCAATGTCGCAAACAGGTCGAATTGGGGTTTGCCGAGCATCTCGGGCAAGCGCTTGAGCGTGAGCACGCCGAGCACGTCCTTGTCGCTGCCGCGATAGACCGGATAGCGCGAAAACGGCGTATCGCGCATCACTGCCAGATTCTGCTCGAGGCCCGCCTCGGCGTCGAGCCAGACGATGCGCGGGCGCGGCGTCATCAGGCTGTCGACCGAGCGGTCGCCCAGGCGCAGCACGCGGTTGACCATGTTGCGTTCGTCGCGGTCGATCACGCCTTGTTCGGCGCCTTCGGAAACGAGCAGGCGGATTTCTTCTTCGGAAACGTGATCGCCGCTGACCGTGTCCATGCGCATCACACGCAGCACTTTGCGCGTGAGCCAGATCAGCACGAACGCGAACGGCGAGGCGATTGCGGTCATCACGCGCATCGGCACGGCCGTGGCGACGGCGAAGCGTTCCGGGCTGACGAGTGCGATGCGCTTGGGCAGCAGCTCGCCGAGCAACATGGTGATGAACGTGATGACGGAGACGCTCAACACGGCGCCGAGCACCGGCGCGTACGGCGTCAGCCACGCCTGCCGGCTGTCTTCGAGCAGATGTGCGATGTCTTCGCCGAGATTCGCGCCGAGGAACGTGCCGGTGCCGATCGCAAGCAGGGTGATGAACACCTGCACGGTGGACAAAAAACGCTCCGGCGATTGCGCGAGTTTCAGCGCGATCTGCGCGCGCCGGCTGCTGTGCGCCAAGTGCTTGAGGCGACTCTTGCGCGAGGTCATCAGCGCCATTTCGCTCAAGGCGAAAAAGCCGTTGAGCACGGCGAGCAGGACGATCAGTACGACTTCCGCGAGCATCCGTGTCAGTGCGAGGTTCGATCGGGCAAGTCTAGCAGAGCCGGCTTGGCGTCCGACCTGGGCTGCGTCCAGATGAAAATGCTAGCTCTTTGCCTGCGCCGGCTCGATCCGATCCAGACTGGACTTGTCGCCCTTCGGCCGCGGCCCGGTGATGTTCTCGCCCTTGATCAGGAAATATACCGACTCGGCGATATTCGTGGCGTGGTCGCCGATGCGCTCGATGTTCTTGGCGATGAACAGCAGATGCGCACCGATCGGGACGCGCTGCGCATCTGTCTTCATGTAGTCGATCAGGCGCCGATAGATGCCGGTGTAGGTGTCGTCGAGCTGTTCGTCCTGCGCCCACACGGCCAGCGCCTTGTCGGCATTGCGCTCGTGGAAGGCGATGCTGACGTCGCCGATCAGCTTCAGCGCCAGCTGGCCGAGCTCGGCGATCTCGTTGATCCACTCGTCCGGCGAATGCGTATTCAGCGCGATCGCGCGCTTGGCGATGTTTGCGGCAAAATCGCAGACGCGCTCGAATTCGATGCCGATGCGCAGCGCACTGAGCACCTCGCGCAGGTCGCGCGCGATCGGCTGGCGCAACGCGAGCACGCGGATCGCGCGCGCGTCGAGCTCGCGCTCGAGTTCGTCGACTTCGTAGTCGTCCTTGACCACGCGTGCGGCGATTGCTGCGTCGCGCAGCAGCAGCGCGTCGATCGCGCCGGCGAGCTGGGTTTGCGAAAGCTGGCCCATGCGCGCGATGGCACTCTGCAGCTGGGTCAGTTCGCTGTCGAAGCTTTTTACGATGTGATGATCAGACATTGTGCTTTTGCCTATGCTTATCCGTAGCGGCCGGTGATGTAGTCTTCCGTCATCTTCTGCTTCGGGTTTTCGAAAATCAGGGTGGTGTCGCCGAACTCGATCAGCTCCCCCAGGTACATGAACGCCGTGTAGTCGGACACACGCGAGGCCTGCTGCATGTTGTGCGTGACGATGACGATCGTGTACTGCGTCTTCATCTCCTCGATCAGCTGCTCGATCTTGCCGGTAGCGATCGGGTCAAGCGCGGACGTCGGCTCATCGAACAGGATTACTTCAGGTTTCAGCGCAACCGCGCGCGCAATGCACAGGCGCTGCTGCTGGCCGCCGGACAGGCCGATCGCGCTTTGCTTGAGTTTGTCCTTGACTTCGTCCCATAGTGCGGCCTGGCGCAGCGCGCCCTCGACGCGCTTGTCCATTTCCGCGCGCGGCAGTTTTTCGTAATGTTTGATGCCGTAGGCGATGTTGTCGTAGATCGACATCGGAAACGGCACCGCTTTCTGGAACACCATGCCGATCTTGCTGCGCAGGCGGTTCAGCGGATAGCGCGAATCGAGCAGGTTCTCGCCTTCCAGCAGCACTTCGCCTTCGGCGCGCAGCTTCGGGTAGATGGAGTATATTCTGTTGAAAATGCGCAAAAGTGTAGATTTCCCGCAACCGGAAGGCCCGATGATCGCGGTGACCTTGTTCTCAGGCACGTTCATGTTGACGTTCTTCAGCGCCAGGTAGTCGCCGTAATAGAACTTAAGGTCGCGCACGATCAGCTTGGGCGATTCGGCCGCGGCGGCCGGAGCGGCGGAATGGGTGGCGGACGGAGTTGAATCGTTCACGATAAGCATCCAATAACTCCGCAATGGGAGGGCGCAGGGGTCCGGCCGTTCTTT
>Ga0070666_10001543_pt1 | contig 13984 bp, 8 predicted proteins | sample KBSS23metaG_FD_64677 | JGI IMG/M metagenome (GOLD analysis project Ga0070666, IMG submission 64677) | Switchgrass rhizosphere microbial communities from Kellogg Biological Station, Michigan, USA - KBS S2-3 metaG | ecosystem: Host-associated > Plants > Roots > Rhizosphere > Soil ... | reverse complement strand
GATATCTCCGACCTTAGCGTCGTTGAGAATGCCCTCGAGACCGTAGCCGACTTCGATGCGGCCCTTGCGGGGTGTCATTACCAAAATCATCAGCACGCCGCGATCGTCCTTGTTTCCAACTCCCCACTTGTCCTCGAGCTCGGTGGAGAACTCCTCAATCGTCTGGTCATCGTCGAGCGTCTTGATGGTCACGACAGCGATCTGCGCATGAGCCTGCTGGTCAACCTGTGTGCAAAGCGCTTCGAGATTCTGTTTGGTCGATGGCGACAGAACGCCCGCAAAATCGCTGATATAGCCCGTAGGTGCCGGCAGCGACTTCACTGATTCGCCCACGAGCAACGGCCCGGGGGTGAGAAGAAGAAGAACGATCCCAAGCCATCGAGTGATGCGGGTCATTGTTCGTCATTCTACGCTGAACCGGCCCAGAGACGAGGGACGAGCGCCAACCGAGGTTGCCAAGGAGATCTTCTCCCAGTGAAGTTGATTCGGACTAAATGAAGGTTACGCTTGAGGTCGTACCCCACGACCCGGTGTCGTCAGTCCCTTTTCATGGGCGAGTTTGTCGGCCATCACCATATGTTCGCGAATCACCTTCGCTGCGTGGTCCAAGGCCACCTTAAGATCCGGATCGTTGGTGTTCATCGCTGCCATGCGGAACTCGCGAAGGTCCGTATGATGGTCCTTCACCATGTAGGCGATGTACTCCTTATCGAATGCTTCGCCGGATAGAGCCGCGAGTTTATCGTATTCGGCCTGGTCAGCCTTACCCATCTTCCTCGGTAGAGCGACGCCCTTGGACTCCGTGATCGGCGCCATCTGGTTGTTCAATTGAGTATGGTCGTCAATCATCTTCTGGCCGAAGGCCTTGACGTCGTCCGCTGATGCCTTCTCGACGGCAAGCTTGCCGAGTTGAACCTCAGCCGTTCCACCTTCAGCGGCTCTCTGCAAGAACATCCTCTCCTGCATCTCTTCGTGTGAGACTCCCGGAACCGCGGTGGAATCTGGTTCGGAGCGCATCGGGTTCGGTGGCTGATTGGGATCGACCTGGGCAACCAAGGTTGCAGAAGAGATGGCCGCCGCTACGCAAACAATCAAGACAGATATACGTTTTATATTCGACATTCGAATCATCCTGGCCTTCGGCGGATCAGTGTAACTGTTTCGGAGCCGACTGTACCGCACTACTTAGGGTGTATGGAACTGATCAGGGGGTTGCCTATTGCCCTTCATTGGAAGGCTGTATCCTGTCAGTCGGAGCGTTTTCGAATGCCAGAGAGTGTCGCTGCCACCGCCGTCGCCCCACCAGTCGCCCGCCGTGAACCCACCCCAACTACACTGCACGGACAAACTCTGGAGGACGATTACCGGTGGATGCGCGACAAGAGCTCGCCCGAGATTATCTCCTACCTTGAAGCCGAAAACGCCTACACCGCGGCGGTGATGAAGCCGACTGAGGAGTTGCAGGCGAAACTCTACGCCGAGATGCTCTCGCACATCAAGGAGACTGATGAATCAGTTCCCTTCCGCGAGCGTGGCTGGTATTACTACACACGCACCGTCGAGGGAAGCCAGTACCCGATCCACTGCCGCCGGAAGGCTGTTGGTGAAGCCTACGATTCCGCGCAGCCGGAACATGTGATTCTTGACGTAAACCAGCTGGCTGAAGGGCAGACCTTCATGGCCGTAGGTGGCATGAGCGTCAGCCCCGACGGGGAGAAGCTGGCCTACTCGACCGACAACACCGGATTTCGTCAGTACACGTTGCATGTCCGTAACCTCACGACAGGCGCTGAGTTCCCCGACACGGCTGAACGAGTCGGGTCGCTCGTGTGGGCGGCCGACTCACACACGCTCTTCTACACAACCGAGGATGAGACCACAAAGCGGCAGGACAAGCTCTTCCGGCACCGGCTGGACGACAATGCTCCGGACGACGCGCTGATCTACGAAGAGCAGGACGAACGCTTCAACCTTGGCGTAGGTAAGACTCGAGATGGAAAGTATCTCCTGATGGAGGCTGGGAGCCACACTACCAACGAATGCAGCTACCTCCCAGCAGAAACCCCCGGCGGGGTCTTCCTTGTGATCGCACCTCGGCAGGACGAGCAGGAGTATTACGTCGATCACCGGAATGGGCTTTTCTACATTCGCGTGAACGACACTGGAAAGAACTTCCGCGTCGTCACAGTGGCTGTTGATGGAGGAGGTCGCGAAGCCTGGCAAGAATTAATCGCCGAGAATAAGGATGTTCCACTTGAAGACTTCGACATATTTGATTCATTTTGCGTTAGTTCGCGACGCGAGTTTGGTCTGACTGCAATTGAAGTCGCTCGGTTCGGAATTGATGGAAAACCCGAAGCAGCCAAGAAGATCAACTTCCCCGAGCCAACCTACACGGCACTCGGCAACGTCAACCGGGAGTTCTTTACGACGAAGTTTCGATACAGCTACCAGTCGCTCGTTTCACCCGCATCGATTTACGACTATGACGTGGCGACAGGAAATTCCGCCCTGCTGAAACAGCAGGAGGTTCCGGGTGGGTTCGACTCAACGAAGTACGGCTCCGAACGCCTTTGGGTGACAGCCAACGACGGAGTCAAGGTACCGGTGTCGATCGTCTATCGGCGCGACAGCTTTGCGGGCGACGCCAGTAATCCGCTTTACGTTTACGGGTACGGATCCTATGGCTACCCGTTGCCAGTTGGTTTCAGCCCGGCGCGGCTGTCTCTGTTAGATCGCGGTGTCGTACTGGCGTACGCGCATATCCGCGGCGGTGGCGACCTCGGCGACGCATGGCATGACGCCGGAAAGATGATGGTGAAGCGCAACACCTTCACGGACTTTATTGCCGTGGTCGAGCAGTTGGTTGCACAAGGCTATGGCGCCAAAGATCGTGTCGCAATCGAAGGCGGAAGCGCTGGGGGCCTATTGATGGGCGCCGTAGTAAACGAACGCCCTGATCTCTTCAGCGTCGTGCTCTCACATGTGCCCTTCGTTGATGTGATGAACACCATGCTCGACGCCTCGCTGCCGCTGACCGTCGCCGAGTATGAAGAGTGGGGCAATCCGAACGAGCCAGAAGCCTTCGCTTATATGCGCTCGTACTCTCCCTATGACAACCTGAAGCCGGGCGCTTATCCGGCGATGCTGGTAAAGACCAGCCTGAACGATTCACAGGTGATGTACTGGGAGCCAGCGAAGTATGTGGCAAAGCTGAGGACATTGAAGACGAACGACACTTCCCTGCTGCTACACATCAACATGGACGCGGGCCATGGCGGCGCCTCTGGCCGGTACGACTACCTGAAAGAAATTGCGTTCGATTACGCATTCCTGCTTCGTGACCTTGGCGTGGCGGGCTAGACCACAAACACGATGGTCACGCTTTCCCAGTCGGCACACTCTCAGGCAGATGTCGCTTCCGCAGTACCCAGGTTGTCACACAACGGTAGTCCTGCACGATCGTCGTTTTCAAGGGGTCGACCATCACAGCGTTCATTTGATCGGTCATCCGCATCAACTCTGCCTCGTCGACCAAAAACCACTCCGAGCCATCATTAATGCGAAATACATTTCCACGCAACCGCTCGAAGTTCATGCCGATGCGCGATCCTAGCCTGCAGAACAGCATTCCGCCGGGCCGGACAGCACGCCAGAGTTCTTCCAGCATCGCCAGGAAGTGAGCTTCATCGCGCGCAAATTGCATCACGGAATTGCAGATCACCACATCTGCAAAGGCATCGGGAAACTCCATCTTCTCGATGAGGCCTATTCGAAAGTTGCCTGCGGGCAAGTCCGGCGCAAGCTCTGCCGCCAGGGCTCGCACGTGCCGCATTGCCTCCGCATTGGCATCCACGGCAAAGACCTCGCATCCTTCCCGCAATAGATGCACGACATTTCTCCCGTAGCCGCACCCAGCGTCTAAAACTCGCATTCCGGGTACGATATTTCCTCTTAGGATTTGGTCGAAGACATAAATATCAATCTGCCCAAACTGTTCCCGCACGTCCATCGCAACCTCAGTCGCTTTCCAATTACACCTTTGCGGTGATGTCTTCTTCGACTTTGTCACCTTCTCCAGGTGCGAGGAAGAGGTTGGTTTCGAGGCCGTGCTGCCGTGTGTAGAGGTCGTAGTAACGACCACTGAGCGCGTAGAGAACTTCGTGCGTTCCGCGTTCTACAATGTTGCCTGCCTCAACGACGAGAATCTGGTCCGCGCGGCGAATGGTTGAGAGCCGGTGTGCGATCACGAACGTCGTTCGTCCCTGCATCAAGTGGTTGAGACCCGCCTGGATCATCGCCTCTGATTCCGAGTCTAGAGAACTGGTGGCTTCGTCGAGGATCAGGATACGCGGGTCTGCCAGAATGGCTCGGGCGATCGAGAGCCGCTGGCGCTGGCCTCCGGAAAGCTTGACGCCACGCTCGCCAACGATCGTCTCGTAGCCTTCTGAGAACCGCTCTGCGAACTCATCGACGCGCGCGATGTGACACGCTTCCAGGAACTGCTCTTCGGTGGCTCCGGGATGGGAGAAGAGGATGTTTTCGCGGATAGTGCCGTCGAAGAGAAAGGTCTCCTGCAGTACCACGCCGAGTTGGCTACGGTAGCTCGCGAGCCGGACGGTGGCAAGGTCGATCCCATCTACCAGGACCTGACCGGTTGTCGCCGTGTGAAAGGCGCAGATGAGCGAGATGATGGTGGACTTGCCTGAACCCGAAGAGCCGACCAAGGCCGTAACAGTGCCGGGGTGTGAATCGAAACTGACGCCGTGCAGAACCGGCTTGCCGGGATCGTAGGCAAAGGTAACATCGCGGAACGCAATCTCTCCGCGGATGACTCCCAACTCCTTTGTGCGCGAAGGATCTGCATCCTCAGTCCGCTCCGAGAGGATCTCGGTTGTGCGATCAAGTCCGGCCATTGCTTCTGTAAGTTGAGTGCCGATCGCAACCAACTGTACGATCGGCGCGATCATGAACGCCAGGAACATTACATAAGTGACATAGCCGCCCGTCGTGAGGCGTCCGGCCACAACCTGATGCGCGCCCAAGTACATGATCAGCGCACCGACAACGCCCAGTACCGCAGTTGAGGCTAGCGACATCAGCGATTGTGCGGTCAGCGAGGAGATGACGTTCTTCAGCAGACGATTGGCCCCAGTAGCGAAGACCTGCGCTTCGCTCTCCTCGGCGTGATAGCCCTTGACCACTCGAACGCCACCGAGCGATTCGGTGAGCCTGCCTGTAACCTCCGCGTTGATCTTTGCGCGTTCGCGAAAGATGGGACGGATGGTTTTGAATGCGCGCTGGAGGATAAGCCCAAAGATAACGAGGATGACAAACGTGACCAGCGTCATCTGGACGCTGAGATGAATGAGGTAACCAAATGCGAAGAGAGCAGTCAACACACCGCCGAAGAAGTCGATGACCCCGGTGCCAATCAGGTTACGCACGCCCTCGACGTCCGTCATGATACGAGCCACCAGCGTTCCGGTGCGGTTCTCGTCGTAGAACGCGACCGGCAGGCGTCCGATGTGCTCCTGCACCTTCATGCGCAGCTCGGCGATAAGGCGCTGGCCTTCCTTCGAAAGCAGTTGTGTGAGTGTGAACGACGTGACGCCCTGCAGGATAGTGGCAACTACGACGACACCGACGATAATGGGAAGCAGATTGAGCTGGTGCTTCCCCATGACGTTGTCAATTAGGTAACGAGTCGAGGCAGGCAGAATAAGTCCGCTTGCCCGGTTGATGATCATCAGCAGAAAGCTGCCGGCCAGCAGCCAGACCCGAGGCTTCATCAACTTCCACACCTCGGGAAGCACCTTCTTAAGCTTTGGCTTAGGGCGTGAGGCGCTGAGATCGGCTGACGTGGACCGTGCTATGCCGCGAGAAGGGCGGTCGGCAGACTTCATTCCCGGGGCGCCGAAGTTGGAGGGGCCGATTGAAGGCATATTACCTGCAGTGTACGCCTGTCGCGGATTTGCGCGGGTGACCCGAGCATCGTCGCAGAGATGGCAGCTTTCATCCATGGTGATTGGATGCGCGGATCAGATCAGTTACAGATGTGCTAGCTCGCCTTCAAACGCGCATTGATAAAGGAACGTACACAGAAAAGTACATAAATGAGACACAAAAGAGACATCGTTGCCTTTTCAAGGACTGCAGGAGGGTGTGGAAACTCGACCCCGCGCGACAGGCGGATGCTGTCAATATCGGCGGGTATGGTTCCAAGAAAGGCGAGCAGCGCAACCGTCACTGAGATGTGCATCCAGAGCATGCGTTTTTTTGAGTCCTTAGTGTTTGCCATGACTCCGAAGAGAATGAACACGAGCCCCAGCGCGCCCGGAATAAGCGCGGTCGGATGCGAACTGCCGGTCGAAACAAAGCTAATGATACCCAGCAGGATCAGAAGGACTCCAAAGACCATGGTCAGTTTTGCCATTCGCATCAGCTCCGTAAGAATAGATTTAGTCGATGAGGCTTAGAATACCTGATTGATTTCGCGGCGTGGCTATTCAAAATCTCGTCGTGGTTCGATAAACAATCTCGCCAAATCAAACCTTTCATAGCCCAGCACCCTGCTTGACCGCTGCGACCACGTCAGATGGCTTCCATTCGTTCGTCGGATACCATGCCGCGATCTTGCCATCCTTACCGATCACGGCGGTTGAAAGCGAGTGATTCAGGGTCTGTCTCTCGCCCGGCGTAACTCCAACACCGAAGAACTGTGTCACTTGTGGAAGATCTTTTTCAGAAGGAGCTGCAAAATCCCAATGCGCGAAGGTTTCCTTCGTATAGTTTCCCGTGTAGGCTCCGCCGTAGCTGCGCAGCACCGCCGGAGTGTCATAGGCTGGATCGAAGCTAATGCTCAGAAGATGCGTCTTGCGGTAGAGAGCCGGATCAACTGCAAGTTCTTTATCGATCTCCGCAAAGTTGCGGCTCATACGCGGGCAATAGTCGGCCAAGGGGCAGCGGGTATAGATAAATGTGACTAACAGCACTTTGCCTTTGAACTCCGAAAGACTGATCTTACGTCCACTCTGATTCAGCAGCCGGAAGTCAGGTACGACGTCCCCCACGGTGGGGGTGTGGTACTGAATGGAAGGTTTGTAGTCTGGCCGGGCCTGCGCGACAACCACGATGTTATCCAACTCAGCATCGTGGAACCCGGCAGCGTCCTGCTGAACAACAATGCGCGCTGTGATGCGATCGCCCGGATGAAGCTCGCTCACGACTGCGGGATCCTTCAACTTGTAAGGCATCGTCATCGCGTCCATAAACCCAGGTACAGCCTCATGGTCGAGCGTGACGTGCGTAGGATCAGTGCTGATAACTTTGCCCCGCACCGGAAACGTCTTCTCCGGATTGGACTGGGCGGCTTTAGACGAGGGATCCTGACGACATCCCACGGCCGAAATTATCAGAAAAGCGAGCGTTAGAACGGTAACCAAAGCGGCGATCTTTCGAGGCACAGGGAAGGAACTCCTTTCTTCATGATACGTGTGTCCCAGCACTGGTCCTTAACCAGAGACACGACGCCTTTTCCAGTGTCGCAAGGCGTATAACCGAGATGTATGAATGGGACGGACCTGCCGGTAGAGCTTCCATGTCCGATCGCCGACGCGCTTGATCGCGGGGCAATCGTGATCACGGCCAATCAGCGAGCCGCGCGAACCTTTCGTTATGCATTTGATAGGCGCAATCGCAGCCGTGGTCTTGCGAGCTGGCAGCCGGCCCGGGCAATTCCTTGGGATGCCTGGACCGCTAGTTTGTGGCAGAACCTGTTAATCGAGGGCCACGCCTTCGACCTTCTGCTGAATCGTACCCAGGAACATGCTATCTGGCGCTCTATCCTTAGCGCCGATCCTGAGCTTCAGGACACTTTGCGCTCTACGGATTCCCTCGCTGAACTAGCGGCGGACGCCTGGCGCCTACTGGCCCGTTACGATGGCCAGCGCCGACTGAACGAGGCGTGGGGCGGCGCAGAGACCAAGGTCTTCCTGCGATGGGCGACAGAGTTTCATCAGAGATGCAGGAAGGATCGGCTTCTTCCGCAAGCGTCACTCGAGGGCGCACTCCGGGCCTTCGTTGAAAAAGGCAATGCGCAAGTCAGAGATGAGATTGTTCTGGTCGGCTTCGACGAACTCACGCCGGCGCAACGCAATCTGATCGATGCTCTCAGGACAGCGGGGTCGCACATTGAAACCATTCCAATCCTGGCAGAATCCCGCAGTCGCACGCTCGTGAGTGCAGAGAACGAGCACGAGGAAATTTGCGCAGCAGCTCGATGGGCACGAGAGCTGCTGCGGCAGCAACCTCATGCAAGAATCGGAATCATCGTGCCATCGCTGGAAGCTCGTCGCGCACTTATTGGCCGCATCTTTCGGGAGGAATTGGCGCCAGAACTTGAAGATATAGCAGCGCCAAATAACATCGCGCCATACGAGTTTTCGCTCGGGATTAGACTTGCCGATACACCTATGGTTCGCACCGCTCTCGATCTGCTGCGCTGGATGGCTGGACCTCTAACCATCGACCGAGTCAGCGCGTTGCTCGTGTCGCCTCTATTCACAATGGTGGAACCTGAACGCGATGCACGTGCTACCTTCGATGCCTTCGAACTACGCGAGGCGAAGATACTCCGACCGGAGATCTCGATTGCCTGGCTCACCGATGCGATCTCACATTCCGAACGGCGTTCGGGGCTCGCGCAGTTACTAAAAACCTTATGGAGCATGCGCCGCGCCATCGAAAAGACCATTGAGACAGACCAGCGCCAGTCACACGGTGGTTGGGCCGATACGCTTCGTAGTCTACTCAAGATTGCACGTTGGGGACGCGAAGCAGGCGAGGACAGTATTGAGTTTCAGACGCGACGCAAGTGGGAGGGACTGCTCGACGAACTGGCAACGCTTGACTTCGATGCTGCGCAAGTTACCTATCAACAGGTTCTGGCCGTAATTGACCGACTGGCGCGGCTCACAATGTTTGCGCCTGAGTCGCGGCAAACTGCCATTCAGGTGCTTGGCCCGCTGGAGGCAGCAGGCGAAAGCTTCGATGCCATCTGGTTCATTGGTGCAGGGGATCTCACCTGGCCTACAAAGACTTCTTCGCATCCTCTGCTTCCGTGGTCGCTACAGCGCGAACTCGGAATGCCGGGAACAGACTCCTCAGCAGACGAAGCGCGTGCCCGACATCTAGTGAGACGGGTAGCAGAGTCCGCCTCCATATCGATTTTTAGCCATGCGGCCGAATCAGCCGATGGAAAACAACGTCCCTCATCAGTGCTCAACACTCTACAACTTGTACCCAAGCCTCTAATAGAACTTGCTCCCGTTGATTCGGCCCCAGCCTCAGTCGTACTTGAGGAATTCACGGATGACAGCCTGTTGCCCTCCTTGCCGGATCGCGTGATCCAAGGCGGAGCAGACATCTTGCGTCTTCAGGCAGCATGCGGCTTCCGCGCCTTTGCCGAGCGTCGTTTGTGGTCCACTGAAATGCGCACCCTTGAACTGGGAATGGACCCACGTGAGCGCGGTACCCTCGTTCACCGGACACTCGAATACTTCTGGAAAGAGGAAACGACCAGTCAGGCTGTGTTGAAAGCAATGACACCCGAAGAACGTACAGCGGCGCTTAACCGAGCAATTGAACACGGCTTGCGACGTGCGGCCACAAATGCGGCAGGATGGGATCAGGCTTATTTGGATGTCCAACGCAAACGTCTATCTAACCTGCTCGAAGAATGGCTGAAGCTCGAGCTCAATCGCGAACCATTCGTCGTGCGACTTAGTGAAAAGAGCTTTGAAGATGTGCCAATCGGTCCGTTAAGAATTAATGTTCGTGTCGATCGTGTGGACGCTAGCGAAAGCGGCGAAATCATCATTGATTACAAGACGGGCCACGCGACACCATCCGACTGGCAAGGCGATCGTCCGAACGAACCTCAGTTGCCACTTTATGCTGTGCTCGCAGCAGACACCCAACCGGAAATCCCGCTCGGCGATGTGGCGTTCGCCCATCTGCGTCCTGCAAAGGAGATGGCACTCGAAGGATTTGCTGTCAAGGTGAATGCCGAGCAAAAGAGAGTACGGCGACAACCGCGATCACTTCCGGAACAGATTGACGCCTGGCGAGAAGTTCTGACGAACCTCGCACAAGCGTTCTATCAGGGCGACGTCCGCGTCGATCCAAAAGAGTACCCAAAGACTTGCTCCAACTGTGGCCAGCGGACGTTATGCCGGCTTAACCCTGCAGCCTTTGATGAGGACCTGGATGAGGAAGAGGCGAACGATATCGGGATTGGGTGAGTTGTTCGCCTTCCCTCGCGAAACATCACCGGTAGAACCGGAGCGCAGCGCGCGGACGCCCGACTGGAATGAACGGGAGCAAGCGCTTGATGTCTCACGGTCCTGGATCGTCGAAGCCCCGGCAGGATCGGGTAAGACAGGTCTGCTGATCCAGCGTTACCTTAAGCTGCTGGCTCTACCCACTACCGAACAGCCTGAGCAGGTTCTCGCGATTACATTCACGCTCAAGGCAACTGGAGAGATCCGCGAACGTGTCCTCGATCAACTTGAGAAAGCGACGAAGCCCGACGCCTCGACCGATGACTTTGCGCAACACTCACGGGCTTTTGCTCAGGCCGTATTGGACCGCGACGCCGCTCTGGGATGGAACCTGCTCGATCATCCGCGCCGGCTCAACGTTCGCACCATCGACTCCGTTTGCGCCGAGATCGCACGCGGCCTCCCTGTCCTGTCCGGCGGAAGCGGACTGTCACCCGTCGAAGATGCATCTTCGCTCTATCAGTTAGCTGCAGAACGCACACTCATGCAGCTTGGCGGCGAAGACGTACCACTAAGCGAAGCACTGCGCTTGCTGCTGTTGCACCGCGACGGCAACCTGACACAGCTACGTAAGTTGCTCGGCGATATGCTCGCGCTTCGCGATCAGTGGGCACGGCTCGTTCCTCTCGGCCACGAACTGCTCGAGGAGGCCTATCTCGATGACTTCGTCCTCCCGCAACTTGAACGTTCCCTGAAGGATGGAATCAGCGCTGAATTGGCAGCCCTACGTCGAATAGTTCCGGGGGATCTATTGCAAGAGCTTTGCCTGCTCGCCGATGAGCTCGGCCGAAATGAAGGCTATCGTGGTGAGCTGTCCCCAATTGCAGTCTGTGCAGGAATCTTCGACCCGTCCGTCGATGCGGCCAACGATCTCAAATATTGGCAAGGGCTTATCCATCTGTTGCTTACAAAATCCGGTGATTGGCGAACTGGCATTGCTCCTCATCACCTGCGCTTTGCGATCGATAAAGGACAGCAAGCGCGCTTGAAGACCCTCCTCTCTCAACTACAAGGCAGAGAAGCTCTGCTCAGCGCCTTCAATAGCGTCAGTGCATTACCCCCGACCGTCTATCCAGCAGAGCAGTGGAAGGTCGCTAAAGCTCTCTTTCGAATTCTGTACCGGGCTCTTGCCGAGCTTCAAGTCGTCTTCGCCGAACGCGGAGAGTGCGACTTTACCGAGCCTGGATTGCTTGCCCGCACAGCGCTCCGGCACAATGGAGCGGCACTAGAAACCGCACTTGGAACCAGAATTCGACATCTCTTGGTCGACGAGATGCAGGATACCTCCACTAGCCAGTATGAGCTGATTGAACTACTTACCCAGGGATGGGACGGCCGCAGCCAGACAGTCTTCCTGGTTGGAGACCCCAAACAATCGATCTACCTCTTTCGCCAGGCGCGTGTGGAACGCTTCGTCCGTACCATGCAGCGGCAGCGGCTCGGCGATCTCGACCTCGGATGCCTGCATCTTACCTCAAACTTTCGCTCCCAGAGCGATCTGGTGAACTCGTTCAACAACGACTTCTCACAGCTGTTTCCAAGCGAAATGAACGAGGATAGACCGGAAGAAGTACGGTACGTTTCGGCTGAGCCAGTGCGTGGGCCATCCATCAACAACGGAAAGAGTATTGTTTGGCATCCACAAATTCTGCCCTCGCGCCTCTCACCTGAGGAGAGACGCAACGCGCAACGAAGGCAAGCAAAGATCGAGGCCTTAGCGGTCCGTGGCATCATCGAGGAATGGAGAGCCCGGCCCCATCCCGAAGGGCCGCAAGCGCACTGGAAGATCGCTGTCCTTGTACGTAATCGCATCCATCTCGCACGTATCGTCACCGAACTCAAGCGCGACAAAGGCGCCGGTCCTATTCCCTTCCGTGCCGTAAACATCGAACCGCTCGGCGAACGCCCAGAGATTCTCGATCTTTTCGCCCTCACGCGTGCTCTCCTCCATCCAGCCGACCGAATTGCATGGCTTGCCATACTACGCGGGCCTTGGTGCGGACTTGAGTTGAGAGAACTCCATGCACTGACAGGAGCCGACGATCCGATGTTCGCCGAGTACACCCTAGAAGACCTGCTCGCCAGACGAGGCCACGAACTGAAGGCGGAAAGCTGCAATCGGCTCGAGAAATTGTGGACAACACTTCGGGCAGCCGCTGCACAGAACGGCCGCCTTCCGCTCGCGGAATGGATCGAGCGGACATGGCGCTCCCTCGGTGGAGACGTCTACCTCACGCCCGAGGAGAAGGCGAATGCACGCCGATACTTCGAGTTACTCGACATGCTAGAACAAAAAGCAGGAGTGATCGACATGGCGCAGCTCAGGGAACGTCTGAGCAATCTCTACGCCGAATCGAAGTCCACACTGGGCGCGGTCGACCTTATCACTATCCATGGAGCGAAGGGCCTTGAATGGGACGTCGTGCTGGTGCCGGGACTTGCAAAGAGGAGCCGTTCTGGTGGTGGACGCCTACTGACCTGGAATGAGGTTGCGACCCCTAGCGAAGATGCCGCATCAGTGCTGTTGGCACCAATTGTGGGGAGGGGCCATGCCTCCGAAGCGCTCAATGACTGGCTCAATAGGATCCGAAGAGAGCGCGAAGATGCGGAGTGCCGTCGCCTCTTCTACGTGGCCTGCACACGAGCCCGCGAAGAACTGCACCTGTTCGCCGCTCCTGATGAAAAGATCGACGGCAATATCGGCCTTTGGCCAGGAAGCCTCCTGCAAGCCGCCTGGCCTACTGCTGAGAAGCACTTCGTCAACATCCTGGTGCCTTCAAAGCCGCTTACGGCACCCATTATGCCCATGCCACCTGTTTCGCAGGTCAAGTACGTTTTGCCCGAACTTGCTGCCGAAGCAAATGAGATCATGCCAACGCGCTTGCACCGCCTCCCCGCAGGCTATCGTGTTCGTCATATGCCTTCGCCTATCGAAAAGTCCTCCCATGGCGAATGGCAAACTCCTGCGGCCCCTCGCTTTGAAAGGCCGGCGGGTTCCTTTGAAGCGCGCGCTTTTGGCAGCGCTGTCCATGCCTTTCTTGAGGTCGTCGCCGGCAGGCTTGCCGCTGGTACCGCTGCGAGCACCTTGCTAACGGAGATTCCGTCTTGGGGACAGCGCATTACGGCCGTCGTTCGTTCAGCCGGACTTAGCGCGGCCGCAGTTCAGCGCCTTCGCCCACAGATTCAGCTCGCCTTACAAAACGCCCTGCAAGATCCCTTCGGTTTGTGGCTGCTAGGACAACAACATCAAGCTGCCACGGAACACTCTCTCAGCTCGTGGGACGAAGTTCGTGCAAACGTTCGTCTGGATCGGATATTCAATGCTGGACCTGAACCCCACTTACCCGGCAAGGACTACCTTTGGATCGTCGACTACAAGACGACACAGCACACCGGAACTGTTGTCGATGAATTCCTTGAACGCGAAAAAGAAAAGTATGCACCCCAGATGAGGGCCTACTCCCGTGTTATGCGCAACGGCACGGATGAATCCAGAATTCGCTTGGCTCTCTACTACCCGATGTTGCCAAGGCTAATATGGTGGGAATCGAACTAGGATGACTCTTTATTGGGTTTGCGTCGCGTGATGTCGCACGTCAGCGCCACGAACCCAGAAGATTACGTCTTCAGCGATGTTTGTG